>ERZ791908.90-NODE-90-length-123662-cov-4.178606_pt1 | contig 123662 bp, 105 predicted proteins | sample MGYA00510144_ERZ791908 | MGnify/ENA primary metagenome ERZ791908 (study PRJEB30046, sample SAMN00792105) | human gut metagenome | study: EMG produced TPA metagenomics assembly of the A metagenome-wide association study of gut microbiota in type 2...
ACGATGTAAAACTAAATGACGTTTACAATACCATGTAATTCGCAGGACAACACCAGAATTCGGAAACCCATCATTTCTGATCATGCAGCTTCCCGACTAGCGGTATCCAGAATCGGGAAGCCACCTCTAAAGATAATCGAGGGATTTCCGATAGTGGTGATGAAATTCGGAAATCCAACTTTCAAAATCTATCGAAGGCCCTCGAGCTTCGGCGTCCAATTCTCGAGGGCCACCATTTAAAATCGCTGGATTTCTGACCGCAGTGTCAGAATTCAGAAATCCGCCCTTCAAAATAAATCGAAGGCTCTCGAGCTCCGGAATATAAATCTCGAGGGCCGACCTTAAAACAATACAGGGTTTCCGACAACGGAAAAGGGACTCGGAAACCTTCCTTCTGATACCAGTTCTTCCGGAGGAATAAGTACCCGGCACCCGGAGGGAAGTGCATCACTATAGACGTGTTGAAATGCACGGTATACAGTATACCTGGGCGGCTCGTTTTCTCATACCTTTCTAATCAATTCATTCATTTGCACATATCAGCTTTCCCGGAGGGACTTTTACAGGCATTGCACTTGTGTGTACCTGGAAGGTTGCAGCCCCTTGTCGCCGCCATCTTTCCCGAAGGGATGGAAGCCCGGAACCCGGAGGGAAGTGCATCTCGACAGATGGCTGGAAATATGCAGTATACAATATACATAAACTCCCGTTGCCAATTTACTCATTTGCGCAGATCCGTTTTTCTGGAAGGGGAACTGCATCCCATCCGGTGTTGACGCATTCCCTCTCAGCCTGTATACTGTTACTATTTGACAAAGCAATGGGGCTTTGTTTGTTGGGCAATGCTAAAGGGAAAGGGGTAATTTATGAAAAAGGCTAAGAAGAATAGGAAGCCGATGCCGCTTGCGGGGCAGATCTTTATCGCGCTTGTCATTGCAATTGTTGTCGGTCTTTTGATACAGCCGTATGCAAAATTCGCAAATACTTACATCACACCGTTTGGAACTATATTCCTGAATCTGATTAAATTCATCGTCGGGCCGATCGTCCTGTTTTCGATCATGGCTGGTGTCGTTTCGATGAAAGATATCCGGAAAGTAGGCGCAATCGGCGGGACCACGCTGGTTTACTATCTGTGCACGACCGCATTCGCGACGGCGATCGGCCTGTTCCTTGCGAACAGTTTTCAGAGATATTTTCCGGTGCTGTCCGTCTCGAATCTGAAATACAAGGCTGGCAGCAGTGTGTCTCCGATGGATACGCTGGTTAATGTATTCCCGAGCAACTTCCTCGCACCAATCTATGAATCGAATATGCTGCAGGTCATCGTGATGGCGCTGATTCTCGGCTTTGCGATCATTCTGGTCGGAAAGAAGGCGGAACCGGCGGTACATGCAGTTGATGCATGCAACGATATTTTCATGAAGGCTATGGAGATGATTCTCCGGCTTTCGCCGATCGGCGTCTTCTGCCTGCTCTGCCCGGTTATCGCAGAAAACGGTGCGAAGATTCTCGGATCGCTGGCGATGGTCCTTCTCGTTGCATATCTTGGCTACATCGCGCACGCGCTCATTGTCTATTCTCTTGCTGTGAGAACGCTTGGCGGAATGAATCCTGTGAAGTTCTTCAAGGGCATGCTTCCGGCAATTCTGTTTGCGTTCTCGTCGGCGTCATCAGTTGGTACTCTGCCGCTCAACATGGAGTGCACGGAGAAGCTCGGTGTTCCAAAGGAGGTATCTTCCTTCGTTCTGCCGCTCGGTGCCACGATCAATATGGATGGAACCGCTATTTATCAGGGTGTCTGCTCCATCTTCATTGCGGCCTGCTATGGCATCCATCTGTCATTTGCGCAGATGATCACAATCGTCGTCACGGCAACGCTGGCGTCGATCGGAACAGCGGGTGTTCCGGGTTCCGGCATGGTTATGCTGGCCATGGTTCTTCAGTCCGTCGGACTTCCGGTTCAGGGTATTGCACTTGTCGCGGGCATCGACCGTATCTTCGATATGGGCAGAACGACGGTGAATATCACGGGCGACGCATCCTGCACGGTCATCGTCTCACACCTTCTGCGCAATAAGATTGCATCCTGGAGTAAACCGAAAGGGACTGACGTTGAAGAAACCGTGGAAAAACTGGATAAGGAAGAAGCTGAAAAAGCATCCTCTATGGAAGAGGCACTCGGAGATACACCGAACGATTCGGCTGCAGAACTGGCTGACCATACAGCACATGAGGATGATGCGGTGAAAGGAGAAAGGAAGTGACACTGACTCCCTTTATGTTTGTCCTCGTCTGCCCGTTTCTTTTCCTTGCGGGTTTCGTGGATTCTATCGCGGGAGGAGGCGGCCTGATTTCCATGCCGGTCTACCTTCTCGCGGGTCTTCCGCCGCACACGGCGGTTGCGACCAACAAGCTGTCGTCAACTTGCGGGACGGCGCTCACGACAGTGAGGTTCGTGAAAAATGAACTCATTAACCTGAAACTTGCCGTTCCGTCCGTTATCGCGGCTGTTGCAGGTTCCTCGCTGGGAGCACGGATTTCGATGTCAATTGATGAAAAGATTCTACGGAATCTCATTATCTGCGTGCTTCCAGTCGCGGCCTTCTTTGTTCTGAATAAAAAGATGTTCAGCAGAGAGGGCGGGGAAACGGCGGAAGTAACAAGGAGAACCGTGACCGTCTCGATGATCGCTGCATTTCTTATCGGCATCTACGACGGGCTTTACGGGCCGGGAACGGGAAGTTTCCTCATCATCGCCTTTACGGTCTTTGCGCATCTTTCGGTGGAGACGGCCAATGCACAGGCGAAGGCAATCAATCTGACGACCAATCTGACTGCGCTCACACTTTTCCTCCTGAGTGGAAAGGTACTGATTCCCCTGGGACTTGCCGGTGCAGCCTGCAATATGGCGGGAAATTACATCGGGTCGGGCCTGGTGATGAAGAAGGGCGGGAAAGTCGTGAGGCCGCTGCTTCTGATCGTCCTGGCCATCCTCTTCATAAAGCTGATCATGGAATCTGTCTAAGCGAACGCTTAATTTTTCCTGCCTCGCAGCAATTGGGATGACCAGGGGTGAGAATTTCCTGTGATAGTATTTTTTCAGCTGGCAGATGGTATCCGTAGATATATGGATGTCATCTGCCATTTGCATTTCTTTTGTCCAGATGTTACCATCTTGCCAGGTATCATTTTGTCGAGTGGGAAGGATCGTGCATGTAATATGGTATTATTAACGGCTAAACATATAAAGAAGAGTTTCTCGGAAAAGCAGCTGCTGGAGGATGTGGATCTGAGTATTAATGAAGGGGATAAGATCGGCCTGGTCGGGGTGAATGGCAGTGGAAAGTCGACGCTGCTGCAGATTATCGCCGGTGTGATGGATGAGGACGGCGGAGAGATTATCCGGAATAATGAACTGAGGACAGGATATCTTCCGCAAAATCCGCCTTATGACCCGGAAAAGACGGTGCTTCAGCAGGCACTTGCGGATGTCCGGGGAAATGCAGAGGAATATGTGGTGAAATCGCTTCTGACCAGGGTCGGCATGGGCGATTATGAGAAGAAGATGAAGGGGCTGTCGGGAGGGCAGAGGAAACGGGTCGCGCTGGCGGCGGTCCTCTGCAGTGACACGAATCTTTTGATTCTGGATGAGCCGACCAACCACATGGATAATCAGATTATCGAGTGGCTGGAGGAGCAGCTGGCGGAGTATAAGGGTGCGGTGTTTATGATCACGCATGACCGGTATTTTCTGGAGCGTGTAACGGACCACATCTGTGAGATTGAGAAGGGCCGCCTGGTTTCCTATGAGGGAAATTATGAGGCCTATCTGGTCGCGAAGCAGGAGAGGCTGGAGCTGGCGAAGGCGAATGAGCGCAAGCGCGCGAACCTCTACCGCAAGGAGCTCAGATGGATTCGCTGGACGGCGCCGGCCCGTACGACCAAGTCCAGGAGCCGGGTCCAGCGCTTTCAGCAGATTAAGGACGCCAAGCAGACCTTTGAGGATCCGCATCTTGAGATCGGAACGCTGTCGTCGCGTCTTGGGAAGAAAGTCATTGAAATCAGCCACATCAGCAAGGCCTTTGACGGGGTGCAGTACATCAATGATTTCAGTTACAACATTCTGCGCAATGACCGCATCGGCATCGTCGGAAACAACGGCTGCGGAAAGACAACGCTGCTGAAGATCATCATGGGCCTGATTCAGCCGGACGAGGGCTCGATTGACATTGGAGAAACCGTGAAGATCGGCTATTTTTCGCAGGAGTCGGAGCACATGGATCCGGACATGCGGATCATCAAGTACATTGAGGACATCGCCCGCAACGTACACACGAAGGACGGTTACCTCTCCGCGTCGCAGATGCTGGAGCGTTTCCTCTTCCCGTCCTACATGCATTCGGTGAAGATCGGGAAGCTGTCCGGAGGCGAGAAACGCCGGCTGTATCTTCTGTCCGTGCTCATGCAGGCGCCGAACGTCCTGATTCTGGACGAGCCTACCAACGACCTGGACATCGATACGCTGACGGTTCTGGAGGATTATCTGGACGATTTTCCGGGCGCGGTGATGATCGTTTCCCATGACCGTTATTTTCTGGACCGCCTGGTAGTGAAGACCTTTGCCTTTGAGGAAAATGGCCATATCCGGCAGTATACCGGCGGCTACAGCAAGTACATGAATGAGAAAGAGGCCCGTGAAGAGCAGGCTGCACAGTCCTCTTCAGGGACAAAATCCACCCGGCAAGGCAGCAGCGGAAATTCTTCCGGCTCGCGCCGCCATGAAAAACAGCGCCTGAAATTCTCCTACCGGGAAAAACAGGAATACGAAACCATCGACGACGACATCGCCGCTCTGGAACAGAAATCTTCGGATCTTGAGAAAGAAATGGAAGCGCACGCCTCAGAAGCCTTGAAGCTCGCCGACCTCGCAAAAGAAAAGGAAGACGTCGATAAGAAGCTGGATGAAAAGATGGAGCGCTGGGAGTATCTGAATGAACTGGCGGAGAGGATAGAAAAGGGCGAACTAGTTTAAACCGTTTCCGAATAACTTCCGGAAGATATTGCTGCCTGCGGCTCTGCAGATGCCAGAACAGGCGAATACAGAAGAATAGGTTTACGAAATTATTATATGGTTACAGTCCTGCTGCCGCAATAAACAAAAAAGGCTCTGCGGTATCCTTGAAGATCAGGGATGCCGCAGAGCCTTTTCTGCTTTCTTTTAAATTAACCCACCATAGATGTTCATCAGAACAGCCGTCACAAGAGGCAGTGTTCCGAGAGAAAAGAAGGTCGACAGGGCGATTCCCTCGGAGAGAAGCTGGGCGTTTTTATGCTGCTGCTCGGCGATAGCAGCAGTGATAACGGCACATGGGAAAGCTTCTGCGTAAATGCAGGTCAGTTTTGCCGCGGCGGAAATCGGAAGCCAGTTGACCAGCGGGAAGGAAATGACCGGCATAAGCAGATCAGCCAGGAGGCAGACAATGACCAGCTTTTTATTCGTGATCAGCCTTGCCAGGTGGCTTTTGCCTAGGAGAACGCCGACCAGAATCATGGACAGTGGAATGGTCATATCTCCCATGGTGCTGAAGAAGGTCATGACCGGCTGCGGGAGGCGGATCCTGGCGATGAGGATGACGCATCCGGCAAGAGTCGCGAACATCGGCATGGTGCACATGGAGCGGAGCATCTGCTTTCCGCTGACTTTTGATTTCTGCCCGTAATTCAGCTGGATGATCAGAGCGCTGTACATGTAGAAATTCAGAATGATGTTCTGGATCACGAACAGATAGAAAATCTTATTTCCGAAAATGGCTTTCGCGACCGGGAAGCCTAAGAATCCCGTGTTGATGGAAGTCAGAATGGCCATGACGCAGCCCTGGTCTTCTACCGGCTTCCAGCGGAGAATCTTTACGATGACGATGGAAATCAGCGCGGTGATGAACATGACGCAGCTTGAAACCACCAGGACGGAGACGGTGTCCCGCAGCGTATCTGCAGTCAGATGCGTTCCGCCCATGGAGCTGATGATTAGACATGGAGTGGAAATGTTGATCAGAAGACTTGTGAGCGGGACGGCGCTGGAATCCGGCAGTACCTTCAGTTTGTTTGCTGCATATCCGGCACCCGTCATCGCAAATATTGTGAATACTTTAATAAATACTATCAGCATGATTCTGAATACTCCTTGTATCATCAGGTTCGGCAGGCGGAAACGTCACAAACACACAGTGCGCATCGTTCAGACGCCTCGTTTCTGCCGGAAGGATCTAAGCATCAGTTTATCATAATTTTTCTTATCCGGACAGGGGGGCGGCAAAAGGAACTGCGCAAGAATTTCCTGTTATCTGGCATCCGGAATTTATACATAAGAGAGCGGATACAGGCTTGTGCATCTGCACATGGACGTGAAACTTTAATACGTTAATGTGAGAAACAGAAGAAAATGAATATATTTTCAAGGCATCCGGGAAATATCGCAGTAAAAATTTAAAAATATTTTTTAGTCAATCTGAATAATTAAACAAATATAGGTCATATATTTATTGATAAATAACAGTCAATCTGATAAACGTTGGAATTTGAATGGGCGGTGATAAAATAAATATTTCAGAAAGAACGGAAAAATATTTCTGCATGAAAAATGTTGTATAGTTTATTGAAAGTATTGTGAAAATAAATGCATCTGTGTTATAATGGATTCAACAAAATGATTGAGCGATAGATCGGGATTATAAATAGTACATCAGAAAATGAACGGGCCGGGAAGCTTGAGAAAAGGAAGCGGCGGGCCCGGATGTATCAAAATAATCTGAATCAGGGGTGAAATTTATCGCTTTATGTTCAATATATTGAATTCAATCTTCATCTGGAATTTTGAGGAAATGCTTTATTCAACGATCCTGAAGGAGAGGAGTGAAATTATGAAAGGCTTTGAAAATTTCCTAAATACCCTGAATGGGTTTATGTGGGGACCGGTTATGCTGCTCCTGCTGGTAGGAACAGGAATTTTTATGACTTGCAGAACCAGAGGACTTCAGTTCCGTAAATTCGGTCTCATTATGAAAGAAACCGTCGGAAAGATGTTTACTAAAACTGAGGTTAAGGAAGGTTCTCTTTCCCCGGTCCAGGCCATGACGACAGCCCTCGCGGGCACCGTCGGTACAGGAAACATCGCCGGTGTTACCGGAGCGATCGCTCTCGGCGGTCCGGGAGCCGTTTTCTGGATGTGGATTTCCGCATTGTTCGGTATGTGCACCAAGTTCACCGAGGTTACACTTTCCGTTCGTTATCGTGAAAAGAACGATCAGGGCGACTGGGTCGGCGGCCCGATGTATTACATTAAAAATGGTATGGGAAAGCGCTGGACCTGGCTCGGTACATTGTTTGCACTGTTTGCAATGATCGCCGCGTTTGGAATTGGAAACATGACTCAGGTGAACACCATCGCGACATCCATCGGAACGATTTTCACTGAGTTTAACCCGGCCATGCAGCAGCATCTGAAGATGATCTATCTGATCATCGGAATTGTCATTGCAATTCTGGCCGCACTGGTTCTGTTCGGCGGATTGAACAGAATCGGAGCAACAACAGAAAAACTGGTTCCGGTTATGGCGATTGTCTACATCGTAGCAGCCCTGGTCGTTATCTTTACACACGTTCCGATGCTCGGATCCGTTTTCCACGACATTTTCGTAGGAGCATTTAATCCTGAGGCAATCGGCGGAGGAATGGCAGGAACCGTTATCATGACGGTAATGAGAGCGGGAATCGGCCGTGGAGTATTCTCCAACGAAGCAGGACTTGGTTCTGCCCCGATCGCACATGCAGCGGCAGATACCGATCATCCGATCCGCCAGGGATTCTTCGGAGCATTCGAAGTATTCGCAGACACCATCGTCATCTGCACCATGACCGCACTCGCCGTTCTGGTATCCGGAAAGGCAGTCGGCTTCTATGGAAAGTCCGCAGGAACAGACCTGACAATTTCTGCATTCTCCACTACATTTGGCGGAAAGATCGCAGCAGTTATCATCGCGACATGCATCGCTATGTTTGCATTTTCCACAGTCCTGAGCTGGGCACTGTACGGAACACGCTGCGCAGAGTTTCTGTTCAAGACCAGCAAGGTCATCAAGCCGTATCAGATTCTTTTTATCATTTTCATCGTTGTCGGTGCAACAATGAAGCTGTCTGTTGCCTGGACGGTAGCAGATACGCTGAACGCCATGATGGCTATTCCGAACCTGATCGCCGTACTGGCACTGTCTCCGGAAGTCATCCGTCTGATGAAAGACTTCTTCTCCGGGCATCCGAAGTGCACCACAGACAATCTTCAGAGCTGGGCGCAGGAAGAAGGCGGAATTCAGAACGTCAGCACTAGAGAAAGAGCTGCGGAATAGTTGAGTGCTCTTCAGACAAAATAAAATATGCAAGAGCAGGATTCAGATGTAAATACATCTTTATATATTCCTGAACTCTGATTATCAACAGGGCGCGGAAGAGCGATTTCTTCCGCGCTTTTATGTTGTTGAAGCAGAAGCTGCATGGCTGGAGCTTCTGAAGCCCGGATGCTGAGCATGCGTGTAGGGAGCCGTGAGGCGTTCCAGGCATCCGGCTGCGTACGACGGCTCATAGAATAAAAGCCTGGAGGTCTGTAGTCAGCCCCCCGCTGGCTCTTGAAACCATCTCTCCGGGACCGTCTGACAAAGCCCGTTATTTGTGTTAAAATGTTGTCAGGGTATTTATGCTCTGAAAGGAAGAAGGAAAGGAGCGGAGTCATTATGGATAATCGTTCACTGTGGCTGTATCAGCAGAATCAGAGTTATTTTCCATTAAATAAAGAACAGAAGAAGGAACTGGAGGAGCGTCTTCAGAGTGTTACGAGAAAATATACACAGTCCTGTAAATATAATATCTGCGGATTTAACAATATCGGAGCGATCTGGCAGGATCTGGCTGAAGACGAGGATGAGCTTTATGATATCCTAAAGGATGCGGAGGAAGATCCGGGCAGGGAAGGATACATTATTACTGACAAACAGGGGAATGTCCTGTAGCGGTTATTCAAAGGAGAATCGGCGGTGAATCGTACTGGAAATAAAGAAATCAGACCGTGGAAAGCGGAATATGAGAAGAAGCTGATGGATCCGGAAGAGGCTGTGAAAATGGTAAAGGACGGCGACCGGGTCTATATCGGAACCTGCACTTCCGTTGCTTATAAGCTGGCGGAAGCACTGGGAAAGAGAAAAAATGAACTTCACGACATCACCATCCTGAGTTCAAACGCATCCAGACCTCTTGATGTTATGGATCCGTCCAGCGATGTGTTCCATGTTGAGACTTATTATATGGGGCCGCAGGAACGCCGCGCGGCAGCTTCAAAGCGCGCGGATTATACCAGCTTTCATTTAAGTCAGACCTCTGACTGGGTAAGATTTGTCGGAAAACCGGACGTGGCATTTCTGGAGGTCTCTCCGCCGGATGAGTTCGGGGATATGCGCTATGGCGCATCGGGCCTGGTGGCGGACCCCTATGTGCTGGACTATGCAGACCGTATTGTCTTTCAGGTGAATGACTGCGTGCCGCGGCTGAACGGCATGGAGAATAAGGTGAGGGCGGAGCAGGCGGATGCGATTGTGGAAGTGCATGACCCGCTGCTTCAAGTACCGGACCTCCCACCGTCGGATGTGCTGCATAAGATCTCCGGCTTTCTGGTGGATGAAATCCATGACGGTGATTGTATTCAGCTGGGCATCGGCGGTATCGCCAGTGCGGTCGGATACGGCCTGAAGGAAAGAAATGATCTGGGCATTCACTCGGAAATGCTGGGAAATTCCATGATGGAACTGATGAAAAATGGAAATGTCAGCAATCAGAAAAAGAATTTCTGGAAAGGAAAATCAGCGGCCGGCTTCGTTATGGGAACGCAGGAACTGTATGATTTTCTGGATGAAAATGAAGAGCTTTATCTGGCGCCGTCTGCGGTCGTCAACAATCCTCTGGTTATCGCGAAAAATGACAATATGGTTTCCGTCAACACGGCGCTGGCTGTGGATCTGACCGGGCAGGTTGTGGCGGATAACATCGGCGGAAAACAGTACAGTTCCGTCGGAGGACAGCTGGATTTTGTAATCGGATCGCAGCTGTCCAGGGGCGGCCGGTCATTTATCGCTCTTTCATCCACCTTTGAGAAAAAAGGAAAGCTGCACAGCCACATCAAGGCGGATTTCCTTCCGGGAACGATGGTGACTACGCCGCGTGCGGATGTGGAATATGTTGTGACAGAGTATGGATGCGTCAATCTGAAGCATCTTGGAATGAAAGACAGGGTGCGCGCCATGATCGGGCTGGCTCATCCGAAGTTCAGAGAGATCCTGACGGATCAGGCAAAAGAAAAAGGTCTGCTGTAAATGCAGGCCTTTTTTTCATGCATATGATTTATCCCGTCTGTAGGGGAGAATGCTTATTTACTCAGCAGATTATCTTTATGTCCGGAAACGGAGCCGACCAGGTAGTCGATGATCGTTCCGGTGCAGGCTTCCAGTACGCTGTCGTTGACGTTCAGGACAACCATCTGCGCCTTCGGATTCATCTTCTGCATGTATCCTGCGCCTGTGGAAGCGTAGGAATCGCTGTATTTCAGCGCGGAACTGTTATAGGCCTTATAGGCTGTTGATACGTCAGACACAAAATCAGCGTTTTCATTACCGGTCCACATCGGGGAATTACTGATCACCTTTGCGGATGTTCCGGTCAGGGCCGCCAGTTTCTTCTGTGCGTCTTCAATCTCTGTCTGGTCACTGTCCAGCAGGCTGTTGGAAACAGAGTTGATCGTGAATTTCTCAGAATCTGTCTTCATATAGGTGACGCAGTTCAGTGAATACGGGTCATCAGACAGGTTGTTATTGCGGATTTTATTGTCTGTATACATGCCGTTCATCAGTGTGTACATGAAAGCAAGCATGGTCTGTGTGCTGTCGGTGTCGATCACCTTTGACGGTGTGGTAACCTTTTTATACAGGTATGTTGCTCCCGGATGTTCGTGGGCACGGTCGGCGTTGAAACGTTCGGTAACATTATCCATATGGGAAATGAATTTATCCTGCCGGTTCGGATCAACGGTAAAGGTGACGGTGCAGGAACCAGGGGAGAGTCCGTCGTTGGTGCCGCCCTGAATCGATGCGATATTGTAGCCGATGTTTGCGCCCTTCATGTATTCCAGCAGTTCCTTGATCCTCAGAATCGCATTTGTGTTATCGCTGATGTCTGAGTTCGCCTGGCCTCTGTCCAGACCCTGAATCGTCACCTGATAAGTCAGGGCGTATTCCGGTTTGGTGTATTTCAGTTTATTGGAGAACTGCATCAGTTTGCTGGATGCAGTTCTCAGTGAAAACTGGCCTTTATCCGTTCCGTTCAGATAGAAAATACGGGATTTACTGGTGATCAGGGATTTCTCCAGCTTCTTGATGCCTGTAAACTGATGGCCCTTTTCCTGCGTGAAAATGACCGTCAGCTTTCCCGTTGCTTCGTTATTGTTCATGATATAGAGGGCTGATGCAATCGGTGCGATTCCCTCTGTTTCCTGATTGGCATCGTATGGGCAGATAATAATCGTCGGTGCGGCTTTCTGATAGTCTTTGGAACTGTCTCTGGTCATAATGATATTTCCGCCGGCATCAGTCGTGCAGCTAATGTCGCGGGACGATGCCCAGCTTTTCAGGTAATTGCGGATCCCTGAATTGGAGCTGAATGCCTTGGTGGAATCCTGAAGTTCGATCTCGTAAGCGGAAAGTTTCTGCGCCAGTGTGGTTGTCGACGCAGTTGTTCCGGTCTGCTCCGAGGACTCTGAAGTCTTACTGCTGGCAGCTGCGGACTGCTGTGCGGCAGCCTGGGTTCTCGGTTCACAGGCGGATGTTGTAAATATGAGTGCGCAGCAGAGCGAAAGTGCCGCGGCAGCACTTAGAATAGATTTTAACTTCATAAATATGCCTCCAGAACACGGAATGAATCTCCGTGTTTCATACATCTTCTGCAGTTCATGCAGTATCTGTTTAATCATATCATAGATGGGAGGAAGATTTCAATCCGGCCATGGGATTTCATCAAAGTTTCACCGCATCACGAGATTGTTCAAGATTGCGTGCACTGCCTGCTTGTTGCAATAAATTTTCTGATTTGTTATAATATAGCCATTCCAGGCAGAGATAAAAGAAGATAACTTATATTCTGTCTGAACCGGTATTGTATACAGAAGAGAAAATATTGAATTTTCGGAGCGTAAAGATATGGATGATTATTTTGATGAAGACATGGTAATGGAATCCTCAGACCTGATCATACGTCCTACTATTTTTGAGGATTGCAGTGATTTTGCGCGCTGGGAGAATATGGATAACGTTACAGAGTATCTGGCAGTCGATGAAGACGTGACCTATAAACAGGTTGTGACAGAATTTATCCTCAGTCTGAGGGATGAGCAGCGGCAGATGTTTACGATTACACTGAAGCCGTCTGACAAGCCGATTGGAAGAATTATTCTCAGCAGGATTACGCGCAGATCAGATTCTCTTCATTTAAAGAGAGTCTATATTGCCGACCCGGACCTCCGTGGAAAGGGTTACGGCGAGCAGGCCGTACGGACGATTCTGGAATATTCCTTCATTAATATGCATATGGAGCGGGTGAGCATGGATCATCTGAAGGGTGATGAAGTCACAGAAATGCTCTGCCGCAAGCTCGGAGCCGTTGAAGAGGGCATCATGCGTCACTCTGAGAAGAAGGACGGGAAGTATATCGATCTGTACCGGATGTCGCTTCTGCGCGCAGAGTACTATGATAAGAACCACGACGACCGTTAATCCATTCTTCGCAGGACAAAAAATGAAACAGCAAGGAAAAATTTCGCAATGATAAAGAAAAAACCTTGTAATCTCTTCACTTCCTGTGTTATAATAATGCGCGTGCGATGAAAGCGAGCACTAAGTTTGTGTTTATATAGAAAAGCATGGGCTTAAGATATACGATAGGAGGTGCGGCTATGTCAAGGAAATGTGAAGTATGCGGAAAGGGCCAGGTTTCTGGAAACAAGGTTTCTCATTCCAACAAGCATTCCAGAAGAAAGTGGAATGCAAACATCCAGACAGTAAGGATTAACGACAATGGTACAATCAGAAAAGCCAATGTCTGCACAGAGTGCCTGCGGTCCGGTAAAGTTAACCGTGCCGTTTAATGGGCTGGAAGTTTAGGCTGTCATATTGATGAGGTTCCACGAAACTTCGTCAGTATGGCAGCTTTTTGTTATATTTATTTTTATTGCATGTCTGCTCAGGAGGAATCAGAGTTATGACGATGATGAAGGCGACGGATCTGGGACTGATTACCGTCTCCAATTCCGTCTTCGCAGAGATAATTAATTCCGTCATGCAGACGGAGCGGTGTGCTTCGAATATGTGGCTGTCCATGCATCAGGGAAGGCTGGTCCGGATGGTGCATGTGTTCCGCGATCCGGACTATGTCCGGGACCTTTCGGTGCGCCTGAATGATGGGGAGAGAATCTGCCTGACCTTTGGCGTGATTGTTAAATTTGGCGTATCCATCCGCCGGGTAACCCGTTATGCGGCAGATGAGATCTGTGCCAGAGTGTATGAGCAGACCGGCATGATTCCCGCAGAAATTACGATCAATATAGACGGCGTGAGGACGCGAAGCAAAAAAACTGCGCGCCGAAGCACAAAGGTGGTGTTCCGCTATGCCGAAGACGAGTGGCAGCGAAAGTCATACTCATAAAAAGGATGACAAAAACAGTCTGACCATGGAGACCCCACTTTCAAAGCTGAAAGGCATAGGCCCGAAAAAAGCGGCGGCGCTGAGAGAACTGGGAGCAGAAACAGCAGGAGATCTGCTGTATATTCTGCCGAGACGCTATGAAGACCGCCGTCAGCCGGTCCCGATTGCAGAGCTGAAGCCCGGGAAGGACCAGCTGATTGAAGGTTCGGTTGTTTCACGCCGCTTTAGTGGATTCAGAAGAGGAGGAAAATCCCCTCTGGTCGTTCTGATTCAGGACAACAGCGGACTGATTGAGATCGTGTTTTTCTCCGGAAGTTACATTACCAATCTCTTCAAGGTCGGTGAGATGTTCAGTTTCTTCGGAAGGGTGAGCGAGAACCGGGGGCAGCTGCAGATGGTGCACCCGGAGTTTCACCGCCTGCATGAGCCGGGAGATGTACGTGGAATCTTGCCCGTGTACCCTTTGTCTAAAGGCCTGACGCAGAATGATATGAGGAAACTCATGGAAACCGCAAAGCCGCTGATGGATGAGGCAGACTGGCTGCCGGAGGATGTGCGGGAGAAGCACCGGCTGGCGGACCTTCCCTTCGCGCTGAAGAATATTCACTGGCCGGGGTCGGAGAGAAAGCTCCTGGAGGGCCGCTACCGCCTGGTGTTTGATGAGTTCCTGACACTGGAGCTGGGCCTGAAAATGGCAAAAAGCAAGAGCGGCAAGGAGAAACACGGCGCGGTGATTCAGCCGGAAGCGGGAGATGAGTTTATTAAGTCGCTGCCGTTTTCGCTGACGGAAGGGCAGATGCGGACCTGGAAGGAGATCGGAAGGGATCTTCAGTCAGATTTACCGATGAACCGGCTGGTGCAGGGCGATGTCGGATCGGGGAAGACCGTGGTTGCCGAAGCGGCCATGTATGCGGCAGTAAAATCTGGCTGTCAGGCTGTGATGATGGCGCCGACGGGTATTCTTGCCCGGCAGCATGCGCAGACCTTTAAACGGGATTTTGAGCCTCTGGGGATTAAGACGGCACTGCTTCACGGCGGCATGAGTGCGGCAGCGAGAAGAGAACTCCTGCAGCAGCTTGCGGACGGGGAAATCGACATGCTGATCGGAACTCATGCGGTAATTCAGCCGGATGTCAAGTTCTTCCACTTAGGCCTTGTGGTTACGGATGAGCAGCACCGCTTCGGGGTCGGACAGCGCAAAATGCTGAGCAGCAAGGGGACAGCCCCGAATATTCTGGTCATGACCGCGACGCCGATTCCGCGCACCCTGGCGGTGATCCTGTACGGAGATCAGGATATTTCCATCATCGATACACTTCCGTCTGGAAGAAAGCCGGTAAAGACCTTTGCCGTATCCTCTTCACAGAGAGATCGGGTTTATGATAAACTGAAAGAAGAGCTTGCGGCAGGACGGCAGGCCTACGCGGTCGCGCCATTCATCGAGGATTCCGACCAGATGGAGGGCATGTCCGCACAGAGGCTGTATGAGGAACTGCAGAAACGTTTCCCAGAGTTTCAGGTCGGACTTCTGCACGGCGGCATGGACGCGGAGCAGAAAGAGCAGATCATGACTGATTTTGCGGAAAAGAAAATCGATCTTCTGGTCTCTACCGTTGTCATTGAAGTCGGCATCGATGTGCCGAACGCAACGGTCATGGTGATTGAAAATGCGGAAAGGTTCGGCCTGGCGCAGATGCACCAGCTCAGAGGCCGCGTGGGAAGAGGAAGTGAGCAGGCATACTGCTTTCTGATCGTGGATCAGGAGACGGAAATTGCGAAACGGCGCGCAGAAATCATGGCCCACTGCAGCGATGGCTTTCAGATTGCGGAAGACGATCTGATTTTAAGAGGACCGGGAGAACTGTTCGGGACCCGGCAGCACGGTCTTCCGGAGCTGAAAATCGCGGATCTGGGCCGTCACCAGAAGGTTCTGAAGGCCGCGGAAGAAACAGCAGGGGAAATCCTGAAGGATGATCCGGAACTTGAAAAAGAAGAGAACCAGTCGGTCCGTCTGAAGGTGGAAACGATGTTCCATGGAGACGCGCGGCTGGAGATATAGAAAGGAAACGAATGAGAATCATTACAGGAAAATACAGAGGAAGGAAACTGGAGACACCGGAAAACTACGATATCCGCCCGACTTCAGATAAGGTTAAAGAAGCCGTCTTCAACATCCTCATGAATGATATTTACGGCTCTGTCTGCTGCGATCTGTTCGCAGGGACCGGAAACCTTGGCATTGAGGCGCTTTCAAGGGGAGCGGAGCGTGCTTATCTTGCTGACCGTTCCAGAGACGCTGTCCGCCTGATCCGAACCAACCTTGAGAAATGCGGAGCGCAGGAAGATGCCGTCGTTCTGATGGGAGACTACAGAAGAAGCCTGAACAGAATCAATGAGAAAATCGACATCTTCTTCCTGGATCCGCCTTACCGCGAAGGCCTCTATGAGGACTGCATGGAACGCATCGGCGACCTTGATTTATTGGCTCCTGACGGTATAATATTAGCAGAGCATGATTCACGAAATCCGCTTCCGGAAAACTGCGGAGAATTCGTGAAGACGCAGGACAGGAAATACGGAAAAACCACCGTATCCATTTACCGGAGACAGGAAGACGTTTCCGGCAGTGAAGAATAAAGGCCATAGACAAGAGAAGGGAAGGCAGAACATGGTCAGGCGCGCGTTGATCACCGGTTCTTTTGATCCGATTACCTACGGACATATTGATATCATAAAAAGAGCGTCGTCGATGTTCGATGAACTCGTCATCGGAATCATAAAAAACCCGAGAAAGCAGGGACTTTTTACGATTGAAGAGCGGACGGAAATGATTGAAAAGATTTTTTCCGGCCATCCGGAAATCAGCGTGGATCATTTTCAGGGCCTTCTTGCAGACTATGTCAATCAGAGAGATTTCTGCGCGGTCGTCCGCGGCCTGCGCACCGATAAAGACTTTGCCTACGAGCTGGAAATGGCTCAGGTAAATCAGAAGTTGTTTCATGAAGGAATTGAGTCGGTCTTCTTAATGGCAAGGCCGGAATATACGATCGTCAGCTCGTCCAATGTCAGAGAAATCGTATCAGTGGGCGGGACTCCGCCGGATGGAATGGTGCCGGATGAAATCCTTCAGAAGATGAGAGAAAAATATGCACAGAGAGGATAAAGGAGGAGCAGCGCATGACGGTACTGGAATTGCTGGAGGAACTGGAAGATATCGTGGATACAGCTTCCTCAGTTCCGCTGACAGGAAAAATCATGGTTGATGGCAATGAAATCCTTGAAATTGTCAGCGACATCAGAAATACACTGCCGGAAGATGTCAAGCAGGCACATTGGCTGAAGGGCGAGCAGGACCGGATTCTGGAAGAGGCAAAGAAGGAATACCAGAAACTCGTTGTAGAAGCGAAGAAGCAGGCTGATTTTTTGGTGGACAATAACGATATTACGTTAAAGGCACGTAAGCATGCCGATCAGATTGAGAAAGAAGCAGAAGAATACGCGGCAATGCTGAAACTGCGCACCTATGATTATCTGGACCAGATGCTGTTTAAGATGCAGAAGCGCATGGACGACCTGAATAATACCTATTTCGGCTCCATGTATGACAACCTGGCGAAGACTTTCGAGGGAATCGACAGCCAGCTGGCGAACAACCGGGATGAGCTGAAAGAGCTTGCTTCCCGCACCCAGCACGGCGAGGACTGGCTGTATGAGAAGAAGCCGCAGAATAATTCTTCCGGAGGAAACAAGTAGCTTGCGTACACTCGGAATTACAGCAGAATACAATCCCTTCCACAGCGGCCACCGCTTTGCCGTGGAAGAGCTGAAGAAAAGGACCGGCGCAGACACGGTCCTTTCTGTTATGAGCGGGAATTTCACCCAGAGGGGAGAGCCGGCCTTTCAAGACAAGTGGACGCGGGCGGAAAACGCAGTTCGCGGCGGCCTGGATCTGGTTCTGGAGATGCCGGCAATCTATGCCAGTGCATCGTCTCAGTGGTTCTGCCGGACCGGGGTGAAGATTCTCGCAGGACTCGGCTGCACGGATGTGATTGGATTCGGCAGCGAATCCGGGTCTGTGGATGAGCTCGTTCAGGTGGCAGAATTCATGAACCAGATGGAGCATGAGCTTCATGAGCGGATTTCTGCATACCGGAAGAAGGGATACTCGTATCCGAGGGCCCAGGAGCAGGCGGCTCTGGATCTTGGCGTCGCAGGCGGCGGGTTCGTTTTGTCGCAGCCAAACAACCTGCTGGCGGTGGAGTATGTCAGACAAATCCTGAAGCTGCAAGAGGATAGCCGGCCGGAGATTGCCACGGTAAAGCGTGCTGAAGGAGACTATCTTCAGTCGGCATCGGCCCTGAGAAAAGAGGCGGAGAAAAAGGATCCAGAGCATTATGCGCTCAGGGAAGACCGGTATTTCCGCCTGGCGGAAGCGGAAATCCTGAAGAGGACAGAGGAAGAACTGGATAAAATCGCGTCTTCATCGGATGGCCTCGGTCAGAAGGTGAAGAAGGAGGCCCGCTACTGCAGGAGCCTTGAGGATCTTCTCAGCCGCTGCAAGAGCAAGGCTTACACGAGGACCCGGATTCAGAGGATGCTGACCCAGTGCCTGCTGGGAGTGACTGCGGAAGACATGGGAAATGAGGCATTCTACGCCAGAGTGCTGGCCTTCTCAGAACGGGGCGCGAAACTGCTGAAAAAATGCCGGAAATGTGAAGACCGGACGATTCCGATCCTGACCAATGTGAATAAGGAAGCCCATTTATATCCTGAGCTTGAGAGGAGCCTTTCTGTGGATGCTTATGCAGCGGATCTGTATAATCTGATCGCAGGAAAGGATCTCTATGAGAATGCCGACTGCGTCCGCCATCCGCGGCTGATTATATAAAAGGCTGATCAGGAGAATTTGGAAAAAGTTGCAGAAATCCTTTGACATAGCAGGATTTCAATGCTATACTCTTAACGTTGACGAAAATTCTTATTTACATTATTCTTTAATGTAAGGAGGTAAGACAATGGCAGTTCCAAAGAGAAGAACATCTAAAGCCAGAAGAGATAAGAGACGTTCTCCGAACATGAAGAAAACGGCTCCGGGTCTCAGCATTTGTCCACAGTGTCATCAGCCAAAGCTTCCGCACAGAGTTTGCCCTAACTGCAACTACTATGACGGTAAGGACGTACTGAATACATCCAACGCAGAGGCATAGGATAAATTAAGAGTTTTAGATCATGATCAGAAAGAGACAGGTGTGCGCACGCCTGTCTCTGTCTTTTTTTGTTTTTGACCGTGGAATCCGTATAAGCCTTTCGCGTTTTCAATGTACGACAGGAAATAAATTCATCATCAGAAGAACTATTTTTCATTCTTGCCGGTTAATTTTTTGTCATTTGTTGAAAAACCACGGGCTGTTTGGTATAATTTTTGTGAGTTTAAATAAAAAATGCTAAGGGGGAGAAACCAATGAAAGAACTGAAAAGAAAGCTGAAGGTTGGTATTCTCGGCGGTACAGGCATGGTTGGACAGCGTTTTATCACTCTGCTGGATAATCACCCGTGGTTCGAGGTTACTACAATTGCTGCAAGTGCACACAGTGCCGGAAAGACATACGCGGAAGCCGTTGACGGAAAGTGGAAACTGGAGACTCCGATTCCGGAAGCCGTAAAGAACATCGTCGTAAAGGATGTAGCCGATGTTGAGAACGTTGCAAAGGACGTAGATTTCTGCTTCAGCGCAGTAAACATGGCAAAGGACGAGATCCGCGCCATCGAGGAAGAGTATGCGAAGACAGAGACTCCGGTCGTTTCCAACAACAGCGCACACCGCTGGACACCGGACGTTCCGATGGTTATTCCGGAGATCAACCCGGAGCACTATGACGTCATCCGCTATCAGAAACAGCGTCTGGGCACCAAGAGAGGATTCATTGCAGTAAAGCCGAACTGCTCCATTCAGTGCTATGTACCGGCTCTGGCAGCATGGAAAGAGTACGAGCCGACACAGGTTGTCGTTTCCACCTATCAGGCAATCAGCGGCGCCGGAAAGAACTTTGAGACCTGGCCGGAGATGGTCGGAAACATCATTCCGTACATCAGCGGCGAGGAAGCCAAGAGCGAGAAAGAACCTCTGCGCATTTTCGGACATATTGAAAACGGCGAGATCGTACCGGCTGACGGTCCGGTCATCACCAGCCAGTGCATCCGTGTACCGGTTCTGGAAGGCCACACGGCATCCGTATTCATCAACTTCGCCAAGAAGCCGGAAAAGGAAGAATTGATCGAGAAGCTGAACAGCTTCAAGGGATTCCCGCAGGAAGCAGATCTTCCGAGCGCTCCGAAGCAGTTCATCAAGTACCTGGAGGAGGATGACCGTCCGCAGGTAAAGAAGGATGTTTACTACGAGAACGGATTCGGTGTAACATTCGGACGTCTGAGAGAAGACACGATCTTCGACTACAAGTTCGTCGGCCTTGCGCATAACACCGTAAGAGGCGCGGCAGGCGGAGCGGTTCTGTCCGCAGAAGCCCTTGTTGAGAAAGGTTACATTGATTTTAAATAGTCCTGTAAGCAGGAAAGCAATAATGATGGAATTAAAGAGAATGGGCGGAAACGTCTGTTCTCTTTTTTCGTCCTTTCTCTGTACCCGGCGTGAAGAGTCTGCTATAATAGAGCAATAAGAAAGTGAGCGCTGCATAAATTATGATTCAGTTTGCGAGTTACGGCGTGCCGCGCCTGCGCGTTCACCGGGGACAAAATTCAACTTGCAAGATCTTGATGGGAGGATCGACTTGGCAGGCAGAAATAAAAAAGAAAATACAGCAGCAGAAAAGAAAGGAAGAACATCCGCAAAGAAGACATCTTCGCGCTCCCGTTCTAAGAGTGAGCCGGCAGGCAGCGCAGAAAAGCGGGCGCAGATTCAGGAAGAAATGCGCAGGGCGCATGCCTCCAGAAGAATCCGGGATGTCATCAGCGGGCTGATTTACATGGCAATCGGCCTGTTTATTTTTGCCGGTGTTCAGTTTCATACAGCCGGAGAGTTCGGAAACCAGCTGGGAATCGTGCTGAAGGGAATCTTCGGCCTGATCGGGCTGGTGCTCCCATGGTATCTGGTGTTTCTTGGAATTCTGTTCGTGACCGGGAAGGCGCTTCATTTTACCCAGCGGTCGCTCTGGCTGACGGTCGGGATTCTTCTGATTATGTGTGTCATGAACGCGGGAAGATTCATCGTCGCCGCGCAGTCAGCGGGAAACAGCATTCCGATTGATCTGGTCCAGTTCTATAACCAGGGCGTGAACCTGACATCAGGCGGCGTCTTCGGCATGACGATCGGGGTGCTTCTGGTAAAGTTTATCGGAGAAGCCGGATTATACATTCTTTCCGTTGTCCTGCTTCTGATCTGTCTCCTTCTGCTTCTGCATACGCCGCTTTCGGCATTGATTCAGAGAAGAAGACTGAAGAAAGAAGAAGACCGCCGTCTTCAGGAAATGATGAAGGAAGAAGCATATCAGAAGGAACTGGAACGGCGGAAGAGGGAGGCGAATCTGAATCTCCAGGAACCGCTTTCTTCAAACACCGGCATCATCCGGGACCCAAAGCAGGAATCCATGTTTGAAAGAAGCCAGAAGGAAATGGAAATGCAGCCGGCAGAAGAAGAAAAGAAGCCGGGAATTCTTCACAGCATCTTTCATTCTGCCGAGGCAGCGGCCAGAAGAGAAAAGGCGAAACATGTTAAGAAGCCTTCTAATGTCGTGGATGTGATGCATCAGCACCCGCTGACTGGTACAAAGACGCAGGAGCTTTCTGCGGAAGAAGTCAGGAATGCGCAGAAACAGCAGGAGTACGGTGAAAGCCGTATGCAGCAGCGTCCGGAACCGAAAATTTCTTTCGGAGCATTTGATCATTCTGATATGGAAGAAGATGAAAAGACTGGGCCGGCTGGAAAGATTGATCCAGTCACAGGGGAAATACTCGGAAATGCAGGAACTGCCAGTGATCCGACAGACCGCTTTTCTCATCGTGAGTCCTCAGGATCTTACGGACTGGACCCGGTTTCATCGCCTGCAGAGGGCTTCGGCTTGAATGAAAATAAGCGCGGGTCTTCAGGATCCTACGGGCTTCAGCCTGCAGAGAAAACAGAAGCTGGTCACGGGCTTCAGCGAGAAATGTCTCCTCATGGAGATCATACGGTTTCCTCCTCTTCTGCTGAAAGCAGGAATCCGGACGCGAAGCGGGAGCCGGCAGATTCTGCAGCGGGTTCTGCGTCCGATACAGAGAATACGGTGACTGTTCCTGCCGGCGTCCATCAAAATGAAGATGGGGAATGGGTTTCCGATAATATGATCGAGGAAACCAGCAGAAGGGCGATGAACCGCGTACTGAAGAGCGCGGATGACCTGATGCGTGAAGAACAGGCCAGAAGAGAGCAGGAGCAGACGGGTACAAGTGGATTGTCTGGAAAAGCCTCCTCTTCCAATGCAGATGGCATCATGCGGCCGGAGAGCTCAACAATGGGAAAGAAACAGGCGGCGGCCTCTGCGGCTGCAGCCGGCATGGCCATGGCCGGAGCAGCATCCCGGAATATCCAGAAGAAGACGAAATTCCATTATCGTAAACCATCGCTGGATCTTCTGACTATGCCGGAGCTGCCGAGTACAGACGGCCTGAATCAGCAGCTGCGGCAGAAGGCGAGGATTCTGGAGGAGACGCTGGAAAGCTTCCATGTAGACGCTCACGTCGTTCAGGTTACCCAGGGCCCTGCCGTTACCCGCTATGAAATTCAGCCGGGACCGGGCGTAAAGGTCAGCAAGATCGTGGGCCTGAGCGATGATATTGCGCTGAACCTCCGGGCAAAAAGCATCCGTATCGAGGCGCCGATTCCGGGCAAGGCCGCTGTCGGCATCGAGGTGGAGAATGAGCATATTCAGATGGTCCGCATCCGGGAAATCATCGGATCAAGGGAATTCCGCGAGGCAAAATCCAAGATTTCCTTTGCGGTCGGAAAAGACATCGCCGGAAATGCCATTGTTGCAGATCTTAAGGGAATGCCGCATCTTCTGATTGCCGGTGCTACCGGATCTGGTAAATCGGTCTGCATCAACAGCATCATCACGAGTATCCTTTATAAAGCGAGTCCGGATGAAGTCAAGCTGGTGCTGATCGACCCTAAGGTTGTTGAACTTGGAAACTATAACGGCATTCCGCATCTGCTGATCCCGGTTGTCACGGACCCTGGAAAGGCTGCGGCAGCTCTGAACTGGGCGGTTTCAGAGATGACCGACCGCTATAAGAAGTTTGCGGATGAAAATGTCCGCGATCTGAAAACCTATAATGAAAAAATGAAGGCCCAGGACCGTGAAGATGAGAAGATGCCGCAGGTAGTCATTATTATTGATGAGCTGGCCGACCTGATGATGGCGGCGCCAAATCAGGTAGAGGAATCTATCTGCCGTCTGGCCCAGCTGGCAAGAGCAGCGGGCATGCACCTGATCGTCGCGACGCAGAGGCCGTCTGTCGACATCATCACGGGACTGATCAAGGCCAATATTCCGTCCAGAATTGCTTTTGCGGTTTCCTCCCAGTTCGACTCCAGAACCATTCTGGACATGAACGGAGCAGAAAAGCTGGTCGGAAAGGGCGATATGCTCTTCAACCCGCAGGGATCCGGAAAGCCGCTGCGTGTGCAGGGCACCTTCATTTCTGATGAAGAAATCAACCGGGTTATCGATTTCGTAAAGGCGCAGAATCCGCAGGAGGAAGCTGCATATAACGAGAAAGTCATCCAGGATATCGAGCAGAAATCGGTTCCGGGAAATGACGATTCTGCTGATGAACTCCTTCCAGACGCGATTTCCTGCGTGGTACACGCGGAGAAGGCTTCGACATCCATGCTGCAGCGGCATTTCCGCATCGGCTACAATCGCGCGGCCAGAATCATGGATGAAATGGAAGAACGCGGCATCGTCAGTCCGCAGGACGGAAGCCATCCCCGTCAGGTGCTGATTTCGGAGGACGAGCTGGAACAGATGAAGAATCCGGACGCGGCGCATTAGCGGGACGATTCCACACAGCGGGGGAAATGCACGGCAACAGGAATTTCCTGGCACATTTCGTTTTGTCTGCTATAATAGAGTGACTGCAGAGGCGATTCTAGGGAAAAAATCTGCAGAAAACAGAAACATAGATTAAAGAGAGGAATTTCAACTATATGAACGTATACTTTGATACTCTGGGATGTCTGAAGAACTTCAACGACTCAGATATGGCCATGGGCATTCTGGAAAAACGGGGCCATCACATCGTTCATTCGCCGGAGGAGGCGGATGTGATCGTGGTGAATACCTGCGGCTTCATTGATGACGCGAAGAAGGAGTCGATCGGGGAAATTTTCGATATGGCTGCCTATAAGGAGCAGGGGAAAAAACTGATCGTCTCCGGATGTCTGGTGCAGCGGTATTCTGAGGAGCTGTTTAAGGAAATCCCTGAGGCAGATGGATTTATCGGTGTCAATGATTACGAGAAACTGCCGGATCTGCTGGATCAGCTTCAGAAGGACGGAAACCGCTTCCGCAGGGTCGATGAAATGGAGAAAGGCGCGCTGGAAGAAGAAAACCGCTACCGGAAAATCCCGGAGACGGTCTACAGCACATCGATCCGCATCGCAGAGGGCTGCAACAATCGCTGCACGTACTGCATTATTCCGGCGATCAGAGGACCGTACAGAAGCCGGTCTATGGAAAGCATCGTTGAGGAAGCGCAGAGACTTGCGGACGCCGGGTGTAAGGAGCTGAATGTCATTGCACAGGACACCAGTTATTATGGAAAAGACCTGTACGGAAAACCGATGCTCGCGCAGCTTCTTCAGAAACTGACGAAAGTTGACGGGATTCAGTGGATCCGCGTTCTGTACTGCTATGAAGAAAATATTACGGACGAGCTGATCCAGACCATGGCAGGCGAGCCGAAGATCTGCCACTATATCGACATTCCTCTTCAGCACAGCAATGATAAGGTCCTGAAGGAAATGAACCGGAGATCAACCCAGGCGTCGATAAGAAATACGATCCGAAAGCTCCGTGAAGCCATGCCGGACATCTGCATCCGGACGACCATGATCGTGGGCTTCCCGGGTGAGACGGATGAGGAATTTTCTGACCTGATGGACTTCATCCGGGAAATCCGTTTCAGCAGACTGGGCGCCTTCACCTATTCTCAGGAAGAGGGAACGCCGGCGGCTGAGCGTAAGGATCAGATCCCGGAAGATGTAAAAAAAGAGCGTCTCGGTGCTCTGATGATGGAGCAGATGCAGATTTCCAATGAAGAGAATCAGAAGCTTGTGGGGGAAACGATGTCTGTCATGGTGGACGACCGGGATGAGGAAGGTGCGTATATCGGAAGAACGGCCTATGATGCACCGGAAATCGATAATTCCGTGATTTTCACCTCTTCAAAAGACCATAAGCCTGGAGATATCGTGAAGGTGCGCATCGACGCCGCCTTTGACTACGACCTGCAGGGTGCGGAAGTTGAAGCAGAATAGGAAATATCCGCCTGAGATTTAAAAGTCCGGGCATATTAATACAGAACATGTCTTCAAAGGTAAATAACGGGAGGAAATGAATATGAATTTACCTAATAAACTTACAATCCTGCGAGTCATCGCGGTTCCGTTCTTTATCGTGCTCTATCTGAAGGGATTTTTTGCCGCAGCGCTGATTATTTTCTGCCTGGCGTCGTTGACCGATATGCTGGATGGAAAGATTGCAAGAGCAAGAAATCTTGTCACGAACTTCGGAAAAATCATGGACCCGCTTGCCGACAAGGTTCTCTGCTACTCTGCTTTCTGTCTGATGATCGGTGACCGGACCATGCCGGCCTGGATGCTGATCGTTATCCTGGCCAGGGAGTTTACTATTGCGGGAATGCGTACGGTAGCGGCTTCCGAGGGCCACGTCATCGCGGCGGCCATGAGCGGAAAGATCAAGACCGTTCTTCAGATGTTCGCGATCATTTTCCTGATCCTGATGCAGGCGCTGACGAAGTTCAGCTTCTATCCGCAGGTCCGCATCCTTGCCTACGTTCTGCTCTATGCATCACTGGTGATGACGGTTTACTCCGGAATTGAGTATGTCGTTAAGAACATCAACGTATTTAAGGAATCCAATTAGAATATGATGAACTGAGGCCGGAGCAATCCGGTCTTCTTTATCTCTTTTCTGACAAAAGAGAAACAGCAAGTGGAAGGAAGAAGGGAAAGTAAGTGAAAAGTGCAATTATCAGTGTGGGAACAGAACTTCTGATGGGGCAGGTGACCGATACGAATGCGGTTTACCTGTCACAGCAGCTGAACGCCATGGGCGTGGACGTCATGTACCGCTACACTGTCGGCGATAATGACGGAAGGCTGTCGGAAGTTCTGGATCTGGCTTTAAAGGACTGTGATCTGGTTATCACCACAGGAGGCCTGGGGCCTACAGAAGATGACATGACCAAGGAAACGGTCACAAAATACATGGGAGATGTTCTGGAAGAGCACCAGCCTTCAAAAGAAGCGCTGATGAAAATGGCAGAGGAGCGTCACCATAAATTTACAGAGAATAACATGAAGCAGACCCTGATGCCGACGAGAGCGGAAGTGTTCGATACAGACGCCGGAACCGCGCCGGGATTTGCGCTTTCTAATGACGCCGGAAAGACCATCGTCTGCCTGCCGGGACCTCCGCGTGAAATGAAGCGCATGTTTGAGCGCCGCGTACGCCCGTGGCTGGAGCCGAAAACCGACTGTGTCATTTCCTATCAGACCCTCCGCATTTTCGGTAAGGGGGAGTCTCTGGTGGAAACAGAAATTCTGGATCTGATCGATGCGCAGACCGATCCGACCATCGCCACCTATGCCCAGGAAGGAGAGTGCTCTGTTCGTGTTGCGTCAAAAAGAAAGACGCTCAAGGAAGCAGAGGATGCCTGCCATAAGGTGAGCGAACAGATCAGAGAACGTGTCGGTGACTATATTTACAGTGATGACGGACGTTCACTCCCGGAAGTGGTCGGAGAAAAACTTCTGAAAAACAAGATTACGATTTCCTGTGCCGAGTCCTGCACGGGTGGAATGTTTGCGGCATATCTTACGGATATTCCGGGAATATCAGAGGTGTTTGAGCGCGGAATCGTCACCTATACAGAGCGGGCAAAGATGGAGGAACTCGGAGTCAGCGAAAAGACGATTGCAGAGAAAACCGTGGTCAGTCCTGAAGTTGCGGCGCAGATGGCAGAGGGCCTTCAGAAAAAGACAGGAAGTGATGTCTGTGTTTCCGTTACCGGTATAGCCGGACCTTCCGGCGGAACACCGGAAAAGCCTGTCGGGCTGATTTACGTCGGCTGCAGATATGAAGGGGTGACCGTGGTAAAGAAACTCCTGACCCTGAATATGAGCAGAAGCTGGAACAGAAGATATGCGGTTCTGAGCATGTTTGACACCATCAACCGCATGCTGGACGGAAGAGCGGTTCCGGGAAGCGATCATTCAGAAGTTCTGTAAGATTGACTTTGCAGAATTCTTATGTTAGGTTTGAGATACCATATATTTCCAAATTTAACCGCTTGACTAATTCTGAAAATATAGTAGAATGGACATATAGAACAGATGTTCGTTTATACGGAGGTTGAGCATGGCAAAGAAAGCTGCGGCTGACGGCCGCGAAAAGGCGCTGGATGAAGCGCTGAAGAAGATACAGAAACAGTTCGGACAGGGTGCGATCATGAAGATGGGGGATGCGGCAAGCATGAACATCGAGACCATCTCTACCGGATCGATCAGTCTGGACCTGGCAACCGGCGTGGGCGGAGTCCCGCGCGGGAGAATTATTGAGATATACGGACCGGAATCATCCGGTAAAACTACACTGGCCCTTCATATCGTAGCAGAAGCCCAGAAAGCTGGCGGAAAAGCGGCATTCATCGACGCGGAGCACGCACTGGATCCGGTTTACGCAAAGAACCTTGGCGTTCAGATCGATGAACTTCTGGTTTCTCAGCCGGATACCGGTGAGCAGGGACTGGAAATCTGCGATATGCTGGCGAGCAGCGGTGCGATTGACGTAATCGTCGTCGATTCCGTTGCGGCGCTGGTTCCGAAGGCTGAAATTCAGGGCGAGATGGGAGACTCTCATGTAGGCCTTCAGGCCCGTCTGATGTCCCAGGCCTTAAGGAAACTGACCGGAACGGTCAATAAGTCGAATACCTGCGTGGTATTTATCAACCAGCTGCGTGAAAAGGTCGGCGTAATGTTCGGAAGTCCGGAGACGACCACCGGAGGAAGAGCCTTGAAGTTCTACTCGACCATGCGTTTTGATGTCAGAAGAATTGAGACGATCAAGCAGGGCGATCAGATGCTGGGAAACCGCACCCGCGTAAAGATTGTAAAGAACAAGGTAGCGCCGCCGTTCAAGAAAGCGGAGTTTGACATCATGTACGGAAAGGGAATCTCCAGGTCTGGAGATATTCTGGACTGCGCGGTAGATGCAGATATTGTAAAGAAGGCAGGCTCCTGGTACAGCTATAATGGTGAGAGAATCGGCCAGGGACGTGAAAACGTAAAGAAGTATCTGGAAGATCACACGGAGCTGATGGATGAGATTCAGCAGAAGCTGATGGAGCAGCTGAACAAGCCGGAAGAAGAACAGAATGCTGAACAGAAAGAACCGCAGAATCCGGATGGACCACAGGCATCTTCTGCAGAAACGGGGGACGCGGCAGATGATGCCGAAGATGAAATCATCGCGGATGAAGACGGTGTAATTGTAGAATAGCAGAATTCTTCCAGAGATTCTTTTTCAGGGAGATGGAGCCGGGATGCATAGGACTGATCCGCTCTTTGTTGTATTACCAGGCCGGTTCAAGCGAGTCTGCTGCAAAAATAAATTTCTGTCGATCTTGATTTTATCATTGACAATGCGGGATTCACATGCTATCCTAACAGAGTTAGACCGCACGGTAAGGGTTTTAAATGTGTGCCGATGCGGCGCACTACCTGAAAAGGCGAGACTGGAAAGAGGAGGTAACATATGTACGCAGTAATCGAGACTGGCGGAAAGCAGTACAGAGTTCAGGAGGGAGATATCCTGGACGTTGAAAAGCTGGGCGTTGAAGCCGGTGAAAAGGTTGAGTTCGATAAGGTTCTGGTTCTGAGCGATGACAACGGCATGAAGGTCGGCACACCGTATATCGACGGTGCAAAGGTCGAGGCTGAGGTTGTTGAGAACGGCAGAGCAAAGAAGGTTATCGTATTCAAGTATAAGCCGAAGAAAGACTCTAAGAAGAAGCAGGGTCACAGACAGGCTTACACGAGAGTAGAGATCAAGTCTCTCGGCGGAGTATCTGCAGCACCTGCAGAAAAAGCTGAGAAGAAGGTTTCCTCATCCATGAAGAAGGATGAGCTGATTGCTTACGCAAAAGAGCATAACATCGAGATCGATGAGAAGGCTACAAAGAGCGTCATCATCGAGACGATTGAGAATGCAGAGAAATAGTTGATTGTCATTCAGTTAGGAGGTGTCTGATCCATGTCAAGTAAAAAGGGAGTAGGAAGTTCCAAGAACGGCCGTGAGTCCGAGTCCAAACGTTTGGGCTGCAAGGCTGGTGACGGTCAGTTCGTATCTGCAGGAAGCATCCTGGTAAGACAGAGAGGTACACATCTGCATCCTGGAATCAATGTAGGTATCGGCGGAGATGATACATTGTTTGCCAAGATCGATGGAGCGGTTAAGTTCGAGAGAAAGGGCCGTGACAAGAAGCAGGTAAGTGTTTACCCGAAGGAAGCTTAATTAACGATAAGTACCAAGCCCCCTACAGCATGTAGGGGGCTTGCTGTTTCTAAACGGGAAGAAAACTGGAGGCGGAAGATAATATGTTCGTAGACAGAGCGAAAATCACAATTGTATCAGGTAAAGGCGGTAACGGAGCTGTATCTTTCCGCAGAGAGCCATTCGTCCCGGAGGGAGGTCCGGACGGAGGCGACGGCGGAAAAGGCGGAGATGTCATTATTCAGGCAGACAGCGGGCTGCGCACCCTGATGGACTTTAAATACAAAAAGAAATATACAGCGGAAAACGGCCAGGACGGAATGAAGAAGAAGCGTTTTGGCAAGGCCGGGCAGGACCTGGTTATCCGCGTCCCTCAGGGGACGGTTGTCATTGATCAGGAAAGCGGCCTGATCATGAAAGACCTGACGGAGCCGGGAGAATCTTTTGTCGCTGCAAAGGGTGGAAAAGGCGGAAAGGGAAATGTGCATTATAAAAACTCGATCCGTCAGGCACCGAATTTTGCGGAGGCCGGAGATCCGGGAAAAGAAAGAGTCATCCTGCTGGAGCTGAAGATGATCGCCGATGTCGGTCTGGTTGGATTCCCGAATGTAGGAAAGTCCAGTCTGCTGGCGGCTGCGACTCACACTTCTCCGAAAATCGGAAATTATCATTTTACAACGCTGACTCCGAATCTGGGTGTTGTAAAGTTCCCGCAGACGAGTTTTGTTATGGCTGATGTTGCGGGAATCATCGAGGGCGCCCATGAAGGTCTGGGTCTGGGTCTGGAGTTTCTCAAGCATATTGAAAGAACCAAGGTTCTGATTCATGTTGTCGATGTTTCCGGAAGTGAGGGAAGAGATCCCATTGATGATTTTGAGAAAATCATGAAGGAACTGGAGGAGTATGGCCATGGCATCATGAAAAAGCCGATGCTGGTCGCAGCGAATAAGATCGATCTTCTCGGTGGAGAAGACAGTGAGGAATACCTGAAATTCAAGGAAGCTGTAGAAAAACAGGGTTATCCGGTCTATCCACTTTCCGCGCCGATTCATTACGGTCTGAAGGAACTGATGCAGGCTGCACTGAACAAGGTAAACGAAGTTAATGCCAATCCGCCGGAAACCGACGACCGCGAATACTTCGACTTTGAGAAAGATGACCATGATCCAGATTATCGTGTCGTCAAGGTACGTAAAGACGGAGACGTGTATGTCGCAGAAGGAAAGCAGCTGACCAAGATCTTCAATTCGACCAACTTCAATGATTTCGGTTCGCTCCGTTATCTGTATAAATACGTAGAAAACAGCGGCGCGATCAGAAAGATGAAGGAGATGGGGCTCGAGGAAGGAGATACCATCCGGATTGAAGATTATGAATTCGAATACGAGGATGAATTTCAGGAGTAGCAGCCGATAACTTTCGCATCGAGGAGCAGCAGAACACTATGGGAAATAACAGACTAACAGAAAAAGAATGCTATGAGCTGTTTCGGAAATACAAGACTCCGGAACATATCAAGCTGCACTGCCGGGCGGTCAGCGACACCGCGGTCGTTATTGCTGATCAGCTGAATCAGCATGGATACCATTTTGATCTGGAACTCATCCGGGTCAGCGGACTCATCCATGACGTGGTACGCCTTCAGGAACCTCACGCAGAAAACGGCGCTGAAATTCTGGAAGGCCTTGGCTTTGATCAGGAGGGAGAGATTGTCAGAGGACACATGCGCCATCGTCTGATCTCTTTAAAGGATGCGACAGAGCTGGATATGGTCTGCATCGGAGACCGGCTGGTGAAGGAACACGCCTATGTCGGCCTGGACGAACGCATGGATTACCTGATTCATAAGAAAGGCGAGAATCCGGAGAGGACCCGCCGGATTCTGGAAGGGAAGAAAGAAATCCGCAGGTTCATGGATGAAGTGGAAGCAGTGATCGGCTGCACGATCGACTCTCTGTTTCAACCATCCCTCGATGAACTTTTCAAGCAGGTTGAAAAGCCGGCGCAGTATATCGGAGGCGAGACAAATATGATCCGCAAGGATCCAAAGGACGTTTCGCTCCGCTTTGGCTTTGCCTTTCCGGACCTTTATGAAATCGGCATGTCCTATATGGGACTTCAGATCCTCTATGGGCTGACCAATTCTTATCCGGATATCTACTGTGAGCGTGTATTCGAACCGGCGCCGGACATGCGTGACCTGATGAAAAAGTACCATTTTCCGTTGTTTACGCTTGAAACACATACTCCGGTAAACAAGCTGGATGTATTCGGCTTTACCCTTCAGTACGAGATGAGTTTTCCGACCATCCTTGATATGCTGGACCTGGCCGGAATTCCGCTGAAAAGAGAAGACCGCAGCGATGAGGATCCTCTGATCGTTGCCGGCGGCCCATGCGCCTTTAATCCGGAGCCCCTGGCGGACTTTTTCGACCTGTTCATGGTGGGCGACGGAGAAGAGGTCCTTCCATATGTCCTTCAGGAATATGAGAAGGCGAAGCAGAATCACGAGACAAAAGAAGACTATCTCAAGAGAATTTCCGGCATGGACGGCATCTACATTCCGCAGTTCTATGAGCCGGTTTACACCGAAGACGGAAGGATCGCGGAAATAAAGAAAACCTGGGAGGGGGCTCCGGACCGGGTGAAAAAGGCCCTGATTCCGGATGTGGACAAGCTCCCCTTCCCGGAAAATCCGATTGTACCGATTATTAAAACGGTTCATGACCGTGCAGTTGTTGAAACCTTCCGCGGCTGCTCCAGAGGCTGCCGCTTTTGCCAGGCAGGCATGATTTACCGCCCGGTAAGAGAAAGAAGTGAAGAGACGATTCTGAAACTCGCGGAAAATCAGCTGAAGAATACCGGACATGATGAACTTTCCATCCTGTCCCTTTCCACCAGTGATTATTCAAAGTTCGAGTCTCTTGCCACGAATCTGATGGATTTCTGCGGATCCCATAACACTTCGCTGTCGCTTCCGTCACTCCGGCTGGATTCGTTCTCCTTTAACGTGCTGAATGAGATCCAGAAATATAAAAAGTCGGGGCTGACCTTTGCGGTAGAGGCGGGGTCTCAGCGGCTCCGTGATGTGATTAATAAGGGAATCACGGAAGAAGATATCTACGATGCGGTAGAGCAGGCAGTTCATCTGGGATGGCGAAGAATCAAACTGTATTTCATGGACGGTCTTCCGACGGAGACCAACGAAGACTTCGACGGCATGGCGGAGATCAGTAAGAATATCATGCGGATTTTCAAAGAATCCGGAGAGCACGGACACCTGAATATCACGGTCAGTGTGTCCAACTTTGTGCCGAAAGCACATACTCCGTTCCAGTGGATCGCGCAGCCGTCGACAGAGGAATTCCATGAGAAGCATATCTATCTGGAAAAAATCCTGCATATCAAGGGTGTGAACTTAACCTATCATGAAGATATCGTAAGCACTTGCGAGGCAATCTTTGCCAGAGGAGACAGAAGGTGTGCCGATCTTCTGCTGAAACTCCATGAGGGCGGATGCCTGCTGGATGGATGGACAGAATACTTTAAGAAAGAGGTCTGGCAGAAAACCCTTGCAGACTGGAATGTGGACTATAAGTTCTACACGGAGCGCCAGCGTGATTACGATGAGATCCTGCCGTGGGATCTGATTGATTCCGGTGTTTCCAAGGCTTATCTGAAACTGGAGGCTCAGCGGGCGGAAAAAGAGCAGATTACTCCGGACTGCAGAAACGGCTGCACGGGCTGCGGAATTGGAAGACGGGTAGACTGCCCGCTCGGCGGAATTTACGCGGGCGGAAAAGCCAGTGATACAGAAATGAAGTAGAGAGGAATGCCATGAATAAATATGTCTTGTTCTTCGCGAAAGAAGGATACAGTAAATACACCTCGCATCTGGATATGCTGAGATTATTCAAGCGCGCGTTCAGAAGGGCCGGTATTGCGCTCAGCTACAGTCACGGCTTTAATCCGCATCCGCAGATGAGTTTTGCCCAGCCGCTGTCTCTGGGATATGCGGCAGACAGAGAGATGCTGGAATTTGGAACCGATGAGCTTTATGACCCGGAGGAGATCCGGTCGCTTCTCAGGGGCCGGCTGGCGGAGGGAATGTCTGTCTCTGAAGTTCTTCCGGTCCATGAGAAAAAGGCGCTCGCCGGTCAGGTAAGCAGCGCGGATTATGAAATTCTGTTTCCGATCCCGTATTATGACCGGGATTATGATCAGCTGGTCAGAGAATTTCTCGCACAGGATCAGATTCTGGCCATGAAGCGCCAGAAAAAGTCGAAGGAACTGAAAGAAGTAGATATCCGCGGGAAAATCCGGTCTCTTCAGGCAGTCCCTTCGGAAGGAAGCGAAGAAATTGGAATCCTGAAAAAGAATCTGCTTCAGTTGAATGCAGAGCTTGACTGCGGAAGCCAGTCCAACCTGAGTCCGGAACTTCTGATTACGGCTTTTCTGAAGTTTGCGGAACTGGATATTCCGCGTTATCAGATCGAGGTCTGCCGGAAGTGCATGCATTTTCCGCAGGGAACAGAGCTGGAAAAGGAATATGGCGGGATGCACGCTTAAACCAGTGTAAATTTCCCTGCTTCCCTTCTAAATTACAGGTGCTTTAACACGAAATCTCAGCTTCTGCTTTTTCTCTGTTGACTTCCCCATAGAAGGACGATATGATGATGGGAAATATTGGAAATCATCGTGCGAAAGAGGGAGGTTAAGAGAAAATATGGAGCAGAAACTGAGGCAGCTGAAACGCTGGAAAGACCAGCATCATAAAATGCTTATTATCACAGCAGCGATCATATTTATGGTCGCTGCTTTCGCGTTTTATGTGCTGAATGGGAAAAGCGGGACTATTCCCGAATCAAAAGCAGGAGAAAGTACGGTACAGGAAATATCGCTAGAAGGCGATGGGAACGGAATGCAGGAAGACGCACCATCGAAGGTATTTGTAGATATTGCTGGAGCGGTGAAAAAACCGGGAGTATATGAAGTTGATGCGAGTGCAAGAATGTTTGAGGTAGTGGATGAGGCGGGCGGCCTGACGAAGGAGGCGGACACCTCTCTGATGAATCTGGCTGAGCGCGTCTCTGACGGCATGAAAATTGTTATTCCGTCTAAAGGGACAGCGGTATCCAACGCAGCAGATGAGTATTCTGTCCCTGGACAGAGCGGAAATGGCGGGGCTGCTGACGGAAATTCGGCGCAGGGCGGCGCGGGAGCTAATTCAGCCGGCGCGTCAGGCTCACAGAATTCGAATCTTGTAAATATCAACCAGGCGGACCTTCTGGAACTTCAGAGGATTAACGGAGTCGGGCCGGTAACGGCGGAGGCGATTAAAGCTTACCGGGAGGAACATGGTCTGTTTCAGAAGAAAGAGGATCTGAAGAAGGTGAGGGGGATAGGAGATAAGACTTTTGAGAAAATCAAAGATCAGATTACGCTGTAATTTATCGCTGGCAGCTTTATGTCCGATGAATAATCATACATGTATATTCACGAATAATGGCGCATGTATAAATATACATGGATGAACAGAACGATCATGCACAATGAATAAACGGTGCATATCATATGCATAATTAGAACGTAATTAGACGATGCACGTGTGCTTTCAATGCATATAGAAATATAGTCGAAGTGTTTACGATCGCGATGCGGCTGATATGTATGCGAAAATTACAGTATATCAGAATGAAATTATACAGGTATCCATATCTGGCTGTGAGAGAAGAAAGGAGTGTGTCAAATGATGCCGGTGCATAATTATCGCAAGTATCAATACGAACCATGTATACCGGACGAAATAAATGAATACTGTTTTCCAGATGAATCCGATGAATTCTGTTCGCTGGAGCCGATGAAGCACTTTTATGCTTCTGAAATGATCGGCTGCAGGTATTTCTGCGATGCGCTGGATTTGTACGTAAAGTTTCTGCGGGAGCGTGCAGCCTGCGTTCTGCAGAATGATATCTATCCGGTGTTGGCAGAGAACTATGGGACTTCAGATGTCTGTATCGAGGCGGCAATCCGCAGATGGATTATCCGGTCGTGGAAGAATCCGAAAATGAGGGATTTTTTTTATGCGGCATCAGGAGGGGAAATCACGAAGCGTCCTTCCATCAAAAAGCTGCTTCACATTATGGCGCGGACTCTGGTGTTCGGCCTTCCTGAGCCGGGAATCCGTCCAGAGAATCTTAACATTCTGCGCGGAGATGAGATTCCTCATCAGCATCACAGCATGAGGCGGCCGGAAAAGGAGCGCGGGCCAGTGCAGTATTACCGCTGTGTGCGGCATGGAAAAAGAAGGGAAAGAGAAAGGCTTCCTTTCTATATGTCGGATGGTGAAAAATATACGCCTGTTTCGGAAAGTGTCAGTGAGCCCTGAGGAAAAAGCCGGCGGCAGACATCTGGGCAGAGCGGCAGCGGCGGAAGGGAAATATATAAGGGGGTCCGGATGAATTCTGCCAGGCTTAAACCGGGCATGGATGAATGATTTTTTTATCTGGAAATTAATGTAAGTGTGCGGTTCATTGACTCCAGCTGTGGTATAATAGCATGTAATATGCAAGAAAGAGGTGGAACACTTGGTAACAAAGGAACAGATCAGCAGAATCAATGAACTGGCGCATAAGCAGAAGTCTGTCGGACTTACCGCAGAGGAGCGCGAGGAGCAGAAAGTGCTGAGAAGAGCCTATATCGATGCTTTTAAGGAAAATCTCCGTGCTCAGCTTGACCGGATTGAAATCGTAGACGCACCTGTTGAAGAAAAACGTGTCGTTGAAGAAGAGCAGATTGAAGTTGAGACTCTTCAGTAGGCAGAGGCCGGTGGAGTATGCAGAGGCAGAAAAGGTATAAGTAATAAGAATAAAACGGGATGCCGGAGACGCGGAATGCACTGTGTTTCTGGCATCTTTTTCCATTTTCATATATTTTTTATAGGTTTTTTCGTTTTCTGGGATTTTTTTGGGTTTTAAAAGTTTAACCGGCTGCGTAATAAGGTATAAGCAACAAGGTACAGATGAAGTACACAAAGTACTTTAAATCAAAGTACTTCAGGAGGGAGAATAATCAAGATGAGCGAAACCAGAAGAGTATATATGGACTATTCCGCGACGACACCAGTCAAGAAGGAAGTCCTTGATCAGATGATTCCATATTTCACAGAGAACTTCGGCAACCCGTCCAGCCTGTACACAATCGGTCTGGAAGCAAAGGCTGCTGTAGAGAAGGCAAGAGCACAGGTTGCACACCTGATTGGCGCTGAGCCTTCCGAAATATATTTTGACGGAGGCGGAAGCGAATCCGACAACTGGGTTCTGGAATCTGTTGCAGACCAGCTGAAGAATAAGGGAAAGCATATTATCACTTCCCAGATTGAGCATCATGCCATTCTGCACACTTGTGACTATCTGGAAAAACACGGATTTGAAGTTACTTATCTTCCGGTTGACAAGGAAGGATTTGTCAGCCCGGATGATTTGGAGAAAGCGATCCGCCCGGATACAATCCTGGTGAGCATCATGTTTGTAAATAACGAGATCGGAACCGTTGAACCGATTAAGGAACTGGCTGCTGTTGCGCATAAGCACGGCGTTCTGTTCCACACAGACTCTGTACAGGCCCTGGGAAATGTTCCGATTGACGTAAGAGATCTGGATGTTGACTTCATGTCCTTCTCCTCTCATAAGATCTACGGACCTAAGGGTGAGGGCGGAATGTTCATGAAGCACGGCGACCGCATCACAAGCTTCATCCACGGTGGTGCACAGGAGAACGGTAAGCGTGCCGGCACAGAAAACCTGGCAGGAATCGTAGGATTCGGCGCAGCGGCTGAACTTGCCGAGAAGAATCTGGAAAAGCACAGAAAGCACTGCAGTGAGCTCAGAGACTATCTGATGGACCGCATCCTGAAGGAGATTCCGGACTGCGTAGCAAACGGCCCGACCGACCATTCCAAGCGTCATCCAGGAAATGCCAATATCACCTTCAAGCGCATTGAGGGAGAGTCCATCCTGCTGCTTCTTGACAGCATGGGAATCGCGGTATCCACAGGATCTGCATGCTCTTCCAAGAGCCTGGATCCGTCTCACGTTCTGACCGCCATTGGTGTTGATCCGGAGACCATTCACGGATCCATCCGTTTCACCGTCGGCGACTTCACAACCAAGGAAGATGTGGACTACGTTGTAGACTGCATGAAGAAGGTTGCAGAGCGCCTGCGCGGAATTACAATGCTGTAAAAATCATGGAAGGTGTTTATTACCCTTTAAGATAGTGTATAATTGCTCTGGAAATAAAGAGCGCCGGAATTCCGGTGTTTGACAGAATACAGAGCAGAGAGATAGATAGAGAGGAAGAAAAATATGGGATTATATAACGATACAGTAATGGATCACTTCATGCACCCGAGAAATGTTGGAGAAATTCCGGACGCAGACGGTACAGGAATTTACGGAAGCCCGGCCTGCGGAGATATGATGCAGGTTCAGATTAAGGTTGATGATAACGATGTTATCACAGACTGCAAGTTCAAGACTTTCGGTTGCGGAAGCGCAATTGCTTCTTCCAGCATGGCAACCACAATGGTTATCGGACAGAAGGTTGAGGATGCCCTGAAGATCACCAACAAGGCGATTGTAGACAAGCTGGGCGGACTGCCGAACATCAAGCTGCACTGCTCCGTACTTGCTGAGGATGCTCTGAAGCATGCCATCTATGACTATGCGCAGAAGCACGGCAAGCACTATAAGGAGCTGGAAGGCTTCAACCCGGACGATCATGGCACAGCTCCGGACGATGTTACACATCTGTAAACCATCGATAAATTGAACGGCAGAGGATGATTTATCTGCATTCTGTGAGAAGATTAAAAGGATATTTGCCTGCTTCAGGTAAATATCCTTTTTTTATGCTATACTTTTATACGTATTCCCTGGACAAAAAACAAAAGCAAGGGGAAAACGGCGGCTTTAACAGCAGTACAAAGAGACCGTCCGCTTTATGAAAATGAAATTTCAGCAATAGATTTGTTTTATATATAAATGCTGCGGCAGATATAGAAACTGTCGCTTTGAAAATCACAGAATGGAGTAGATGCAGCATGGCATTTGACTATAGAGAACTAGAAAAGCAGGCACAGAAAGAATATGAGAGGTGGATGGAAGAAACGGAGGAAAATCCCAGGTTCCACAGAGAGTTAGAGGCCCTTCGGGGCAATGAAGAGGAAATCACCGATGCTTTTTACAAGCCTCTTCGTTTCGGAACTTCAGGCCTCCGGGGAATTCTGGGGCCGGGAACCAACCGCATCAACCTGTACACGGTCAGAAGAAGCAGCCAGGGACTTTCTGACTATCTGAATGAAACACGAGAAGATCCCAGCGTCATCGTTTCTTATGACAGCCGCCGGCAGTCCCGTTTTCTTGCGGAGGAAACCGCGGCAGTACTGAATGGAAATGGGATCCGGACCTTTATCTTCGGGGAACTCACTCCGGTCAGTGTTCTTTCCTTTGCAATCCGCGAGATGAAGGCAGATATGGGCGTTATGATCACCGCCAGCCATAACCCGAAGATCTATAACGGTTATAAAGTGTATAACAGCGAGGGCTATCAGGTGATCGGCGATGAGCCGGGAAAAATCCTCAAGGCCATCGACCGCCTGGACTATTTTTCCGGGATAAAATATAAAAAGGACGGGGGAATAAAGAAAGTCCCGGGGAAAATCAAGGACAGCTTTATCCGGAAAATTGCGGATGACTGGATGCCGCTTAATTCCGAGATGATGAATCATCTGAAAACGATTTACACCCCGCTTAACGGAACCGGCGCTAAATATGTTCCTTCCGTATTCAACTGTATCGGCTATCTGAATCATACGATTGTCCGTGCGCAGGAATATCCGGATCCGGAATTTACCACCTGCCCTGCGCCGAATCCTGAGAAAATACTGGCCTATGATGAAGGGTTCAAGGTGCTGGATCAGGAGGGCGGAGACATCATCATCGCCACCGATCCGGATGCTGACCGGGCAGGGGCGGCACTTTACCACGACGGCATGCGGAGCATCCTGACCGGGAACCAGCTTGGTATTCTCATGCTGGATTACCTTTGTCATATCCGTCCTCCGAGAGAGGATCAGTTCGTCGTGAAAAGCATTGCCACATCGCCTATGGTTTCCCTGATGGCGGAAAAATACGGATTCACGGTGATCAATACCCTGACCGGTTTTCGTTACATCGGTGACATTGTAAGCCGCCTGAAACAGGCAGGGCAGGAAGACCGCTTTTATTTCGGCTTTGAGGAGAGCAACAGCTTTCTGATTTCTCCATTTTTGTGCGAAAAAGACGGAATCAGCGCGTCGGTTCTGATTGCAGAAGTCGCGGCCTTCCACAAGTCGCAGGGGAAGGACCTGGTGGACCGCCTGAATGAGCTGTATCAGGAGTTCGGTGTCTGCAGCGACAAGCAGAGAAGCTACGTTTTCAGCGGCGCCAGAGGCCAGGAGACCATGAAAAAGATCATGCAGTACTTCCGGCAGAATGAATCCGATAAATTCGGGGACCGCAGGGTGGAAAGACGTATCGATTACATGCATGAGGAGGGGTTTCCGAGCGCAGACGTGGTGGAGTACGACTTTGACGACGGAAGCCGCCTGATTATCCGGCCGAGCGGAACGGAAGCCAAACTGAAAGTCTATTCGTTTGAGACCTGTGATTTCTCCGGCGTTGAGCGCGAGGTGGTGCGAATTATTGAAAGATTTAAAGAGGTATAGTATACTAAAAGATGTACTGCCGCGCGGATAGTGCTGTATAAACAGCATATTCACGGGCGCAAACTTGAGAAGAATAAAGAGGTAACAATCGATGGAAAAGTTAGGGTTGAATGAAATCAGAAAGATGTTCCGCGACTTTTACGTCAGCAAGGGACATTACCCGGGGAAGAGTGCTTCTCTGATCCCGAAAAACGATAAGTCGCTGCTCATCATCAATTCCGGAATGGCTCCGCTGAAGCCGTACTTCCTTGGCGTGGAGACTCCGCCGAAGAAGAGAATGACGACCTGCCAGAAGTGCATCCGTACAGACGATATCGACAATGTCGGAATCACCGCCCGTCACGGCACATTCTTTGAGATGATGGGAAACTTTTCCTTCGGTGATTACTTTAAGGAAGAATCTCTGAACTGGGGATGGGAATTTCTGACGAAGGAACTGAAGATTCCTGAGGATAAGCTCTGGGCGACGGTTTATCAGGATGATGATGAAGCCGTTGAAATCTGGAAGAAGATCGGTATGCCGGAAGACCGCATCGTCCGCCTTGGAAAGGATGACAACTTCTGGGAAATCGGCCTGGGTCCATGCGGTCCGTGCTCTGAGATTTACTATGACAGAGGACCGGAATTCGGCTGCGGAAAGCCGGACTGCAAGCCGGGATGTGACTGCGACCGCTACATGGAGGTCTGGAACCACGTATTCTCCCAGTTCGACAAGCAGGAAGACGGGACATACAAGCCGATGGAGCATCCAAACATTGATACCGGAATGGGCCTTGAGAGAATTGCCTGTGTCATGCAGGGAACAGACTCCATTTTCGATGTCGACACCATCCGCCACATTCTGGACGGAGTCGTTGAGATGAGCGGTGTTCCGTATGAAGCAGGAAACCGTCAGAATGACATCTCCATCAGAATCGTAACCGATCACCTGCGTAGCATGGTCTTCATGATTGCGGACGGAATTCTGCCTTCCAATGAGAGCAGAGGATATGTTCTCCGCCGTATGATCAGAAGAGCCTCCCGTCATGGAAGACTCTTGGGAATCGAAGGAAAGTTCCTGGCGAAGCTCGCCGACAAAGTCATCGAAATCTCCGGCGATGCTTATCCGGAAATTGTTCAGCAGCAGGATTACATTAAGCGTGTCATTACGACAGAAGAGAGTAAGTTCGAGGAGACCCTGGGACAGGGTACAGAGATTATCAACGGCTACATCGAGGACCTCAAGGCAGCCGGAAAGACCGTCATGGATGGTGAAGAGGCATTCAAGCTTTACGACACCTATGGCTTCCCGATTGAGCTGACCCAGGAGATTCTGGCAGATGCCGGCATGACCGCAGACGTTGAAGGCTTCCATAAGAATATGGAGGAACAAAAAGAACGCGCAAGAGCAGGACAGAAAGACACCTCCGGTGAGGCCTGGAAGGAAAAGGCTATGCCGAAGGATCTGCCGGACACCGAGTTCACCGGTTACGATGAGCTGCAGTCTGAAGCAGAGATTGCAGCGGTTTATGTTGACGGAGAGCCTGCAGAGAAGCTTTCTGCGGGAGAACGCGCAGACGTTTACCTTGACCGCACACCGTTCTATGCAGAAAGCGGCGGACAGGAATACGACACCGGAAAGATCACTTGCGGTGATTCCGTCATGAAGGTTCTGAACGTCCAGAAGAAGAACGGACTCTTCCGTCACGAAGTGGAAGTTCAGCAGGGCGAGTTTAAGAAAGGCCAGCGCGTATACGCTTCTGTCGATGTTCAGAGAAGACATGCAGGTGCAAGAAACCACAGCGCCACCCATCTTCTTCAGAAGGCGCTGCAGGAAGTTCTTGGAGATCATGTCAAGCAGGCAGGATCAAAGAATAATGCAGAGGAGCTGCGTTTTGACTTCACGCACTTTGAACCGATGACAGAGGAAGAGCTGCAGAAGACGGAGGATCTAGTGAATGAAAAGATCCTGGAGTTCCTGCCGGTTGAGACAGAAGTTCTTCCGATTGAAGAGGCAAAGAAGAAACACGCGATGATGCTGTTTGACAGCAAGTACGGCGACAAGGTAAGGGTTGTCAGCATGGGCGGCTGGAGTGTAGAGTTCTGCGCAGGAACCCATGTACCGAACACCGGAATGATCGGCGCTTTCCACATTTTAAGCGAGAGCGGCGTCGCATCCGGCGTCAGAAGAATTGAAGCCGTAACCGGAACCGGAGTGCTGAAGAGAGCCGAGCATTTTGAGAAACTGACGCAGGAGACATCTGAGATCCTGAAGACCAAGCCTGAAGGACTGGTTAAGAGAGCCTCCGAGTTTATGAGCGAGCTGAAAGACGCCGAGCATGAACTGGATGCGGTAAAGAAAGCCCAGATGGGAAGCGGCGCAGAAGATCTGATGAAGAACGCAAAAGAGATTAACGGCGTCAAACTGGTAACCGGAAAGCTGGACGGTGCGTCCATTGACGATCTCAGAACTGCGGCAGACCAGATCAAGGCAGCAGGCGTTCCTTCTGTCATGGTTCTGGCATCCGTAAATGATGGAAAAGTTACCATGGTTGTCGGAGTTACGGATGACCTGACTGACCGCTTCAATGCCGGAAAACTGATCAAGCCGATTGCGAAAGAAGTCAAAGGCGGCGGCGGCGGAAAAGCCGATCTTGCCCAGGCCGGAGGAAAAGATCCAAGCGGTCTTGAGAATGCATTCAAGACTGCGGAAGCCCTTATTTCATAAGGATTGCGGTATTTCAGCTTGCAGGAGGCAGGAAGGAATAGTATAATTATTTCAGGAGGATGAATTATGGACAGAAAGACAATTTTGTTTGATGCTGGAAAGACGCAGAAGAAGACTACGAAGCAGATTCTGGAGTCTGTATATGATGCTCTGGAAGAAAGGGGATACAACGGCATCGATCAGATGGTTGGATATATTTTGTCTGGCGATCCGTCCTATATTACGAGCCATAACAACGCCAGGCTGATGATCAGCAGAATCGACCGTGACGAGCTCGTAGAGGAGATCCTGAAAGAATATCTGCAAAAATAACGGAAGAGAAAAAATGGCAGGTTTTTTTGACCTGCCATTATTGTTTTTGAGGAGTATATGAGAAAAATAGGTTTGGATGTCGGCGACCGCACGATCGGGGTCGCCGTAAGTGATCCGCTCGGAATCACCGCCCAGGGGGTGACGACGATTGAGCGCGTCGGAATCCGAAAAGATGCGGGGAAAGTTCTGGATTATGTAAAAGAATACGACTGTGATACAATCGTCATGGGACTTCCGCTGAGCTTAAACGGTGATGAGAGCGAGCAGACGCAGAAAATCCGGGATTTCCGGACAATGCTGGAAAATAAGATGAGAAGCACGGCGATGAAAGGCATTACCGTGGAGTGGCAGGATGAACGTCTGACCACCGTTCAGGCGGAGCGTGTCCTGATCGATGCGGACCTGAGCCGGAAGAAAAGGAAAACCGTCATCGACAAGCAGGCGGCAGTGATTATTCTGCAGACCTGGCTGGACCAGCAGCCACGAGGATAGAAGCTTGCGCGTCTTTTTTGTCAAAACAGAAAAGCGTGCAGGATGATATACAATATATAATTATTGTTATGAGTATGGATCAGTATTGGGAGGGTATGAATTACAATGAAAAAAGTTGGAATTATCATGGGAAGCGACAGTGATCTGCCGGTAGTAGAGAAAGCAGCAGCAGTTCTGGATGATCTTCAGGTTCCGTATGAAATGCACGTTTATTCTGCACACAGAACTCCGGATGAGACCAGAGAGTTCGCTGAACATGCGAAGGAAAACGGATTCGGAGTCATTATCTGCGCGGCAGGTATGGCTGCACATCTGGCAGGCGTAGTCGCTGCGTCAACGACCCTTCCGGTCATCGGAATTCCGATCAAGTCCACAGTGGAAGGCATGGATGCTCTTCTGGCAACGGTCATGATGCCGAGCGGTATTCCGGTTGCAACCGTCGCGATTAACGGAGCCAAGAATGCAGGTTATCTTGCTGCAGAGATGATCGCAATCAGCGACCCGGATCTGGCAGGCCGTCTGAAGCAGGCGCGCGATGAAGGAAAATTAAATGTCCTGAAGAAGAACGCGGCCGTAGAAGAGAAATTTAACCACTAATGGGTTAGAAGATATTGTATTTTGGTTTTAGAAACAGGGAGACGCGGATGAGTAACTTACATGAAGAATGCGCGGTATTCGGCATTTACGAGCAGCATACAGAAGATGTTGCCAGAACCGTCTACTACGGATTGTACGCGCTGCAGCACAGGGGGCAGGAAGGCTGCGGCATCGTAGTGAACGACGATGGCCTCTTTACCACCTATAAAGACAGGGGACTGGTCAGCCAGGTGTTTAACAAGCAGAATCTGAGCTCACTGGGCCTTGGTCAGGCGGCGATCGGACACTGCCGCTATGGCACAACCGGTTCTGGAGACAGAAATAACGTTCAGCCGATTGTGGTCAATCATCATAAAGGAAGAATGGCAATAGCCCACAACGGAAATCTGGTCAACGCTTTTGAGCTCCGTCAGGAGCTGGAGCTGCAGGGCTCGATCTTCCATACGACTTCAGATACAGAGGTCATTGCCTATGTGATCACAAAGGAGAGAATCGAGTGCGGTTCCATTGAGGAGGCAGTAAGCCATGCAATGGATAAAATTGATGGTGCTTATTCACTGATCATTATGTCGCCGGCGAAGATGCTCGCTGCGCGTGATCCATACGGATTCCGCCCGCTCTGTTTCGGAAAGCGCGAGGATGGGACCTATGTTGCGGCATCAGAAACCTGTGCTCTCGATGCCATTGGTGCAACGTATATCAGAGACGTCGAGCCTGGCGAAATTGTCGTGTTTGACGGCACCGAAGTCAGAAGCATCAAAACGCACTGCAAGGAGAAGCCGCATAAAATGTGCATCTTCGAATATCTGTACTTCGCCCGCCCGGATTCTGTCATTGAGGGAAAGAGTGTCCATGAGGCGAGAGTACGTGCTGGATCGCTTCTTGCCATGGAGCATCCGGTTGAAGCGGATGTCGTTGTCGGTGTTCCGGATTCCGGACTCGATGCGGCCATCGGATATTCCAAGCAGTCCGGCATTCCTTATGGAATGGGATTCATCAAGAATAAGTACATTGGAAGAACATTCATTGCTCCGGGACAGAAGAACCGTGAGGATAAGGTCAGAATCAAGCTGAACGCAATTTCCCAGACACTGAAGGGAAAACGCGTGGTTCTGGTGGATGATTCCATCGTAAGAGGAACCACCATCACCCGTATTGTCCGTCTGGTCAGAAACGCCGGCGCCAAGGAAGTACACGTCCGTTCTTCTGCGCCTCCGTTCACGGATCCGTGCTATTACGGAACGGATGTCGATTCCAAGGATAATCTGATTGCCTGTCAGCATCCTCTCGATAAAATCGCCGAAGTTATCGGCGCGGACAGTGTCGGATATTTAAGTGTCGATCATCTGAATATGGTGATCGGAACTGAACCGGGAGAGGGATTCTGCTCCAGCTGCTTTGGAACACCGTATCCTACAGCTGTTCCGACCGGACAGAAGGACCGCTTCGAAGGCAAGATCTCTTCCAATGAAAAAAGAAAAGAGAAAGAGATCAAACGTAAAGAAAACAGCTATGACATGTATCTCAGAAATGACTAAACAGGAGGAAGTTCATGACGAAGAAGAGTTTCAGTGAAAGTTATAAAGAGGCGGGAGTCGATATCACCGCCGGTTACAAATCCGTAGAGCTCATGAAACAGTACATCGCCAGAACCAAGGCCTTTGGAGATACGGACGATGTCGGCGGCTTCGGCGGCCTGTTCCATCTGGACATGAAGGATCTGAAGGATCCGGTCCTGGTCAGTGGAACAGATGGTGTCGGAACCAAGCTGAAAATTGCCTTTCTGATGGATAAGCATGACACTGTCGGAATCGACTGCGTTGCCATGTGTGTAAACGATATCATCTGCGTCGGCGCAAAGCCGCTGTTCTTCCTGGACTACATTGCCTGCGGAAAGAACTATCCGGAGAAGATCGCGCAGATCGTAAGCGGTGTTGCGGAAGGATGCGTACAGTCTGAATCTGCACTGATCGGTGGAGAAACGGCGGAGATGCCGGGATTCTATCCGGAGGATGAGTACGATCTTGCAGGATTTGCAGTCGGCGTTGTTGACAAATCTAAAGTACTGGATAAAACAACAATCAAGGAAGGCGACGTCATGATTGCGCTTCCGTCTTCTGGTGTTCATTCTAACGGATTCTCCCTTGTCAGGAAGGTTTTTGACGTGGAGAATGCAGACCTGAAGAAGCCTCTGGAGAGCCTGGGCGGAAAGAGCCTGGGAGAGACCCTGCTCACACCGACCAAGATTTACGTCAAGCCGATGCTGCACGTATTCGACAGTGTTCAGGTTAAGGCGGTTTCCCATATCACAGGAGGCGGCTTCTACGAGAACATTCCTAGAAGTCTTCCGGAGGGGTACGGTGTAAAGATTCAGAAGAAGGACGTTAAGGTTCTTCCGATTTTCGAGCTCCTTCAGAAGGAAGGAAATATCCCTGAACATGATATGTTCAACACTTACAACATGGGTGTCGGCATGACCTTCGTTGTTTCTTCTGAGGATGCAGACGCTGCTCTTGCTGCCGCGAAGGAAGCCGGAGAAGACGCATACGTACTCGGTGAGATTGTGAAGTCTGACGAAGAGAGCGTGATCTTATGCTAGAGAAGACGAAAGTTGCCGTACTGGTTTCCGGAGGCGGCACCAACCTGCAGGCCATTATCGATGCGCAGAAGAGCGTAGTCATCCAGGACGGAGAGGTCGTCCTGGTGGTCTCCAGCAGCAGGAACGCCTATGCCATCAAGCGTGCAGAGAAAAACGGCATTAAAGCAGTTTACGCGAAAAATGAAGAGGAAATTCTCTCTGCACTTGAAGAAGCCGGTGCGGAGCTGATTGTACTTGCCGGATTCCTGAAAATCCTGAGTAAGGACTTCATCAGGAAATATGAGAACCGCATCATCAACATTCATCCGTCACTGATCCCTTCCTTCTGCGGAAAGGGCGCGTATGGACTGCATGTTCATGAGATGGCGCTGGATTACGGCGTCAAGGTTACAGGCGCGACAGTCCACTATGTCAACGAAATTCCGGACGGCGGAAAAATCATCGCTCAGAAGGCCGTTGAAATTCAGGACGGAGATACCCCGGAGATCCTGCAGAAACGTGTCATGGAGCAGGCAGAATGGATTCTGCTCCCGAGAGCCGTTCAGCAGATTTCCGCAGAAATTCGGGAGGGGAAAGAGAATGACAACAATTAAGCATCCATATGAAGCATTTCCGGCAGCACATTTCCTGGACGGAAATCCATACCCGGGAAGAGGAATTATCGCGGGCCTGACGAAAAACGGAAAGGCCGCTGTCGCCTATTTCATTATGGGCCGTTCCGAGAACAGCAGGAACCGCATTTTTGTAAAAGAAGGTGACGATGTCAGAACGAAGGCTTACGATGAGTCTAAGCTGGAGGATCCGTCCCTGATCATCTACTATCCGGTAAGAACAGTGGGAAAGACTCTGGTGGTCACAAACGGAGACCAGACCGACACCGTTGCGGATCTCTGCAAAGGCGAGTCTGACCTTGACAGCGGAATTTTTGCCAAAGCTCTGAGAACCCGTCAGTTCGAACCGGACGGACCGAACTGGACACCGAGAATCAGCGCGATTCTGGATTTGTCCGGAAAAGAGCCATTCCGCTATGACATGAGCATTCTGAAGAGTTCCGATCCTGAGGGAAAAGGAAACGTCCGCAATTTCTTCGAGTATGACGGAATTCCTGGTGAAGGCCGTTTCATTCATACTTATCAGACGGACGGAACACCGATTCCGACCTTTATGGGAGAGCCGGACAGAGTGGAAATTCCGGATGACCTCGATGCATTCACCGATGAAGTCTGGAGCAGCCTGAATGAGGCCAATAAGATTTCCCTTTACGTCCGCTTCACGGATCTGAAGACGGGAGACTACGAGGACCGCCTGATTAATAAACATTGTTAATACGCGCAGTAACAGGAGGAGATAGAATTATGAAAGAATTTGCCCTGAAATACGGATGCAATCCGAACCAGAAGCCGGCAAGGATTTTCATGGCGGACGGAAGTGAACTTCCGGTAGAGGTAGTTAACGGACGCCCGGGATACATTAATTTCCTGGATGCGCTGAACAGCTGGCAGCTCGTGCATGAGCTGAAAAACAGCCTGCATCTGCCGGCAGCAGCTTCCTTCAAGCATGTCAGCCCGACTTCCGCTGCAGTCGGCATTCCGATGGACGAGAAGCTGAAGAAAGCCTGCTTTGTCGATGATATGGAGGGCCTGGATGATTCTCCGCTGGCAACGGCTTACGCAAGAGCCAGAGGAACCGACAGAATGTCTTCCTTCGGTGACTGGGCTGCCTTAAGTGATGTCTGCGACGCTGAGACCGCGCGTCTTCTGAAGCGCGAGGTTTCCGACGGTGTCATCGCTCCAGGATTCACTCCGGAAGCTCTGGAGATTCTGAAGCAGAAAAAGAAGGGAAACTATAACATCGTAAAGATCGACCCGGATTACGTTCCTGCAGAGATTGAGAGAAAGCAGGTTTTCGGCATCACCTTCGAGCAGAAGAGAAATGACTATACGGTCAAACCTGAGGATTTCACCAATATTGTGACAAAAAATAAAGAGATCCCGGAAGCAGCAAGAAGAGACCTGGTTGTTGCTCTGATCACACTGAAATACACACAGTCCAACTCTGTTGCCTACGCACAGGACGGACAGGCTATCGGTGTCGGTGCCGGACAGCAGTCCAGAATCCACTGCACACGTCTGGCCGGACAGAAGGCAGATTACTGGCATATGCGCCAGTCTGACCGTGTTCTGAACCTGCCGTTTAAGGATGACCTGAGAAGAGCAGACAGAGATAATACGATTGATATTTACCTCGGAAATGAATATATGGACGTTCTGAGAGACGGAGAGTGGCAGAAGTGGTTCACCGAGCAGCCAAAGCCGTTTACAGAAGAGGAAAAGAGAGCTTACCTGGATTCTATTTCCGGTGTTGCACTCGGATCCGATGCCTTCTTCCCGTTCGGAGACAATATCAAAAGAGCACATAAGAGCGGCGTAAGCTATATTGCAGAACCGGGCGGATCCATCAGAGATGACCATGTCATCGATACCTGTGATAAATACGGAATGGCCATGGCCTTCACCGGCATGCGCCTGTTCCATCATTAATCCGAAAAATCAGGGAGCAGATATTGATTCTGCTCCCGCGTTATAAACTGAGTATTAATTTAAAAGGATGGGGGATTAACAGTGGTTGATAAGATCATGGTCGTCGGCGGCGGCGGAAGAGAACATGCCATTATTAAAAAACTGAAGGAAAGCCCGAAGGCAGGAAAGATTTACTGTCTGCCGGGAAATGCAGGAATCGCAAAGGACGCAGAGTGCGTTCCGATCGGAGCAGAGGACCTCGACGCGATCGTGGATTTTGCAGGAAAAGAAAAGATTGACTATGCCGTCGTTGCTCCGGATGATCCGCTGGTCATGGGACTTGTAGATCTTCTGCAGGAGAAGGGCATTCCGTGTTTTGGACCGAATAAAAACGCTGCGATCATCGAGGGAAGCAAGGCCTTCTCCAAGGATCTGATGAAAAAGTATCATATCCCGACGGCGCAGTTTGAGACCTTCACCGAGATGGACAAGGCTCTGGATTATGTGAAAACCTGCAAAGTTCCGGTTGTCGTCAAGGCAGACGGCCTGGCAAAGGGCAAGGGCGTTCTGATCTGCGAGACCAGAGAAGACGCGGAAAACGCGGTAAGGGAAATGATGCAGGACCAGAAATTCGGAAAAAGCGGCACAACCGTTGTCATTGAAGAATTCCTGGAGGGCCCGGAAGTTTCTGTCCTCTCCTTTACCGACGGAAAGACGGTTATCCCGATGGTTTCTTCCATGGACCACAAGCGTGCCTTTGACGGAGACAAGGGTCTGAATACCGGCGGAATGGGAACCATCGCCCCGAACCCGTATTATACCGAAGATATCGCGAAGACCTGTATGGAGGAAATTTTCCTTCCGACCATCAAAGCCATGAATGAAGAAGGCAGGACATTCAAGGGCTGCCTCTACTTCGGTCTCATGCTGACCAAGGACGGTCCTAAGGTCATCGAGTACAACTGCCGCTTCGGCGACCCTGAGGCGCAGGTCGTTCTTCCGCTCCTGGAAGGCGATCTCCTGGACATCATGATGCATGTGACAGACGGCACACTGGATCAGGCAGACTTCCACTTTGCAGATGATGAGGCGGCATGCTGCGTCATTATGGCGACGAAGGGCTATCCAGAGCATTATGAGAGGGGATTTAAGCTCGATATTCCAGATGATCTTGAGAATGTCTATGTTGCCGGTGCCAAGAAGGGAGAAAACGGCGAGCTGCTGTCTGACGGAGGCCGTGTCCTGGGTGTAACCGCAAGAGCAGCGACACTTCCAGAGGCCATCGACAGTGCCTATGCGCAGGTTAAGAGAATCGGATTCCCGAACGGATTCTATCGTCACGATATTGGTCAGAAAGCGTTAGCCGCATTGAAAGGAGAAGCACGCTAAATGGTATACAGAGTTTATGTAGAAAAGAAGCCGCAGTTTGCCAATGAGGCAAAGGGAATTCTCAAGGAAGCAAAGGAGCTTCTGCAGATCGAAGGTCTGGACAAGGTTCGTGTCATCAACCGTTATGACGCAGAAAATCTTTCTGAAGAGCTCTTTGAAAACGCGGTAAACACCGTCTTCTCCGAGCCGCAGGTTGACCTGGTTTACAGAGACCTGACGATTGACCCGAAAGATAAGGTATTTGCGATCGAGTATCTTCCGGGACAGTTCGATGCGAGGGCAAACTCTGCCGCTGAGTGTATCCAGCTGATTTCCAGAGCTGACCGTCCGACGATCAAGACCGCAAAGGTCTTCATCCTGTCCGGATCCATCAGCGATGAAGATGTCGACAGACTGAAGAAATACATTATCAACCCAGTTGAGGCAAGAGAAGCTTCTCTGAAGACCTATGATACACTGAAGGTCAATGTCCAGATTCCGACAACTGTTGAAACACTCACAGGCTTCAACAAGTACAGTGGTGAGCAGCTGCAGGAGTTCCTGACCTCACACGGCCTGGCCATGGACCTTGCTGATCTGGCTTTTGTCCAGGAATACTTCAAGAAAGAGCAGCGCGACCCGACCATTACAGAGATCCGCGTGATCGACACTTACTGGTCTGACCACTGCCGCCACACCACCTATAACACGACTCTGGACAGCGTAAAGTTTGAGGATGATGAGATCCAGAAGACTTATGAAGAGTACCTGGAGTCCAGAAAAGAGATCAACCGCAAGAAGCCGGTCAATCTGATGGATATCGGTACAATCGCAGCCAAGGTTCTCCGTCAGCGCGGCATGCTGGATAAGCTGGATGCGTCCGAAGAAATCAACGCCTGCACAATCAAAATCGATGTTGACGTTGAAGGAAAGACGGAAAAATGGCTGCTGCTGTTTAAGAACGAGACCCACAACCATCCGACAGAAATCGAGCCGTTCGGAGGCGCTGCAACCTGCATCGGAGGAGCGATCAGAGACCCTCTGTCAGGAAGAAGCTATGTTTACGCCGCTATGCGAGTAACCGGCGCTGCCAACCCGCTGACTCCGGTTTCTGAGACCATGGAAGGAAAACTCCCGCAGAGAAAGATCGTAACGACTGCGGCAGACGGATACAGTTCCTACGGAAACCAGATCGGACTTGCTACGGGTCAGGTCGATGAGCTCTATCATCCGGGATATGCGGCAAAGAGAATGGAAGTCGGCGCTGTTATTGCTGCGGCTCCTCAGGAGAATGTAAGACGTGAGCGCCCAATTCCGGGAGATGTTGTCATTCTGCTGGGCGGACGTACGGGCCGCGACGGAATCGGCGGAGCAACCGGTTCTTCAAAGAAGCACAATGTCGATTCCCTGGAAAAGGACGGTGCAGAGGTTCAGAAGGGTAATGCTCCGGAAGAAAGAAAGCTGCAGAGACTGTTCAGAAATCCGGAAGCGTCTAAGATGATCAAGCGCTGCAACGATTTCGGAGCAGGCGGTGTATCCGTTGCCATCGGAGAGCTGGCAGACGGACTGGACATCAATTTGGACAAGGTCACAAAGAAATATGCAGGTCTGGACGGAACGGAGCTCGCAATTTCCGAGTCTCAGGAGAGAATGGCTGTTGTCGTTGCTGCGGAAGACGCAGACCGCTACATCGAGCTTGCCCACAGCGAGAACCTTGAGGCAACGGTAGTCGCTGTCGTTAAGGAAAACCCGTATCTGACCGAGAAGTGGAACGGCGAGACTATCGTAAACATCTCCAGAGCCTTCCTGGATACAGACGGTGTGGAAAAGCACATCGACGTTGAAGTTCCAAAGCGTGGAGATTATCAGAGAAAGGCAGCCGGAGACTTTGCAGAAGAGTATAAGAAGATGGCGTCAGACCTGAATGTCTGCTCCAAGAGAGGACTTTCCGAGGAATTTGACTCCACCATCGGCGCAGGCACTGTACTGATGCCGTTTGGAGGAAAGTATCAGAGAACTCCGCTTCAGGCAATGGTTCATCTGATTTCTGTAGAGAAGAAGCATACGGATACGGTTTCCGCCATGGCTTATGGATTCAACCCGATGATTTCTTCCGCCAGCCCGTATGACGGCGCATATCTTGCGGTAATCGAGTCCATTTCCAAGCTGATCGCGGCAGGCGCATCCTTCAAGGATACCTACCTGAGCTTCCAGGAGTACTTCGGAAAACCGGGCAGTGTTCCTTCCCGCTGGGGCGCTCCGATGGCAGCCATGCTCGGCGCATATAAGGCGCAGATGGGCATGGGCGCTGCAGCAATCGGCGGCAAGGACTCCATGAGCGGAACTTTTGAGAACCTGGACGTACCGCCGACACTGATTTCCTTCGCGGTAACCACGGACAAGGCAGAGCACATCATTTCACCGGAGTTTAAGAATGCCGGAGACGATGTCATCCTGCTGCTTCCAGAGATCGGAGAGGACGGCCTTCCAGACTGCGCTTCCGTCAAGGCTCTGTATGAGAAAGTTAACAAGCTGATTGTCGATAAGACCGCCTGCGCGGCATACACACCGGGTTACGGCGGAATTGCCGAGGCCGTCCTGAAGATGGCTATGGGAAATGAAATCGGATTTGCCTATGGCGATACGGTTTCCAAGGATCAGATCTTCGGCTACTGCTATGGCGGATTCCTTCTGGAAGTTTCGGCTGGAACCAAGGTTGAGGGTGCAGTACTTCTTGGAAAGACAACAGCAGAGAAGACGATTGCGGGATTCGGCGAGACCATCCAGCTCTCCGACCTTTGTGATCTCTATGAGAGCAAGCTGGAGCCGGTTTACCGCTGCAATATCGAGACCGAGGAAGGTGATACCGAGGCCTTTAACTATGAGGCAAAGGAAACCCTCCACGCGAATATCAAGACCGCAGCTCCTAAGGTGCTGATTCCAGTATTCCCTGGAAACAACTGCGAGTACGATTCTGCAAAGGCGTTTGCTGATGCCGGCGCTGATCCGGAGCAGTTCATCATCAACAACCTGACTTCTGAAAACGTCGGAAAGAGCGTAGAGCAGTTCGCAGAGAAGATCCGCCATGCACAGATGATCTTTATCCCGGGTGGTTTCTCCGGAGCAGATGAGCCGGACGGATCTGGAAAGTTCATCACTGCCTTCTTCAGAAACGCAGAGATCAAGGAAGCCGTCACCGAGCTTCTGGAGCAGCGTGACGGTCTGATGGCCGGAATCTGCAACGGATTCCAGGCTCTGGTAAAACTGGGTCTTGTTCCTTACGGAAAGATCACAGAGGCAGACGCAGACAGCCCGACACTGACCTTCAACACCATCGGACGCCACCAGTCCAAGCTGATCCGGACCAGAATCGCGTCCAATAAGTCTCCATGGCTGGCAAAGTGCAGACCGGGCGAGATCTACACCTCCCCGATTTCCCACGGAGAGGGACGCTTCATCGCTCCGGAGAGCCTGATTAAGAAGATGGCCGAGAACGGACAGATTGCGACACAGTACGTTGATCTTGACGGAAATGTCTCCTTCGACATCCAGTACAACCCGAACGGCTCCATGAACGCCATCGAGGGAATCACATCCCCGGACGGAAGAGTTTTCGGAAAGATGGCCCACTGCGAGCGTAAAGGACCGTACCTGTATAAGAACGTACCGGGCAGCTTCGATCTGCACATGTTCGAATCTGCAGTCGAGTACTTCAAGTAAACCCGGTCTGACTGCGGGGGCTGAGGAACATTTTCTCCCGCCCTTTCGGCGGCGCAGAAGGGAAGAGCTTCAGCTTTCCTGAGGAGAGATAAAGAAAGACAATTGAACAGACCGCGGATTCCGGCAGAAAATCCCGGAAGACGCGGTCTGTTTTCTGCTGTATCGGGATTTCTGCTCTTCGGCAGCTTGTGCGACTTAAATGCCGGGTATGCGGAAGAGGAAGATTAGAAATTTTTACAAAGCAATTTAGAAAGGATGAACCAGGAATATGGAAACGTCGTACCGGCGCAACATCTCAAAAGGTATTATTTATACGATCATCTCATCGCTCGGTTTCGCGCTGATGACCTTCTGCGTAAAAGGAGCAGGCGCTCTTCCGACCATGGAGAAGGCCTTTTTCCGAAATGCCGTCGCGGCCGTCATCGCCTCCGTCACCATTATGAGGATGCCGGGGCCGGGAAGATTTAAAACGAAAAAGGAAACCCGCCTGGGACTTCTTCTCCGCGCCCTGTTTGGAACGCTGGGCATGATCGCAAACTTCTGGGCAATTGACCGCCTGGGCCTGGCGGATTCCAATATCCTGAATAAGATGTCGCCATTCTTTACGATCATCGCATCGATATTTCTTCTGAAGGAAAAGCCGACAAAGCTGGACAACGCGCTGGTCGCTCTTGCCTTTGCCGGGACGATTTTTGTCATTAAACCCTCCGGAGGAATGGCGGCGATTCCGGCCCTGGTCGGCCTCTTCAGCGGATTTTCCGCCGGCATGGCCTACGCCTTCCTGCGCCTGATCACCAATAAAGGCGAGCGTTCTACCGTGGTCGTCTTCTATTTCTCCTTCCTGTCCTGCCTGGCCTGCGTCCCCTTCATCCTGCTGGATTTCAAGATGCCGACCCTGCATCAGTTCCTCTGGCTGATCGGAACCGGCGCATCAGCCGCCATCGGACAGTTCGGTGTCACCGCCGCCTATAAATACGCGCCGGCCAAGGACGTCTCGGTATTCAACTATTCACAGGTTTTGTTTTCCGCGCTTCTCGGATTCCTGTACTTCCATGAAGTCCCGGACCTTCTGAGCTGGACCGGCTACATCATCATCATCGGCGCCGCTGCCCTGAAGTGGAAGAATGAGAGCAGCTTCATCCGCGCCCAGAAAGAAGAGCGGAAGAAGCGCCAGCTGAATAAGATCACCGGACAAAAGAAAAACCAGCAAGAAAAATAACCGGGTCTGAAGCCTGCTCCTCTTGTGAGAAACTGCTGAATAAGCGGTTTCCATGAGGGGAGTTTTTGTTATGATTTAAACGCTTTTCTGTGGTGTAATTATAATAAAGTATGAAATAAACACAGGAGGTAAGTATGATGAAAAAAGATATGGGTGTTCAGCCGCTTCTCACACCGATGCCGGTTCTGATGATTGCGACTTACGGAGATCATGACAAGGTTCATGTCATGAACATGGCATGGGGCGGAATCTGCGGATCCAGCCAGGTGGTCCTGAATATCAGTGCTGACCACAAGACCACAGAAAACCTGAAAAAGCGCGGCGCATTCACACTCAGCGTTGCGGACTACGCGCATATGAAGGAATCCGATTTCTTCGGAATCGCTACAGGGAACAAGATGGCAGATAAATTTGAAAGAAGCGGCATGCATGCGGTAAAGAGCAGCCGTGTCGATGCCCCGGTCATTGAGGAGTATCCGATCACACTGGAGTGCAAGGTTGATGAAATCGTAGAAGGTAAAACCTGCCTGCATGTATATGGAGACATTCTGAATGTCCTCGCCGATGAGAGTGTTCTGGATGAAAAGGGAAACATCGACATCACCAGGGTTGATCCGATTGTTTTCGATACCTTCGGAAGAAACTACTTCCGCCTCGGAGACAAGGCCGGAAAGGCATGGGGCGAAGGCGTAGAACTTACGAAGTAAAAGCCCGTTTTTCCTTGGAATTTACACATTGCAAGCCGTGCTGTCACAGCGAATCTGCCTGTGGAAAGCACGGCTTTCTTGTGCTAAGATAGATTTTGTCCCAGAATAACTGCTGACGGCGGGATGAGATATCCTGCCGGAAAACAATCAAATGACGGAACTGGCAGGCGGCTCTGCTGCATAAGAGCGGACCGGATTATGCCAGGCTGAAAAGGAGAGACTATGGAATTCAGTGAGCAGATTAAAAAAATCAGGAAAGACAATCATCTGACGCAGGAGGAGTTTGCGAAACGCGTAAATGTCACGCGTCAGGCCGTGTCCAACTGGGAAAACGACAGAAATCTTCCGGATATTGAGACCCTGATTGTGATTGCGCAGGAATTTCAGCTCTCTCTCGATGCGCTTATTCTGGGAGGAAAAGAAGATATGAATAAGATGACGGAAAAACTGATTAAGGATGGAAATGAAGGAAGACGGGCGAAAATGAATCTGGTATCCACCGTGATCGGCGGGGTGCTGATGCTGATGGGGGCGATGTGTCTGTTCATTAAGGCCAACTCCGTGGAGTATGTCGACAAGCACGGCATTCTGCATGAGAATTTCTACCTGATTCCGACGGGATTCCTGTTTCTGTTTGTCGGCGCAGTTGTCATTCTGACCAGCTGCATCGTGTTTGCGGTGAAGAGAAGAAAAGACAGGTGAAATCATTATCGGGGGGGTATAATAGTAGTAATGAATTTTGATGAGCGGGAATACAGCTATGTATATTGATTATCGTGATGTTATCGTATTAGGGGAGGCGCAGTTATGTCAGTGTATAAGAAAACCGTTGATACAGAGAATATCTGTGATATAAGTGATATTCAGGATCAATCTGCACTAAGGGATTATATTATCCGGAATTTCGACTGTGCTCTGAAACATCATTGGATCAAGGTTTACTATCAGCCGCTTATCCGTACCATGACACAGACAGTCTGCGGTGCAGAAGCACTAGTGAGATGGATTGACCCGCAGAGAGGCGTTTTATCGCCGGGGATGTTCATTCCGGTCCTGGAAGAATCGGGGCAGATTTATAGTCTGGATCTATATGTCTTTGAGCAGGTTTGCAGACAGCACCGTGCGTTGATGGATGTTAATGAGGAATTGATTCCGATATCGGTGAATTTATCCCGAAAGGACTTTACACATGGCAGTTTGGTTAAGGATATTGACAGAATTTCCAAGAATTATGGTATTCCCCGTGAATTTACTCATGTGGAGATCACAGAAAGTGCGATTGTGGAAAATATCGATCATGTGAATCAGCATATCGAGGACTTTCATAAACATGGATATCAGGTCTGGATGGATGACTTTGGGTCAGGGTATTCATCACTCGGCGGCTTGCAACAATATTCTTTTGACGTGATTAAGATCGATATGAACTTTCTTAGAAACTTTAATGCAAAATCCCAGATGATCATTACGGCAATCGTGAAGATGGCCAAAGAATTAGGGATTCAGACCCTTGCAGAGGGAGTTGAAACAGAACAGCAGTTCAAATTTTTGAAAAATATCGGGTGTGATAAGATCCAGGGCTATTATTTTGCAAAGCCAATGCCGATAGAAGAAACAATTCCTTTTTTTAAGACACAGGGGTTGGAGCTGGAGCGGGCAAAATGGGCTGGTTATTTTGATGCGCTGAGCAGAATCGATTATCTTACCGATCAACCCCTGTGTGTTATTGATGACGACGGAGTCTACCTGAAATTTCTTTATTGTAATACGAAATACCGGGACGTATTGAAACGCGACCACGTTGACAACCTGCGAGACTGGGAGATACGGATAAACACCCCTGGTGATCCGATCAGCATTTTTCACAGACGTTTTGCGGACCAGCAGCTCAGAAAGCTAAGTGGTACGCAAAGCATCGCATATCCGTCCGGAGATCACTATATGCAGCTTACTGCTTCTGTGGCTGCAAAAAAGGACACGCATTATCTGTATAAGGTTCATATTCAGTATGTAAATATCGACACAGAAGATTTTGAGCCGCTTAAATCAGAGGCGATTAATAATTTATACTACCTGTGCAACGATATCGCTCTCTACGATTTTGAGGATGGGTGTGTTGAAGGCGTAAAGTCGTCACTTTCCAGTCAGCCGATGGGAGTTGGGATGTGCAAGTACAATCTTGAATCGTTGGTTGAAACATGGATGCGGGATTACTGTTATGCTCCAGATCAGAAGCGTTTTAAACGTTTTGCAGATGTGAATACGATGCAGTCTCGGCTAAGAAACAGCAAGACGCATATTCTCACCGGACTGTTCCGCAGCCTGACCTGCACGGGAGAGTACAGCTGGTTTTTGCATATGATCGTTCCTGTACAGAATTCGAATTTCCGAAAAGCTCTCCACGTTACCATGGAATCTGGAATAAGTGAATCGAGTGTTCGGGAAATTGCTTCTGATCTCAGCGGAATAGGAAACGGGGATAATCAAAACGGAATAACAGCTGAAGTCCTCTGGAAAAATCTGATGATGAACTCCAAGGAAATGTATTTCTGGAAAGATGAGGAACGAAAGTTTCTCGGTGCAAGCAAAAGTTTTCTTCAGTACTATGGACTGCGTTCGGAAGATGAATTCATTGGAAAGACTGATGAGGAGATGATGTGGCATATTGATCCAAAGCCTTTTCTGAGCATTGAGGAAGAAATCCTGCGTTCCGGAGAAAAGATGTATCAAGTCAATGGAAAGTGTATAGTCAAAGGCGAGAACAGAGACATTATTGCTAGTAAGATTCCGATTTACCGCGATGGTAAAATAGCTGGGATTCTGGGATCTGTCATAGATACCAGTGATGCTGCTGAATCCATTGGTACAGCAGGGGCCCAGATTTTTACAGACGGAGCAACAGGCCTTGCTAATCGCCGCGGAATTATAGAAGGGTTATTCGCATACGGCACTGAGCTTCAAACCGGAAATGCCAATTTCGCTGTAATTGTCGTGAATGTTCCCGAATATCGCGAAGTGATTGACCTTTATGGAAATGAGCTTGGCGATCAGATGCTGAAAAGAATCGGCGAAAAGCTTAAAGAAGCCGCAGGAAGCAGCGCAGTGATCGGAAGAACTGGCGGAAGCACATTCAGCATTATGATGAGCTATTCAACGCGGGCTGAAGTGAAGGAATTAGGAAGCTCGATCCGCAGACGTATTGAGGAACTTGGAACTATTGGTCAGTGGAAGGGCGATTGCAGCGCTTCTATCACGGTGGCTTATTATGACCGGTACAGCCAGGCGGGCAGATCGTTTCTGGATGAGCTGAATCGTTTTTTGCTGAATCGCGGTGACCGGGAAGTGCTGTAAGCAACGTTTTTGCATAGTTAGTAAGAAGGAAGGAAGAACACCACAGATGGCTGACTGCTACATGCGTGTGGGAACCAGCGCGACCGGAGCTGTTGATAATATCGGGGCCGGCGGAATGTTTGTCAAAGTCGACATGAAAGACGGCCACTACTTCGTGAATCAGTGTGAAATATCACATTGGAAAAAAATACAGTTAAATTTCACTGCAAGTGTTTAACCCGCATATTGAAGAGGGTAATGTATTAAATGCAGGAAGCTGTAACACTGTCTTACGATGTGCCGCATTCCTGTATACAATATATTAATAACAATCGAAAGGGAGTTAAATCATGCTGAATAAAAAGGTAAAAGAACTGATTAACGATCAGATTACATGGGAATTCTATTCTGCTTATCTGTATCTGGACTTTTCTAATTACTACTATGATCAGGGGCTGGACGGCTTCGCTCACTGGTATGACGTGCAGGCTCAGGAAGAGCGTGACCACGCTATGCTGATGAGACAGTATCTGATCAACAACGGTGAGCGTGTAATCTTCGGCGAAGTCGCAAAGCCGGACAAGACCTATAACGGACTGGGCGATCCTCTGAAGGCTGGTCTGGAGCATGAGCAGTATGTCACATCCCTGATTAATAAGATTTACAAGGCTGCTGACGATGTCGACGACTACCGCACCATGCAGTGCTTCGACTGGTTCGTAAAGGAGCAGGGCGAGGAAGAGAAGAACGCTGACGACCTGATTAAGAAGTTCAAGCTCTTCGGAAGCGATCCGAAAGCCCTGTACGCACTGGATCAGGAACTGATGGCCAGAGTTTATGCCGCTCCGACACTGACCCTGTAAGTGCAGGAATAACAGAAGATGAAGAAGAGGCTGCGTCAGGTTTTCAAGTGAAACTGACGCAGCTTTTTTCTTGGTCTTTTTCTTTTGTTCCTCCGGAAGCAGAAATACCTGTAATCTGAATAACAATTTACAATTGATTGCTTGACATTTAATTGTGTGCGATATATAATTGACTTGTTCATTGAAAGAAACTAAAACCGGAGAAGATGATCCGCAGATCTGAACTCCGGATGAATATTTCTGAGTGCGCATGGATAAGATATTAAATCTTTATTCTGCGCAGGAAAGGAGCAGATTATGAAAATCAGTGCAGTAAAATTATTTGAGAATGGTTACATGCTGCAGCCATTTGCATTCGGCGGTGAGGAAGGCCCGGATAAGTTTGATCCGAGAGTCCGCTACCGTTCCAGTCTGCAGAACTACGTGATCGATACAGGAAAAGAGGTAATCCTGGTCGACACAGGAATGCCGAAGGAGTTCCCGGAGCAGGTTCCGGATGCCAAGACTCCGATCTTTATGGGAAACAAGATTACCGATTATGTTTCCGCACTGAAGAAGGTTGGATATGAGCCAGAGCAGGTCAGCAAAATCCTGGTAACACACAAGCATTCCGATCACAGCGGCGAATTCCGTTCCTTCCCGAACGCACAGATTTTCGCATCCAGAACCGAGTCTGAGTCTGACGAACTGAAGGATCTGCCGAACGTCACACCGGTTGATTTCACCGACGGACCGTACTACAACTTCCCGAAGTCTCAGACCATCGCCCCGGGAATCCATTACATTGAGGCAAAGGGTCACACAACAGGAAACAGCATCGTCATCGTAGAAGACGGAGACCTTTTCTACATGATCCATGGCGATATTACATACTGCGACGAGGCACTCTACGCAAACAAGCTGTCGGTTGTATTCGAGGACGTCAAGGCGGCAAGAGAGTCCTTGGACAGAGTCCGCGAGTTCATCTCTAATCATCCGACCGTATACTGCTCCACTCATACGCCGCTCGGCTATGAGAATCTGGAGTCAAAGAAAGTCATCGACCTGAACAATCCGCCGGAAATCATTCCGCCAAAAGACATCAAGGCCAAGAAAGCAACCGGTAAGTACGTATGCTCCGTATGCGGATACGTTTACGATCCGGATAAGGGCGACCCAGAGCACGGAATCCCAGCCGGCACAGCCTTCGCAGACCTTCCAGACGACTGGACTTGCCCGCGCTGCCACCAGCCAAAGAGCAAGTTTACTCCGGCATAATGGCGCTTGCCCTCATGAGCAGGAGCGTGAGCGAACTGCGAATGATGGGAAGGCCTTATGCTGGTGCGGCCCAGGAGAGCGAGCTGTAAGGCGATGCTCGACTGGCTAGCCGCGCGTCGTATCTGCCCGGTTGAATTCGCGAGCGTGAGCGAAGCGCGATTGGATGATTCCTACGGCGCAGTCGATTCTCGAATCTTGACATCTTTTTCTAACGATGCTATAAAAACAAGGTATTCAATCAAGAACTTAAAGGAGTGAAAGAATGATTAACTTTTCTTGCAGATAATTTCGAAACGATGCAGTAATGCTGTCTTACATGGTATTTCTGTATCTGCTGCAAGAAAGTTTTTCATCTGTCTGACTCTATATGGAAAATCCATCCAATGCGCGTCTGTATGCGCAGGGGCAGGGTTTTCAGGCACAGGCCGCAGGGAACAGCTTTCCTGCGGCCTGGCTGTTTTTTGTGCCTGTTATTGCAATGTGGAGGTGGGGCAGATTATGTCTATGATTAAAGTTGAAGATCTCACATTTTCCTATCCGGGAAGTTTTGATAATATATTCGAAAATACCAGCTTTCAGGTCGATACGGACTGGAGGCTTGGTAAGGTGCTGATCGCGGGAAGTCTCTGCCAGGAAGCACATCTTTATCTCTGGGATGAGCCGCTGAATTTCATCGACATTTATTCTCGCTTGCAGATTGAAGATCTGATTCAGCAGTTCCAGCCGACGATGATTTTTGTCGAGCACGATGCGGCTTTTCGTGATAAAATTGCGACAGATGTAATTGAGTTATAGGATGAAGACGGACGGTTTTCTTCAGCTTTTGAAGAATGCAGCCGAATATTCACAGACTTGCAGCAGAGAAATATTCTGAAAAATATACATAAAATAAAATCTACAGAAATATATTATGGTAAATTATTATCGGGACCTGCCGGACGCAGGAAATTGATCAGTAATAAAGGAGAAATGCATGAAATCCAATCCATTTGCGGAACAGCTTCATTTTTCACAAGTACTTGACGGGGATCCGTGGACGGATCTTCCTTACTGGAATTCAACGGTCCGCACCGATGGCTGCGGCATGGTCAGCCTGGCCATGTGCGTCAGTCTCCTGACCGGGAAAACTTTGACGCCTCTGGACGTGTACGAGATCAGAAAGAAAGCTGGCCTGGATCAGAGTCGTGTGGCGGACGCGGAGGGAAAGAGTGTCTGCGGCGGCGATGTGACGCTGAAGCTGAATCCGGTGAACCGCCGGCTGTTTGGCGTTGAATCGGAGCCGCTTGAGCGGACGGCGTACGCTTTTCAGGAAGTCCTGGAGCAGGAGAAAGTGATCTGGGCATCGTCCCGGCACACGCCGTTTTATGACATTTATGGAAGAATCCGGCCGAGAAAAGAAGAGCTGGGTCATGTAATCGTGTTCTGGAAGGTGGAAAAGGGTGTGTTTTACGCAAAGGACTGCGCTTACGGACGCGATCTGGGGAATAACATCCCGTATTCGGAAGAGATGCTGCAGAACTGGCTGGCGGCAAACCCGTTTCAGCAGTTTGCGATGAAGCGCACAGAGCAGAAAGTGTGTCCGGATGAATAAGAAGTTAAAAAAAGATCGTACTCAGCAGCGTCATGACATAGTTGACGCGGAAGTCAGGGAAATTGAGAAACGGGTTGCGGCCCGGAAGAGAGAAATCGGCTCCGGTTCTTTCACTTCCGGTGGTCTCCTTCTTTTTCCCGAATGTGCGCATGTTTTCCAGACACAGACATCGGCACCGCGTTGAAAAGTGCAAAAATCCGCAGATGATCGGGAGATCCCCGGATGACCCGAAAGCAGAGTAGGCTGCTGAAGGGAGTGGCCCTGCAGGAAACTGAATATAATGTGAATAGTTTAACAAATAGCGCTGTCTCAAGAAGCTTGAGATGGTGCTTTTTTCTATGATCATAAGAACAAGTAGTTGAGTTCAATAATGCTCTCTTGGTTGATTATTTTCCCGGCTTATTACAGGTATTTGCTTTTTACATTTGCATCTTGTATGCAATGAACAGGGTAAAGGCGGCGATTGCAAGGAGTTCACGGAGTATTCAAGGGAGGCGTACTTCCTTGAATGTTGCATTTTGTCAAACAAAGAAAAATATATCAACAATTGTCTGTATATTCACTTGATTATATCTGTAAACATGATTAAAATAGAGTTAGTGCTATGGGTTAATAAAATTACATCTTGGGTTAATAAAAAGAAAAGGAGGTATGGATGCGAGGGCATCCTGGTTCGGAATATGTTAGATCAATCCTATTATGATAAAACGGACGCGATCATCCGGCTCCACGGAACAGAGGAGCGGTTTCTGATCCCGATCATTCAGGATATTCAGGAAACATATACGTATGTTCCGCCTGAATTGCTGGATTATGTCGCGGGAAAACTGAATATTTCAGAAGCAAAGGCCTACAGCGTGGCCAGCTTCTATGAGAATTTTTCATTCGAGGCAAAAGGAAAGTATGTGATCCGTGTCTGTGACGGCACGGCCTGTCATGTCCGTAAATCAACGCCGATCTTGGAAGTGCTGAATGAGAACCTAGGTCTGTCCAAGAGAAAGCACACTACAGACGATCAGCTTTTTACTGTGGAGACGGTTTCCTGCCTGGGTGCCTGCGGACTGGCGCCGACAGTGACGGTGAATGGTAAGGTTTATCCGAAGATGACACCGGAGAAAATGATGAATATTATCGATCAGCTGCGGAAGGAGAATGCATAATGATACTGGAAAACAGAACGCAGCTTGACCTGCTTCGTGAAAAATGCGTAGAAAAGAGAAATGCCGAAACACGCAGAATACTGGTCTGCGGAGGCACCGGATGTCTTGCCGGAGGCTCGCAGAAACTCTATGAGAAATTCCAGGAACTTACAGATAAATACTGTGGTGACCGAAATGTTCAGGTAGAGTTCGGCGAAGAAATTGCGCACACTGGCGTTAAGAAGAGCGGCTGTCACGGATTCTGCGAAATGGGACCGCTCGTGAGAATCGAGCCGTTTAATTATCTTTATCTGAAGACAAAACTCGAGGACTGCGAGGAAATCTTCAAGACTTCCGTTCTGGAAGGAAAGCCGGTGGAACGGCTGATGTACCATCAGGACGGCCATGTATATGAAACGGAAGAGGAAATTCCGTTCTATGCGCGCCAGACACGACTGGTACTGAAAAACTGCGGTCATATCGATGCGGAACACATCGAGGATGCTCTGGCGGTCGGCGATTACGAGTCATTTGAAAAGGCACTGTTTGAGATTCCGCCGGAAGAAATCATCCGCATTATTTCCGACTCCAACCTGAGAGGCCGTGGAGGTGCCGGATTCCCTACAGGCCGCAAGTGGAAGCAGGTTGCGGGACAAAAGGAAAAAACAAGATACGTAGTCTGCAATGGCGATGAAGGAGATCCGGGCGCCTTCATGGATCGAAGCGTCATGGAAGGCGACCCGCACCGTATGATTGAGGGAATGATGATTGCGGCGTATGCGGTTCAGGCCAGAGAAGGCTATATCTACGTCCGTGCAGAATACCCGCTTGCCGTAAAACGTCTGCAGATGGCGATCGATCAGGCTGAGCATCTTGGACTTCTGGGTGATAATATTCTGGGAACTGATTTCAGTTTCCACCTGCATATCAACCGCGGAGCAGGAGCGTTTGTCTGCGGTGAGGGATCCGCGCTGACTGCATCCATTGAAGGAAAGCGCGGCATGCCGAGAGTCAAGCCGCCTCGTACTGTTGAAAAAGGACTGTTTGCAAAGCCGACGGTTCTGAACAACGTTGAGACCTACGCCAATGTGCCGATGATCATCAAGAACGGTTCTGACTGGTATAAGAGTATCGGACTTCCGGAAAGCCCGGGAACCAAAGCCTTTGCGCTGACCGGAAATGTAAAGAACACCGGGTTGATCGAAGTTCCGATGGGAATTACCCTGCGTGAAATTATTTACGATGTCGGCGGCGGAATCAAGGATGATAAAGCATTTAAGGCGGTACAGATCGGTGGACCTTCAGGCGGATGTCTGACAAAAGATCAGCTGGACTGCTCGATGGACTTTGACTCACTGAAAAAGATCGGCGCCATGATCGGCTCCGGCGGACTGGTTGTTATGGATGAGTCCACCTGTATGGTTGAAGTTGCGCGTTTCTTCATGAACTTCACGCAGAGAGAAAGCTGCGGAAAGTGCGTGCCTTGCCGTGAAGGAACCAAGCGTATGCTGGAAATCATGGAGAGAATCGTCCATGGCGAGGGGGAAATGTCTGACCTGGATGAACTGAGAGAACTTGCGGACATGATTGAAAACACAGCACTCTGCGGACTCGGAAAGGGCGCTCCAAAGCCGGTTATCAGTGCGATGAATGGATTCCCTGAAGAATTTAAAGAGCACATTGTCGATAAGAAGTGCCGCACCCATGTCTGTCAGGACCTGCTGACCTATAAGATTGATCCGGAAAAGTGTAAAGGATGTTCCAAGTGCGCAAGGAACTGCCCTGCCAAGGCAATCTCCGGCGAAGTAAAGAAGCCGTTTGTCATCGACGCGTCGAAATGTATCAAATGTGGAACGTGTATGGACGGATGTCCGTTCGGCGCGATTTATAAGGATTAGTTCAACGTACCAGAAGGAGGTCAGATTATGGGAAATATGACAATCGACGGAAGGCACGTTGAATTCACCGATGAAAAGAACGTGCTGACGGTCATCAGAAATGCGGGAATTGATATCCCGACGCTCTGTTATGTTTCAGAGCTTTCTACATACGGCTCCTGCCGTCTGTGTACGGTAGAAGACGAGAGAGGAAAAACCTTTGCGTCCTGCTCGGAGAAGCCGAGGGACGGAATGGTGATTTATACGAACACACCGAGACTGATGCATTACCGGAAACTGATTCTGGAACTGCTTCTCGCGGCACATGAAAGAGACTGCACCACCTGCGTGGTCAGCGGCGGATGCCATCTTCTGGAGCTGGCACAGCGTATGGGTGTAGACAATGTCCGCTTTAAGAATACCAGAGAGCCTCAGCCGATTGACCGCAGCTCTTATGGAATTATCCGCAACCCAAATAAGTGTATTCTCTGCGGAGACTGCGTCCGCATGTGTTCGGATATTCAGGGCATCAATGCCATCGACTTTGCGTACAGAGGAACGGACGCACTGGTAACTCCGGCCTTTAACAAACCGATTTCCGAGACAGAATGTGTAACCTGCGGCCAGTGCCGTATCGTCTGTCCAACCGGAGCTATTACCGTAAAGAATGACATTATCCCGGTTTCTGAAGCGCTTGCGGATAAGAATACAATTGTGGTTGCGCAGATTGCGCCGGCTGTCCGCCTTGCTCTTGGTGATTTGTTCGGAATGCCGAAGGGTGAAAACGTGATGGGTAGAATTGTCAATGTTCTTCACCGCCTTGGATTCGATGAAGTTTATGATACGAACTACGGTGCGGACCTGACCGTTCTGGAGGAGTCAAAAGAATTCCTGGAAAGGCTGTCGTCCGGGCACGATCTTCCGTTGTTCACATCCTGCTGCCCGGCCTGGGTAAAGCACTGTGAAATCAAGTATCCGGAGCTGGCAAATCATATTTCTACCTGCCGCTCGCCGATGGAGATGTTCGGCGCAGTCATCCGGGAATACTATAAGAATCCGGAGCATAACGAAGGAAAGAAGATTGTAAGCGTTGCTATTATGCCGTGCACAGCCAAGAAGGAGGAAATTCACCGTCCGGAATCCATGAACAAGGGTCAGCGGAATGTCGATTATGTTCTGACAACGGAAGAACTGGCATCCATGATTGAGCGGTCCGGAATCGTATTCGATAAGACCGATATTGAATCTGCCGATGTTCCGTTCGGAATCGGGTCCGGAAGCGGAATGATTTTCGGTGTAACCGGAGGTGTAACGGAAGCCGTTATGCGCCGCCTGAACCACGGTCATGACCGTACCGCAATGGCGGACATCAAGAACAGCGGTGTCCGCGGCATGGAAGGGATCAAGGAGTTCACTTACCGTTATAACGGACGCGACCTGCACTTTGCCGTTGTCAGCGGGCTGAAAAATGCCGATACCATCATGGAGCAGATCAAACACGGCGAGAAGCGCTATGACTTCGTGGAAGTTATGGCCTGCCCGAGAGGCTGCATCATGGGAGGCGGTCAGCCGGCCAAGTCCGGTCCGAGAACCCGTGCCGCCCGCTATAAAGGAATTTATGAAACCGATATTAACACCCAGATCAAGAAGTCTGATGAGAACCCGATGGTTACCATGCTTTACGACGGACTTCTTAAGGGAAAGACACACGAACTGCTGCATCGGAATTTTGAGGAGGCAGAGCGCGTGAAAGCAGAAAAAGGAAAAGCTGCTCAGGGAGAAAATTAAGTTTCCTGCACGGAAAGAATCTGAGTATCATGGCATGGTCATTGCATGACTGAGATACAAGAGAGAGCCTGGAATTCGCGGATTGACGCGGAGTGCAGGCTCTCGTTTTTTTGAGGGTGTAAAGTATTCGTGGGAGTTTAGAAAATGGAAAAGGGATCTCCAGGCACAGGGCTGCGTACAGCTCACAGAAAAAGCCTGGAGATCGGTCAACAAAACTCCAATCCGCTCTTGACATCATCTTTGTCTGTATTAAGCTTTCTAAGGAAATTACCGGCAGTCAGAAGTTCATAAATAAATACACATAAAACTTGTAACGAATTGCGGTCTCATCCGTCTAACTAATGAACTTGAAAGGAGAGGAGGTGAAGCATGCTGGATTTTGAGTCGCTGTATCGGACATACTATATGAAAATCTATTCTTATGTCATGACGCTGGTGAAAAATGCGGATGCTGCGGAGGAAATCACGCAGAAAGCGTTTTTCAAAGCTATAAATACCCAGAAACGGCAGAGTTTCCGGGGACAGTCCAGTGAATATACCTGGCTGGCATCAATCGCGAAGAACCTGGCCATGGATTATTTCCGGGCACAGAAAAAACGCGCTGAGATGCCGGAAGAAGAGCCGCCCGACCCTCATCCGGCTGCGGAAATGCTGGTCCGTCAGAAAGAGTCGGCTATGCAGATCCATTTTCTCCTTCATCAGATGAAAGAACCGTATAAAGAGGTCTTCCAGCTGCGGGTGTTCGGAGAATTGTCCTTTAAGGAAATCGGGATGATCTTCTCGAAGACGGAGAACTGGGCGAGGGTGACCTACCATCGGGCAAAATTAAAGCTGCAGGAGCAAGTCCGGCAGGAGGAATCCGCATCGCCTGAAGAAGCCGGGCCGGCGTGCGGCGGTCCGCGTAAATCATAGACAGAGAGGATGAGATAAAGTTGAAAAATATGGAAATTATGAAAACTGATAAAGTAAAAAGGCTGGGAATCGGGGACAGCAGGCTGGATCGCTGCAGCCGTGTTTCTTCTGCGCCGGAAAGCCCGGAAAAGTCTGCGGCGCCTGGAACTGACAGACGCTGCAGAAAGAACAGCCCGGCAGAGTGCGCCGTGGTCCGTGATCTTCTGCCGATGTATGTCGATGATGTCTGCTCGGAAGAAAGCAGGAAGTTCGTCCGCCGCCATCTGGAAAGCTGTCCGGAATGTTTGCAGATCTGCAGAGATCTGCAGAATGAGGAAATCGAAAATGCTCTGAAAACCGAGAAAAATAACGTTCTGAAACACCATGCCCTGCAGGAAAAAAGCCGGGCATTCCGTGCGGGACTTATTATTTCCGGGATTCTGCTGCTGCCGGTGATTATCGTCATGATTGTTGCTGCGGCAGGCGGGGCAGAGGCGCGTATGATTCCGGTGCTTGGGGCGTCGATGTTTCTGGTCGCAGCCTTTACTGCAATTCCGCTGCTTTCAAAAAGTCAGCGCATGGCAAAAGTGACCGGATTCGGCATGGCCGGGCTGCTGCTGGTTGAATTGTTTTATGGATTGTTTTACAGCGGGCGTTTTCCGGCAGCTGTCATGGCGTCTACGGTGTTCGGCGTTTCCGTTCCGCTGTTTCCGCTGTTCATCCGCAGCATCGAGCTTCCGGAATCCCTGCAGAATAAAAAAGCACTAATGACGATGCTCTGGGACACGGTCTGGTTTTACCTGATGCTGCTGGCAGATACGGATACCATGCACGATTTCAAGATTGGCGCTCTGATCGGTACGTATTTTCTGGTCATGGCATGGCTGATCTTCGGTGTTACCCGTCTGTCCAAGCTCAGCCGCACATTCCGGACCGGCCTGATCTTCATGATTACCGGGAGCATGCTGGGCTGCATCAGAAATCAGATCATGATCAGACAGGACACGATCCCGCGGTTATTCTATGCGCCGTGGCAGTTTAGCGGTGACCAGAATTATCATATGATTGTCTTTATGATCGGGATTATTGGATTTCTGGTATTTCTGGTGGTCAGCCTGCTTCGCAGACATGGCAGAGCCTGTGAAAAGTAGTCCGGCGGACGGGGAAGGGCTTTAGACCTGGAGAAGAGCATTCAGTATTATTATTGCCCTGGGATACAGTGTGCAGAGATAGAAGAGAATTCTGTGTGACTGTATCCCGTTTTTACCTGAAACTGCAGATTACTGGATGAATTGAGGCGCCGGATGTGCGGGTTGTGTGTATATATGCGTGTCTATGTATGTTTTTGTATATGATCTGGAGCTCATATCTGATGCCGCAGAGAATGCGCAGGTCATAGAATTGCCGGATTCTGATTATGTTCTGCTGTCTGAGGAGGATATTGAGAAAGAGGTCAACGAAGGTACGGCTTGAGGTAATTCCCGATGATGCGGTAGACGGACTCGCGGATATCCATATCGCCATTCACAAGGCACCACTCGAATACGCAGCCCTTGATAATCGTGCAGATGTCCATGCATGCAGTGTGGACATCTGTTTTTGCGTCCACATATCCTGCGTCCAGAGCAGCCTGCAGCTCGATTTCACTTCTTGCCATGACTGTATCAGGAGCAAAGCAGCCATCTTTCTCTCCCATATAGGCGGAGAGCGACAGATTGGAAGTTGAGTAGAAACTCTTCATGAAGTCTTCTCCGAGATCAAGGTACAGATCAATGAGCATCATATACAGCTCGCTGATCCTTGATGCTATGTCGGAAAGAGGAGTCTTCAGCTCAGCATCATTGAATGAGGTAGTGCGGACGAAGAACATCATCAGGTCGTCCTTATCACGAAAATAGTGGTAGAAGGTCCCGATCGAAACATCTGCTTCTCTGCATACTCCGCGTACTGTTATGTGATCAGCGCTTTTTGTTTTTATGAGATGAACTGTAGCGTCGATGATCTTTTGCTTATTATCTTCATTGCTGTCTGTTTTGACCGGACGTCCGCTCTTGCGTGGCATGGGATGACCTCATCTTTCTTTTTGTAGAAAAAAATTATAACAAGTTATATTATCTCTATTGACATTATAGAACATGTTCTATATTATAGCAAGTGTCAAATAATAAAACGTGTTCTAATAAATCTGCACAGAAGCAGACAGAAAGAAGGCATATATGAAAATCACTTACTGGTCGGACTACGCATGTCCTTACTGCTATATAGGCGAAGCAAGGATGAAGAAAGCTCTGGAAGAGATCGCTGAGAATGAAAACGTGAATGTTGAGATCGAGATGAAGGCGTTCCAGCTGGATCCTTCTGCAGGCGAGCATGCGACAGGGGATACACAGACAAGATTCGCTAAGAAGTATGGTCTGTCATATGAGCACGCAGGAAGGTCGGTCGAGCATATCTCGGAGATGGGAAGGGACGAAGGTATCGACTTCAGATATGCAACCACACTTTTCACCAATACCATGGATGCTCACAGACTGACCAAGCTCGCTCAGAGTAAGGATGATCCTGAGATAGCAGACAAAGTAATTGAGAGATTATTTGCAGCATACTTCACAGATAATAAAGAGCTAGCGAATAAAGAACTGCTGCAGCAGATCGGTGAGGAGTGCGGACTCGACTCAGACGAAGTAGGAGATCTGCTTGCATCGGATAAATACAGAGACGAGGTCATCGCCGATGAGACTCAGGCATCAGCCTATGGAATCCATGCTGTTCCGTTCTTTGTTATCGGAGAGTATGGCATCTCAGGAGCACAGACAACGGAAGGCATGAAGCAGACGATGCTCAGGGTGCTCGGAGAGGAAAAGCTGGCCAAAGCAGCCAAAGCCGCACAGACATCCGGAGGCATGACATGCGGGCCTGATGGCTGTGAGCTTCACTTCTAGAGGGTCTCGGCGATGATAAGACGGATACCTCTGAGAGGCTGCTTCGATGTCAACGCATACTTCTATATAGATGACGCGTCCGGTCACGGATTTCTGATTGACCCCGGCGCTCAGCCTGATAAGGTGATGTCGATAGTCAGGAGGAATGGCTGGACGATCGAAAAGATCCTGCTCACTCACGGACATTTCGATCACATGGGCGCAGCAAGTGAACTTAGGGACTTGCTTGGGGCAGGAATCTATGCATTCGACAGGACCGGACTGATGCTGCAGGATGCACACACCAACCTTTCAGCACTTTGCGGACCCGCGATAACGATAGACGGCGCGATTCCGCTGACTGACGGAGAAACGATATCTCTGGAAAGTGATCCGTCGTTTTGCCTGAAGGTGATGCACACTCCGGGCCATACGCCGGATTCAGTGACATTCTTCAGCGAGAGGGACAAGGTCGCTTTTGTCGGAGACACCATATTCAAGGCGGGTATAGGCAGTTGGGGATATCCCGGCGGTAATAAAACCAACCTCATAAAGAGCATTATGGAGCGCATTTTCGCGCTGCCTGATGAGACAGTACTCTGCTCGGGGCATTCAGAGCAGACAACAATAGGGACAGAGAAGAGACGTTACAGCCTGTAGTTAAACACCTTATTGAAAGAGAGGAGAATAAAGATGTTTGAAAAACTACTAGCACCGGGAAAGATCGGTAAGATGCAGCTCAGAAACCACGTGCTGATGTCGCCGACTGAAACTCATTTCACATCACCGGACGGCATGATCAACTGGGCAGAGATCGACTACTATGTTGAGAGAGCCAAGGGCGGCGCTGCGCTGATCACGACACATCAGATGCAGGGCAACACGAAGATCGATCCGATCGATCCATATCCAAGGTCTGCAAGATTTGATGATGATTGCTTCATCCCGATGCTCACCGAGCTGACCGAAGCGGTCCACAATGAGGGCGCTAAGATCTCAGCGCTCGCATCACCTGGCGGCGGAGCGCAGGCTCTCGGAATGCCATATGATGCAGGATCGATCGAGGATATCCCTAATGTTGCACCCGGAACGATCGAGTGCCCTGTAGCAAAGAGAAAGGTACACAAGCTGACAATAGAAGAGATCAAGAAGAGCGTAGAAGTATTCGGCAAGGGATGCGGCAGACTCAAGAGATGCGGATTTGACGCTATCACTATCCACGCACACTGCGGATATCTGATTGCAGAGTTCCTGTCGCCATACTTCAACAACAGGGACGATGAGTACGGCGGGAGCCTTGAGAACAGAGCAAGATTCCTCCTTGAACTCGTGGCAGCATGCAGAGCAAACATCGGTCCTAACATGCCTATCATCGTAAGACTTGCTATGGATGAGTTCATCGGCGATGCAGGAAGACAGCTCGCTGAGACTGTTGAACTCTGCAAAATGCTCGAAGCGGCAGGCGTAGACGCACTCGACTGCGGAGCGGGACTCTTCCAGACAATGTCACTTATCAGTCCGCCTGTCTATTACGAAAAGGGCTTTATGGCAGATATGACGGATGAGATTAAGAAGGCAGTCAGCATTCCTGTAATCGTGCAGGGCAGACTTCAGGATCCTGAGCTAGCTGAAAAAGTGCTTGAGGATGGCAAGGCAGATTTCGTTGCTATGGGACGCGCATGGATCGCAGAGCCTGAATGGGTCAACAAGGTAGCTTGCGGTGATCTTGACGGTATGAGAAGATGTATCTCCTGCGACCACTGTATAGGTGACAGGATCGCATCCGGCAACCAGACACTCAGATGCACACTCAACGCTATGGCAGGAAGAGAGCACAGATTCCTGACAGGATATCCTAAGGCAGCTGAGAAGAAGAATGTTACGGTCATCGGCACAGGTCCTGCGGGACTCGAGGCAGCATACAGACTGGGAATGCGAGGACATAAAGTCGACCTCTATGACAAAGCAGATAAGCTCTGCGGCGGTGAACAGATCGTAGCTGCATCCACTCCTCCATGCAAGGACAATCTCATGAATGTGCGCAGATACTATGAGACACAGCTCGGCAGAATGGATAACGTCACGGTCCATCTCGGGCATGAGATCACTAAAGAGAACATAAGTGAGCTCAGTGGTGATGCGGTCATACTTGCAACAGGAGCTGTGCCTATCGCTCCTCCGATCCCGGGGCTCAGAGACAATGACAAGGTCGTTACAGCTATAGATGTGCTTGCTCATGGCGCTCCTGTTGAGGGTAAAGTTGTCATCGCAGGCGGAGGCCAGGTAGGTGTTGAGACTGCACACTGGCTGGCAGAAAAAGGATTCAAGGATGTTTCAGTAGTTGAGATGATGCCGGAGCTTTCGATCGATGGCGAACTCATGACCAAGCTGACGCTGCATCCGCTTCTCGAAAAGGCGGGTGTGAAGAGCTATGTTTCGCACCAGATCAAGAGCATCAATGAGAACTCAGTCACAGTCTATGATATGATAGGTGACAGAGAATTCGATATCGAGGCAGATACAGTAGTCAACGCGCTCGGTAAGAAACCGCTGACTGATCTCGAAGAACCTCTGAGAGCACAGTTCGGACAGTACTTCGTTATTGGCGACGCGAGAGGCCGCTCAAACATCTGCACAGGAATCGAGCAGGGATTCATCACTGCGCTGAAGATCTAGGAGATGATCAGATGGAAGTAATGGAAGCTATTGAAAAACGTTACAGTTCAAGAGGGTTTGCTGACAGACCGGTAGAGGATGAAAAACTGGTCCTGATCATGGAAGCAGGAAGGCTTGCTCCGACCGCCAGCAATCAACAGCTTAACAAGCACATAGTCGTGACTGACAAGGAGCTGATCAAAGAAATGGTGTCAGCCTGCAAGGATCAGAAATGGATAGAAACTGCACCGGCTATACTTGTGGAGTGTGCGACCGGAGACAGAACCATGATATGCGGACAGAGTGCCAGAAGCATGGATGGAGCGATCGCAATGTCCTATATGACACTTGAGGCAGTTTCGCTAGGTATGCAGTTTGTATGGCTTGGCTGGTTTGAACCTGAAAAAGTCAGAGCTCTGCTGAATATCCCGGATGAATACGTAGTCATAGCAGTAGCACCGATTGGCTATCCAGCAAAGGAAGAAAAGAGAACTTCCAAGAAGTCAGCCGAAGAAGTTGTAGTCTACAACAGGATGTAAGGAATTAACGTAATAACGAGAGAAGACCAGTTCAGAATGAAATGAGCTGGTCTTCGCCGTCAGTGCTCTGAGATCATCACAAATTCATCACAATTCGCATGTATGCAGATAAAGCTGAAAGTATTTTCACGACCATTACCATGGCTGCCACAGAACCGGTGTCCGTCAGACTGTAAAACAGAGGCTGTCGCCCTAAGTCAGTTTTCCTGACTTAAAGCAACAGCCTCTGTTTTACTTCCTATCGCTGACTCTTCGGCCTTGAACCCCTGCTATTTCACGCTCGTCTTTCCCGCGAGGATATTTTTATAGTCCTCCAGATTCTTTCTCAGCAGTGCAGGTGTGTCCAGCTCGTATGGACAGCGGGTGGTACATACGCGGCAGTTTACGCAGTCTTCGATCTTGAACATTTCCTTCTGCCATTCCTCAGAGAGCCAGGCATCGGATGGGGCGCGGCGGATCATCTGGGACATGCGGGCACAGTTGTTGATCTTGATGCCGACGGTGCAAGGCATGCAGTAGCCGCAGCCTCTGCAGAAGTTTCCGCTGAGATCCTTCTTTTCCTGCTCGATGAAAGCGGCGAGTTCGTCCGTCATTTCCGGAGTCTTGTCCATGAAGGCGAGCCATTCCTGAAGCTCCTTCTCACGCTGAATTCCCCAGATCGGAAGAACATTATCGAATTTATTCATGTATGCCATCGCTGCGGTGGAGTTGGTGATCAGTCCGCCGGCAAGGCCCTTCATGGCGATGTAGCCCATGTTGGCTTCTTTACACATCTGCACCAGTTTCAGTTCGCTGTCCGCGGCCAGATAGGAGAACGGGAACTGCATAGTCTCGTAGTAACCCGACTTTACGATGTCGTAGGCGACCTGGATTTTATGCGCCGTTGCGCCGATATGGCGGATCAGGCCCTTGTCCTTTGCTTCCTGCATGGCTTCATACATGCCGCTGCCGTCTCCCGGTACCCAGCACTGCTCGCACTGATGGAACTGATAGACGTCGATGTATCCGCATTTCAGCCTGCTAAGAGATGTAGCCAGGTCCTTCCAGAAGTCAGCCGGGTTCTTGGCGGCTGTTTTGGTGGCGATGAAAATTTTCTCCCGCGGAACAGAATAGCCGCTTCCCGGTGTAAAGAAGGCTTCGCCGATTTTTTCTTCTGAGTCGGTATAAGCTCTGGCGGTGTCGAAGTAAACCATCCCGCCTTCATAAGCGTGGCGCAGGATCGATACCGCGGTTTCTTTCGTGTCTCTCTGGATCGGCAGGGCGCCGAAGGCATTCTGAGGAGTCTTGATCCCCGTACTTCCGAGTGTAATTGTACGCATAATTTTCTCCTTTTATTTATGATGAAAAGATACTGTTTTCCCCGATATCTTTTATTTTACTCGCAGAATATTGTGTTTTCAACAGAAGAGCAGTTTTTTACTTTGCTTTATTTTACTTTTCCGGTATCTTGAGAGAATGCGGGGTTTGTGATAGCATATCAATTATGAGGTGTATTGTTGTTTATAATACACAATTGCTCGTCAGGGCGTTTTTCCCTGGCCGGCTGGGTTTTGTCCTTCGGGACAAAATATACACGCAAGGGAATAACTGATTTTCAGAATAACGGGAGAATGGAAATGATTTATCTGGATAATGGAGCAACGACATTCCCGAAGCCGGAATGTGTCTATGATGCGGTGGACCGGTTCAACCGGACAGCGGCGGTGAATGCGGGCAGGGGCGCGTACAAGGCGGCGCGGGCGGCGACGCAGATGATCCGCGATGTGAAAAAGGAGCTGATCAGTCTCTGTGACGCGCGGGATCAGGCGGAGATTGCGCTGACGCCTTCGGTTACAGTGGCGCTGAACCAGATCATTCTGGGGCAGGAATGGAAGGAGGGGATGCATGCCTATATCTCGCCCTATGAGCATAACGCGGTGTCGAGGCCGCTGGAGCTGATGCGGAAGCGGCATGGGATTCAGGTGCACCTGCTTCCGCTGAAAGAGGATCTGTCGATCGATCTTGAGGAGACGGCGAGGCAGTTTAAAGAGAATCCGCCGGATTTTGTCTGCTGCACGGCCATCAGCAATGTGACCGGCTATGTGCTTCCAGTTCCGGAAATTCTGAAGGAGGCAAAAAAGTACGGAGCATTTACGGTCATGGACGCGGCGCAGGCGATGGGGCTTCTGAAGATCCGGTTTTCGCAGATTCATGCCGACTGCATCGCCTTTGCCGGACATAAGACGCTGTATTCGACCTTTGGAATTGCGGGCTTCTTTATCCGGAATGGCGTGCAGCTCAGGGAAGTGCTGACGGGCGGAAATGGGATCAAATCAGAATCTCTGGAAATGCCTCGCTATATGCCGGAAAAGATGGAGTGTGCCAGTATGGACACACCGGCGATTGCGGGACTCCGAGCATCGTTGAACTGGCTGAAAACGCAGGATCCGTGGAAAACGGAGGCGGCGCTTGTCCCACGGCTGATTTCCGGGCTGAAAGAGATTCCGGGGGTCGTGGTTTATGAGGCGCCGGGCGGACCTGAACGTCAGGCAGGCGTAGTGTCGTTTAATGTGGACGGTTTCCGGGCCAATGAGGTTGCGGCGATCCTGGATCATGAGGCGGATATCTGCGTGCGCGCCGGACATCATTGCGCTGCGTACATTCACAAATTCCTGAAGGATAAAGTTTATGACGGGACGATCCGCGTCAGCTTCAGTGTATTTTCAACGCCGGATGATGTTGACCGGCTGCTTGAAGTGGTACGCTCCATTGACCGGGAGCAGCTGAAGGGAATCGATCAGCAGGTTCTGCGGGGGAACTGCTGACCGCGGAGTAGGAAACAGCGCCGGAAAGAGATTGACCGGCGCTGTTTGGGCTTCTGCCGGCCATTGAGAACCCGGCGGGTGTCTTGTGCTGGAGTTTTCTGATGACAGAAAAGATGCGCTGTCGCCGCACGGGGGGCAGAATGGAGGCCACCTTCCGGTTTGTGATGGCTGTGTGAAGAAATTTGCCTTTTCTGGGACAAAATCAAATTTTCAAGGAAGCATCCCAAATGAATAAATATCCGAATCGAAAATCAAGCGATGTATTTCTAGAAACTGTAAATTTTACGCAGTGCAGAATGCAAATAGAGTTATTTCAGCGATCAATCGGCCTGACTTTCCGCGGCAGGTCTGGCGGAAACAGTAGTATAATGGTGCAAATGTGACAAAGATCCGCATTCTGTTGTCAGATGCCTTCAGGATCAGAAAAAGGTATTTGGGAGTTCCATAAAATAATCGCGATTCTGCCGAAACAAAAAAATACAACATCAGGCGTAGTGAATAAATATAAAATTAAATGGATTTTATTCGAAAAAAGGCAGCGGGATATTCTGCAATTTCTGCAGATATTCTGCTGCCGTTGTGTCAGGAAATCAATCCTGCCAGTTTATGTCTGCTTTATGTCTACGATATCGTTATTCTGTAAACCTGAGTTGAAAGCTGCTGGTCAATAATTTCTTCCCCAGGGACTGTCCGTCAGCAATCCTTTTTTAGAGACTGCTGGACGTCATTTCTCCGGTTTACTTATCGAAATTCCGGTTGTGCTTGAAGTGGCCCGGGTTTACGACTGGGCTGATGGTGCTGACCCAGCGGTTGGTGTAGTTGAAGAATCCTGCTGTGTAAGCCGCTTCCAGAATCTGATGGTCGTCGAAACCTGCTTCACGGAGCTTATCAACCTGTGTCTGGTCGATTTCCTGTGGATGAGCGGTTACATACCACGCGTATTCACAGAGTGCGTAATCTTCCTTGGACAGCTCATCTTTGCAGGAGCGATAGTTACCGGAGAGCTTGTCAACCAGGGACGCGTTCTTCCACATGCCGCGGAGGTTGTCGCCGTGTGTCTGCAGACAGTAGGTGCAGCAGTTAACGGAAGAAACAACGACGCCGATCATCTCTTTCTGCGCATCGGTCAGATAGCATGTGTCGTTGTAAAGGGAACCCTTGAAATTCAGGAATCCGATGTATTCCTTGGCGTTCAGCGGCAGAATTTTAAAGAGATTGTTGATGAATCCCCAGTTCTTTTCCATGGCTTCAACGTTTCTGTTGAATACTTCATACTCTTCATCGGTCATTTCGCTTCTGTCCGGCTTCTGCAGGCGGGACAGCTGTTCATCAAATTCTAATGCCATTTTCATTCTCCTTATGCAATCTAATCCAGTGCTAAATGTTTGGTATAACAATTAATTCTGCGATTTATTGGTTATAAAAACAGAATCATGCTTAGTATAGCATGATTCTGCGTAAAAATCCACTTCTGTGCAATTCGTCTTGATTTTGAAAAGAGGACTATTTTGTCGGAACCAGCGCGTATGCTCTTGCCGGATAGCCGACACCGTCTTTCATCTTCGGTACACCGACGAAAATCAGGGAACCTGTTGCCGGTACCTGGTCGAGGTTTCTCATGACCTCAATCTGGAAGCGGTCGGTGGACAGGATGTACTGCTCAGCAGGGTACGGATAAGATCCTTCTGCTGTTGTGATGTAGCTCGGGTCTGTGTCTGCAGGCTCGTGGCCGATGGATCCGATATTTCTCTCCTTGACCAGCCACTCAATGGTTTCCTTTGCCCAGCCAGGGTAGTGCGGCTGACCGTCTGCATCCTTATTCTCCAGATCAGCCTTCTTATACCAGTCGGAACGGAAAGCGACGAATGCGCGCTCCGGAATTCTGCCGTGTTCTTTCTCCCAGTCCTTGATGTCGTCGATGGACAGGGTGAACTCAGGATTCTCTTCACATTCTTTATGCTTATCAATAACAACCAATGGGTATACGAATTCCTCAACCTTCAGTTCACCCAGGGATCTTCCGCCCGGAATAAAGTGAACCGGCGCGTCTACATGTGTGCCGTACTGGCTCGCAACCGTGTACTGAATGCAGCGCATCGGTGCCTTCTTTTCCTCCGGGGCATCCTCGGAATAATCAAACAGCAGCTCTCTCTTCAGTGGCGCAAAGCCGTACCAGTGTGGTGTTTCAGGACTTAATTCATGGGTCAGATCGACCCACTTATAATCGTCGGACTGCCACTCTTTATATTCATCCCATAATTTACTGTTTCCCATTGTTGTTACCTCCATGAACTTTGATATCCATATTAACTAGTTGTTTTATATGTTTTATATAGGATTAATATACCACTTCTTTGTTACTGTTGTCAACAGAGCGGCTAATATTTTTGTTGGTACACCACAACTACTCGTATGCCCAGGCCTTAATGAATCCCGTCTTGGTCGCATCGTGGATGCGTCCGTCTTTTTCCGCAGAGCCGATGAGGACAACGCGGTCGAATTCCTTCTGGAACTGTTCCGCCATGCCGTCGATCGGGTGGCTTCCCAGAGACAGAACGACCCGGTCTGCATCGATATGCTTCTTTTCTCCGGTCTTCATGTCTTCCAGATCCACGCCTGTTTCTGTTACTCTCAACAGTTTGTGGGAGAGCAGGATTTCCGGATGACGGGAAGTGATGCGGCCCATCAGGTCATTCAGAATAACCGGATACATACCACGGCCGGCCTCATCCAGCATGTCGGCCATGGTGACCTGAACGCCTTCATCCAGCAGCATTTCCGCGCATTCCAGTCCTGTGTTTCCGCAGCCGATAACAATTGCAGAATTCTTCGGAATAACATGCTTTAATACGATGTCTTCCGGAGTGCAGACGATCGGAAGATCAGCCCCCTCTACAGGCGGAACCGTCCACTGCGCGCCTGTCGCAAGGAAGACGGCTTCCGGATTGACTTCCTGTTTCACCCGGACAGGAGAAGCGTCCGTTCCGGTTTTCATCTGGACGCCCAGCTTCTCGATTTCCAGCTGCATGGTGTCGATCAGCGGTGTAATAATCTCCTTGAATCTCGGCTTGTCCGCCAGATTCATCCAGCCGCCCAGATGGCCTTTCTTTTCATAGAGCGTAACCTGGAATCCGCGCTCTGCCAGTGTCTTCGCTGCCTGCATGCCGGCAGGGCCTCCGCCGATGACGGCGATCCGTCTTCCTGCGCCGTCCTTTACTGGCTCCTTATAGATGTACTCGCAGCCGAGGCGCGGGTTGACGGTGCACTGTACCGGGAGGTCCTTCCAGATGACCCGTTCGCGGCAGTACATGCAGCCGATGCATTTTCGGATTTCCCTTGCGCGGTCATTTTTTGCCTTATTCATGAATTCAGGGTCGGCAAATTGTGAACGGCCAAGGCCGACAAAATCGCAGACACCTTCTTCCAGCAGCTGCTCGGCGAAGTCCGGGGTCTTGATGGTGTTGGTGGCGATGACAGGAATAGAAAGTTCCTTCTTAAATGCCGCAGCGATGTGTTTCTTCCAGCCCGGCTGATAGGAATAAGGGTCGCAGTTCGCGTTTCCGTTGACGGCTGAGCCGTTGGAAATATTCATGCAGTCGATACCCAGAGACTCCAGATATTTTCCGATGCGCAGGCCGTAGGCGAGATCCATCATATTATCCAGCTCCGGAGTCATTTCATCGCCGGAAATGCGGACAGAAATCGGGAAACGTCTTCCGCAGGCCTGGCGGATTCCTTCGATAATCTCCTTCATCATGCGCATGCGGTTTTCAAAGTTTCCGCCGTATTCATCGGTTCTGAGGTTATAGTGCGGGGAGAACATCTCCGCGAGCAGATAGCCGTGGGCGCCGTGAAGCTCCACGCCGTCGTAGCCAGCAGTCTGGCAGCGGACTGCCGCGTCGATGAACTTCTGCTCGATTTCATGAATTTCATCGATGGTCATGGCGCGGGGAACCGGGCGGCCCGGACCTGCAGGAACGGCACTCGGTCCCAGAATTTCATGGCCGAGGAAGTTCGGATTGGCCGTGGCGCCGCCGTGATGCAGCTGGGCAAAAATGCGGCAGTCGTATTTATGAACGGCTTCGGTCAGGCGCTCGGCATTGGAAATCATGTCGTGCTGGGTCATATAGTAGTTATGACATCCGATATTGCTGTAAACATCGTCGACACCCACCGCTTCGTTGATGATCAGACCGATTCCGCCTTTCGCGCGCTCTTCAAAGTAAGCGATCATCCGCTCGCCCGGGGTATTATCCGAATCTGCGAGAGATGAATGCATCGGCATCATGACGCCGCGGTTTTTAATCGTCAGACCGCCGATTTTTCCGCTCTGAAATAATTTTGGGTATTTCATGGATTCCTCCTTCGTGTACAATAGGTATTGGAGTGTCCGGCACAGACGCAGGGTCTCACGGTTTCTGCCCAGTGCTTTTCAGCGCAGAAAATCCGGCCTTACTTTTGTGCCATGAGACTATTTTACCATATATTTTTTGTAAACAAATATGAAAGGGTGTAATACTTTAATGGAAATCAGAAATACAACAATCTCCGATCTGCCGATTGTCATGAAGATTTATGAAGGCGCGCGTAAATTCATGGCGCAGACTGGAAATCCCAAGCAGTGGGGCGCAACGAACTGGCCGCCGGAATCCGTGATCCGGGAGGACATTCAGAATCACAGAAGCTGCGTCTGTGTAAACGATGAGGGCGGCGTAATCGGCGTCTTTGCCTATGTCTATGGAAAAGACATTGATCCGACTTACCTGGACATCGAGGACGGCAGCTGGTTCGATGATTCTGCATACGGCGTCGTGCACCGGATGGCAGGTGACGGTTCCGAGCGCGGCATCGGGCACTTCTGCCTGAACTGGGCGCTCCAGCAGAGCGGACATCTCCGCGTGGACACCCATCCCGACAACCAGATCATGCAGAAACTGCTGAAATCCATGGGTTTTAGGCAGTGCGGCATCATTCACGTCATAGAAGATAACGACCCGCGCTACGCTTACGAGAAAGTGCTTTAGACAGGATATTCGCCGTCCCCTCCATTTTAATTGTTGACTGATTGATTGCGCACAATTATAATAAGGACAAAGATTAAATGCAAGCTAGCAAATGTGTAAGATGCCGCAGCATGACTTTGTAGGTGACAGATGACTGGAAATTATCCCTGAAAAAGAATCGCACAGAGACAGCTGGCCGGCAGGGCACATGAAAAGTACAGTCGAAAAGGAGACGAATATGAATATCATCGTAAAGATCGCCGCGGTCTTGGTCGCGCTGGAGTTTTTCTACATCCTGTATCTGGAGACATTTGCGACATCTTCAGAGAAAACCTCGAAAGTCTTCGGCATGAGTCGGGAGGAGCTGAAGCGGGACAGTGTCCATACATTGTTTAAAAACCAGGGTGTCTATAACGGACTTCTGGCTGTATTGATTCTGCTGGCCGTATTCGTGTTTGGAAGCATCCCGGCGCTTAGAATTCTCATGGGATACATCATCCTGGTGGCGGCATACGGAAGCATCACCAGCAGCCCGAAAATCATTCTGATGCAGGGCGGCCTTCCGATAATCACGCTGATTTTGAGCTTTCTGCTCTAGCGGCAGATTAAAGGCCTGGAAAATCTGAACACTGCACCTGGAGAGGCGCGGTGTTTTTTGTTGTCTGTTCGTCAGACGATAACTCGGTTCCCGGGAGCCCGCATCAACGCCTCAGCCTCATGGCAGAGTGGTTTTTAAGAACCGGGAGCTTCTGCGGAGCAGCTTGTCCAGGAGGCTTCTTGCGCGGGTGAATTTTGTCTGCGTAAAGCGGGGCCTTCCGGGGAAAAAATACTGCATAAGAGATTGCTGAGATTATTGAAGGGAGATATAAAATGAAGAAAGTAACCTATTTTCACCTCGACACCTGTCCCTACTGCCAGCAGGCTGATTCCGTGCTGGAAGAGCTGATTGCGGAGCATCCGGAGTACGCGGCGGTTGAGTTCGAGAAAATTGATGAGTACGAGCATCCGGAGATTGCGGATCAGTACGATTATTACGCCAATCCATGCATGTTCATCGGCCATGAGAAGCTTTACGAGGGACATATCGGGGAGAAGCGCCCGGAAACCCGTGAAAAGGTTGAGAATGTCCTGAAGCGTGCCCTGGAAGGTTAACATGAAACGGGGAAGTGTAAGGAGCGGGGTGATCGCGTTTATCATCGCCCTGATCCTTGGATTTATCGCCGGAGCATACTGCATGGTGAACATCCCGAAGTTTGCGGATATGTTCACCCGAGGAAAGGGGCAGATTACGGCACGCACCGTCCGCGGATCGCTTCAGAATATCGCAGAAGTCGCCACGCAGCAGTACACATTTACGCGGGTCGGAGAATATAAAGAAGGGGATATGGAGCTGTTTGACACCGGCATCAAGATCCCACTGACTAAGAAGAAGTTCTCGCTTTCCTATACGGGAAATGTGAAGGCGGGCCTGAAGAACGCGAAAGATATTTCTGTAAAACTTGACCGGGGCAGGCAGACGGCGGTCATCACCGTCCCGAAATCACAGATCCTCAGCGCCCAGATCGAGCCGGGCAGCGTCGTTGTCATCGACCAGACCCACAACATTCTGAACCAGCTTGAGGTGAAGGATGTGACAAAATTCGAGAAGCAAGAGGACAGCAGAATCCGGAAAGAAGCCGTGAAAAAGGGCATCCTGAAACGGGCCGATAAGAATATGAGAAAAATTGTCCGCAGGCAGGCGGAGACGCTGCTGGGGAGTGGATATGAGGTGACGGTGAAAACAGAATAGATACTAATTTAGGCAATGATCGCCGTATTCCCAATGATGCCCGCTGACAGAGCATCTCGGAAGACCGCAGGCGCAGCTAGAGATATGAGAAAAGAACCGCGAGTGGTCAGATGCATCGTATACATTCACGTTTGCGTCTGACCCCGCGGTTCTTCGAATATCTCTATAACTGCGCCCGGTCTGGAGAGCCAGCTCTGGAATGCGGGCATCATATAGGAATACGGCATTTTCATTGCAGAATTGTAAGATTGGAGTTTACCCGTAATATATCCTCTTTCGAGAAGTCCATCACTTGCGCCCCGGACTTCCGAGAGGCTTCTTTTCTGGCCGTCTTCTTGGAAATGCCAGTGAAAAGCAATAACGGTACATCCTTTCGAGGAGCTCTGCACCCGGCATTGGTTTGAAATGCGACCGTTTACAATTATTCCATCACAACGCCTTTGAATACGATGTTGACTTTCTCACGAAGTGTGTTTCCGATCGGGCAGCTGGCCTCTACATCCTGAGCGAGCTTGTCGATATTCTCCTTCGGGGAGCTGCTCTTAACGTGGAAGGTTACCCGGATCTCCTGGAATCCGTTATATTCACTGCCTTCATCCAGGTCCAGGTCTCCTTCAAGATCAGCATAAAAGTCGTCCAGCTGAACGTCATGGTCTGGGGCCATCATTGTGGCGAGAATCGTCAGGCATCCGCCGTAAGCGCTGAGCATGAGTTCAACCGGATTCATTCCCTTATCCGTGCCGCCGCCTTCAACCGGCTCATCCATGAGAACTTTGAAACTGCGTGCAGATGCCTCAACCTGAAGTCCTTCAGAAAGACGGTGTGCAGATGCATTAAATGTACTGATCATAATGTTCCTCCTCATTACATAAAATAGTAATATCAAAATTGCAATTCTATACAGATTATTACATGAAAGCAGAGTGTTTTCCAATTGATAAGATTAATACGATAATTAAGAGCAGACAAATCTGACTGCAGGGGATCGGTGTATTGTTGCAAGAATCTATTTTGTCGGCTCAGAAATTATTCTTGTATAAATCCGTTAAACCGCTTGCAATTACAACTCCACGTGATATGATGAGATTAGGGGTTAAGTATAACTAACTTGTATGTATTTCCATAAAAAAGCCTGATAGGTGCACAGAGCGCCTGCAGAAACCGAATTTTGTCAATTGTCGATGTAATATCTTTTGTTTTATAGAAAAGAACGTGAAGCAGTGGTAAGACGAGACGAAAGTGAGGAATACGGAATATGGAAAAGCAGATCGTCGAAATCCTGAAGAAACATTATCACTTTAAGTCGGGCGTGCGGATTGAAGCAGGCACGGAGCTGATTAACAGCGGATTTGCAAAGTCTTTTGATATTACTGGGCTGAGAAAGGAACTGGAGCAGACCTTCGGAATAGAATTCTCGCCGGAAGATCTGGAGATGGATGACTTTGGGTCGATCGAAAGGATTGAGCATCTTGTCGCCCGGTATCAGCGCAAGGCGCAGGATCCGCTTCAGCCGGATCTGCAGGAACAGGCTTCTTAAGGAGTTAAATTTAGTCATAGCTTATAACATCTATCATTATGAAAAGCAGAGGGCCGCATCGGATAGGATGCGGTTTTCTTATTTGTTTGGGCAGGCAGACGCGTCATATAACAATTCCCATATATCCGGCGTACAGACATGTACAGCGGCGGGATAGAAGACAGGCACAACTATTCCTAAAATACTAATTTTGGGAATAGTTATAGCGAATTTAGAAAATGGTATTTAAAAATGGCTGTTTGTATAGACATCAGTTACAGACATCGGTTTCTGGATTACACATCTGACATCAACTCTTGGATATTAAATTTTGGAATTTGTTTTGCGGATCATTGAGATTCTGTTCGTAACTCTGATGTTTTGCAGCTCCGGCTGCTGATCAGCTGTCAGTAATATCCGTGTGGATTAGTGATTCCGATATTCTGACTGCCGGCAGCTTTTCGATTGAAGTCAGTCTGCGTGTTGACTGGCTATGATCTATGCGGACCTCTGCATCTGCTGGTACGGCTATTTTCTCATATGTTATCTCATCGGCTGCTATATCCAGACTTTCTTCAGTTCGTTCTGCTGATCCTTTTGATACTGCCTGATCCTGTATATCTGGCTGTTCCTGAATCATCCTTCTGTAAGCATTGCTGTCACTTGCATTCATGTGTTTTACCTGCATATAAGAACGGCATCCGCCGGCCTGTTTTTCAAGTTTCCGGCGGATGCCTGTCATATCTTTGTCGTGATCAACTCAGCCCTGCGGCATGTGAAGTTCCGACATAAACGTTTAAATTCCAATGCTTATAGCAGATCTTCATTTCTCTTTCCATTTATTATGATATAATTATTATGATATAATTATTATGATATAGAACCTACCATTGTGGTTGGTAATAATCAGATCTATTCGATTTCTTCTTTATCGGCCATATTATCGGTTCTGATGCCTGGTGATCTATAGGCGTTCATAGTCCGGTCCGTGTATCTCCGCCGGTAAGTCTGGCCCTTGTCCGCGTACATTCTGCGGTCGGCCGCTGTCATCAGTGCGTCGCGGTTCGTGATTGGGCCCTTCTGAATAACCCAGCCGAGTGCGACGCTGAGTCCTGCGGTGTGCATTTCTTCCCGCATGCTGCGGACCAGCATTTCCGTGCTCTGTTCGTCGGCCTGCTCGACGATGATAAGAAATTCATCGCCTCCGGTGCGGAATATATGGTCGCGGTCGGCAAATTTTCTGAACAGACGCACGGCGGCCTGAATCAGTTCATCGCCGGCCTGGTGGCCGAGGGTGTCATTGGTCGTCTTCAGGCCGTTGATGTCACCAGAAATCAGGGCAAATGTGCCTTCTCCATTCCAGCTGTCCAGGAATTGATTCAGGCCTCTCCGGTTCAGCGCATCGGTCAGCGGATCGCGGCAGCTCTGCTGGTTCAGTGCCTGAAGTGTATTTCTGTTTCTGAGCAGAATGGCGATGAAGTCGGTCAGTGTAGAAAGCAGCTGATAAGCCAGCCGGAAGGTCTCTTCCGAGGAATTTACAACGACTGTAAATCCAAGACGGTTTCCGGAAATAGCCAGCTGACCGGAAACCAGATTCCGGATGTTTGCGATCGGCAGATGAAAATCCGGGTTTTCTTTTATGAAATCCGGATAATCTTCAATCAATGCGACGTGATGCTCGGAAAATTCCCGATAGAGCGCTCGCAGACTGTGGATCGGAATGCCCTGGAGTTCTTCCTTCAGATGCATCTGCCCTTCTTTTGCCCATTCGTAGCTGCAGGAAACCGTCAGATCGTCGTTTTCCTCAAAGATAAACATTCTGGTGGAATTCAGGTTTCTCGCGATCTGCTGCATCATTTTTCTGACGCCGATTTCCGGATCCTTTTCTTCCAGCGCAACAGCAATCGCGTCATTGGCGGCGGCTTCGTGATAGACCAGTCTGTTATTATCTGAGCTGAGGTTGATGTAGCGGCTCAGATTGAAGGCTATGGTCAGTTTGCAGGCCTTCCCTTTCCATGGAATGAGGATGTTTCTCATCAGCAGGTCTTCGCCGCTGCTGTGTGAACGGTGAAGGCAGGTATGAAAGCGTTTGTGCTGCAGAAGCGAGTTCGCGCAGAATGGGCATGGCTGTGGACAGTCTTCTATAATCTCATAGCACTTCTTTCCTGTACACTGGAAATCATCCGGCAGATGGAGATCTTTCCGGACAGCGTCATTAATATACAGCAGGTCATTCGTTTTCGGATCGGAAATGACAATGTATTCCGGAGAACTGTCAAGCGCACTCCGTTCCAGGATGATCCGGTCTGCGGTGAACACAGCCTTTCCGAAATTCTGCTGTTCTGCGTCTTTCAGACGTTCGCTCAGCAGCTCCAGAATGGAATGGATGCTTTCTGTTTCTGATCCATATCCGATGACATATTGCATGTGCATGCTGCATGTAAATCCTGCTATGGAATGGGTGTTCCGGATATCCTCTGCCAGGTCTTCTATGGTTTTCCGGAGCCATCCGCTGTCACAGTTTTTCCCGCAGAGCATAAATGTACATCCGCTCAGGTGGGCCGCGATAATGTTCGGCTTCAAGTTTTCGTGAAGCGTTTTTCCTATATGGTGGACCAGTGCCTTTCGGAAGGATTCACCGTAGGTTCTGAGCAGTCTCGGATATTCCGCGACATTCAGCAGAATACAGGAATAATCTTCGCTGGTACGCTGAAAATTCTCGTGGTATTGAAGCATTGCTGCAATTACGCCGTGGAAATTCAGAAGTCCGGTTTCTTCATCGAGAAATGCATTCTCCTCATTGCTTTCTGCTTCAGCCGGGGTCTGGATTATTCCTGCATATCCGATCAGCTGATTATTTCTGTACATCGGAAACCCGGTAGTGTGAATCTGATGCGGTATGCCGTCAATAATGCTTTCTCCGGGCAGTCTGCTGATCATTCTTCCTGTATTCAGGACCTTATCCTCGGCATGTCTGTATGGCAGGCGATTAATTATCCATCCCAGATCCTCATCCGTCTTTCCACGAATTTCTCTGACATCTGAAATCCCGAAGTAATCAAGCAGTGCACGGTTTGCGCCCAGAAAACGCCGGTTTTTATCCTTCCAGAACAGTTTTAGGTCAGACTCATTCAGGATAGACTGCAGGAGACTGTGCTCCAGGCTGTCTGCCTCCGGCATGCTTTTCTCTGAAAGACCGTAGGATGCCAGAAGTTCAGGCAGGACCAGATTACGTTCCGGGGAGGTATCCCACAGGTCTTCACGCTCCACCAGAAGAATATTCCTTTCCGGACTGTTATGCATCAGCAGTGCCTCGAATACAGTCCAGCGATAGTTTCCATCTTCCCGTCTGACCCGGAATACACAGGATGCATACTTCCTGGGAGAGGCTTTAATCGCCCGCTCCAGATTTCTGACGTCGATAAAGTCGAGAAAACGCCGCCGGTCATTGCTGTGGACCATTTCCTCTGCATACCAGCGGAAGGATTCCCGGATGTTAATGAAGGGCTTGTCAACCTGCACATCAGGATGCGAACATTCCCGGATCTCAATGATGTCCTTTTCACGGTTTATTATATAGACACCATCATACATAGGCAGAAATTCCCGGTAAATATGGTCCAGGCGCCTCGTTTCAAGGTATCCGGAAGACTTGCTGATATTCCGGATACTTGCCGCGCCCAGCCAGAGCTCTTCTGTTCCGGAAATCTTCTTTGCTTTCAGCTGAATGTATGTTCCGTTGTCCGTATAAAACAGTGTGCAGGTTTTTCCGTCAGCTTTATTCACTGTATGCATGTAGGACAAAAGTTTATTTCGCAAGGTCGAACCGAGATTGGAAAGATATGAATTGACCCTGGATAAATCCGATTTTCCGGTTGATCTGAGCTCGTTAAAAAAAGCTTCGTTTCCGTTTATCAGACGAATATGCCTGCAGTAATCACGACACTGGAAAATTACTGCAGGACGGTCAGCCGCAATGATAATTTCTTCCGATGCGTCATAAAGCCTGGTCATTTCCGGTGTTTCAAAACGGAGATGATGCTCTGAGAGATGTGTCAGGCATTCTTCCAGCGGCAGCGGCCGTCCATAATAGTATCCCTGAATCTTTCCACATCCTACATTTCTCAGAAAATCAAGCTGTTCTTCTGTTTCAACACCTTCTGCAAGGGTATGAATGCCCAGCGTCTCCGCCATCATAATGACGCTTTTTATGATTTTCCGGCTTCTGTCATCAAAGTTGCGGAAGAATTCCATATCGATTTTCAGTTCATCAAAATGGAAATTATGCAGGGTATTCAGCGAAGAATACTCACTTCCAAAATCGTCCAGCCAGACTTCAATACCCGCATCATGAAACTGATCAATCAGAGACTTCAGATTTTCACGGTTCCATGCCATTACGGTTTCTGTGATTTCAACCCGGATCAGGTGGGCCGGAATTTTATGGCTTCGGACAGCCTGCATGACCATAGATACAGGGTTCATGATGTCCAGATCCAGCCTGGAAAAGTTCACGGAAATCGGAATCGCCGGCATTCCGGTATTCAGACGGGCGCGGATCATTTCCGCGGCCCGGTTCACAACATAGGAATCCAGCCGGGAAATCAGACGGGCGTCTTCCAGAATTGGGATGAAAATGTTTGGAGGAATCGTCCCATGGCTGGGATCTTCCCATCTGGCGAGCGCTTCAAATCCGCAGACTTCCTCTGTCAGTGTCCGTATAACCGGCTGCAGATAAGTTTTGATGTACCTGTTTTCAATTGCCTTGTCGAAATTATTCAGAATATAAAGCCGCATATCCACTGCCCGCCCCATAGACTCTGTGTAGACTATATAGGAACGGGTTGCGTCTGTGCGGATAGTATCACAGGCAATTTTAGCGTAGTCAAAATGATGCATCAGGGAATTCAGGTCCTCGCCAGCTTTTGGATACACAATCCCGGCTTTCATTTCGATTCCGGGTACGTGGATCATACGATTGATTTCCTGGCAGAAAGCTTCGATTCTCGGCTCCAGATTCTTGTATTTTAATAGTGCATTGAACCTGTCTGCCGTAATATGGCCGATCAGTTCGTCTGGAAAATGTCTTCGCAATATGGCCGCAGTTTTTCTCAGAAGCTGGTCTCCTGCCTGTAGACCGAATTTGTGGTTATAGGCTTTAAAATTGGAAATGTTAAAGCAGACCGGGCAGTAACTGGCAGAAGAACCATCCGCAAGATTCTGACTTGCATCTTCTTTCGCCTGCTCGAAAAAATCGTGCATTTCAGGAAGTCCGGTTAAAGAATCTGCATGGAGAGTCTGGTGAAGATCCTCCGAACGGAAAAGCTGGACGATCCAGACCTTTCCGAGCCCTTCAACGTCAGACAGCTTTGCCGGACCTTCTGCATGACGGAAATGCCCTTTATTATTTTTATAACCAAAACTCAGATTCGAAAAGGATTCAGACATCCCCTGTTTCTGAAATAAAGAAATATAGTCGCGCTCTTCCATCATTCCACGCAGAGTCTTCCGGCACAGAGAAAAAAATTCTGTCTCGGAAGTACATTCATACATCGCCAGCAGTTCGCGGTTTGCGTAGAGCAGCGTCTCTGTTTCATCATTACTGATCAGACAGATGCCTCCGCTGACGGCGTTAAAAATATCATTCCATTCTTTCTTATGCATGCTGTTAACCTTAATATACCGCTTTCTGCTGCATCAGGATTTCCAGCGGCCGCATAGTCAGTCTGCCCTCTTGGCGGGTAGATTTTGTCCGGCGGAAAATCCATGTTATCCATTACATTTACTCATGATGAACATGATAAAATGCCGTTTGTATCATACATGCTTTTAGTGTAGTCTATGGACAAAGGAAATGCAAGAGAATACCTGGCCGGAAACAAAATGGAGGATAAAATGATGAAGGAGAACAATGCAATGGGAAAACTTATGTTTGCCTGTGACTATCAGGAGGGCGCGCATCCGGCGATTATGAAGAACATGGAGGAAACGAACCGCATTCCGCACTTCTTTACGATTATCAAGCAGCACGGCGCACTTCTGGCAAAAGGCTGGCTTCTGGGCATTCAGTTTGATGAGCTTTTCCGCGGCGGTCTCTATCAGAACATTGGAAAGGACGCTGTCCGTTACGCGGCACAGATCCAGAAGGCCCTTCTTCAGGCAGGATTCCAGCTCTACCTCGACTCTCCGACCAATCAGGTGTTCGTGACCGCAGATGATGCCCAGCTGAAGGCGCTCAATCAGTTCGCGGCGTACAGTTTCTGGGAAAAGGTGGATGAGAGTCATACAGCTATCCGCATTGCCACAAGCTGGTCCACGACGCAGGAAGAAACAAACGAATTTTGTCGCCGCATCGCAGAGAGATAATCGCAGAAGATTAAAATCCACAGGACAAAATACAAATGGACAAGGGGAAATTTACGAAAACATACGTTTACATTTTGCTTGACATCGAACAACTGTTTTGCTATTATTAAGACATCAGATAAAACGTCTGTTCGGAGGTGTGTCATGAAAAAAATGAGAATCGTTTCCCGTGTCCGTTTTACTATTTTTATTCTTATCCTTATGGCAGGAGTACTGGCCTTTACGACGTCTGCGATAAGTGCGTCCGGAGCGGTGAAACAGAAACTGGCAGAACATACGCAGTATCAGACGATTGAGGTGCAGCATGGAGATACACTCTGGAGTATTGCTTCCTCACATGCGCAGAATAATCAGGACATCCGGGCCTGTGTAAACCAGATCCTGAACATCAATCATATGAAGTCTGCAGGAGACCTGAAAGCGGGTCAGAAACTTCGCGTACCGGATGAGAACAAAAGTTCTGAGAGCGCTTATAACAATTACTAAAAACAGAAGTTCGGAGGCCCCTCCTCCATTTTCTGTTTATGATAATTTGGGTGAGTAATGTGCCTGAAGAATCCGTGCCGGCTCCGGCGGATATATAAACCAGAGCCGGCACTCACATGATTCATTTTCACCATGGCCCGGGGCAGCCCCACTGCCCTCCGGGCGCAGAAAGGCGGCAGCAGAAGCCAGGAAATCCTGTTCTTCCGCTGCCGCCTTTTCAGAATGGAAAATTATCAGCGATTCAATAAAAATGTGCCAAGCCTCCGCAGCAGATTTTCAATCCGCTGCTCTCCTGCTCTGCCTGCTGCAGCTCAGATACCTTCTGCAGGGCGCCGCAGCCCGGTCAGGTTAAATGTGCAGGAACTGCAGCAACAGCTGGGTCTTGATGCGGGATACATAATCGTCCCAGTCGATGTGTACCAGCTCTTCTGCCCTTGCGATTCTGCTCCGGACGGTATTAATGTGGACATCCAGCTTCTTGGCAGTCAGACTGAAGTTCATGTTGTTTTCCAGGTAGACTTTCAAAGTATGCAGAGTTTCCTCGTTCTTCTCATCCTTGGAAAGTTCGCGGTAATGAGCTTCCATTTCCTCGAGATCTTTCTCCGGGATGCGGATCCATGCGAGAGGCCCCAGTTCATCGTAATCCCAGATGTTTTTCTCCGGGAAAATAATTTTACCCATATGCAGGACATCCAGACATTTCTGGATGTTGTCTTTCAGTTCGGACAGAGGATGTTTTTCACGGACTGTGCTGTAACAAAGCGCTGCGTCAGGCAGGTGCTCCAGAACGATGTCCTGGAAATGCATGATTCCAGATTCCAGTGCTTTCTGGTCGACGCGGCCGGTTGGATCGTTTGGAAGAGTGCATCCTTCTGAAGAAAGAAGAATAATGCCCTCGTTTTCTCCCAGGAATGCGAGACGTGCGGAACGGTGCATGGCCGAACTTCTCAGAGCGTCTAAGAATACCGGACGCGCGTTTCTGGCGCAGACATCGTGGTTCGTCTGTTTGAAGTAAACACAGATATAATCGTCATTCAGTGAAACACCTTGTGTGTTGGCCTGATAAACGAGCTGGTCTCTGTCTGCACTGTTTCCTTCCAGCAGTGTGCGGATAAAGTTTTCGAATCCGGCGCTGCCGACATTCTGGCCGACGTAGATGTTTTCATAGAGCTGCTGCAGAATCAGGTAAGCGGTTCTGAGAGAAAGCTCGTCATAATGGTCGATAAAATCTCTGGACTCTACCAGAACCAGATAGGCTTCGGTAATTCCGTTGACGGTAATCGGCGTTGTGATCCAGCTGAATCGCGGCTTTTTTCCCATATCTTCATTGATGATGCGGAAACGTTCCATATTCATGTAGTCACAGATCAGATGACGTGTGAACGGAAGTGCCGGTTTCCAGAAATCCGGGATTTCCAGCCCGAAAGTGCTGACTTCTTTCTGAAAGTTATCCGAGCTGAAATAAGCCTGATCAGAACGGATGTCGTAGAGCATTGTCGGGAAATGTGTTTCTTTTTCAACGCCCTTCAGAATATTTACGGCCTTGCGCTGTTTATAGGATTCGCTGTCTTCCGGTTCATTGATGGAATCGACGACTCCGAAGTCGCGGAAGGAACGGTCGATGACTGCCATGGTAATCTGACTGGTGACATCCTGGAAGCTTACGTAGTAAGGCATGGAAATCAAAGGAATTCCCAGCTCTTCAAACTTCTGTACTGTATCATCCGGAAGATTGTTCAGATAATGGCCGCGCTGGATCATCATCGCAGCGCAGTTCGTGATGTTTCCGTCGCGGAAAGCATCGCGGAGGCATTGCGGTTCATTCTGAAATACATAGCCGGTAGCCAGAACGAGCTCTTTTCCCGTCATCCACTGGAACGCGTCCGGTGTGTCAACCGTTACAATGCCCTGTACTTCGCGCTGAAGACCTTTTCTGCCGGCAAGCACGTGAAAGTCCTGAAAATACTCCAGGTTTAACAGATGTTGTACTTGAATTCCCATAGTTCACCTTACTCCCTGTTTATTATTTTTCTCAAAAAAACACTGCAAGCGTATGTCCGCCTGCAGTGTTCAGCGTTAACGTTATTATTTATCTACAATCGGAACCGGTGTTTCGTCAACGGCATCCAGATTATTGATATATTTCTTCGTCTCTTCCACAATTACTCCGGAGAGGAGCAGAACCGCGATCAGGTTCGGGATTGCCATCAGAGCGTTCAGAATATCCGCGATCTGCCATACCAGATCCAGCTCTGCAACCGGTGCGATGCAGGCTACTACACAGTACAGAATTCTGTACGGGATCAGCAGCTTCTTACCGCCGACGTACTCAACACAGCGCTCTCCGTAATATGCCCATCCGAGGATGGTAGAGTATGCGAATGTGATGATTCCCAGTGTCAGGATGATCGGTCCGATTACCGGAATCTGTGCAAATGCCAGAGATGTCAGAACTCCTCCGTTTGCGACGTTCTGCATGTTGATCTGCGGGTTCTTCATGATGGTAGATACCAGAACCAGTCCGGTCATTGCGCAGATGACAACGGTATCCCAGAATGTACCGGTAGAAGATACCAGAGCCTGACGAACAGGGTTCTTGGTTCTGGCTGCTGCAGCTGCGATAGGTGCAGATCCGAGTCCTGACTCGTTGGAGAACAGTCCTCTTGCAACTCCGTACTGCATCGCGTAGCGGATGCCTCCGCCGACCAGTCCGCCTGCAACGGATCCCTTGGTGAATGCGAGTGTGAAAATCGCTTTCAGTGCAGGAATCAGAAAATCGTGGTTCATGCACAGAATGATGATACATCCTGCAACATAGAAGATGGCCATGAACGGAACCAGCTTTTCACATACCGATGCGATGGCTTTGATTCCGCCGAAGATAACGATCGCAGTCAGAATCGAGATGACCAGTCCGACAGCAATGTACGGAATATGGAAGTTTTCATGCGCTACTGTTGCGATTGCGTTAACCTGTGTAGCACAGCCAATTCCGAAAGATGCGCAGCCTGCGAACACTGCGAAGCACATGCCGGCGATCTTACCGAATTTTTTCCATTTCAGTCCGCGGGACAGTGCGTACATCGCTCCGCCCTGCATACGTCCGTCGGACGTCTTCACTCTGTATTTAACAGCGATCAGGGATTCAGAATATTTGGTTGCGATTCCGAATACACCGGTCAGCCAGCACCAGAGCACTGCTCCAGGGCCTCCCAGTGCAATCGCGGTTCCTACACCGACGATATTTCCGGTACCGATGGTTGCGGCCAGTGCCGTGGCCAGCGCACCGAACTGTGAAACCTCACCCTCTGAATCAGGGTCCTTGGTAACCGATAATTTAATTCCTTTACCGATTGTCTTTCTCTGGATAAATCTCGTGCGAACTGTCATAAAAATATGAGTTCCGAGAAGCAGAATAATCATCCACCATCCCCAGACGAAAGAATCGGCCTGTCCAATAAATTTAGCCATATGCCCTCCTTTTGTCCGATCATTAAAAAAGCTGTTTTTATTATATGTCAGGCACAAATAAATTTCAATCCTTTTGTAGAAAATATTATCCGAAATCACCATGTATTTTTGTATTTTATTGAATACCACTCATAAATATATTGTATACACGATTAATATTCACTTTTTACATAAAAGAATTGCTGAAAAAAAGAATAAAAAAGAACATATCTGCATTTTCGCTGCAGATATGTTCTGATGTAAATACAGCCTCCTGATTTTTCGTTTGTGATTCGAAACAAAATTTACTATCCCGTCTATGAAATCTTCTGGTAAAGCTGATCAATAAAACGGTTTAAAGTTTTTCTCTTAATGAAGCAGATCAGTATGATCATCAGTACGGCCACTCCGAGTACTGCCATTACCTTATAGTTCCGGTCGTAGTACATGGCGCCGAAGATCAGGCTTCCCAGCATACCTGGTGTCCTTCCGATCAGGGACAGCAGGATGAAGGGTCTGGCTTTCATGTCTGATATCCCGGCAATGTAGCAGCAGATATCCTTTGGTGTACCCGGAATCAGATACATGAAGAAGGTTGCGATGTAGGCTTTTTCGCTGTTCATCATTTTCCTGTATTTTTCAAGTTTATCTGGCTTGATGAACAGAGAAAGGGCGTCTTCGCCAAGAAATTTTGCCACATAATAGGTGATCCCCGTACCGAGTGCAGCGCCTCCAACAGAAAGCAGCAGACCCGGAATCACGCCGAACAGGTATCCGGCGGCAAACTGGAAGACTTCTCCCGGCAGAAAACTGACCAGAATCTGCAGGATCTGCGCGACGATATAGATGAGATAACTCTTCCCCTTATAGACACGCAGATAGTGAACGATCGTGGAAAAAGATTTCATGTCTGTGATGATGTGCCGCTGGCAGAATAATATATATGCCGGAATTCCAATCAGTATGCCGATCAGAATCAGCATTTTCAGAATGGCTGCAGCCTTCCTTCTGCCCGTCAGCCTGACCGCAGATGATGCAGAGGAGGAAGCCTCTGCGGCAGCTCTCCCCTGCTCTTTTTCTTTCCCGTTTTTCATATTTTCTTTATGATCCGCTTTGAAGGTCTTTTCATCCAGAGAGTGTTCTGATGCATGATTCTTCTCCGGAGATGCGGATTCTGACGTCATTTTTTTATGTTTCATCAGTCTTCCGCCTTCTTTCAAGTTATCTTATATCTAGCTGAGACTTCCGGTCCGGATACTGCGTGACAGATGCAGACAGTCCCGCATATGCCGGCCGGGTTTCTCCTTGCGCGGGTTAATTTTGTCCTTCTGGAATCTGTACCAGACCATCGTGCAGAAGCCGGCTCAGGGACATCATTACGCCCAGCTTGGAATGTTCGTAGGTCAGACCGCCCTGGAAGTAGACGATGTACGGCGGGCGGATCGGCGCGTCTGCGGACAGTTCGATGGAGGAACCCTGCACGAATGCGCCTGCCGCCATGACGACCTGATCTTCGTAGCCCGGCATATCCCACGGCTCCGGGGAAACGTAGGAATCTACCGCGGCTGCTGCCTGCACGCCCTGACAGAAGGCAACGACGGCTTCCGGTGATCCCAGTTTCACGCTCTGGATAATGTCGCTTCTGACATCCGTCAGGGATGGGCAGATCTCATATCCCAGATCATGGTAGACCTGACCGCAGAGAATCGCGCCTTTTGCGGCGTTTACGGTGACAGCCGGCGCTTCAAACAGGCCCTGCAGGATGGTTCTGGACTGGCCGAACATCAGACCGCACTCTCCGCCGATTCCCGGGCAGGTTAACCTGTATGAGATACGGTCCACCAATTCTTTCCTGCCGACAACGTATCCGCCGGAAAGCGCCAGGCCGCCGCCCGGGTTCTTTATGAGGGATCCGGCCATGATGTCGGTGCCCACGTCGGTCGGTTCCAGGGTGTCCAGAAATTCTCCGTAGCAGTTGTCGGCCATGGTGATGATGTCCGGGCGGACGCTGTGGACGGCCTCATTGAAGGCTCTGACCTGGTCGATACCGATTGCCTTTCTCCAGGAATAGCCGGTGGAGCGCTGGATGCAGCACATCTTCGTGTTCGGCTTGATGGCTTTCTTCACGCCCTCCAGATCGATGCTTCCGTCCGGAAGAAGATCCACCTGGTCGTACTGGATGCCGAACTCCTTCAGGGAGCCCATGCCTTCGCCGCGGATGCCGATGACGTCTTCCAGGGTGTCGTAAGGGCCGCCGCTGCAGTAGATCAGTTCATCGCCCGGACGGAGAATACCCTGCAGGGTGATGGCAAGCGCGTGAGTTCCATTTACGATCTGCGTCCTGACCAGAGCGGCTTCTGTATGGAACACATCGGAGTAAACCTTTTCAATGCCTTCGCGGCCCGGGTCGTCATAGCCGTAGCCGGTGTTCCAGTTGAAGTGCATGTCACTGATATTGTTTTTCTGGAATGCGGAGACCACCTTATACTGGTTGTATTCCCGGATGCGGTCCAGCGTCTTGAAGCGGTCTTTGACCTTTTTTTCGGCCTTTTCCGTCCAGTCCACGGCACGGGGATCCATGCCGAACTGAGTTTTCAGTATGTGATCGATGGATCTGCGCATTCCTTCGCTGCTGACACGTTCTTCTCTGCTGCTATTATTCATGTTAATAATTTCCTTCCCTCTTCTCGTTTTCTTAAACCATGCAGGCGCTATGGTTTACTATAATAGAATCATGTTAATAAACATGATTTCTTATCTGTTATACCGGTCAGAATCGATCAGCTGCTGTTCATCCGTTTTATGGGCATATTCCTCCGATTCTTTCCGCTCTTCTTCCCATTCCATGCCCTTGACCAGGTCGCGGCGGACATGCTCCTTCCGCCGTGCGTAAAGCTGGGTCGTGGTGACCTGATCGTGATCCAGCAGCGCCGCAACGTCGTAAATCGAATTTCCCCGTCCAATCAGGCTGGTCGCCGCCGTTGCCCTGAGTTTATGCGGGCTGTAGCCGGTCCGCCGGCTGGTGTGCATGGCAATGGACGTGTATTTTTTCACGCAGGAACGGATCTGCCGCCCGGTCATCCGGTGATTCTGAAGCGACAGGAACAGGGCATCCCGGTCTTCCTCATTCAGAAGCTCGTCGTCCGGCCGTTCCTCATTCAGATATTCCTTAATGACCTCCTCCGCCGACCGGTTGAGAGGCATAACCGATTCCTTTCCGCGCTTTCTGTAAATCTTGAACTCTCCGCGGTCAAAGTTAAAGGAACTCACATTCAGCTGCTGAAGTTCACTGAGTCTCAGGCCGTAGGTCAGAAAGAGGACCAGAATCGCCTTGTCTCTCTTTTTGGTCTTCTCCCAGTAGCTTTTCTCGTGATTTGTCAGCCCCTCGCCGGTGGTCACCGCGTCCAGCATGATCATGACTTCATCATCGTTCAGCGCCTTCACCTCGCGCTCTCCCGCCTTCTGCACCCGGATCGGGTTGAATCCGTCCGTTATGTTCTTCTCCAGCAGGCCGTCCCGGTAAAGCTGCTTGAAGAGCACAGAAAGCGAGGACTTCTTGCGGGCCAGCGTGTAATTCCCGTTCTCATAGATGTAGACGTGATCGCCGTGCTGGACCTTATACTGCCGGCACCAGTTCAGGAACTCGTTGACGTCCTGTGCGCGGATCTGCCGAAACTCTTCCAGCGTGACCTTCGACGTATCCTCCGCCTTCGTGAAATCCGTTACATTGACCAGATACAGGAAGAAAAAGTGAATGTCCTGCAGATAAGCCAGCTGGGTAGCCGGAAGCACATTTCCGCGCAGATAGATGAAAAATCCGCGCATCCACTGCGGAAGCTCATTCTCCATCCGTTCGCTTTCCAGAAACAGTTCTTTTTCCTTCTCGACCACGTTATCCGGCCGGTCCGTCTTATTATGTATCTTTACCGGCTGCATTCTTCTTCCTCCTTTCTTTTTCTGATTCGACAAAATTTACCCGGGCAAGTGGACTCCTGCCTGCCGGAACAGGCATCGTCCTCGCGGAAATCAATTCTGTCCCGCACTTTTCTTTCCAAGAAACGCATCCGTCTCCCGGTAAATCGCATCAAGACAATCATCTTCCGTCTCATAACTGCTGATGTTGAACCAGTGCATGTCTTTATAGCGCCGGAACCAGGTCATCTGCCGCTTGGCAAAATGCCTTGTGTTCTTCTTGATGAGATCGACGGCTTCATCCAGTGGATACTCTCCTTTCAAATACCCTATAATTTCTTTATACCCGATTCCTTTCATGGAAATATGCTCTTCCTGAAGGCCCATGTTAAGGAGACTCTTCACTTCATCCAGAAGGCCGGCGTCCATCAGAAGGTCCACCCGGAGGTTGATCCGGTCGTAGAGCTCCTGACGGTCCCTTTCCAGACCGATCAAGAAGAAATCGTAATCCGGGTTTCGCTTCGGATCCCTGGAGAAATCACGCCATTTTCCGCCGTTTTCCGCGATTTCGATGGCGCGGATCACGCGTTTCAGGTTGTTTGGATGGATGTGCGCGGCGGCGTCTGCATCCAGAGTCTCAAGTTTCTGGTGCAGGGCCTCCTTTCCGTGTTCCCTGGCATAGTCTTCCAGTTCCTTCCTGCGTGCCCGATTTTCCGGCGGGCGGCTGAAATCCAGGTCATAGACGAGGCCGTCCAGGTAAAGGCCGGTGCCGCCTGCAACAACCGGAAGAAGGCCGCGCTGCGCGATGTCCGCTATGCAGGGCTTTGCCAGCTCTGCGTAGCGCGCCGCAGAAAACGGCTCTCTCGGGTCGATGCAGTCGATCAGGTGGTGAACAGCCTGCTTCTGTTCTTCCGGAGTCGGTTTTGCGGATCCGATGTCCATGTATTTATAGAGCTGCATGGAATCGCAGGAGACGATCTCTCCGTGGAACTGATTCGCGATTTTTATGGCGTAATGCGTTTTACCTACAGCCGTCGGTCCGCAGACCGCAATGACTTTCTGCCTGATACTCATGATTCCTCCCGGGATTTTTTCTGACAAGTATTGATCATTCTATCGGTTTTCCGCTGGATTTTCTCAAATGAATAGGGCTGCTCTTTCGCAGCCCATACTTGAAATTTATTATATCATTTTTCTGCTCTCTGCGCTACTTTCTCCGCGGCCAGACAGAATTACTGAATCCGCTTGAAGAACTTTTCCAGATCGCGCCGTGTGAAGCGGATAAAGGTCGGCCGGCCGTGCGGACAGCTGAAAGGATTCTTACACTGTGACAGCTGATGGATCAGCGCCTGCATTTCTGCATCCGTCAGCTTTTCATGTGCCTTGACGGCCCGCTTGCAGGACCTGGTAATCAGCTTGTCGATGACGATGTTATTTTTCATCTGATCTGCCCGTCCCGGGTCGGCTCCTGTCTGGTCCAGAAAATCTTTTGCAAAATCCTCCGCCTCGGAAATGGACATGAAGGCCGGGATTTCGCTGATTTTATAAGTATCGGGACCAAAGCCTTCAATCGTGTATCCCATATCTTCGAGAGGATGCCGCCAGGAAGCTTCCGCGGCCGTAACTGCAGGCTCCGTATCCAGAATAATCGGCGTCAGGATCGGCTGGCGGACTTTCTTTTCCGTCAGATAGGCACCGACCAGTTCTTCATAGAAACAGCGTTCGTGGGCCGCATGCTGGTCGAAGAGATAGAATCCATCCGGACCTTCGGCCATGATGTAGGTATTGAAAATACAGCCCTTTAATGTCAGGTCGGAAAAGGAAAACGGCGCCGGACCTTCCGGCTGCAGGTCAAAAACCAGAAGCGGATCCTGAGACTTTTCTTTCTTCGTGGACGCCGCGTCCGCAGAATTCTTCTCCTGCTTTTCAATCTGCTCTTCTTTTTCTTTCCGTCTTTTCTGGAGAATCTCTTTCAGATCCAGCTGGGAGGCGTAATTCTGCCAGGATTTCAGGGCGGCAGAATCTCCTGCCTTTTCATATTTTCCGTTTTCTGAACCGGAAGAACTCCGTGAATTCTGTGGACCGGCCTTTTGACTGCTGCCTTTTTCTCTGGAAGATACGGAGAAACTCTCCTGAACGTTGTCTGCAGTGGAATGAAGGTCAGTCTGCCCGGGCCGTCCGCTGCCAGAAGACCCGTCAGAAAACATTTTTCCCTGTGTCATGCTTTTGTATGATTCTGATGTGCCCTCCTGCCTCAGATAGTAGTCCTGCACATCGACGGCGGCGTCCAGTGTCGCAAGTGTCTGCTTTACCGCGTGTGTCACGGCATCCTGAATCAGCCGGTCATCGTGGAAGCGGACTTCCTTCTTGCTCGGGTGGATGTTGACGTCTAGACTGCCCGGATCGCTCTCCACGAGGAGAAAGATGACCGGATAGCGCCCGTCGAACATCCTCCGTTTATAGCCTTCCGTCACTCCGCGCTCTAAAACTCTGCTCTTTACGACTCTGCCGTTCACGAAATAGGTCTGATTCCGGCGGCTGGGCCGGGTCAGGGACGGCCGGGAAATGCAGCCGCTGATGCGGATGCCGTTTTCCTCGTATTTCACCGGAATGAGGTGTTCATAGTCTTTCTGGTGGTAAACGGAGATGATCGTCTCCTTCAGATTTCCGCTTCCGGATGTTGCAAAGACCAGACGCCCGGAATTGACGACCTGAAAGCGGATTTTACAGTAGGCGATGGCAAGCTCAGAAAGCAGTTCGATGATGCGGCCGCTTTCTGCAGAATCGGATTTCAGAAACTGTTTTCTGGCAGGAGTGTTGTAAAAGAGGTCGCTGACGACCATGGAGGTTCCCACCGGGCAGCCGACCGGGTCATTGCTCAGAACTCTTCCTCCGTGAAGAACGACTTTTCTTCCGGCAGCAGAACCTTCTGTTCTGGTGATCAGGGTGGTTCTGGTCACAGCCGCGATGCTGGCAAGAGCTTCTCCGCGGAATCCCAGACTTTCAATGGAATCCAGATCTTCTGCCTTCTGAATTTTACTGGTGGCGTGGCGGAGGAAAGCGGTTTCCGTTTCTCCAGAAGGAATTCCGCAGCCGTCGTCCGTCACCCTCATGTATTCCTTGCCGCCGTGGCGGATTTCTACCGTAATTGCAGAGGCTCCGGCGTCGATAGAGTTTTCCACCAGCTCCTTGATCACGGAAACCGGGCGGTCGATGACCTCTCCGGCCGCGATCTTGTCCGATACGTTTTTATCTAAAACCTGAATCAAATGCTTATTCCTTTCTGCGTTTTTCTGATCAGGCCGGCGTGAAATTTCCTTCCATCCGGCTTGTATGCATAGAGCACTGTCTGATTCTCTAGTCCTCTTCTTCCGCCAGTTTCTGCAGGATTTCCAGCTCATGGATGGCCTGGGAAGGCGTGATTTCCATGAGGTTGAGTTTGCGGATGCGGTCCAGTGCCGGGTTCAGCGGGCCGCTGAAGAGGCTCAGCTGAATGCCGGATCCAGCTGAATTTTTCTGATTTTCTTCTTTTTTCGCAGGCATTCCTTCTTCCACGGACCTGTTTTTATCCCCTGCACGAACAGATGTTTCCAAGGCTCCCTCTTGCACAGCTGAAGCTTTTGCCGCCTGAGAAATCTCTGGCGCGCCGGAGTCATCGGACGCCGCAGACAGAATCTGTTCTTCTGCATCCTGTTCCCCGCCTTCCAGCTGAGAAAGCTTCTCCTCTGCGTCCTGAAGCAGGGCCTCCGGAACGCCGGCGAGTCTTGCCACATGAATACCGTAGCTCCTGCTGGCTGATCCCCTGACGATCTTATGCAGGAAGACGATTTTTCCTTCTTCTTCCAGCACATCGATATTATAATTCTTCACGCCCTGAATCTGGTCCTCGAGAACCGTAAGTTCGTGATAATGCGTCGCGAACATGGTCCGGATCCGGCGTTCATCGCAGCAGAGATATTCCACCACTGCCCAGGCGATGGAAAGTCCGTCGTAAGTGCTGGTTCCCCGGCCGATTTCATCTAGGATGATCAGGCTCCTTGCCGTGGCGTGGCGGAGAATATAGGCCAGTTCGCTCATTTCCACGAAGAAGGTCGACTGCCCCTGGGCCAGATTATCCGACGCGCCGATGCGGGTGAAAATCCGGTCCACTACGCCGATGTGGGCGGACTCTGCCGGCACAAAGCATCCGATCTGCGCCATCAGCACGATCAGCGCCGTCTGCCTCATATAGGTTGATTTTCCGGACATATTCGGGCCGGTGATGATCATCATGGAAGAATCGCTCTCATTCATCTCCGTGTCATTGGACACGAACAGGCCCTTTTCCGTCGTCTGCTCGATGACCGGATGGCGCCCGCCCTGAATATCCAGAACGTCGCTGTCGTCTACCTCAGGCCGGATATAGCCGTAGCGAAGACTCACATTGGCGAAATTGCAGAGAATGTCCAGCTGGGCAATCGCCTGTGACGTTCTCTGGATCTCCCGGATCCACTGCTCGATCTCATGCCGCAGGTCCGTAAACAGCGTGTACTCCAGATCATTGATCCGCCCTTCTGCATTCAGTACTACGCCCTCCTGCTCCTTCAGTTCCGGGATGATGAAGCGCTCCGCGCCTACCAGGGTCTGTTTTCTGATATAGTCCTCCGGGACCTGATCCAGATTGGAGCGGCTGACTTCGATGTAGTAACCGAACACCTTGTTATAGCCCACCTTCAGGTGCGTAATGCCTGTTCGCTCCTTCTCTCTTCCTTCAAGCCCTGCGATCCAGGCTTTTGCGTCCTTGATGGAGTCCTTCATCTGGTCCAGCTGCTCAGAATATCCCCGGCGGATCAGTCCGCCTTCCTTAATGACGGCCGGAGGGTCTTCCACAATGGCCTGCTCAATCTTATCGTGAATTCCGCCAAGATCCGCCATACTGTCTTTCAGTTCATTCAGAAGAGCACTCTCTGCGTCCGCCAGAGCCGCCTTGATCTGCGGCAGCGCGCCGATGGAGTTTTTCAGCGCGATCATGTCCTTACCGTTGGCATTTCCGGAAGCGATTCTTCCCGTCAGACGTTCGAAATCATAGACATGCTTCAGAGATTCACGGATGTCCCCCATCATTACAGGATGATCCGCAATTTCCTGCACCGCGTCCAGGCGGCTGTTGATGCGTTCTGTATCATTCAGAGGTTCTCTCAGCCAGTGCTTCAGCATGCGCGCTCCCATGGCCGTGCCCGTCTTATTCAGAATCCCCAGAAGCGACCCCGCCGTCCTCTTGTCATACAGAGTTTCTGTAATCTCCAGATTCCGGATCGTCGCCTTATCCAGCGACATGCGTCCGCCGATTTCATAGAAACGGCAGTCCGTGATCTGTTTCAGCCCCTGCTTCTGGGTTTCAATCAGGTAGGACAAAAGAGTACCGACCGCAAGGATACAATGCGTTCTGTCGTTCAGGCCTAATGCTGTCAGCGAACCGTCTCCGAACTGCGCGCGGATGGTTTCTTCCGCCGCAGAAAGGGAAATTTCCTCCGGATAGGGGCTGATGAAGGCTCCGGTCAGATGCTCTGCCTCCTTGGGATCGTGTTCCTTTAACAATTCTTTATTGGCCAGAATCTCTCTCGGAGAGATGCGGACCAGTTCATTCAGAAGATCCTCATAGAGTCCAAATTTCCCGATCTGCTCCGTAACGGCCAGTTCGCCGGTTGAAATGTCACAGTAGGCGACGGACATTCCCTGGCTGTCCATGTAGACGCAGGCCAGATAGTTATTCTCATCATCTTTCAGAATCTGTTCAGACGTCACGGTTCCCGGAGTGACCACGCGGATGACGCCGCGTTTTACCATTCCTTTGGTTTTGGCCGGGTCTTCCAGCTGCTCACAGATCGCCACTTTATAGCCCATCTCTACAAGGCGTGCTGTATAACTGTCTGCGGCATGAAAAGGGACGCCGCACATCGGCGCCCTTTCCGGAAGCCCGCATCTCTTTCCGGTCAGGGTCAGTTCCAATAATCTTGACACGAGTTTGGCGTCGTCAAAGAACATTTCATAGAAATCACCGAGACGGAAAAACAGAATACAGTCCGGATACTGTTTATGAATGTCTAGATATTGCTGCATCATCGGTGATAAAGCCATGTATTCTCTCCTTCTCGTTTTCTCTGTGCTGATTGTATGTTTATACCCATTTCCCGAAGCTTTTCTTGCGGTAAGATATATTTAATTTGTTTTCTCTGCATGGCAGTCAGAACCAATCCCAGATGAATATTTCATGGAAGGATTGGTTCTGTATCTTCTTGCTGTGTGATTTTTGTCTGAATTGATTATACTCCGGAATCCCGCATCGCGTCAAAATCTGTGTAGTACATGCAGTCGTCCTGCGCCTTCGCCTTATACATGTACTGATCCGCGCGGTCGATAAGGGAGTCGAGGTCATCACTGTCTCTGACAGCGGTAATGCCCAGCGACAGTGTAACATTCAGCGTATCCCCTGCCCGCGAGGTCGTGGAAAGCGATTCGGAAATATGACTGATCCGCTCTGCGATGGCGAGCATATCCTCAGGATGCTGAATCTTCGCGACGGCGAGGAATTCATCCCCGCCCCAGCGTCCGAAAATATCGGATTTTCTTAATGTGCCGGATACGGCATCGCCGAAGGATTTCAGCACACGGTCGCCTGCATCGTGTCCGTAGGTGTTATTAAAGGCGTGGAATTCATCCAGATCAACGAACAGTACGGCAAATGGTGTGTGGAAATTCCGAAACTCAGAAAGCTTGTATTTCAGAAAACTCTCCATGTAGCGGCGGCCGTGAAGTCCGGATACCGGATCGTGCGTTGCGGCGTCGTAGAGACTCTTCACCATATCTTCGCTGTAATGTTCAGGGGTGACACGCTCGAACAGCTCTGCCGCAGCAACAATCCGGCCGTCCTTTCCTCTGATCGGAACGAGCATGGTGTCCAGCAGAATCCGGTAGTTGTCCTTATGCAGGGCCCACATTTTTCTTTTATCGGTCTCGCCCGTCTCGATGGAACGAAGGAGCGGGCAGAGCAGTTCGCAGAGCGGCATGCCGTTCTTATCCATGTGGGACAGGCAGGTTTCCGGGCAGGTCTTGTCGATCATTTCTTCCTTATGGTAGCCGGTAATTTCTTCTGCCGCATGGTTCCAGTAGATGATCGTTCTGTCCGGCCTGACGATATAGGCGCCGACCGGAAGGTGATCCATAATGTAATGGAAGTTCTGGTCAGACAGGATATCGGAATTTCTTGCATTTGTGTCGATTTCCGGCTTGCCCGCTTCCGGTGCCTCTGCATGCACCAGGCTGTCGAACATGAGTTTTTCCATACTGGTGGATTCTGAAGCGTATCCAATCTTAAACTGCGGAAATAGGGTACAGTTCAGTCCGTCGATGCCGCGGATGCCCTGCAGTTTATCCTGCACAGCTTTTGCAAGATGAAAGACAGCCCTTTTATTGCTGTACTGAAGCAGCAGGATAAACTGGCCAGCAGAGATATGTCCGACGGTTCCCCGGTTTTTCATGACATCAAGAACAGCGTTTGCCGATGCCCGCAGAATCTTTTTATTAAAATCGTCTCCATAGGCCTGCAGAAGTCGTGGAATCTCTGGAATATTAACAGCAATTACAGCAAAATCTTTTCCGCGCATCCGGTAATTATCCGAATACCAGGTCAGTGCTTCCATGATTCCTCTGGTATTATTTAGTCCTGTAACCGGATCTATAACCGGAATCAGGTCTGCTTTTCCGTTTGCCTGATTTAATTCATCCGCGTCGATGAAGAATCCTGCAAGACCGATGATTTCTCCGCCTTTGTAGAGCGGATGCTTCGTGGCCATGATAGTTCGGTTAATTCCACGGGAAATACATTTTCCCGGATAGTATTTGGAAGTTTTTCCGCTTCTCAGGACATCGTATTCCTCGTTTTTATAGGTATCCTCATCGACATGCCAGGCCATGTCTTCATCGGTCTTTCCGATAATGTCATTGACAGAATCCAGACCATAGTAGTCGAGGAAACTCTGGCTTGCGCCTAAGAAACGACGGTGAATATCCTTCCAGAAAAAGTTCAGGGTAGAATGCTGCACCATGTTGTCCCAGAGAAGTGCTTTCTCTTTTGTGATATCATCCGCGGCTTCATCGGAATAGGAAGACTGATACTGAAGACCTGTCGTTTCATTTTCAGAGCGGAGAACAAGATCTACGTCTTTCGTGTCAATCGTCCGGACTGTCATCAGGGCGACATCTGCCTTCATCTTCGGAATCCTCATGAAGGCGTATTCTTTCCAGACATAATTCCCGGTGTCTTCTCTGGTACGGAAAAATGCGCGGAGCATACTGCGTTCGGATTCAGAAATTCTCTTCGACAGTGTCTCGAGATCAGAGAAGGCGGTAAAACGTTCATAATCTCTTGGATAAATTCTTTCTTTTGCATAGCGGAAGAATTTCAGTCGGAGATCAAACGTGGAATGTTCCTGTCCGGTGTCCAGAACGACATGGCGGATTTGATTTCCCTTGATGTCGATCAGCATCACATCGTCATAAATATAGTACAGGTTTTCCAGCAGAATCGATGTCTGGGACAGATTACGTGTACTTGTAATATTATCCAGACTTGCTGCGAACAGGGTCCTGCCACCGCATTCCGCCAGCTTTCTGGTCTTCATCCGCATGAACTGGTCCTGACTCGGGTAGTCAAAGGTTTGTTCTTTGCTCGTCGTTGCGGCGTAATTTGCAACAAGGTGAAAGGCTCTTCCAAATGGAGTCTTAGATGTGTTCGTTTCATTTTCGCAGGCAGAAAGAGATTCTGTTCCCCCGCTTTTCAGAGCCTCTATAAATTTATCATTGGCAAACAGATAATGCAGCTTATGTCCGTCATATTCCGTAATCGCCAGGGATAAATCGGTGTTGAATTTTACTTCTCCGAGCGCATCAAAATAGTTCCTCCAGCAGCGCTGTTCAACAGGAATGTGGCGGTTGACACAGTTCTGCATACATTCCTCGTAGGGCATCGGCTTTCCGAAATAGTAGCCCTGGACTTTATCGCATCCTGCATTTTTCAGGAAGTGATACTGCTCCTGTGTTTCTACACCCTCCGCCAGTGTGCGGTTGTTCAGATTCTTATCCATCTCAATGATCGAATTGATGATGGTTTTCGTACGTTCTGAACGGCTTCTGAGGAAGGTCATATCCATCTTCAGGACGTCAAAAGTAAAATCTTTCAGCATTCCGAGGGTCGAATAGCCGCTTCCGAAGTCGTCCATCCAGATTTCATATCCGGCCCGCCGGAAATTCTGAATACCCCTCTGAAAGTGGATGTCATTCTGAACAAAGGCACTTTCTGTAATTTCGATGTGAATCATATCCCTTGGAATATCGTATTTCCGGATGATATTTTCTGTCTGCTTGAAAATATCGCAGCAGAGAAAATCCAGACGGGAAAGATTGACCGATACCGGGACGATATCCTGGTTATGACGGAGTTTTGTCTGGAGAATCCTGCAGACCTGTTCGATAATATGCAGGTCCATTTTATAGATCTCGTGATTACTCTCAAGAGGAGCAATAAATTCATCCGGTGAAAGCGTTCCACGCTTCGGATCCTCCCAGCGAGCCAGGGCCTCAAGACCGCAGAGCCTTCCGGAAAGCGTCCGGATGATCGGCTGGAAATACGGAATAATCCAGTTTTCACAGATCGCCTGGTCCAGATGCGCGGCAACGTATTCACGGCACTCGAGACGTCTGGTTGTCGCATCAGTAAAGAATGCGCTGTACTGTCCCGTCGTATGGTGGATACTTTCACAGGCGAGTTTGGCGCAGGTAAAGATCCTCTCTGCGTCCTCATTTCTGTTCTCCCAGAAGCAGACGCCGATCTTGCAGTCCATCATCACTTTCGGGAGAACATCCAGTATGCCCAGATGAACCGCCTGCAGTTTCTCCTTCAGAGAATCCGGCGTCTCGTGTTCTGCCAGAATGACGAAATGGTCGACATCACAGCGAGATACCGGACTGTCCGGGAAAATTTCCTTCAGCTTCTGTGCTACCGACAAAAGAAAATGGTCCCCTGCTTCCATGCCCAGATTAATATTTACATATCGGAAATTCAGAAGGTTGATAAACAGCATCGCAGTCCCTGAGTCAGTGCGGCCGTTCTGATTGTATTTATCCGCAAGGGTCAGGAAATGCCGGACGCCCATCAGGCCCGTGATATGGTCGGTATCTCTTACCACACTTCTTGATGCCAGGTCAGACAGGAAGACAAAATATACGTATCCTTCTTCTCTGGTATTGATGCGATGACGGTATTCCTCCACATAACGGAGATTTCCGCCTGCTGTGCGGATACGGAAACTGCTGTGGGAGGAAAAATCTTCGTTTTCTTTCTGTTCGATAAGATTTCTTTTCTGTACGGGACGATCTTCATCACAGATGAGCATCTCATATTTTCCGCTGGTCAGCCAGAAAAATTCCTCTTTGGTACTGCATCCAAAAAGGGCAAGCATCTGATTGTTTACTGACAGAATGGTGCCGTCTGATTCCCTGTAGACAAAGAATCCGCCCGGCAGATTATCGCAGGAATAAATATCTCGAATGGACTCAGGTATAGAATCTTTTGAAATTTTACTGCTTGTCATAACTACGTCCTCTATCGTCCTTTCTTCTCAGACCTACTACTATGATACGTTTCATTCCGCAGAATTGCAAGGTTTTCCCGTCATTTTCCCACAATATTACCGGGAATTAAAGACGATAAAACATCTCGTCTGCTGTCTGTAATCTGCCTGAAAAATGTCTGCCATCTACAGGAAGCTGAGCCTGATGGAAGGAAAATCCGCTTCAGTGAAGAAAAAGGAGCCCCCGGCATATTGCCGGAAGCCTCCTTTGCTGTAAACAATAACAATACGGTTACAGAAACGGCAGATGTCATCTCTGTGCTATATTTTTTTATCCGTTCTGTTTTACAGACAGCTGCTCAGCCCTGATCCTTACAACCGCTGTCGCTTTGACTGCCGCATCAGGAAATTCCCAGTCTGAGCGGTCTGTATAACGGCTCATAATCAGCTGCAGAATTCTCTTCTTCTCTGCAGAATCCAGAATTTCTTCTGCCTTTCCTTCTGCTATGAAACTCTGGAAGAACTCTGTATGTCCGCAGGCTGTTTCATGACTCTGCGTTCCATGGTCGCATTCTCCTTCCACGGCAGCATAACCATTTTCACGAATCAGAGAAATCTTTCTTCCCTCAGCTGCGCCATGAAAATAGAAAGTAAAATGGCCATTATCGTCTTCAAACCCAAAGTTTACCGGAACGACATAAGGACGTTTTCCGTCACATAAACCAACATGCAGAATTCTGCATGCATCGATAATTTCCCGGATTACTCCGGTATCCGTTACTTCGCGGTCTTTTCTTCTCATCGTCATACCTCATTTTTCCAAGGCTGTGCGCAGGCAGATGATCCCTTCACCACCGAAGCATGATCCGCGGAATTTACGATCTTTTTGCTGCGTCATTCTGCGCCTTATTCATCTTACAGCAGTCCGGAACACCGTGCTCGCCATACTCTTTTTTGTTCTTTTCTCCCAGGCGCTTGATATAGGCGTCCCAGGAGGCTTTGATTTTCTTTCCGATTGACATTTGTTATTCCCCCTTGCTCATTCAGCTTTTGTCCTTTCACTATAGCATGATATACCCAGTATTGAAATAGGCATAACGCTGAAGCAGGGTGAAATCTGTGTGATGTTTTCTGTCATCCCGCAATGAGGGAATTAATGCTGCATCTTCGCGTACTGCTGCTGGATCTGCCGGTAGAAATCGCCGATATAGTAATGGCAGAGAATCATGGCCGTGTCCATGATCTTGTCGCCGCTGAACTCGAAGTCGTAGGACTGCTCACTGTTCTTAAACTGCCTGCCGATGCACTGGTAGACATGGTCGATCAGATCCGAGGAACGGTAAGTCTTCCACTCTTTCGATGTCAGATGACGCTTCCAGAGCTGTTCGGAAATCTTCACGGATACAACCAGGCAGTACATGGCGTACAGGTCCTGCTCCAGAAGCTCCGTAAAGCGTTCATCGCTGTGCAGCTGCTGCATGAGCTCGGTCAGTTCGGTCTCAATTCCGGCGTAGGTCTCCATGAGCGGCTGATACTGCTGCGGGCTTCTGCGCGCAGCCAGCGACCGGCTGTACCAGGACATTCCTTCCGACCCGTAATCCAGGGCGATCCAGCTGAGGTACTCGGCGCCAGTGAACAGGCACATCTCCAGACGTTCCTTATTCTTCTCTTCTATCTCCGGAAACCCCTCAGAATCGCGGAAACGTACCACGTCGTCCAGCGTATTCTGGAAGAATTCATTTAAATCGTAATTCATTCTGTGTTTTCTCCTTGCGTCACTTTTAGAAATCTGTTTATCTATTCTATCATAGATACGTGTCCAACGGACAAAAGTTTTACACGCAAGATAGTGTTAAGAGTTGCGGGAGTGTTTGTTAATAGATCTTCAGGCATCAGGCTGCGCTACAGACTCACATTCAATTAGAGAATGTCAATGTATTCTCCGGCCAGCGCCTTGTTCATGCTGCGGACAGCGCAGAACTTTCCGCACATGCTGCAGGTATCGCTGTGATCATCTTCCGGAGCGCGGCTGTCACGAATCGCTTTCGCAGTTTCCGGATCCATGGCCTCCTTAAACTGAGTCTCCCAGTCCAGTTTCCGGCGGGCCTCTGCCATCCGGTCATCCTGATCCCGGGCTCCCGGAACACCTTTTGCGATATCTGCCGCGTGAGCCGCAATCTTGCTGGCGATGATGCCGGTTTTTACGTCCTCGACATTCGGAAGTGCCAGATGCTCTGCCGGTGTGACATAACAGAGGAAGGCTGCGCCGTTCATGGCGGCAATGGCGCCTCCGATTGCTGCTGTGATATGATCGTAACCCGGAGCAATATCTGTAACCAGAGGTCCTAATACATAAAACGGTGCTCCCTTGCAGATGGACTGCTGCAGTTTCATATTTGCCGCAATCTGATCCATCTGCAGATGACCCGGACCTTCCACCATGACCTGAACATCCTTATCCCATGCGCGCTGCGTCAGTTCGCCGAGACGGAGAAGCTCTTCTAACTGGCATCCGTCTGTTCCATCGGCCAGGCAGCCGGAACGGCAGGCGTCGCCGAGACTGATGGTGACATCGTATTCCCTGCAGATGTCCAGAATTTCATTGAAATATTCATAGAACGGATTCTCCTGCCCGGTCATGCTCATCCAGGCAAAAATCAGACTTCCGCCGCGGCTGACCAGATTCATTTTCCGGCCGTATTTCTTCAGCTGCTCGATGGTTTTCCGTGTAATTCCACAGTGAAGCGTGACAAAATCCACGCCGTCCTGGGCATGAAGGCGGACAACATCGATGAAATCATGTGCGGAGATTTCTGAAAGATCCTTCTGATAATGAATAACTGCATCGTAAACCGGAACAGTGCCGATCATTGCCGGGCATTCCCTGCAGAGCTTCTGGCGGAATGGCTGGGTGTTTCCGTGGCTGGAAAGGTCCATGATCGCCTCTCCACCCATGTTAACCGCACTCATGACCTTCTGCATTTCAATATCGTAATCCTTACAGTCCCTGCTGACACCGAGATTGACATTGATTTTGGTTCTCAACATGCTTCCTACTCCGTTCGGGTCCAGGCAGGTATGCAGGCGGTTCGCCGGAATGACGACCTTTCCGCTTGAAACGAGCTGAAGCATTTCTTCCACAGAGCGTTGCTCCTTCTCTGCAACGGTTTTCAGCTCCGGTGTCACGATTCCCCTGCGCGCAGCGTCCATCTGCGTAGCATAGTTTCTCTGACATCCGGCGCCTGCTTTCATTTCTGAAGCTGTTAATGTGTTCTGGTTTTCCATGATAAACTTTCCTTTCTTGTCTTGCGCGTGTGCGCTTTGTTACAGAACAATAACCATTAATTTTCTTCCGCGACAGAAAGTGGTGCCCCCGGTCTGCCGCGACGCACAGCAGGACAAAGGAAAAACGGCAAGGAGTTTACCCTGCTTTTAAAAAAACAAAACGGAGTCCTCACGGACTCCGGTACACTCAACATATAACAGATTAAAGTCATTTCCTACGATGGCATTATCCATATCAGGTGTAAGGGTCGCACGCATCGGCGTGCCTCTCAGCTGTCCGCTCCCCTATGTCTTTCTATGCAATTGAGTTGACTATATCACGAAATGCGAAATTTGTAAATCAATCCTGAAAAATCCATAAATCGGCATTTTTCTGGTTTTCTAATGACCAGGCTGATGATGCTCATTTCGGATACCGTTTACAGCAAGTTGTTTCAGCGTCATTCCGCGGCGGCAGGAGGCGAGGCAGCAGCTTCTACATGCCGCAAAGGTCTGAAATTTTTCTTTCGCTGTTTCTTCATTTCCGTAAACTTTCCAGAAACCGCAGCATTTATAGTTCCTGCCCTGGTTGAGAATGAATCCTTCCACGTCCTCCACAGGATAGCCGAGAAAGAGTCCGATTTCATGAGGAAACTCATCCTGCACAGAGAGGCGTTTCATCAGCTGAACCAGACTGGCGTTCACTGGATCCTTAACTTCCGCCAGAACGCAGTAGCCGCAGCGGGACAGGATATCTCTCGCTTTCACAGACGATAAATCATGACGCAGATAATCCGGACGGTAGACATAGATGAGTACGCGGTTTTTCTTAAACGACAATGGGATAACGCGTATGCCTTTTTCGGAAAGGTTATGATTTAAACGCTTCAGCTCTTTCAATACTTCGTTTCTGTCCTCAAACCTGTAATTAAACAGGTTGGCTGTTTTCAGCCCGGTGATGACCGGAGAACAGTGCATCAGAATGGTTTCTTCAGACATGGATGATTCACTCCCTTCTCGGCAAAATATAATGGGCAGAGGGGACGGCGGATCGGTAATCCCCGCACATTCAGAGGAGGTCTGTGCAGGTGAGCCCTTGTTGACCTGGCTGCCCTCTGCCCGGCCCGGTAGTCTGGTTTTCAGAATTTCTGCTCCAGATCCTAAGCGACAGCAGCGCCCAGCTTCTCGCAGGAATCAAGAGCGTCAGAATCAGGCGCTTCATTGCAAATGACACTGTTCGCTGCAAGAGAAATTCCATCTCCTTCGCATCTCTCTTCCCAGGAGGTCATCCAGGCGCCGCCGCCCCATCCGTAAGAACCGAACAGAGCAACCTTCTTTCCGCCCAGGCTTCCCTCGACTGAAGTGAACATAGGGTCAAATTCGGATTCTTCTAAAACTTCTGCACCCATTGCCGGGCAGCCAAAGACGATGCCGTCATAGTCCTTTACCTTATCTGCATTGAAGTCTGCAGCCTGAATGACATCGACCTCTGCACCAGCCTTCCTGGCACCGTCAGCGACTGCATCTGCCATCTGTTCAGTATTTCCTGTTCCACTCCAGAATACAACTGCTACCTTGCTCATAATATGTACCTCCCTATCAATATTGAATAAGCTCAATGATGAAAAAATCACATCATAAATGAGTTAGATATAACTAACTAATATGTACACATCAGCATTTAATTTCCCTGCTGACACTATGTAGTTTAATATATCTAACTCATGGAGTCAAGGGGAATGTGTGTATTCATATTGGTACACATATAGGTTGTGATTGTATAAGGCGCCTGGAGCACAGGACTGCTGCAACAGGCGCGGCTGAACATAGGGTAACGAGCTTCTCCCCTGTAGGTAGTATTTCACTGTGGAAAAGAGGCCATTGCCCAAGCTAATGTTATAACTCATGGCAATGGCCCACTGCTTTCCTATTCAGTTCCCGTTCTGGCTCTTGATCCGCTAGAGCAGATCTTCTTTATGAACCAGAACTTTTCCGCCTGCCTGGCAGGCATCGCAGATGCAGAATTTCTCGCCGTTTGCTTTTGCTTCTTTTGCGGCTTTCAGGAGGCCTGCAGCCTTTTCTTTTCCAAACAGCTCTTCTCCTGCCGGAGATCCTGCCAGAGCGATCAGATCATCGATGGATGTGACATCATCTTCAAGCTCTGTAATCAGATTTTTTGCAGCCTTTTTTTCATCTGCTGTTCCGACAGCGTCCAGATAAGCCTGTCCGACTTCTTTCAGCTCATCACAGCAGGACGGCGCTTCAATTGCCTTTTTAACTTCTTCTTTGATTTCGTCTTTTGTCATCGTAACACACCTCCAACTATCTATTTTATATTTCCCTTTCTGTTATACTGATATTATACCTTCTGCTGGAAATTGATTCAAGAATTATTAGAATTTGATGGCATTACAGGCATTCACGGAAGATATCGAGGATTTCCGCGTGGGTCAGCTCGCGGTAACCACCCCGATTGATTTCACAGGAATCTGCAATTTTTTTCAGGTCACAGGATTCGTCGATTCCAATTTCATGAAGAGTCGCCGGCATGCCGATTTCCCGGATGAAATCAGCCAGCGCATCGATTCCTGACAGAGCAAGCTGTTCCTTCGTTTTCCCATCTGGGGAAATTCCCCACACATGTTCAGCGAACTGGCAGAATTTATTCAGACCGTCCTTATAGATATGACGGTAGTAAACCGGATGGAGGACGGAAAGCCCTTCTCCATGGTTGCAGTTGGTATAGGCGCCGAGCTGGTGCTCCATCATATGACATTCAAAGTCTGTGCTTTTCCCCATCTTTATAATGCGGTTTTCTGCCATGGTGGATTCCCACATCAGATTGCTTCTGGCGGTGTAGTCCTCTGGATCTTTTATGGATGCCCGCAGGTCGCGGATGACGCCTCGCATCAGGGCTTCGTTCAGATCATCGGATACATTCGGTTCATCCGGCGCGCCGAAATAAATTTCCATCATATGGGAAAGACTGTCAAAGCCTCCGGAGATCATCTGCCTTTTTGGAAGGCTGAAGGTGTAGACAGGATCCATCAGAGACAGTTTTGCATTGCAGGCATGGTAGTCCCTTCCCAGCTTTTCTTTTGTCTCTTCATTCGTGATCACCCCTTCCCCGTTTACCTCACTGCCGGTTCCGCTTGCCGTAACAATGATGCAGACCGGAATCGGTGTAAAATCTACTGTCCCCTGGTGACGCCAGAAATCGTTCCAGGCGTCGCCGTTGTATCTTGCAGTCAGGGAAACGGCCTTGCTGCAGTCCATGACACTTCCGCCGCCGACCGCAAGGATCAGATCGCTGCTGTTTTTACGTGCCAGTTCTGCGCCTTCCATAACCTTGGTGTAGGTTGGGTTCGGCATGATTCCGGAGAACTCCGTGATCTCTTTTCCCGATGATGTCAGAATTTCTGTTACTTCATCGTAAATACCGTTCTTTTTTATTGAACCGCCGCCATAGGATAGCAGAACACGCTTTCCGTAATGACTCAGGAATTCCGGAAGATGCTTCCGGACACAGCCCCTGCCGAAGATGACTTTTGTTGAATTCTCAAATTCAAAATCTCTCATATTCTTTTCCTCATTGCTTAAAAATTGCTTAAAAGTATGACTACACCATTGGAATCTCTGATTCTGGGTGATACGGGCAGCGTTTCCGAAGGCACTCATGGTTTTCATTAAAGAAGGTGCAGGTAATGGTTTCCGGAAGTTCTATCCGGATTCCGGTTTTCCTTTCCGTAAACGCGGCGGCTGTGCGGATGGCGGTAAAAGAATTCCGCTTACAGCAGCGCGGACCGCCATAGGAAGCGATTTTTGACAGTGCCTCGGATGTGGCTTCATTGCACCATTTCCAGGTCTCTGTAGATAGTGGTGTGGATTCTGTGATAATGCTGATGAACATGCCGACACTTACTGCCGCGCCGCAGCAGCCCCAGAATCCGCAGGATCCTCCCGGATACTGCTTTCCGCGCTGCACCATTTCTTTTATTGCGGACGGGAGATTGATGTCTGCTCCGGCGTTGTGATATGCGGTAAGCAGCGCAGCGCCGACCATGACATGATGCTCAGGACCATGCATGTAGATATATGGATCCTGCATGATCGTCTGGGCAATTTCAATGGGATTCCTGCTTGTTATGCTGAGACAGACTTTCTGAATTGCTTCAAGCCCCTTTTTCTCATGACATTCATCACAGACAAAGTGACCGTCTTCACAGCAGGCATAACTCATGAACTTCCGGTGGCAGAATGAACATTCCATCTCTTTCGGCTCCTTAAAATACACAAGCGGTTTTCCGCATACCAGACAGGCGTTAACATCTCTTGACATCATTTTCCTCCTCTTTTTTTATTTTCTTTCTTTGTTCTGTGAAGATCTTCTTCCGCTTCGTTTTTCTCTTCCAGCCGGGCCAGGGCTTCTTCCAGTTCCTCGATTTCTCTTGCCTGATTCATGAAGTCTGTTTCCTTTGTCTTGCGGTGAATGATAAAACGCTCGGAAATCTCGGCTGAGGCCTTATCTCCTCGCAGGGTAAAGTAGCCGATGATGGAGAAGACGAGCGCTCCGATGAAGTTGACAAACAGATCTTTCATGGTGTCAATCAGGCCGAGATCCAGGTATCCGTCAACGCCCAGGTCCTTTCCGTTGACCGTGACATGGTGGATGTGCCGGATAATGACCGGTTTCTGCGCTGCATGATTCAGCTTGACGCTGGAAATCATGTGGATTACCGTATCCTTCTGCATATCCAGATTGAACAGATGATCGCATCCGAATTCGATAAATTCCCAGCAGACGCCGATCGTCATTGAAAAACAGAAGGCGACGATGGCCACGTAGGCCGGAGAAAGCGCGAAGATGATTTTCTCGTTTTTATTCAGAATCAGGACCAGTGAAAATCCAACTGCCGCCGCAAGGAATCCGTTTAATGTATGCAGAATCGTATCCCAGAACGGGATTTTCGTATAATAGGCATTAATTTCACCAAGTATCTCTGCTGAGTAAATAAACAGGAGTATAATAATCTCCAGCGTCTGCGGGATCTCTACCTTCAGTCTGATCTGCAGAAAAGTCGGAAGTGTAAGCAGAACCAGTGTCAGAATGGCCATGTAAACCGGCTCGTAGTTCCCCCGCAGAAACTCACGGATGATACAGAGGACGATCAGTGCGCGCAGCGCGGAATATACGATAAACGTTCTTTTATTCTGATGAATTTCCTCATGATATGCATGGGCAAATTCGCGGGCAGTTTTCTTCTGTTTACTCGCATGAAGAAAATGTTCTCTCCTGCGATTGCTGAATTTAGCCATTACGATACCCTCTATCTGTAAGAATTACCTTTACGTTCAAATCTTCTGTTTCGGTACAATCGGTACTTCCGGCACCAGATCAATGCAGCCGATCTCACTGTCTGTACCGACACGGATGGGAATCTGAAAATATCCACTCCCTGATGACACGATGCATTTTACGTGGCGGACCTGCGTATAGCCATGTCTGAGCGCTCCCCTGTAGCTGAAACGGATCAGGAAATTACACGGAAAATACTGCCCGTTATGGGTATGACCGGCCAGCAGCAGAGAAAAGCCCATCTCCTCTGCTTCGATGATGCTGTCCGGATAATGATCCAGAAGAATCACCGGTTTCCTGGCACCGTTATCGATTTTGGCATTTCCCGGAGTATGATACCATGAACGTATATCCGGGCGCTGTTTCAGCACATTCCCGGTTCGGCCCGCCAGAATGACTGATCCAAGGTCTTCTGCCTGATTATCCAGCAGATGAATTCCCGAGGATTTTAAAAACGCCTGAAATCCCGGATCATCCGGTGCAGGATCATGATTTCCCGCAACCGCATAGCTTCCGTATTTTGACTGGAGCCCTCTGAGAATCTCTGCCAGATCTGAAAGGTGTGCACACTCTCTGACATCATTATGGTTGAAGAGGTCTCCGCTGATCAGCACCAGATCCGGATGCAGGGCATTGGCCTGTTTTACAATTCTTCTGATCTGCGGCCGCCCGATGACCGAACCCATATGGAGGTCAGAAAGATGCGCAATCCGGAGCGGCCTGTCCAGCCCTGCGATCGACACCGAATACTTCACCGTTTTCAGCTCATTTGCGTGAATCATTCCAGAAACGATGATACAGGCTGAAGCAAGCGAAGCCAGCAGCACATCGTTGTAATAATCCAGTGGATGTATACGGATGGCCGGAATTTTCTCAAGCAGTACCAGCATGTCCAGTGGAAACAGGACGAGAAACAGGTAGACGATATAGGCACAGCAGAGTCCGGATATCCAGATCGTGATCCTGAAAAGCGAAGTGAAACTCCTGCTTTTCGGGATTTTCACCACTCCCTGAAACAGAAGTAGAAATAAAGTTACAGCAAACACGGTAATCGCGCTTGCTGTAAGATTCAGGCCCAGATAATGCCAGATCACATATCCCAGCCGTTCGCTGACGTACCAGGATACCCCTGCCGTAAGCAGAATATAGAGCGTGATCTCCATTTTCGGTTTTACCCGGATAAAATTCTCCTCCATACGATTCCCTCCCCTTTCTATCTATGATATACCCTGTTCAGGATCTGACCAATGGTCAGAAAGTGGAATCTGTCAAATATGGAGGGAAATTATTATCTCAGGTACATGTCAATCAGCTCATCCAGCGGCAGCGGCCTGCTGAACAGAAATCCCTGCAGTTTGCTGGTATACAGCCAGCGGAATCGGAGATTTCCTCAATATTTTTTCAACTGTCTCTGGGAATTTATAGATTTCCATCGTACCTTTTCCTCGCTTTATTCATTCCGATTCATCTTATGCTGTTTCTTAAATTCGTACATCTTCCGGTCTGCCTCAGCCGCGGCATAGCGGAATGTTTTCCCGCTGTTTTCCCCGACATAGCTGATTCCATAACTGAAGCTTCCGGCATATCCCTGGGAAATGTCATCGGTGAGGAGATTTCTTGCGCGTTCGATTTGTCGTCTGGCAATATCCTCCGTACATCCCTTTATGTAGAGGACAAATTCATCCCCGCCAAGGCGGAACATGACGTCTGTAGACCGGAACTGTGACCGGATCACAGCCGCCGTTTTCCGGATATACTGGTCTCCGGCGTCATGTCCTAAATTGTCATTGACGTACTTCAGATTATCGATATCGATGAAGATAATACAGTAACTCTCCTGATCGCTGAGATCCTTGATGAAATGGTCATAAAACTGCCTGCTCCCTGCACCGGTCAGCGGGTCTGCGTAGGCTTCCTGCTCGACCAGAGAAATCCGCCGGAGCTCCCTGGCCGCCGCGTACGACCGATGGGCCGTGACCGCAGCCAGCGCTGCCAGTACAATCACAATCGATATTTCCAGTCTGCGCATCGTATCAAGCATGTTCTCAGAATAATCCTGCACGATGGCGACCGTCTTGTTGCACAGCTTATAGTATTCCTCGTCCGTATCGAGAAGTTCGTTTACATTATCCCGGGTATGTTTATTACGCAGCCTTCTGATCTCGAATTTCACTTCATCCCAGGATTCCCGCTGCTTATATAAATTACTGCGGTAAGACGAATTCGAGAGGGCCATGGAAGTCTGATTGCCCTGAAGCGAAGTATAGAGCCGGTCGACATAGCGAATGGATTCTTCCGAAGAGCGCCTTGCAAGCTCCAGACTGACCGATCTCTGACTGCTTCCCCGGATAATCCCTGTATAGTTTACTATCTGCGATGATATTCTGATTTGATAGAAAATGCCGACAGAAAAGATAAGCAGGCTGATGAGGGTCAGCAGCAGAATTCCCTGCAGAATTTGTTCGATATATGGGATTTTTCTCATTTGTTCTTCCTTTTTTCATGCTGCTGCGGTATTTTTTATCAGCAGCTTTCTATCAGAACGACTGCCCTGAACAGGCGGAAGTTCTGAAGTATCAATATGCATAGCATTGATTATAAATCAATATCGCAGAGAAAGAAATGATTTCAATCAAAAAATCGTGCTGTGCAAACGTAAATTCCTTCTTACATCGCAATCGTCTTATTCGCGTCCGGCAGCAGGTCTGCAGGGATCGGGCTGTGCAGGTGCCAGTTGAAGCTGACCGGCATTTCGCCGGAGTGGGACAAAATAAATATGCGCAAGGTAATACCGCAAATGTTCTCGCCTGACTGTTTCATATCGCCTTTTATAGTGACATTTCCTCTTATAGAAGTAAGAACATACATGATTATTTTTCCTGTTTCTTTGAGATCGTTTCTTCGACCTTACGAACGCATTCATCCGTATTTTTCAAAACATCCTTGCTCCAGAAACGGAGAACTGTCCAGCCTTCTTCGGTGAGCTCGGCGTTGACTTTCCGATCCCTTTCCATATTGCTACTGATTTTTTGCAGCCAATACTCTGAATTATTACTATGTGTAAGCTGTTCCTTTAAACTATCATATTTTCCACTTCTATAGCCCGATTCATATCCTTTACCGTGAAAAAATTCACTATCCACAAAAACACATATTTTATCCTTAGTAATAACAATATCTGGCTTTCCAGGTAACACGTTCCAATTTTTCCGATACCGGATTCCGTCATGCCACAATGCTTTTCTTAGTACTACTTCTGCCTTTGTGTCTTTAGAATGGATGTTCTTCATATTCTTTTTTCGTTGAGTTTTAGTCAAATTATCCATCTATTTACCCCTGAAAGATGATATCATTATGATACTCGATAAAATCTTTTCCTGGAAGAAATTTATCTGGAAGCCTGATCTCCTTATGATCATAGCTCGATATCCATTCCCGTGTTTCTTTATCCATTTCTGCATCCTTCAATTTGGAAGAAATAATAACTCTATAGTGATCATCAATAGTTATCAACCCTCTGTCAAATGCCTTGTCATGGAATGGATTCAAACATAAGCCGTTGCATGGATTTGTTCGTTCTGTATATGCGTTACTGACATTCCAAGGCTTTATGTGGTGTTATCCGTCATTTTTTAAGGCATCAATTCATTCTGTTTCCGGCAAATTTA
>ERZ791908.94-NODE-94-length-121201-cov-46.821059_pt1 | contig 121201 bp, 118 predicted proteins | sample MGYA00510144_ERZ791908 | MGnify/ENA primary metagenome ERZ791908 (study PRJEB30046, sample SAMN00792105) | human gut metagenome | study: EMG produced TPA metagenomics assembly of the A metagenome-wide association study of gut microbiota in type 2...
GCTTTTTTATTGATTATAGTAACAAGATACATAAATAGGGTTAAATAGTACAACCGGCATAGTATTGGAATTTGCTATGAAGGTGGGTTGGATGAAGAAGGTCGTCCGGCGGATACGAGAACACAGGCGCAGCGCTTCGCGCTACTTGACTTGTTGACGATTCTCAAACATCAGTATCCGGATGCGCAAATCCTGGGACATTATCAACTTAGTGCTTCGATTCATAAGGCTTGTCCCTGTTTTGACAGTCGAAAAGAGTATATGAATATATAAAAAGAACTACGGGAGCTCGCGAAAGTGCAGTCTCCCGTAGTTCTTTTTTATGTTTATATCATTTACAGTTCCCCCGGCTTTCCCAAGTAATAGGTAATAAGCCGCACTTCTCTCACAGAAAATGCCTTTGTCTTCGGATGAAAGTCAGTAGATAGTATCTCATTCATCAGCGGCTTGCATCTCCGCATCCACCTCCGGAGTTTATTGACTGAAGCACGAATCGTCAAATCAGGAAAATACATCTGGGCCAACTCTTGTTTATTATAACATTTCACTACAAAGTCTGAATGTTCCATTGTTTCTTTATTACTGTTTTATATGCTATAAAGTTACAAAAATTTCAACATATAAACAAAGAAAACCGATATTATTATCCAGTATAATGGGAGTAATAAAAATATCAACGATCTTCACAGACAGTTGATATAGTGGGAAATTCACATCGGCTTTAACCTCCGATGTCAGGGCGTAGATCAGAAATGTACCGTCGTACGATTTCCAATCCACAATGTAGGAGAATCATACTGTTTACAGCATGAAGCTAGGGACCTACATTTTTTTCATCTCACATACGAAACACTCACGTGTTTATTACATCTCAACATTTTATTTTATACCATTTCTTATTTTTATACACATCAATTATATCACCTAATCACTCATAACAATTCTTTTAATAACCGCTTGTTCCATTTTTTTCGTTCGCTATCAAATACCCATCCCCATTTATTGAAATATTTAATCGCATTCCGAATATGAATTATAAGCATCTTTTTACTTTTATATGAAGCAGCACGATGAGCATGAACAATAGTAACCCCTGGCCAAAACATTGTTCGATAATACTTATGTATTCTTCGAGTAAGATCAATATCTTCAAGATACATAAAGAATCGTTCATCAAACAAACCAGTCTTATTGAAACATTCAATACGGAAAAACATAAAACTTCCTTGATGATGAGGGATATTCATAGCCTGTGTATGATCATTAAACTTAAGTATATATCGATTATTTCTTTTTTCTATCATTTTCTTTGGTAGAAATCGACGGAAAATAAGATCAACTGGTGTTGGCAATAATCTACAGGTATATTGCATTCTTCCATCGGGATATATAATATTAGGTTGTACTTGAGCTACATCTTCATTTAAATCCATATAATCAGCCAACTGCTCCAACACACTCGGGTCAAAATAGACATCTGAGTTTAGTATCAAATGATATTTACTCTTTGACTTCAAAACCTTACGCAAAGCTTGATTGTGTCCTGCACCATACCCCACATTTCTACTGCCGATATATTCTACATTAGCATATTCTTTACAAAAATCGGCAATATACTGCTGGCTTGAATTATCAATTATATACACTTTAGATATCAAGGGAGAAAGCAAAGAAGTTAAGCACTTAGCAAGTTCTACCAAGTCTGTTTTATAAGTTACAATAGAAACTGTTATCATTAAAAATAATATAAGAAATTGTTATTAGCTCGACATTATTTAAATAAATAGACAGCTCTCCCCAGAGCTTTCTATCCTCTCCTAACCATCTCAATAAATATTAAAGAGAATAATTATACCAAAGCATAAACATAGCAATGTTTGTAAAATATTTCTACCAGCTGGTGCCATGAGGCTCAACAACTATAATTTTATATCAAATACACTTAGCATCAATGTACAGAGTTTAAAGCCAACAAAGTGTAAAGCTATAATATAAAATGACTCCTTACCACGCCCATGCCTTACCTACTGTTCCATTTTCTATCCCATACTCCATATATTTTCTACCATAATCAGCCACTGCATCATAAAAAACAATATTCAGCCACACATTTTGTAACAATACTACTAGAATATGAAAGTACAACAACAATTGATAAAAGCGATTCATCTTCCCTTTGATAAATCTGACAGGGGAAAATCGTTTTTCTGCTTTTAAGAAAAAACACCTACAACGAAAAATACCGAAACGATCACTATACCTTTAATGATATATACCTAGCAGAAATGAGTAGACTTTAACTTATTCACGATTCTGTAATTATTTCATTATATACTTGTACTAGATTCTTTATATGAGATATCAAGCTCCAATCGTCTGCAATAAAATTATTTACAATATTATTTTGCATTACTTGGATATCAGCATTCTCATATTTGACAAGCACCTCTTTTAAAGAATCCAAATTTCCTGTTTTGAATAAATAACCTGTTTCTCCATCAATAACCTGTTCACTTGCAGCACAAGAATCTGGAACTATACAAGGAATTCCATAAGACCTAGCTTCCGCCACAGATAAACCAAACGTTTCATAACATAACGAAGTGAAGACCAAAGCTTTTGCTTTTTTAAAGTAGGCTTGTTTATCTTTACCTGCAACCCACCCAACAAATTGTATATTAGGATATTTTTCCATTAATTCGCTTCTCAAATATCCCTCACCCAATACTATTCCTTTCCGATTCAAATCCGTTACAGCTTGACAAAACAGCCCAATTCCTTTCTCAGGAGATAATCTGCCCATAAACAAATAAACATCGTTATTTAATAATTTATTAGGTAATTGATTCTCATTTATTTCTACAGGATCTGCAATCGTATATATTTTACGACTATCATTCATCAGCTGCATACAAATCTTTCGAGTCAACGCCGAGATTGATATGAAATATATTTTCTTATTTTTTGCCATTACATGATTCTGAATCGCCATTCTTATACTTCGCCATATTTTCTGCGGATAGCTTCGGACATCGCAGTTACAAGTCAAACATGAATAACTCATCGGTTTCCTAAAGCAAATCTCATTACGTTGATAATCATAAAACCCTCCATTGGGACAAAAGCAAAAAAAATCATGAAGTGTTATCACCGTCTTAAAATCCATTTTGGCTGTAACAGCGTAGAGCGAAGCGGTTAACGCTTTTGTCCACGTATGAAAATGTATAATAGACTCTACGGGACTCAACGTAGCTAAAAGGCGTTCAAACACTCGCTTTGTTTCGTTATCCCACAATCCCTTAGATATTGCACGAATCCGATTCTCATCATGCAATATGTCCTTTTTCCCAATACATATAACGCGCACGCCGACCTCCTCCAACCTCCTATCAATAGGCTGAACGGCAGAAAATAGATATACAGAATAATGTTTCGCTAACCCAATAGCAGAATTTATGGCAACACTTGCAGCCCCTCCCTCTATATGTGCACAATCATTAACAATTACTATATTTTTAAGCATCTATATTTTTTTGAAACAGTTTATTTTGTAAGGAGAAATAAAATAATAAACAATATGAAAGAAAGCTGTCCCATAGAGCATATAATGACCGCCTTTTATCAAATAAGAAATAAAAAATACAATAAGACAGAGGCTTATAATATTATCCTTATTATAATACCTTATTAGAAAAAAAGCATAAAGACAAAGTCCTAACACTCCAAATTCAGAATACAGCCGGGCAAACATCGAATAAGCATCATCTTTATTCAATCCATATCCACCAAAGTCTGATTTATACATACGCTCATAATTCTGGGCGTGTGTACCCAACCCTGTACCCAAAATGCGACAGGGAGCATTGAAAGCAATCCAATAATTAGTCAATATCACATACGAACTCGTATTTAAGTGCTCAAAATCTTCAGGCTCCGCATATTCAACCATAGATAAGGTTTGTGTTATCTTCTCTTGAATAGCTCTTAATTGTGGATTCACGAAATATTCAGAAGATGATAAAATATCCCTATTATTAATACACCAACACACACCCACAATGAAACATACCACAAGACCAATTCTTAAATATTTAAAATAGTAGTAGAACTTAAGAAATAGGATAATCACAACTGCAACAATCATACTGGTGGTCAATGTCAGTATTAAAGCGATCCCAATGACTAGAGACTTCATTCGATTATATTTCATAAATCCCGGAGCCAAAAAAACATATGCAGCGGCTGGTATAGAAAAAGCAGTGAAAGATCCTGGTTCCATTAACATTGCATGCAACCTACCCGTATTCTGTGTCATCGTGCCATCTAATGTATAAGGAAAGATATCTATTTGAGTCGCTGACATAATGACAAATTGAACAATGCCTATAATGGACAAAATATAAACTAAACTCACATATCTACGGAACCATTCAGAAACAGGTATCTGACAATACCGAAAAATCTGATAATAACAAAACACACAAGTAAACAATAGCACAATCTGCTGAAATAGTTTTCCAGTATCATAGCCATTATACACAACCATTGACAATGAATGAAAGAAAAAAAGAGTGCCTACAAACAAACAAGAAGTACTTACATATACTTTATTAAGTTGGAGCATTATAAATAAAGTTGCTATTATTAGAAATGCGGGTTCAGTATATCGACCTAGAACCATTCCTGCCAACACAAACCAAACAAGCGATAATTTCAATGTGATAGAAAGACGCATTTTCATATTAAACACAAGGCTAAATGCATTCGTAAATAATTCTGGATTAAAGATTGTTTTCTTCCATTATTTTCCTGAATCTCTTTGACCAAGTGCTCCAATTTAGTCTTTCATTAAAAAGCGTTATTCCTCCCTTATGTAATTGAAGAAATTCATTTGATTCCAAGCTCTTTTCAATAGCATCCGCAAACTCCTGTTCGCGTGCTGCTAGAGGAAGTTTATAACCATTTACACCATCTATTACATAATTCCCTGTCCCTCCCGTATCATAAGTAAAAATAGGCAAACCGAATGCAGAGGACTCACTAAAAACAATAGCAGAACATTCCGCATTAGTTGGTAATAAAAGTAAATGAGAGTTCTTCACTATATCTACATACTTTCGGTAATGCTCCGGATTATTCTTATCCAGAAATCCCATTATTCGAACAAATGGAAGATTCGCATATTTTAGAGGTATTTCGGAAAGCCCTACAATGAACAGACAAGAGTTAATCCCACGCTTATTTAAAAGTTGCACCGTTTTAACAGCAACTTCCCCTCCTTTACGAATCCAGTCTACACCTGAAAATAAGATATTCAAAGCTCCACTTTTATAAGGAGTAGCATGCAAAAGATCCTTGTCATCAAAGTTTGCTCCAAACTCAAGAACATAATTTCTCTGGAGACACCCATCGTAATCGTTGATAACAGAAGCTGCTGCCCATTGAGAAGAACGAATATTAATAAACGCATTCTTAATCGCTTCTTTTTCATAGTGTTCCCCTTGAGTAATCAACCATGAGGACAAACCATGCCAATAATAATCTATCATAATATGAAAGGTTGCATCTGTATAATAAATTATCGGTTTCTCAAAATTAACAAAAGCACTAATTTGCGCCCCACCAGGAAAGAAAATATAGTCGCACAATCGTACTTTATTCATATTTATATGTTTGGCGCAAAGCTTAAAATAATACCGATTATGTTCTACTATGGCTTTTTTCCCAAAAAGCATTTTAAGTAATATTTTCAAAAATATAAAACATATTTTACTTGGTTTACAAGAAATCCATACCACTTCATAACCAGCATTTTGGAGAGCTTCCCTTATTTTATATTTCGTACCACTCCATGCCTTTTTGTCTCGGAAAGGGTCTTCAGCAGAAACGTATCCTATTATTTTATTTCTCATCACTAATATATCTTAATTAATTATCTTAATTTTCCGCATGTAATATCCAATGACACCTTTTGTCAAATAATATACATTCAACAAAAGAGGAATTGACTTACAATAACGCTTAACTTTAAAACTCTCCCAAAGCCCTCTGATTGTATTACTAACTCCTCCCACTTGCATGGCTATAGTAGGTGTTTCAATATACCTAGCATTCAATTTCTTACGAAGCAAAAATTCGTAATCTGCACAAATTTTAAATGAGATATCAAAATTCCCCAATTCATCAAATAACTTTCTATTATGTAATGTCGAACCATGAGAAATTTTCATACAACATCGAAATTCTTTTATATTATATGGATTCCCGAATACTCTCTTATATTTCCCTTTAGCATCAATTAATTTACTTTGCGCCGTTATTATATCGATACCATCCAAAGTCTGCTTTTTTAGATAATTCCAATATACATTCATAGCACCTTCCAATAAATAGTCATCAGCACCCAAAAACATAATCCATTCCCCCGTAGCCAAACGGATGCCCTTATTCCACGCATCATAAATCCCTTTATCTACTTCCGAAACAATAACATCAATACTCTCTGCAAACTCTCTGACAATATCCATTGTCCGATCTGTAGAGCATCCATCGATAATTAATAATTCCAACTGGTCTTTTTTTTGAGAAACAATGCTATTCAAGCAGCGCTTAAGAGTCTTTTCTGCATTATATGTAGCAATTATAATTGATATTATCTTTTTCATAGAATTAACAATCCCAATAGTGTACAGGAATAGAGCATTATACAATCTTTTTCTTACATACAAATTTTATGATTCTATTTAACCTTTTCTAAAACGTCTCTAATCACATCTAAAAATTGAGTCCCATATTTTAAATCTGGTTCCAAATAATTTCCTTCCCCCCATTCATTCCAAGCTTTTATGAAAACCAGATTGTCCTCTGCAGAACGCACAGATACTTTTGAAAACATCTCATGACAAAGTTTCTTCCATTTTTGGGGAGTACTATTAACGATTATAGTTCCACGAAATTTGCTTCGCGGTGAATGATCATAGTTAGGGCATATAGAAGGATAAACATTCTCATTAACTATGTAATTATTTAATAAATATTGAGAATATTGACTATACTCAATCGTTATTGGTTTCCTTAATAATTTCCTTAATATTTTTTTTATATATATATTCGGAAGAGTTCCACTTTTTTCACTAGCTCCAAATACAAAATCCACCAATACACTATCAAAGCCTACCTTAAGGATTTCTTGCTTCAAGCTATCCTTAATAGTAAATCCCATAAAATAGAAACCTTCCAATCCATTTTCTCTAGCCAACCGATTCCATGTCTCAATAAATAATTGCGGTTCTGGGATATTCAATGGATCATAGACGGCAAATAGTATTTTTTCATTTATTCTAATATAACGCCTATCTTTAAATGCAGGCAACATGGCGTAGAAGTGTTCTTCATAATCTTCAATACCTGGATAAGTTTGTTCTATCAATAATTTAGAAGGCTTATTAGGGTCCCATGTCTTTGCATACCATGAATGATTAGCCCAGCATAAGCAAAAAGGAAAATCAGGCTTACCTGTTTCTACTACTTCTCCAAAAACTCTATCTAGCATTCGTTTACCGGCAAACCAATAATGCCAGTAGCAAAACCCTTCAATGCCAGCATTCTTTGCCATTTCCGCTTGTTGAATTCGAACTTCTGGAACTCTTAAATCATAATATCCCAAATCTGCAGGAACACGAGGCTGATAATGCCCTTTAAATAGAGGCTTCGCCCTACCTACATTTGTCCACTCCGTAAATCCTTTTCCCCACCATTCATCATTTTCTTTCGTAGGGTAATATTGTGGAAGATAAAATGCGATCAATCTTGGTTTTGACATAATATACTACTGTTTATTCTTTATATATTCATAATTACTTTGTTGCAAACGAAGCAAGGTGCTGTAGTTGTCCGTCCTTCATGCGATCTTTTTCACTATAAAGAATTCCCTCATGCTGCTTTACTTGTTCTATAGTGAATCTTATATTCAACACATGTGCTGGAATTCCTCCTGAAACACAATAAGGTGGTATTGATCTAGTTACAACTGCACCGGCAGCTATCACGGCTCCACGACCTACTGTAACACCCTTTAGAATCGTAACATTTGCACCAATCCACACATCATCTTCTATTATGATATCAGCATCATCACTTGCCTCTTTTTCATTATTATCAATTATTGGAACTCCTATTTTCCTCATATTATGATCCCCATTCACCATAGTAACATTAGGGCCTAAAAGAACATTATTTCCAAAAATTATTTTTTTATAAATACAATACAAAACAGCATTAGGACCAATAGATACATGATTGCCTAATTCAATCATAGATGCCGAATTGATTATACAATTCGAGCCTATAAAACATTTATCTCCTCTCTTAGCAAATTTATATTCTGGACGAAATATGTAAGCGATTAGCTTTTTAATAATATTTTTCAGCATGATGTAACTATTTTAAATCAAACAGAATATTTATCCTCGGCTACCTGTAAATAATAATAGTAGCCGTGGAGAAAGAATACGCAATATTAAGAATGATAATAAAGATATTATTAACGTCAAAAAGATGCACGCAAAATAAATTAAAACTACTGTTATTTCACTTTCTGGTTGTATCATAAATACTACACATGATGTTAAAGGAGCAACATAAATCCAATGAAGACAATATGTAAAAAAAGAACTTGCAGTTAGTATCTTTGGAACATTCATTTCATGTTTATCAATATATAAGAATAATGCAGAGACCAAAGATAGCCCTAATAAGATACTTAATCTAATTGGAAAGTTATATGCTAATTCATCATATTCCCAAACAGCCCATAATAACGAAATTATATAAACAGGCCAATATCCTGTAAGTGATGCCATTTTTCTAAAGGGCTCTATCCCTTTCATGGCAAAATATGCTCCCCATGTAACAAATAGTATAATATCTATACCAGGCACAATAGGCAATCTAGGCCACAAACCTAATAACCAGATAAAAGTCAAAACTATAACAACATATTTACCACATTTATTTATCACAAAAAAAATGATAGGAGCCAACACCATAACAGCCATCAAATCACGAACATACCAAAGAGGTGCATCAGAAGGAGCATACATACCCCAAAATGAATTAAAAATCTCTTTGCACAATAAGAAAAAACTTTTAGGGAGAAGTTCCAACTTATCAGACGATATCATAAAAAGTCTCCAAATTTCAAATATAATATTCCATAATAAATAAGGTATCAATAACGTTTTTACTCTTGATTTTAATTTTAATTTATACTTTTCCTTAAAACAATCAACAGTATTCAATCCTTGAAAAAATAAATAGCCAGATATGATACAAAACATAGGGACCGCCACACGAGGAAATATCCAATTAAAGAAATAAATAAACCTATGAGACCATGAATCGGTATTAAAAGGGAATGTATATTCTATGCCACCTTGAGATGCTGCAAATGGTAGAACATGAATAAATAAAACTAATACAGTCATCGGGAAACGTAACCGCTCAATAGTTCTTGATGTAATATTATCCATATCAACAAGATTTTATTTTATGCCACCGTTCAGGATAGAAATCTTTTGTTACAACATTTCTTATAAAGCGTTCAGGACAAACAGTAATTGAATCTTCAAATTTACATAGCCAAGCTCCCCACCATGAGAATGTACTATTCGCATTAATATGATAATGACATTCACTCATCAAATACATATCACGCCATGAATTTACACCTTGATTACACTCAATATAAAAAAAATTCTCTACTCCGAATTGCTCCTTGCACCAATCCAAATCATTAGAAAAAACATAGAAATGAGGAGTATCCACATATTGCCGAATATAATCAATTGCTTCATGGTAGTAATCCAATGTAGCTACACCATTCAATTGATAATAACCAGTCGGTTCTATATTCATATAATCTCCCCGTCGAATATGGACAGAAACACTACTATTATCACCACGAATAACCTGAAGCCATTCATTAAATCGATCCTCATTAGGTTGTTCACGGAACATAAATGCTTTTTTGACTTCATCAGGTACATTCATGAAATTTTTTTCGGAATGCCATCCACCCACATAGTAATTGATCCCCCAAGGTCCTTTCTGCATCAATAACGGCGTGTAGTCATAATTGAGAGGTTCATAGATTGTTCGAACACCAACACTCTTGAATAGTCTAAATTTTCTACTTAATACATAGATAATTTGTAAAACCTTTATCAACAATGTTTTATTCACCTCTATACCAAATGCCCGTTCTAAATCATATCCATAGTGATTATGCTTTGACATGATATCAAATATTACTTTTGTGTTAGGATTTACTTTCTTCTTAGCTAAATAGTACGCATACTGAGACATTTGATTTCCCAAACCATTAAATATAACAACAACATCCATTATACAGTAAAATTATTTATATTATTCCTATACTTACCGAACCGTTTTACCCACGCTGCTCTTACTATTTTTCTCTCTGAATCATCAATTCCTATAAAATAAGCCGAAATAGAGAAGATCACAAATGAAGTTACGGTGGACAGGATCAAACGAGTAAAAGATTCATCTTTCAATACAATCCTAACGCAATAAACAGCACATAATGTAATTATCCCTACCAAAAGCATAGGCATAACAACTCTACCCAAAAAATGCCAGAAAGGAAAACTCATCACTTTTTTAAGATAGAAATAGCTCATAAAAAATAAAAGTATTTCTAGCCCGAACCCCAGTTGCATACAAATAATAACATTGATTCCCCTCTCACAACAGAGATAACAAACAGGCAAATACATAAAATTAAGGAGACTGCCTGCCAGCTGTAAATTCCGAATACGTCCCATCGCCAAATAAATTGGGCCAAAAGCACCTGTAATCGCATGTATAAAGCTTATCAGTATTCCCCAACATACAAACTCCTGAGTGTATACAGGAAACGATTTCAACCATATTGTAAGTATATAATGTGACTCTAATAAAAATGGGATCATCATTACAAGAACAAGATACCCCTGTGCTTTAGCAGAAGCGAAAGTCAAGCTGATACTACGTTTAATATCACCTTGACTATAAGATTTTGTTATTTGTGGTGATATTGCAAGTCCTATATTTGAAGCAAAACTACTAAAAACAGACATCACCTGCATACAGATACCACGTGCCGCATTTACTGTTAAGCTATAAAATATATTTATAATAATATTCAGGCCCTGATCTTTTAAAATACCTGATGCTGTTCCAATCCCCATCCATACAGAAAAGGAAGTCATTTGTTTGGATATATGTTTATCCAGAATAAAATGATATTTTGATTCTTTAAAATGACGATTGCAATATATTCCATAAACAACACGAGATATCACACTTATCAAAGCCAGAAGAAAGGCATAGAAATATAAACGATCAAACGAAACATAAGGCAAAAACAAAACTACAATCAACTTAGCAACAGATTCAAATATACTCATTATGGCATAAAAATTCATATGTTCATGAGCTATAATGATTGCTTGATACGGCACTGCAAGAAGTGTCATTGAGAATACAAATAAAGAACAATAAAAAACAAAGTAAGCCGCATTCATTCGCTCTGGCGGTATATTGAGATATGTACTTATTAGGTATGTCCCCCCAACAAGTCCAATAATAAATACACCAATAGCAATAATAATAAGCAAATTTATAATTGTAGATATTGTTCTTTTCAAAATTTCAGGATTTCCTATACCTATTTCATAGGTAATAAAACGAGCAGCCGTACCTGAAAAAGTTCCTGTCAGAATAGACAACATAGAAACAAAGCCTCCTACCAAAGAATAGAGACCAAAGTCATCTACTCCAAGTATCTCCAGCACTACCCTGCTAGTGTATAGGCCAATAGCCATTGATAAGAACAATCGTATATATAGATATACGGTATTCTTCATTATACGCTTATTATCTGCAGAATTATTTGACATTCTAAAGTAAAATGGGGCTAATCATGTTATTTAAAGTGCCCCAACAATAAAGCATTTACAATCCTATTCTTCTGTAATAACTCGTCTATGCGAATAACTATCCACATGAGAGAAACACCTAACAATAGTCTCCAAAACAGGTTAAATAAAATTTAATTAAATAGTCTTTATGAAAATCGCCATACACAAATTGTAGAACTCATCATTATTATCCTTCTGTATATTTAAGAGCATATATAATTACTTAAAAGTGTTCTTAAGTCTACAAACCTGTTTACTTGACAATAATGAAGCAATAAATAATTTAAGGTAAATCATTGAAGATGTATTTCTAATAATTTCATTAGCCATTGGATGTTTCATTTTTAATAAATATGGCTTTAGATACTTATCAAAATCTTTTCTTTGATCTCGTGGTATATATGAATAGTATTTATACATACGATTACATACTTGATAAAAATCATATTTAAGATTTTCAGGAAGAAGTCGGTCTCCCACTTCATAGATTGCTCGAAAATCAATGGCATCACGTTTAACACCTGAAGCATAGGGAGAAGCATAGGGCATCATTGCATATAAATACGATTCTTTTGAGTACATCAATGTTTTTCCTTTAGATAAGAAGTTCCAATAGAAAAACAAGCTCATATAAAAACAACCTTTCAAAGCTACAGGCGCTTCTACATTTTTAACGGCTTCAGTTCTGTATATAACTGACGAAATAAACGTTCCTAATCCTAGTATGTTGTTACATAATAAAAAATAATTACGCATTGCCATCTCATCTTTAAAGTTCACCTTTAAAGACTCTACTTCTTCACGAAGGAAATAAATAGGTTGTAATGGCTTTAGTTCAGGAGACATGCCAATGGGGCTTGATACAATCACATCCACATCTTGATTTTGATCTAATAAATTGAATATCTTATTTAGTCCTCCATCCATTAAATAATCATCATCACCTTTAAGAATAGACCACTCTCCATCAGCCATTTTCATTACTTGTTCATGATTAGCATCCAAACCACGATTTTCACCAAAATAATTTATTTTAAAGTTAATAGTAGGATATTTTCTTTTCATTTCTTCAATGATATCTTTAGTTCCGTCAGTAGAGCCATTATCAGAAAAACACAGCTGAACATCATTCTCTCTATGTTCAGAAAGAATTTGTTCAATTATCTTGGTAGTTGTATCTTTAATAAAATATACACGATTATAAGTTGGTTGACAAATAGATAGTTTAAACATGTTTTTGTTGTTTATAATATGAGTATATTAATAACTTAAGTAATTTAACAATTGATTTATATTTATGTCAAACGTAATACTGCAAGGATTGCTTGATCCATATTATAATATTTATAATTAGCCAGCCGCCCACATAGTATTAGATTATCATAATTCCCAGCTTTTGCTTTGTATTTAGAATAAAGCATAGCTGTATCATCTGTTGGAACAGGATAATATGGTTCATCCGCTTTACCTTCCTCAAACATCATAGGATATTCATAAGCAATAGTTGTAATCCCTAAAATATTTTGTTTAGGGAGCTGCTTGTATTCTGTTATACGGGTATATCCTTCAACCTGAGGATAAGCCACTACTGGAGTTGCTTGAAATAACTCCTCATTCAAAGTCTCATATTTAAATGTTAAAGAGCGATATGGTAATTTTCCAAACTCATAATTAAAAAGTTCATCAATAGCACCTGTATATACTAATTTACAATTAGTGGACACTTCTAAACCATGGAATTCAATCCTATGGTCTTGATCATTCAAAGATATATATTTAAGTGCATCCTCATTGTTTATATATTCAATATTATCGTGATCCAAAAGGTCCTTAATGAAGGAAGTAAAACCACCCTCTGGCATACACTCGTACTTATCAGAGAAATACATCTCTTTATAATCTAAGCGAACTGGAACTCGTTTCAATACATTGATATCGATTTCACTAGCTTTAATACCCCATTGCTTTGCTGTATAAAGACTGTAATCATTATCAAAAAGCATTTGTGCATACTGCTTAATAAGAGGCTCTTCACTGTTCAATAATTCCACGATTGTTACAGTACTTTGATTAGGATACTTTAATAGCAAAGCTTCCTTAATTAATTCAGCTTTATCTGTAGCATAAAACTGATCTATGGTTTTAAAATTGAAAGGAGAAGGTGTTTGTTGTCCACACATATCAACAGAACACCTTAATTTAAAGGGATTCCATTTATGATATTTAGTTATAAATGAATATACTTCCTCACTATTAGTATGAAAAATATGTGGTCCATACTGCTGAACTAATATGCCATACATATTAGTTTCATCATAAAGATTACCAGCTACAGTGGATCGCCTGTCTATCACTAGAATTTTAGAGCCTTTTTCAGCCCTCAATCGTGCAAATGTGCTTCCACTCAAACCTGCACCAGCTATAATATAATCAAAATTACTTAATCGCATTTTTATAGTAATCTATTGTCAATTTTATTCCAGACTCAAAACTATACCTTGCTGTAAATCCTGTATCTTCATTTAATTCTGATATATCAAGTATCTGATTATCAATAGTTTTATTTTTATAAGGTATATCTCCAATTCCTAAAGGCAAGGTAGGATCAATCATATCACGTATAATCTTGACATATTCTACTATTTGTTTATTTTCACCACTCCCAATAGGATATGTCTTTCCTCCTATTCCTTTTTCACCAACAGCAACTAGCGCATCAATTAAATCGTCAATATACAAGTAATCCCACTGCTGTTCAAGCCCTGTAAAAGATGGTTTTTCACCTTTTAACAATGTCTTAATACAATAGGTTATCAAATTTTCATCATTACGACCAGGACCATAAATACTTGTAATTACAGCCCAAATTAACGAAATACCATTTTGTCTTGCATAGGTTTGACACAAGAACTTGGTTGCTACCTTGGAAGCACTATACAAATCAGAAGGCGATGGAATACTGCGCCCATTAATAACTTCATTACCACAAGCATATTCGGATGCAGAACCTGGAAAAATTACTCTAGAAATTCCATTACGATGGGCAAACTCCATCACTTGTATTCCATACAATATATTTGAAACTTGAATTTCGACTTGATTTTTATAAGTTGAGCTAACACCCGCCCAAGCCATATAGAACATTGTATCAGCACCTTTTATCTCCTCAATTCCATCCCAATCAACAATCCGCGATAAATCAAATTCGATACAGTTGACATTATGCAAGCTTTTTGCAAAAGAGTAATCACCTCCTTTAGCAACTAAAGCAACAACTGCAATACCTTTGGATGCCAGTTTCTTACATAATTCCCTCCCTAAAAAGCCATTAGCACCTACAACTATTACTTTTTTCATTTGATTAAATATTGCTTAATCTGATCAACACACAAGCTATATACATTCTCAAATGTATACCTTTTATACCAGTCAACAGTAAGAGCAACACATTGATGAATATTCATACGTGGTTCCCAGCCTAGTTGAAACTTAGCTTTACTAATATCAAGCATTAAAAATCTAGCTTCATGAGGAGCATTGGGGATGGAGATATCATTGAGCCCACCACTACCATAATTCTTGACTACATCATTTGCCACATCCCATACAGAGGTAATACTTTCCGCACGAGGTCCGAAGTTCCATCCCTCACAATATTTTGTTGGTTCTTCCCAAATTTTTGCAGTTAAAAGCATATAGCCACTCAATGGTTCCAATACATGCTGCCATGGACGGACAGATTTAGTATTTCGAATATCAATATTCTTACCGGATTCAAGAGCTTTAATGCAATCTGGAATAATACGATCTAATGCCCAATCGCCTCCACCAATCACATTACCTGCTCGAACACTAGCAATACTCTTGCCATGTTTATCATACTGGTCAGGATTGAAGAAACTTCTGCGCCATGAGGCAATGGCTATCTCTGCCGCCCCTTTACTACTGGAATAAGGATCATATCCTCCCATCGGTTCATTTTCACGATATCCCCAAATCTGCTCTTTATTCTCATAGCATTTGTCCGTAGTTATCATAATACCGACCTTCACACTATCTGTTACTCGTATAGCCTCTAAAATGTTTATTGTTCCCATCACATTCGTTTCGTATGTTTCAACAGGAATATCATAACTTAGACGCACTAAAGGTTGAGCAGCTAAATGAAAAACAATTTCAGGTTGGTATGTCTGAAAGATTTCTTTCATTCGTTGACTGTCACAAATATCGGCACGTAAGTCAGCTTTAATTTTCTTTCCTATTCCCGATAAAACATAATTATCTTTTTCTGAATATGGATCTTTCGCTACACCAACTACCTCTGCACCAAGTTCATGAAGCCAAATAGAAAGCCAACTACCTTTAAAACCAGTATGTCCAGTTACAAGAACACGTTTTCCTTTATAGAAATTGTTAAATATATCTATACTCATTATTTACCAAACTTTCCAAGGAGCTAGCCCCTTATCCCACATCTCATTCAATTCTACATTATCACGCAGTGTATCCATCGGTTTCCAAAAACCAGTATGACGATAAGCATGCATTTTACCATCTTTTGCTAAATTTTCGAGAGGTTTACGCTCGAAAATAACAGTATCATCATTTTCGGGAATATATTCTAAAATTTCAGGTTCGCAAACAAAGTAACCTGCATTTATCCAATTGCGATCACCATCTGGTTTTTCTTGAAAAGAGAGCACTTTGTTACTTTCCAAGTCAATTTGTAACGCACCAAATTTTCCTCCAGGTTTATAAGCCGTCAATGAAATGGCACATTCTGATAATTCATGTTCTTTAATACTCTCTGCTATATTAATATCTGCTACCCCATCACCGTAAGTAAGAACGAAACGTTCAGCACCAATATATTTCTGTACCCGCTTCAAGCGACCACCTGTTTGGGTATTCAACCCTGTATCAACCATAGTCACTCTCCAATCTTCTGAATGGTTATCCAAAATTTCAACACAATTATTAGATAAATCAACTGTCATATCACTATTGTGCCGAAAATAATTGGCAAAATATTCTTTTATTACATATTGCTTATAACCGCAACAAATAATAAACTCATTAATACCATAATGACTATAAGTCTTCATGATATGCCAAAGGATAGGTTTTCCTCCTATTTCAACCATCGGCTTAGGAATTAAATTGGTTGCTTCGGACAATCTAGTACCCAAGCCACCTGCAAAAATTACAGCTTTCATATACAGGAAAAAATTATAAGCCCCTGTTTCTATATCTACTTCTAAAAATATATCTTTAAAAATATCCCATAGAAAATAGACAATTTTCTATAGGTTCTCTATATGCTATTGCAAACAGGGGTAAGTAGTATTATCTCAATATATTTGACTAATTTAAATTGATCATCAATCTTAATACGCATTCTTTTCTCCAATGACCACATTTGCTATAGTCTTATAAATGATATATAAATCTAGGAATATTGTCCAATGCTCCATATACCAGATATCAGCCTTCACACGTCCTCCCATCTGTGAAAGTTCTTTGGTTTCACCACGAAAACCGTGTATTTGCGCCCATCCGGTCACTCCAGGCTTAATAAAGTGTCTAACCATATATTTATCAATTAACCGAGCATAAATCTCCGTATGAGACAACATATGAGGACGAGGACCGACTATTGACATTTCACCTTTAAAAACATTTATAAACTGTGGAAGTTCGTCAATATTAGAACGTCGAAGAAAGTCTCCAAAACGAGTTTTCCGGGGATCATCAGCCGTTGCCTGTTTACTGTCAGCTTCATCATTTACTTTCATTGAACGGAATTTGTAACACACAAAATCGACGCCATTCAAACCGGTACGCATTTGTTTAAAAAGTATAGGACCGGGAGAAGTAAACTTTATGATACTTCCCACAATGAGATAAACAAAAGGAAAAACAGTAACCAGAAAAATACCAGATAAAGCAATATCGAATATCCGTTTTAATATACGGTTCTCCATCTTACCTAGAGGTTCATAACGCAAATTCAAAATTGGCATATTACCAACCATACTATGCCAGATACGACGGGGAAAACCCTTACAAACATTAGGAACACCATGAAAATAAAGTAAATGGTTCTCACAATAATTCATGATAGAAAAGTTATAGCGTCCTTCCTCCATTGACAAAGAACAAAAAACATGCTTAATTCCTGTGTGTACGGACATAAAGTCCGAGAAACCATCAGGACTACCCAAATAAGGACATTGGGAGGAAATAGTGTCATTCGATTTAATATCAAAATAACCGACTACCTCATAAACAGAAGATGCCAAAGAACTCTCCATTTCCTCATATAACATCTGCATATTATTACCTCCACCTATAAATACAGCATAGCGCCTATGTTTACCTTTCGTGCAATAAACTATCAGCAAATGACGAATAATAATGCGGTAAATACTTAAAACAAGAAAGAGAATAAAAAAATAAGAGACAAAGAAAAGAGGAGAAAAAATAGAAATTCCACTAAAAGTCATAATACATGCCCAAAAGATAGAAAAGGCTATAATGTTCTTCAATACACGTAATACGAGCTGATCTGCACGAATCCCCCTACTGTCCCAAACCCTCCCACGAGATCCGAAACAAGCCAGATAGCAGAGAGTAAGAGAAGCCATCATAAAAGAAACAGTACAAGAAAACGGCAAATTTATAAACGCTTTCTTCCAAAAGAAAAGGAGCAGAGACAAACACAGGTTCAGGATAATTAGGTCTCCCAAAACTACAATAGACTCTACAACTTTATTTATCTGGTTAGTTGATGCCATAACACTTTACTAATGGATATTTAAGCCCGGATTTCTTTAAACTTATTCAAGATATCTTTTCCCAATAAATGCCAGAATATAACAATACAAACAGACAGAAATACAAATGCCAGCACACATATCTTTTTGTCGGTTCCTGAAGGAGTCAGCGGCACTACTGCAGGCTCTATAACAGCAAACACAGGCTTTTCCTCCTGAACTTTGGCTCTAGAGACCTGAAGTTGACTTCCAACTTGGCTATATATCTGGTAAGCAAGACTCATATCATTCTGTAAACGTTCCTGTTCGGCACGAACACTTTGCAAAATGATATTATCATGAGAATCCAAATAATCAGCATATTTCTTTTGGGCAGCATAATATTCCTGCTGACGTTCTTTGAAAAGTTTCTCCAAGTAGATACAGTCTTCTTTCGCCTTGGAAGTACGATAGTCAATGATGTATTCCTGCAACTTTTTCACAACCGAATCTGCAACAACAGCAGCCACTCTGGGTTCTTGCAAGGTTACGGCAACGGAAGTCATGGATGTTTTCTTATCTACAGAGGCAACAATCATTTTCTTTAAAACACCAATCTTACCCAACTCTTTCTTTGATAATTCAATTGTACCCTGACTTACTTTATCAGAAGATATGAATTCATCCTCACCTTCAATAAACAAAGACTTTACTCCACCAATTACCATAGCAGGAAATCCAATTACATAACTCCACCAAGGAGAAGACTCCTCATCCAGATAAGCATTCAAGGTCATCATTTCATTTTTCAATACAGGTATTTTCATTGTGGAAAGTTCCAATAAGAAAGGAGTGGAAGATACAATATCTGCAGATAAAGAAGCATTCAAAGCATCACTGCCATCACCCATAGTAACGTCACTTCCCAAGAAAGAAGCTGCCAAACCAGATAGACCACCACCTTTAGCACTTCCCATCTCCGGAGAAAGAGTCACTTCAACCGTGTACTGCCTAGGAATACTGATTGCTATAATAACGCCAATTATCAGTCCGATACCGGCTGCCTTATAAATCTTCTTACGAATACCCATAATCCTACGAAGAACACCCATCAAATCAATTTCGATCTCTTCATCCGTATGATTATTCCGTTTTTGTTTTATATCTTTTTCAGATTTTTGTTCTATCAAAGTAGTCATAAAAGGAATTCGTTATTTCTTTATTAAGTTAGCAATAGAAGCAACCATCATTCCCAATGTGCTGAATGTAGTAGCGTACCCTAAAATATTACCCATATTAGTCCTTTTCTTAGCCTTACTAGGCACAATTATCTCACATCCCGGCTCGATCTGTTTCTTACCACTACCTTTCACTTTAGTCACTTGGCCATTCATATAAACTATAAATTTCTTACTCTTCTTTGCATTTTCAGAATAACCACCAGCCTGATTCAGATAATAGTCTATATTCTTTCCTTCCATATAAGAAACCGTATTCGGGACCATTACGGCACCATTGATCGTTACTGTATTATTATTTTTCGGAATAGAAATTACATCACCCACACGCAAGACAATATCTGCTGTACTTCCAGGGTTAGCTAATGCTTTCTCCAAGTCAATACCAACACTAAAGGTATCTTCCACACGAACACCTAATGAGTCCATCATAGCTTCACCCAACTGTCGACTCATCAAGCGGACCACATCACCCATGCGTTTCTTTTCACTCGCATTGGCCACACGAGTCAATTTGGCACCACGTAAGTAGGCATAATTCGTTGCACCTCCAGCTTTATTGATTAAGTCCGAAAGACGTTCTTCACGACTGGTCATTGCATAAGAGCCTCCGAACAGTATTTCACCTTCAACAACCACATTCTGTTGAGCTTGATAACCCGGACTACGACGTACATAAACTTCATCGTAAGGTTGAAGTACAAAGCCAGGGGTTCCATCTACAATAAAGCCTTCTTTTAGGGAGAATGTATATATCTGGCCGATAGTATCGTTATCCACTGTACTACGAGGATTCTTAATTCTACGGGATACATCTACACGAACCACAGAAGCGGCTTCACGCAATCCACCTGCCTGAATGATCAAGTCTTCAAGGGTCATGTTATCCGCATAAGGATAAGAATCAGGTTTGGCTACTTCACCATGGATTACGACGTTGCCCCTGTCTTCCAGGTCATGAATACTAGGAATATAAAGGATATCGTTTTTCATCAGGATGATGTTTTGGGAAGTACCGTCCATGATAGCTTTAATGTCTACTGGAACAACTTCGGTAGTCAAGTCCTCACGCTGGCGGTAGAGAACGGCACGGTTCAAGAAGGCATCACCGGTCAGGCCTTGGGCTTCGTTTACCAGTTCACGGACAGTATTCAGTTTTCCATTCAACTGGTAGATGCCGGGACGATAAACGGCTCCACGGATTTCAAGTTTATTGATGAAACGATTAAGGATGGCTTCGGCGGTCACAACATCACCGTTTCGCATTTTATAGACACTATAGTCAAGGTCTTTGACTGTGTTTACTTCATATTCCTGTCCATTCTGGCGTACGACACGTAAGGAACGGGTGTAGGCGTCGGCTTCAAAGCCACCGGCATAACTGATAAGAGTGGATAGACTCTCATCCTTTTTCATTTCGAAACGCATTGGGCGTTTCACTTTTCCGTCGATCTTAACCAATACGTCATAGGCAGGGACTATTACTACATCGCCTTCCTGAAGCCGGATGTCATCCTGAATGTTTCCTTTCATGATAAATTGGTAGACGTCGATCGTGGCGATATTTTTGCCGTTACGTACCAGCTGTACATTGCGAAGGCTTCCTATGTCACTGACTCCACCCGCACGGTAAAGTGCATGGAAGACTGTAGCAAAAGAAGAGAGGGAGTAAGTACCCGGTTGGACAACCTCACCCATTACATTGATCTGGATAGTACGTATGCTGCCCAAAGTCAGACGGATGTCAGAGGTGGGATCATTCGCATTATTAAGACCATTATATATCTTGTTTAATGTTTTTTTGAGATAGTCATTGGCTTCAGCAATAGTTAGTCCGTTCAGGTTGACAGGACCTATTTTCTGAATGTTGATCGTGCCGTCAGGAGAAATCTGTTGGCGGATAGTGTTCTGGCTGGCTCCCCAGATATCGATAATCACTTCATCACCGGGACCCAGACGATAGTTCAAGGGGGTGGCGATATTGACACTGGGTTCAAAAGTAAGGTTACGGGTGTTGAAAATATTTCGTCCGAAAACCTGGTTCCCAAGTGCGAGGTCTTGAGTGCTCGGGTGGTCTTCCAGCATATCGGAAGTGTTTTCTTTCATTTCCTCACGAAGGCGTGATTCATTGATGTCGGTACCCGTTGCATTGGAAGCATTGACATTGTTTTGCTGCTCATAGAGTTGCTTCACACGAGTTGCCTGTTCTTTGGTCACACCTCTACGTGCCAGTTCAGAAGCTAGTTGTTTCTGTTCTTTACCCTGGCGGATGCCATCCTTGACATATTCAAGAACTTGGGAGTCGCTCATATTTTGAGCCATTAAAGGAGAAAAAACTCCCAGCAACAGAATGAATAGAAATACGTTAAATTTTCTTCGTGTTGTCATTGGTGATCTTTGTGGGTTCTACATAACCGATTGGCATATCTACACAAGCACAGCCAAGCATATTTAAACGAACGGCAATCTTACTCTTCCCGCCTACAGTCACAAGTTCGCCAACAAGTCCACTCAAAGGACCTTTTATGACACGAACTTTCTCACCACGCGCTAGTGGAGTATCATTCATACAGACTGCTTCTTCGGAATAATCGAGCATGAAACGGAAACGGGCCATCTGCTCGTCAGGAATAACGGCAGGAGTACTCTCTCCACGCATCACCATATAACGGCTGACCGTAGAAAATGAAAGGACTTCCATACGTTCTTTTGGATTGACATGTACAAAAACCATCATTGGGAGTAAGACTGTATCAACCATCTTACGACGGTCACTCCATTGATGGATTTGTTGTTGAACGGGAACAAAAGAATCAATTCCCATCTTAGACAAACGCTCGGCAACTTTTTTCTCGTGATGCATTCGAACGAGTGCTACATACCAGCGTTTTGAGTGTGCTACGCCTTCCCCTGTCCCACTACTAGGCCCGGCATTTACTGATTTCGGTTTCGTTAAAATCATATTTTTTTACCCCATGTTCATCCGTTACTTCTTAGGTAACGGACAACACACATATAGAATACACATCGCTGTGAAAAAAGAAAAAAAACGATTATGAGGGAATATAAAAGCGGGCACCTAACATTCAATATAAAACATTCTTGAATTTAGGTAATAAAAAGCCTTTGAGCATGAAGATGTTATCCTTCATGTTCAGATAGATTTATGTTGCATATTTTAGAGAAAAAGGAAAAAAAGAAGTTTATTGTTTGTTTGCTATTAATATTTTTACCTATCTTTGTAGCGAATATAATTCCGTTACCTAAGAAGTAACACCAGCATTAAGTCCCTAATCCATAATGCTTTAATAATATAAATCAGAGCATTTTAAAATTGCAAACGTAAGAATAATTCAATTTATTTACTTTTGTTCTTTCTTCCAATTCGAAACCCTTTAAATATATCTGTGTTGTTTTAATAGATTTGTGTCCTAGTGATTCGCTAATCATTTCGATAGGTACACCTCTGTACTTAGCAGTCGTAGCCCAAGAATGACGAAGCGTATACGACGTGACGGGCGAATGTAGCCTTAATTTTCTGGACAGGCTTTTCAACTCATTATTAAAACGTCTCAAAGCTGACTGATACTCACGATAGGCTCCTTCTTCATTCCGCTTGTACGCTCCGCTTAATATCCGGAAAAGATAATCAGGATAGCCAGAACTCCGGGCGTCAGATTTATTGTACAATCCCCCAATTGCATTCTGCGCTGACTCCAGCACTTCTATACTCATAGGAGTACCGGTCTTGGTACGATTGTACTTCAAAAGCCCCCGCTCCAGATTGGACTTTTCCAAATGGGCTAAATCAGAAAAAGGCATTCCACAAAACTGAAATAACAGATTGGCAATGGCCTGCGTCCGGCGAAGCTTTTCCGATTGAGGATCTTTGTTTAATAGCATGTGAAGTTCGCCGATCGGGATAGCTTTCTTCTGACGTGTGTCCACCCCGGTAAAAACATCCCGGAACAAACCATGTACATAAGGAGCCTGATGCATATCGACACCACGATTGTAGATACTACGCAACATACGCATATACGTAGAAATCGTATTGGGCTTCAAACGGGAAGCCATCAGATAGTTACTATACCTCTTTAGAGTTTCACGGTTTATCTTACTAAACGTGATGGATTGAGTTCCACAAAACTGCGAAAAAGAACGAATAGCGTGTTTATACACATGGGCCGTAGAATAACGACCCTCTTGTCGCAAACAGTCGATGTAATTGTTTGCACAAATAGTAAATCGATTTTTTTCCATAAATTATAACTTATCTCATACGTGTTATTAAAAACGTGCGGAATATAGTAAGATTATAGATAAAATGAACCACGATTTTAAATTTACTTACTGTTTTAGATAGAAATTCGAATTATTTCTAAAAAAAATAAGTGAAGCCATGCAGTATTTTCAATAACCATGCATTTAACTTATAAAAGAGGGGAAAAAGGGAAATCAAACCATATATCATTAAAACCTACAACCTGAACTTAACAAGTGAAGTGGGGAAAAATAAAAAAGAGAGAGAGTTTTTTATACAACGTCCCCAAAAACGAGGAATCCCTGCCAATTTTCGAGTTGGCAGGGATTCATTTTTTATCTTCAAGAAGATAATCTTTTTACTTGCAGTATTTGGTTATCAATTCATCTGCGTTCGGATCACCCAATTCTTTCGCTTTCTTAAAGTTGCCGCAAGCTTCATCTGTCTTCTTCAGCTGTATCTGGCAAAGTCCCAATAAACGGTAAGCCTCACCATATTTAGGATCAGTCCTCAATATATTATTTAAAATCTGAATGGCTTCTTCATACCGTCCTACACGGAGGTTTACAACTGCATGCTCTGCCTGGTAGGTGAGGTCTGTCGGATTCATCTCGATGGCCTTGGCAATATCGTCTAAAGCGCGTTGAAACTGACGTGCTTTCAAAGCTGCCTGTTCGCGATAATAATAGAACACGTCGTTCACTTCTCCCTTGACTGCCGTATGGTAAGCATCATAATCGAGCATTGCATTTCGCGCCTGATCGGCATTCATATTCATCTGCGCACGTTCCAACAAATATGGAGCAAAGTCGGCCGTAATCGGTTGCGGGCAACGGGTAATACAGCTATCCATTAAGGCTACCACTTCTTTCGGTTCCCCTTTCAGCAGTTCTTTCGTCTTGGCAGCACTAAAGAAAGTGGCCGGAGAAGCAATATTGCTGGTATTTACCTTTTCATAAGCAGCCAAAGCACCGGCATAGTCTTGTTGGGCAAACAGTATATCGCCTTCCATTTGAATGTAAATTGGCAGCGGATCAATAGCGATTGCCTGACGGACATTCTTCAAAGCGGTGTCATACGTCCAGTCTTTATAAGTTTTCTCCGGCTTCGATAATTGATAAGCATACATTAGCTTACCTATATTATAATATACATCATCTTTCTTCTGGGCTACTTTCAGAGCTTGATTAAAGTCGGCAACGGCTTTATCATACCAGGTCTGATCGTCTTTACCTTTAGATGCATAATAATTGGCACGACGGAGATAACCATCTGCATTGGCAGGGAACTGGCGAATGAAGTCATCCAACAGCTTTTCATAGTCCTCGCCCGAGAGGCTCGAAGAGGCCATGAACAGATATACTAATGCCTGATCTTCCGTTTCAGGTAAACCTTTCCGGATACCAATGCTTTTCAAGGCAGCGTCTCCCAAAGAAAGAGCACTGATTTTCTGCGACATGGCAAAAGCTGCTCCCGCCGCATAACAAGTAGTCACCGTATCGATACCGGATGATTTCTGCGCAATACCAAATACCTGACCTTCCGCATTCATCACCGGACAGCTCACCATCTTATCTTTCATATGCATGCTCAATGTATAATAATGGTATTCTCCGGCTACTTTGGAAACATCTTTCACCTTACCAGTAACGCAAGCGATACTTTTTTGTGTAGAATAAGGAAGCATCCACGCATCGGCTCCTGTCGCCGGGGCTGTTTTAGCAACGACCAGCGCAGGCACTTTCTTCTCGGTGATAGCCACACGAAACTTAATGACATCATACATGTCATTCGCTCCAAGTATTAGGCTGACCGGCATCTGCTTGCCTTCGGAAGTAATCACTACCGCACGTTCAGCTCCTTTAAAAAGAGTATAATCTGATAAAGCCAATCCGTCTTCGGATACAAAGAATCCGTTTCCCGTATTCAGCATTTTATCATTCTTGTCATAAGTCACTATTGAGAAGACTGCACGTTTTGCCTTCTCTACCCATTTTGGGGTTTGTGCCATGCTTCCTTGTACCAGGAAGAAAAGCAGCAAAGGTAGAATTAAAATCTTCTTCATATCAGTCATTGTTTCTTTGTTTCACAGCTTCGTAAATCAGGATACCGGCAGCTACAGAGACATTCAGGGATTCGATAGTGCCCAGCATCGGAATTTTCACCCATTCATCACAGAGGGCAAGGTTTTCATAAGAAACTCCTGTATCCTCAGCTCCCATTATGATGCAGAGGGGACCTGTATAATCGGCCTTGGTATAGTCATAATCTCCTTTTTCGGTAGCAGCCACAATGCGGAAACCACTATCTTTCAGATATTGCAGAGTCGAACGGAGGTTCTGTTCACGGCATACCGGAAGAGTATGTAGCGCTCCTGCCGATGTTTTTACGGCATCAGCATTGACCGACGCACTACCCCGGACAGGAATAATCACGGCATCGACAGCCGCACATTCGCAGGTACGTGCAATCGCCCCGAAATTGCGTACATCGGTCACTCCGTCGAGCATAACAAAAAACGGATTTTTTCCTTGCTCAAACAAGAAAGGAACAAGATCCTCCGCTTTCTGATAAGTCACAGAAGAAATGAAGGCGATCACTCCTTGATGATTTTTCCGGGTAATACGGTTGATACGCTCTACCGGAACACGCTGAACAGGTATCAGCGTACCTTTCAAAGCTGCAAAAAGCTCCTTGGAAAGATCACTTTGAATATCTTTCTTCACGAGGATCTTATCTATCTCTTTTCCAGCCTGAAGGGCTTCTATCACGGCACGAACGCCGAAAATCATTTCACTTTTATCTAACATCTGGTTGATTTACTATTTTACTATTTACTATTCACTATTTATCAGTTGCGGGCAAGCAGGGATTTGGCATTGCTAAGGGCAGCTTCGGTGAGAGTGGCACCACTAAGCATGTGAGCTATTTCCTCTACCCGTTCTTCGTCAGTGAGACGGCGGATATGGCTGTTGGTTTCCGTATCGCTATCTTTCTTGTATACCTTATAATGAGCACGCCCACGGGCAGCAATCTGCGGCAGGTGGGTGATACTGATTACCTGACGGTTGCGGTCGCCCATCTCCTGCATCATGTCCGCCATACGGTCGGCTATTTCACCGGAGACTCCGGTATCTATTTCATCAAATACGATAGTCGGCAGCTTGACGGCTCCGGCAATCATCGCCTTGATAGAAAGCATGACACGAGCGATTTCACCTCCTGAAGCTACGGAAGAGATATTCTGCAAGGTGCCGTTCTTATTGGCGGAAAACAGGAAGTTGACTGTATCTTCTCCTTGCAATCCCGGCTCTTTCTTCAGTCCCATTTCTATCTGGAAACGAACATTCGGCATTCCTAATGGAATCAACCGGACAGCCAGCTGTTTTTCTACTTCACGAGCAGCTTTCGTACGGGCTTTGGTCAGCACTTCTGCCTGTTGTTTCACTTGTTTATATTGTTCCTCTTTGCGAGCAGTCAGTTCGGCGATACGCTCATCATAGGAAGTGATGTCCGACAATTTGCTGCGGTATTCATCCGTTAGCGCTATCAATTCATCAAGGGTTTGTACCCGATGTTTCTGCTGTAAGGAATAAATCAGATTCAACCGTTCATTCACTTCGTCCAGACGAACCGGATTGAATTCAACGGAGTCACTTTGTAAAGAGACTTCGTGCGAAATATCTTTCAGTTCGATATAAGCGCTCTCCATACGTTCGGTAAGTTCCTTGGCCGGCTGATATACTCTTTGCAGATTATTCAGTGTATTCAGACTGTCTTTCAGATAAGAAAGCAAGCCACCTTCATCCGAAGCAAACGACTGCTCCACCCGGTAAAGTCCGGCTTTTATCTCTTCTGCATGACTTAATGTTTCAGCTTCCTGCTCCAGTTCTTCCTGTTCGCCTTCCACCAAACAGGCTTCTTCGAGCTGTTCGAGTTGGAAGCGGATATAATCTTCATCGGAGCGACTTTTCTCTGCCAGTGACACTAATTCAGCGAGTTCGCGATCTGTCTGTTTCCATTCGTCATAACACAGACGATATTTCGCCAATGCAGCGTCATTATGTGCCAGAATATCAAGCACATTCAACTGAAATCCTTCTTTATTAAGCAGCAGATTCTGATGTTGCGAATGTACATCTATCAGCTGTTCGCCCAGCTCTTTCACTTGTGCCAACGAAGCAGGAGTATCGTTGATGAATGCCCGGCTCTTACCGGAAGACTGCACTTCACGACGCAAAATGCACTCTTCATCATATTCCAACTCGTTTTCTTCGAAAAACGGACGCATACCATAGGCAGATATATCGAAACGTGCCTCTATGATACATTTGGAAGCTCCGTGGCGAATCGCTTTCACATCGGCACGCTGTCCTAACAGGAGTCCGATAGCTCCCAGAATAATTGATTTTCCGGCTCCCGTTTCACCTGTTATAACGGAAAAGCCTGTTTCAAAACTGATATCCAGTTTTTCTATCAATGCGTAATTCTGAATGTATAGTGAACGTAACACCTTCTATTTTAATTAAAGATTAAAAATTAAAAACCGGAAGACAGAGTGGCTACCAGACGGTCGATGATGTCTTGGGCTACTTCCGTCTTCGGCTTCAGAGGATAGTCTGTACGACCTTTCCTGTCGATGATACTTATTTTATTGGTATCATGGCGAAAACCGGCTCCAGCATCATTCAACGAATTGAGCACAATAAAGTCGAAGTTTTTGCGTTCGAGCTTTCCTTCGGCATTCTGCTGCTCATTATTGGTTTCGAGGGCAAAGCCAACCAATAACTGATTTTTCCCTTTCAGTGCTCCTAAATTGGCAGCGATGTCTTGTGTTGCCTGAAGATGGAGGGTTAGTTCCTCTTCTTTCTCCCGCTTAATCTTCTTGTCGGCCACTGTTTCCGGACGGTAGTCGGCTACTGCCGCGCAAAGAATACCTGCATCAGCATCTGGAAAATAGATCTGTGAAGCCGCATACATTTCTTCTGCTGATTCCACATCTACACGCTGGATACGGGAATGTTTCGTTTTGAGCTGCACAGGACCTGTTATCAATGTCACCTGTGCTCCACGACGGGCACATTCTTCTGCCAATGCGAATCCCATCTTTCCGGAAGAATAATTGCCTATGAAACGCACCGGATCAATCTTCTCGTAAGTCGGTCCGGCTGTAATCATCACTTTCTTCCCGGATAGTTCGTCACTCGAAGCAAAGAATTCATCCAATACCCGGATGATGTTTTCCGGCTCTTCCATACGTCCCTTTCCTACCAAGTGGCTGGCTAATTCTCCTGTTCCCGGCTCGATAATGTGATTACCGTAGGAACGCAGTATATCCAGATTTTTCTGGGTGGCGGGATGGGCAAACATATCGAGGTCCATTGCCGGAGCAACAAACACGGGAGCTTTTGCCGAAAGATAAGTTGTTATGAGCATATTGTCGGCTATTCCATTGGCCATTTTACCGATAGTAGAGGCAGTGGCAGGTGCAATCAATACAGCATCCGCCCACAATCCGAGATCGACGTGGCTATTCCACGTTCCGTCACGCTGGGCAAAAAACTCACTGATGACCGGTTTGCTGGTCAAAGCCGAAAGAGTGATGGGAGTAATAAATTCTTTTCCCGCCGGAGTAATTACGACTTGCACTTCCGCTCCCTGTTTTATCAGTCCGCGAATGATATAGCACGCCTTGTACGCGGCAATACTGCCGGTAATTCCAAGAATTATTTTTTTTCCTTTTAGCATTATTTTGTAATCAAATTACTCATTTCACGCAAACGGATTTTTGTCAATGCCGCCTTAGTGTTCAACGTGAAATCACTATTCAAAATCCAACTGTAATATCCGGGATCTTTCTTCAAAACCTCGGCTACAGACATTCCTTTATATTTTCCGAAGTTGAACACTTCCACCCCATTATCATCGTACACCATGCGTCCGGCAAAGTCTACATTCTTGCTGAAACTTGAATAATCTGCCAGGAACGCAATATCATTCTGAAGATCGGAGTAACGGTCGAGCTGTGCTTTCAGCACTTCGTAAGTGGCCCGTGTATCTGCTTCGGCAGTGTGTGCATCTTCCAGATTCTTGTCGCAATAGAATTTATAGGCAGCAGACAGGGTGCGTTGTTCCATTTTGTGGAAGATCACCTGTACGTCTACAAATTTGCGTTTCGTCATATCAATGTCCACTCCGGCGCGAAGGAACTCTTCGGCAAGGACAGGAATATCAAAACGATTGGAATTAAATCCTGCCAAATCGCAACCTTCAATGTCCCTGGCTATGTTTTTCGCCACTTCTTTGAAAGTAGGGCAATCGACTACGTCGGCATCATAAATGCCATGTATAGCAGAAGATGCTTCCGGGATATGCATTTCAGGATTGATACGTAATGTTTTTGCTTCTTCATTTCCATTCGGATATACTTTCAGATAGCAGATTTCAACAATTCGGTCTGTGTTGATATTGGTTCCGGTTGTTTCTAAATCAAAAAAAACAATGGGATTTTTCAGGTTTAATTTCATTTCTAATTATTTTTTCCACCACAGAGTAACACAGAGTTCCACAGAGTGTTTTTATGTATTTATTGCTCTGTAGAACTCTGTGTTATTTTGCGGTGATTACTATTAATCATTTAGCATCATCGGCATCAGCAGCATCAGCAGGTCTTCGTTTTCTTCCTGCTCTACCGGGATGATTACTCCGGCACGTGAAGGATCTGCGAGTTCGATGACTACTTCGTCTGCTGAAATATTGTTCAGGATATCGATGAGGAATGTCGATTTGAAACCGATGCTCATTGCTGCACCTGCATACTGGCAAACTTGTGTTTCTTCGGCAGAAGTAGAGAAGTCAATATCTTGTGCGGAAATCACAATCTGGTTTTCCTGCATACGGAGTTTAATCAAACTGCTTGCCTGCGACGAGAAAATAGACACACGACGCAAAGCTCCTACCAACTGTTGACGGTCTACGGTCACTTTGTGCGGGTTGTTCTGCGGAATTACCGAGTTGTAGTTCGGGTAACGTCCTTCAATCAGGCGGCAAACCATCCGGTAGCTTTCGAGCATGAATACAGCATTGCGTTCATCGAATTCGATCGTCACTGTGCCTTGTTCTTTCGGCAAAAGATTCTTAAGCAAAGTAGCCGGTTTCTTTGGAAGGATGAAGGCTGCACGCTCGTTACCTTTAGCTGCCAATGTCTTGCAACGCACCAGTTTATGACCGTCTGAAGCAACCATTGTGATGTCTTCTGTGGTAATATCGAAATAAATACCGTTCATCACCGGACGAAGTTCGTCATCGGCAGTAGCAAATACCGAACGGTTGATGCCTCCCAGAAGTACACTTGCCTCCATTTCTACACGGACTGCATTATCACCCAGTGTAGCCGATTGCGGGAATTCATCCGCATTCTGCCCCATCAGGCTGTATTTTCCGTTCTGGTACTGCACTGTTATTTCATAATTATCCGGATTGATTTCAAATGTAAGTGGTTGTTCCGGGATTTCTTTCAGTGCATCAAGCAATGTTTTCGCTACTACGGCAAAACGCCCGTTTGTATCGCTTTCATTCACTTCTACAGTAGTCACCATCGTTGTTTCACTGTCGGATACAGTCACAGACAATGTTCCGTCTTCCAATTCGAAGAGGAAACAATCGAGAATTGGCAGCGCATTTTTTGAATTAATCACACGGCTGATGGCCTGTAAATGGCTGGAAAGAGCAGTACTTGAAACGATAAATTTCATATATTTTCGTGTATTTAAGTTTTAAATGTTCTATCGCACAAAGTTACGAAAAAAGATTTGGGCTGCCCAATAAAACAAAAGAAAAAAACAGGCATTGTGTGAGGGATATTACTAAAAAATTGTAACTTCGCCCCAGAATTTAAAATTATCGCAATGGAATTTACAGGAAAAATCATCGCTATCCTCCCCCCGAGAGGCGGAGTTTCAAAAACTAGCGGCAACGAGTGGAAATCACAAGAGTACGTTATCGAAAACCACGACCAATATCCGCGCAAGATGTGCTTCGACGTATTTGGCGCAGACAAAATTGAGCAGTTCAACATTCAAATGGGCGAAGAACTAACTGTATCATTCGACGTTGACGCCCGTCAGTGGAACGATCGTTGGTTCAATAGTATCCGTGCATGGAAAGTAGAACGTGTTGGTGCAGGTGCTCCGATGGCTTCCGGTTCTCCCGTTCCTCCCCCACCTCCGTCAGCTATGCCGGAATTTACTCCGGGGGATGCCAAAGACGATCTGCCATTTTAAACCGAAAGCCATTCGCCGGACGAATAAGCATAAAAAACTCCCGATAGGATTAAATTCTGTCGGGAGTTTTTTTTAGAAAAACGATTGTAAACAAACGGTCATTTTTTATTCTGATTTATATTTCAAAACAATGTTAGGATATACCACTCCGTCTGTACAGGCAAACTGAACAAAGAGGGTGAAATTATGGAAAAAATCGGCGTTACGCAGAAAAAAATCCGGTACAAAACGAACGTGGTTTTCTGATTGCCGAAATATGTGGTCAAAATCCGCCATCAACATAAAGTGGTATGAATCAGACAAGTGATCCATGCCTGCCTGATAGGCCATTACTCCATTAAGCACTTCGCCTTTATCCAGTTGGCGAATATATTGTGACAGAGCATTCTCATCAGGAGCAAGCAACAAACGCCCGTCATAGAACGCCGCATACACATCCAAAGTGGCCTCCACAAAACTGGTCAGTTGTTTAAACAATGTTGTTTGAGGCAACCGATAGACCAAGTATGCCTTATTTACAGTATAACCAAAAGTAATACGGGGAGTTTTTCTTCCTTCATCTGCCGAAGCAGTATTGACAAGGGTACGAAGCATCCTTTCAGCTTCCGTCACATCTGCCACAGACAGGCTCAAGACTGCCGCTGCATCCTGCAACGTATCTTCACGCTGGAAGAGACAGGCAACCAGGTCTTGCCCGGCATTTTCCATCAGATAGCGGGAAAATTCCTTATCTCTATTCTGCACTTCACTCGTGCGGACTGCCCCGTTCTGCTCCTGCGCATTTCCATAAGAAAGTAAAGACGCCCAGTCCGTAATCCCCTGTCTGCTAAAATAGAAAGCAGTGGAGGGCAGTGCTTCACCCGGGAAGCCTTTGACTGATTGCTGCTGGCGAAGTTGTTTTATAAATGCAAAACAAGTGTCTGCATCATGAGTGATGCCGGAGAAATAGATAAAATCATCTTTCATCTTCATGTCAAATTCCGTCCATCCCATCATCCCTTTCATACGGGCATAGATTGTGGCGGTCGCTGCACTTTTTTTTGGAGCACGCACTCCTGTAAAGGTAGGATCATCTGCCAATGATTTACCACTCTTATATGCATCAATAACGTTTTCAATCAGTTTTTTCTGAAAACTTAATGCCATAAAATCAGACGTCAGATAGCAGGCTAGAAAATCACCATCTGCCATCGGGTAAATGATTATTTCCTCTCCTTTGTAAACAAACGTTTTCGGTGGATAAAGCGAAGATATATATTTACGCACAAACCTGTTTACCAATTCCTTATCCCCATTTCCCAATCTGCAATAAAGTACCTGGTTCCGTTCGTTATCCGGTTCGTGGAAACTAATCAGCATCTGATTCATTTGCCGACTCAAGCCATGGGGAGTATCTTCCGAGAGGGCATAAAGGCTTTGTTTCAGATAAGAAAAAAGTTTGGACACATAAATATATTGCTGATTTTTACTACAAGTCAGATCATCGACCTCCGCTACAAACTCGAGCACATCATCGGTAACAAATACGGCTGAAGTGGTGGATGGAACCAGTTCATAAAGATCAAAATCTTTCTGCCCTTCGGCCGCCGACAGTCTAAAAAAAGAGTACAATGCGAAACCTGAGCACAAAAGTACAACAGAAGACGTGATCGCTATTTTCACTATCGTACGAAGTTTCATAATATTCGCTGTTTATCGGCTAGGTGCAAAAATAATAATTTCTACAAAGAAAACAAAACTTTTGCTAAAAATTTCACCGATAATCAAAGATAGATATCCAATCCGTCGAATGCCAGGTGAATATTTTCCGGAAGGCTCTTTTCAACCTCCGCATGCAAGCCCATATCATGACTCATGTGTATAAAGTACGTCTTCTTTGCCTGAATGCGCTGCGCCACTGCCAAGGCTTCTTCCAAATTCTGATGAGTAGGATGCGTGGCAATCCGAAGTGCATTCACTACCAAAACATCTATTCCCGCCAATTGTTCATAGGATTCTTCGGGCATGGTCAGCATATCAGTGATATAACCTAATTGCCCGATACGATATCCCAGAATAGGCAATCGGCCATGCATCACACGTAAAGGAAGCACCTCCGTGTGGTTAACTGAAAAAGCCTGTCCCACCGAGATTTCCTGCAAAGGAATGTCGGGAACTCCCGGATAACGATGGTCAACAAAACAATAGGGCATACGCAAGCGCAAGCCTTGTGCCACATAATTTTCCGCATAAATAGGCACTGAACCAAACCGGCAAAACGGACGCAAATCGTCCAACCCACCCACATGGTCATAATGTTCATGCGTAATGAGCACACCATCTATCTTCTCAAAAGGAAGACGCAATACCTGTGTCCGGAAATCCGGACCGCAATCTATCAAAATTCGCGCATCATCTGTCTCAACAATAGCAGATGCACGCAATCGGTTATCTTTCGGATCGGTAGAAGTACAAACCGGACATGTACAGCCGATTTGGGGTACTCCCGTCGATGTTCCACTTCCAATGATTCTTACTTTCACTTGTTACTTCTCAATTTATTAAGTTAACTTCCGGGTGGATATCAATGCCAAACTTCTCATGAACAGAGGCTCGGACTGCATCTGAAAGCGCAAGAATATCGCTACCTTTTGCTCCACCAAGATTCACTAACACCAGCGCTTGTTTATCATGTACGGCAGCCGGACCTAAGGCCTTACCTTTCCAGCCGCATTGGTCGATCATCCATCCTGCCGGAATTTTCACCCGATCTTCTGCCAGCTCATAGTAAGGTATCCGGGGATATTCCTGCTGCAGGGCTTCCAGTTTTTCTTTCGGCACAATGGGATTCATAAAGAAGCTGCCGGCATTTCCCATTACCTTCGGGTCGGGCAACTTGCTCTCACGAATATCAATTATCACTTTCCGTACAACAGAAAGCGTCAATGCCGGATATTTTTCAAGCTCCTGACGAATGGTTCCATAATCTAACGTATAATGTTCTTTTTTACTAAGTCGGAAACGGACATAGGTGACAAAAGCCGACTTGTTTTCCGGGCGTTTAAAGATACTGTTGCGGTAGGTATATCCACACTCTTCCACCGAATAAACGCGTTCTTCAGCTTGAATGTTCACCGTTTCCACAGCTGTTATCAGATCTTTCACTTCAACGCCATAAGCTCCGATGTTCTGTACCGCGCTCGCTCCGACCTCACCGGGGATGAGCGACAGGTTCTCCGTTCCATACCATCCATGTTCTACGCAATATGCAACGAAGTCATCCCATACTACTCCCGCTCCCACTCGTACCGACACAGAGTGTTCATCTTCCTCCGTCACTTCGATTCCTTCAATGCGGGAATGGAGTATCAACCCGTCGTAATCTTTGGTAAACAGCAGGTTACTGCCGCCACCAATATGCAAAAAAGGTGTCACAATGGCACCTTGCACAATCAGCTTCTTCAGTTCTTCAACCGAAGAATATTCTAAAAAACGAGCGGCACTGACATCGATGCCGAATGTATTGTAGGGCAAAAGAGAATACATATATTTTTAGTTATAAGTTATACTGTTATAGTGCATCTTAACCTGTATCAGATACTTGTATCTTCAAACTTATACAATTCCCATTCTCCGGCTTTCCGGCGGAAATAAAGGATATTGGAAAAACCATTTCCGATACCTTTCAACGCCAGGATTTTCGTGGGCGAATCATCGTCATTCCGCTGTCCGTAATTAATATTAGAAAGGCGGTCGACAGGAAGTACCGGTTTGAAGGCGAACCACTGATTAAGATCGAGGGTTGTCTCCAAAATGGAGAAATCATCGTCCGGATCACTGGTTACAAAAGCCAACGGCTCCCGCACACGCTGACTCTGAAAAAGACTATCCGTTGCAAAATGTCCGAAAAACTCAACAAAGTTTTCATTATCACTTTGTTCAATGGGCCGCAGGTTGATTGCCTCCAGTATCCATGCACCTTTGATACGTTCAAAATAGTATCTTTTCACCATTCGTGTTTTCACGAACATCCACTCTACCTGCACAGAAGTGAGGGAGGTATCTCCTACTAAATCCATGTCTTCTTCTCTATCAAACAGCAGTGTATAATAATGCTGTTTGGTAAACAAGTCATCATGCTTCCAGTTGCGTTCCTCAATGTTTGACTTCTTATCTCCATTGTAGTAGGGCAATGGAAATTTCACACGCTGACGCTGTAACACATCATCGGAAGCAAAATTGTAAATAAAATCATCGAAAGATTCATCCGCCTGTATAGGCTGCGGATCTTCCGGCGATTTATCATGGTGGCTAGAATCGGCTATCTGCCGGACTGAATCCACCTCTTTAGTAATAGATGCGAAGGGGTCAATATTTGTTTTCTTGTTTCCACAAGAGCTCAATATACCGAGCAGTATGACCCCTGCAATTAGTTTTTTCATTATTTCAGTTTCTCTCTTAACTTTTCAAGCATATCCACCGTCATGCTTTCCAAATTGTAGGCCGGCTTCCATCCCCACTCTTCACGAGCACAGGTATCATCCAGACTATCGGGCCAGCTATCGGCTATACGCTGCTTCAAAGGATCTATATCATAAATCATCTCAAACTGCGGCACATGCTTCTTGATAGCTTGATATATCGTTTCCGGATCGAAACTCATGGAAGCGATATTGAAAGCATTGCGATGTATCAATCTTGCCGGATCAGCTTCCATCAGTGTGATTGCTGCATTCAGCGCATCCGGCATGTACATCATATCCATTAAAGTGCCTTGCTTAATGGGGCACACAAACTTTTCTCCTTTCACTGCCGAGTAGTAAATATCGACAGCATAATCGGTCGTACCTCCTCCCGGAGGGGTCACATTCGAAATAATGCCCGGAAAACGGACAGCACGAGTATCGACACCGTATTTATTAAAATAGTAATCACTCAACAACTCTGTCGTTACTTTAGTGACTCCATACATGGTACGGGGACGTTGAATGGTGTCCTGCGGTGTTTTCGTGTGAGGCGTACTAGCGCCAAACGAACCGATAGAACTCGGAGTAAACACCGCGCACCCTTGTTCACGTGCCACTTCCAGCACATTCCACAATCCATCGATGCCTATTTTCCAAGCCAGCTTGGGTTTCGACTCGGCAACTACGGACAACAGAGCAGCCAAGTTATAAATTGTATCGATATGATACTCTTTTACTACAGATGCAATCGCCTCGCCGTCCGTTACATCAGCAATAGCCGACGGTCCCGACTCCTTTAATTCCCCTTTAGGTTCTGCACCCAGAATATAACCAGCTACTACATTTGCATTTCCGTAACGTTTACGTAGCTCCATCGTTAGCTCCGACCCTATCTGTCCGGTAGCTCCAATAATCAAAATGTGTTCCATTTTTTCTTCTGACTTAGAATATCAAGCTTAAATAGTGCGCAAAGTAAGCACTTTTTTTTCAGATTTTAATCAAAAAGACATTGTTATTCCAAGAAAAATTGTGTCCTTTGCAATATAACTTAATCACCCAAACACTATGTACGGTAAAATGCAAGAATATCTCCGCCAAACATTGGCTGAAATCAAGGAAGCCGGACTTTATAAAGAAGAACGACTGATTGAAAGTGCGCAGCAAGCTGCCATCACTGTAAAAGGTAAGGAAGTATTAAACTTCTGCGCAAACAACTATCTAGGATTGTCCAATCATCCCCGATTAATCAAGGCTTCGCAGGAAATGATGAACAACCGTGGATACGGAATGTCGTCCGTCCGTTTCATTTGTGGAACACAAGATATACACAAAGAACTGGAAACTGCCATCTCGGACTATTTCCAGACTGAAGACACGATTCTGTATGCTGCCTGCTTCGATGCTAACGGCGGTGTATTCGAACCACTTTTCTCTGAAGAGGATGCCATTATCTCGGACTCGCTAAACCATGCTTCTATCATTGACGGGGTACGTCTTTGCAAAGCGAAACGTTACCGTTATGCCAATGCTGACATGAAAGACTTGGAAAGATGTCTGCAAGAAGCGCAGGCACAACGTTTCCGTATTGTTGTTACGGACGGTGTGTTCTCAATGGATGGTAATGTAGCTCCGATGGATCAGATTTGTGATCTTGCCGAGAAATACGATGCGTTAGTAATGGTGGACGAGTCTCACTCTGCCGGTGTGGTAGGTGCCACTGGTCATGGCGTAAGCGAGTTGTATAAGACTCACGGACGTGTAGATATTTATACCGGAACGTTGGGTAAGGCTTTCGGCGGTGCACTGGGAGGATTTACCACCGGACGTAAAGAAATCATTGATTTGCTCCGTCAACGCAGTCGCCCGTATTTGTTCTCCAACTCATTGGCTCCAGGTATCATCGGTGCAAGTCTTGAAGTTTTCAAGATGCTGAAAGAGAGCAATGCCCTGCATGACAAGTTGGTTGAAAATGTAAACTATTTCCGTGATAAGATGACGGCTGCCGGATTTGATATTAAACCGACGCAAAGTGCTATTTGTGCGGTAATGCTGTATGATGCGAAACTGTCTCAAATTTATGCTGCACGTATGCAGGAAGAAGGAATCTATGTGACAGGTTTCTACTATCCGGTAGTGCCGAAAGATCAGGCCCGCATCCGTGTACAGATTTCTGCAGGACACGAAAAAGCACATCTTGACAAGTGTATCGCTGCCTTTATCAAGGTAGGTAAAGAGCTCAACGTATTGAAAGCGGAATAACTCCGAAGCAAGGTTTCCTTGCGGAATCTATATTTTAGGCGAGGATTACACGGATCACACAGATTTCACGTATCTTACACAGTTGCTTTATAACAAGCTTCATTCTAAAAAACGTATAATACGTGAAATCTATGTTATCTGCACCTAAATTCTCTTTTATAAAATGAATTTTGAACCGCTACTTGACTACAAAAAATAGATTATGGAAGAACTGACCCTCACTACTCCTGCCCTACTTTTCTCGGCAGTTTCATTGATTTTGTTGGCTTACACCAACCGTTTCTTATCGTATGCCCAACTTGTGCGCCAACTGCGTGACCGCTACGTGGAGAACCCTTCGGATATCACTGAAGCTCAAATCGAGAATTTACGGAAACGGTTGAACCTGACCCGTACAATGCAAGGACTGGGTATTGCAAGTCTTTTTCTTTGCGTAGTCAGTATGTTTCTTATTTATATCGGACTGCAATTATTTTCTGCTTACGTATTCGGACTGGCACTGATTCTGTTGATAGCCTCTCTAGGCGTATCTTTCCGCGAAATACAGATTTCCACCCGTTCACTGGAGATTTACTTGGGAACGATGGAGAAAGGGAAAAACAAAAAATAACACGGTTGACAATCCCTCCTATTAAGTTTTATCAAGACACTACCCGGCAAGGAAGGATGACCGTAAAGCGACTTCCCTTGCCTACTTCGGATTTGAGTTCAATCCTTCCACCCAGTTTTTCTATAATTACCTGACAAATAGAAAGCCCCAATCCTGCTCCCTGTGAAAATTCGTTCTGTTTGTAGAAACGGCTGAAAATCATCCGTTGTTCTTCGCGTGGAATACCTCTCCCAGTATCTTCTACATAAATCCGCACATGCCCCTCATCCGGCAGATAAATATACCCTAATTTGATATATCCGGTTTCCGTAAATTTACTGGCGTTATTCAAGAAATTTGTTAGAACTTGTATCAAGCGCTCTCTATCCACATTAATTTCCAAAGGTATATTATCCACTTCTTTCAGGAATTCCAGGCGTGGAGCAATCAATACCTGGTGAGTCATATAAATGTCATCAATCAGCTCTCTCACCCTACATTTCTTAAACGAGAAAGACATATAGCCTGATTCGATACGAGAAAGCTCCAAAATATCGTTAATCAATTTGAGCAACAACTCGCTGTTCTTATTAATAGCGCCGATGTATTCTTCGCGTTCTACGGAACTCAATCCATCTTCCAATGCCAGAATATTGGCAAAACCCACAATCGAATTAAGTGGAGTACGTATCTCATGGCTCATATTTGCCAGGAATGATTGTTTCAATTCTGCCTTTTCAGCGAGTAAGCGTGCAGCTTCCAGTTCCTCTTCACGATCTTTTATATCTTGTATGTTGAGCAGCAAACCTGCTGTTTTATATTCACCACCCGAAAGCTGTTTAGTAGTATAACGAAACTCCCACCACTATAGCCTTTACCGTCGAAGTTACAAAGCTCCTGCACAATTTTTTTATGAGCACTTTTCAGATTTCGCCAGTTGAACTTCACTCCCTCCCAATGATCGGGATGAATAAAGCTCATGAATTCCTTAAACGATAGTTGTCTAGGATTTAACCCTTGCGACGCCCAGAATGCATCTTCAAAAACAAAACAACCCTTATCCAATCTCCAAGCATACGTCATTCCACCCTCAATGGCTAATGACAATGTTTCTTTTTCATCAGCCAATGCTATAAGAGCCTGTTTTTTCCTCATCTGTTCCCGAAGATATAGCCACCAAAGAGAAGCAAAAAGTAAAATCAGGAAAAGAACAAATGAAGCGACTAAGGCTCCCCACAAAAATGGATATTCATCTCTGAACGGAATATTGATAATACGATATTTAGCAGGAATACTTTCCTTACTCAAACCAATTTGCGTCATTGTATTCCAGTCTACGACATACTCTTTCCGGCTTTCAACAATGGGTATATCCGAAGGGCTTGCGCCATGTAATATGCGAACGGCAGTTTTCACCTCTTCTTCTACCTGAATAGGCAGCGAAGTGATGTATCCACCCAACAACTTCTCACCAAACCCAAAGGCTTCATTGATGGCTGTCAGACTAGGACTACCACAGATACTCCCAATATTAATAGTGGTGTAATCACGTTTCAACTGGATATAACATTGATCGCGGTAACTCCTGTTCAAAACCCACATAAAAGTAGCATTCGAATGGTTTCTGGCATTACGCAAAGGAATAGCCATGAAACGGGTATAGCCTTCTTCCTGTGCCAAACGTATCTGTTCTTCAGGAGAAAGTTCGGGATTATCTATGAATCCGGTCACTTTATATCCTTTAAACTGCTCCTTTGCATCTCTTCTGATTTGTCTGTCGATATAGGTAGTATCAAGCATGGTAAACAAACGAACGTGCTCACCGAAAAGCTCTTTTGCCACACTGATATTCTCATTAAAGGCTATCTTGTCATGGAAGCCTGTCACGTTGGGATGATGTTTCAGTAATCCCCAATTCGGATAATTGACACCACCAAAAACTACAGGCACTTCTTTCGCCAACTGAATTCCGCATTTCATCAATGAATAAGTAGCCTAGTCTTCATTCACCAGAATCACTTCCGGCCGCCAATCTTTCGATACGGAATCAACCAGAAAGCGCATCCGCTCAAGTTCCGGCTCTTCCCAGTAGGATTCACAGTCTAAATAAACGGTACGAATATCAGCATCAATTTTCTCTTTTTCAAATTGCTCCGCTATCATCCGGTTAAATTCCGGATAAGCCGCATAAGTCTCCTCATAAGAGTGGATAACCAGAATACGCCGTTCTTCTTTTTGAGAACAACTACTCACCCCCAAAAAGAGCAATAAAAATACAGGGAGCAATCTAAAAATTCCTCTATTCACACCATTCATTTATAATAATCGGGATTAATTTTTCTCTGACTCGTAATACAAAGGTAGTTTATTTTCGAACATATAAGCCTAATAAGTGAAAAAAAAGAAGCTGTCTGAACAGAAATTCAGGCAGCTTCTATCTATATAAAGAACTATTTTTTCAGAGTAGCATCATTAACGCTGTCCCAATTGTGAATCTACAAAGAAAATTCCGGTATCACCAGCCTTCTTGATCTTGTCAACAATGCCTTGTGCTGTAGCTTCTTCTTCTACTTGTTCGCGAACAAATCCCCACAAGAAATCCTGTGTTGCTTTATCCTTTTCAGCAGCAGCTACGTCTACCAGCTTGTCTACCAATTGAGAAACATGACATTCATGCTTGTAAACGTGTTCAAACACTTCGAGAGGTGTACCCCATCCGTTAGGAACAACATCTATTTTATCTACTTTAGCAGTTCCTCCACGTTTGATGATATAATCTGCCATTGCATAAGCGTGTCCCATTTCTTCCTGGGATTGCTTTTTCATCCAATGAGCAAAACCGCTGAAACCTTCTTTCTCAAAATAGAAAGACATTGCTAGATACAGGTTAGCAGACCACATTTCAGCAGTAATCTGTTCGTTAATTGCATTCTGTAATTTTTCTGAAATCATAATCGTATTTTTTATTAAGTTGTTAATGTAGTTTCTTTTTGAACTCATTACAAAAATAACAAGCTTTCAGTTAAAATTGTTCCATGCACCCTATATTTTTAAACTACATTCACATTTTGATTGTAGTGGTTCATTTTTTACTTACACCAGTTCGTCGGAAGTATATCCTTTCGGCAGTTCACGACAGTTGTATCCGGAAGCCATTATTTCACCATAAGCACCAGCAGAACGAAGGGCTATCAAGTCACCACGCTTCACTTTGTTCAGGTCAATTGCTTTTCCGAAAACATCCGACGATTCACAGATCGGTCCTACTACATCGTATGCCTCCAATGGTTCTTCGGAAGTAATATTTTCCATTTTATGGAATGCCTGATACAGAGCCGGACGGATAAGATCGGTCATACCTGCATCCAGGATGGCAAATTTCTTCCGTGTGCCTTGTTTTACATACAAAACCTTAGAGATTAAGGAACCGCACTGTCCTACAACTGCACGTCCCAATTCAAAATGCAAGGTCTGATAAGGACGTAATTTCAGTTGTCCGGCATAGGTAGCAAAGTAATCCTTGAAGTTCGGAATAGCCTGACGATTGGGATGTCCGTAGTCAATTCCCAAACCACCTCCTACATTAATGTGTTCTACCAGAATTCTGCGAGCTTCCAATTTATCCTGCAATTCATTGACACGATTACAGAGAGCTACAAAATCGCCCATATCCAGAATCTGTGAACCAATGTGGAAATGAAGCCCGATAAACTTTACGTTTTTCATCTCCTGCGCCACATCTATCACCTTGTCCATATCCTGCATGCTGATACCGAATTTGTTTTCCGCCAAACCGGTAGTGATATTTGCGTGAGTATGTGCGCCTACATCCGGATTGATACGGAAAGCAACATTAGCCACCTTATTTTGAGCAGCAGCCAATTCATTGATTACTTCCAGTTCGGGAATAGACTCTACATTGAAACAGAAGATGCCGTACTCCAGCCCGAGGTTAATTTCCCAGTCTGCTTTACCTACTCCTGCAAAAACAACTTTATTGGCCGGAAATCCTGCACGGATAGCGGCACGAATTTCTCCACCGCTCACACAGTCGGCTCCCATTCCGCTCTCACGGATGATGGTAAGTACTTTCGGGTTAGCATTTGCTTTAACAGCGTAATGCACTGAATAATTAGGATATTTGGCAACCTCATGGTTAATAGCCGACAATGTATCGCGCAGCACTTTGGTATCGTAATAATAGAAAGGTGTCTGCAAAGTGCGGAATTTATCGATTGGAAATATTCCCTTCATAATTCGAAAAACTTGTTTAGTTGGTTAAAAAAGAGCGCTTTTATCAGTTCGGTAAAAGCGCTCGTATTATTTGTGGAATTATTTGCCGTTGAAAAGCATATCGCTCAACGATTGTAAAGCTACTTTCTTATCACACTCCCGAATGAGGAAGGAGATGTTATAGTTACTTCCTCCAAACGAGATCATTCGCACCGGTATATCGCGCATCGCATCGAGTGCTTTTGCTTCAAAACCGACATTTTCCCATTCAAGGTCACCTACAACGCAGATGATACACATTTCTTTATCAACGGTTACTGTTCCGTATTTCTTCAGGTCGTCCAGAATCTCATTAAGATGTTTCGTGTTATCTATCGTAACAGATACACCGACTTCTGACGTACAGATCATATCGATAGATGTCTGATAGCTTTCGAAGATTTCGAACACCTTACGCAAGAAACCATGAGCCAATAACATGCGGCTGGATTTAATCTTAATAGCAGTGATGTTATCTTTTGCAGCTACTGCCTTAATCTTGCCTTTTTCCGTATCGTTAGAAATCAGTGTGCCCGGAGCCTCCGGATCCATTGTGTTCAACAAGCGGACAGGGATATTGGCATATTTAGCCGGCTGGATACAAGTAGGGTGCAGAATCTTTGCACCGAAGTAAGCCAACTCGGCTGCTTCTTCGAAGTGCAGCTGGCGTACCGGAGCGGTCTTGTCAACAATACGCGGGTCGTTATTGTGCATACCGTCGATATCTGTCCAGATCTGGATTTCGGAAGCGTTCACTGCTGCTCCGATCAGAGAAGCGGTGTAGTCGCTACCACCACGTTGCAGGTTGTCTATCTCACCGTAAGCATTGCGGCAGATGAAACCTTGCGTAATGTAGATTTCCGTATCCGGATAGAGATCGAGCTGTGCGCGCAATTTATCCTTAATATATACAGGATCCGGTTCTGCGTTCTTGTCAGTACGCATGAATTCCAAAGCCGGAAGCAACACGGACTTCACACCGCATTCCTGCAGGTAAAAGTTTACCATCGCCGTAGAGATAAGCTCTCCCTGTGCCAAAACCACTTTCTCTTCGAACAAAGTGAAAAGGTCTTTAGTATAGGAGCGGATGTAGTCGAAGTGGGATTTGACAACTTCAAGACCTTTCTGTTTATATTCCTGGGTTGCAAAAAGCTCATCAATATGCTGTTTATATTTTGCTTCCAGCTTATTAATAATCTCGTTGGCACCCTCCGGATTCTTCTTATACAGATAGTCCGAAATTTCCACCAATGTGTTTGTTGTTCCTGACATAGCAGAAAGAACAACAATCTTCTGTTCACCATCGGTAATCAATTTGGCTACTTCCTTCATGCGCTGAGCAGAACCTACGGAAGTTCCTCCAAACTTTAAAACTTTCATTTTCGTTACTGTTTTAGTTATCTATATTTAAATCTATTTCTATTGTTCTCTGTCTGGGCATATATTCATCAGTCACATCTACAATCTGATGGTCGGCACAACGATATACCCTGCCCGGATAATCTTTCAACAGTTGCAAATTGTGCGTCGTCATCACTACCGATGAGCCGGATTCGCAGATATTGTGCAACAATTCAACGATGGCTTTACCTGTTTCCACATCCAGATTTCCGGTTGGTTCATCCGCCAGGATGATAGCCGGAGAATTGAGTACGGCACGTGCAATCACAATGCGCTGCTGTTCGCCACCGGAAAGTTCGTTCGGAAGTTTATAACCTTTGTTGGACATTCCCACCAGTTGAAGCACTTCTTCAATACGATCCTGTATCTCCTGTTTGTTTTTCCAGCCTGTGGCACGAAGCACAAATTCCAGGTTATTATATACAGTACGGTCTGTAAGCAGCTGAAAATCCTGGAATACAATGCCTAACTTGCGGCGCAGTTGCGGGATATGCTTACGTTTGATAGATCGCATATTATAACCCAGCACTTCCGCTTCACCGTCAATTACGTCCAGTTCGCCATAAAGAGTCTTAAGCAGACTCGTTTTTCCCGAGCCTACTTTTCCGATCAAATAGACAAACTCTCCTTTGTGCAATTCCAGATTTACATCACTTAGCACACAGAGTTCCTGTTGATGGATTTCTACGTTCTTATATTGTATCAACGCCCCGTCATCCATGCCGACTCCCGTTTTAATTTTTAATTTCTAATCTTTACTTATTAATGCTTCTTCCAGGTACTGCTATGTCTTTCCTGCAGTTCACGTGCAAGATCTTCGATGCGATAGCCTTTTGAAGCAAGCAATACAATCATGTGATAAATGAGGTCGGCTCCTTCGTAGATCAAACGTTCGTCAGTACCGTTCGTTGCTTCGATCACTGTTTCCACAGCTTCCTCACCTACTTTTTGAGCTATCTTATTGATTCCCGACTCAAACAGACTGGTCGTATAAGAACCTTCGGGCATCTCTTCGTGACGCTTGTCTATGAAGTCCTGCAATGCTTTCAGGAACATGACTGGTTCTTCGTTTTTCTCCCCCCAACAAGTATCTGTGCCTGTATGACACACAGGACCTACCGGATCTACTTGAATCAATAATGTATCATTGTCGCAATCAGCCTTTATAGATACAACATGAAGGAAGTTACCGCTTTCTTCACCTTTTGTCCATAAACGATTCTTCGTACGGCTAAAGAATGTAACTTTTCCGGTTTCCACCGTTTTATCATAAGCTTCTTTATTCATGAAACCCAGCATCAAGACCTTACGTGTCTCGTTGTCCTGTATGATAGCCGGAACGAGTCCGTTCATTTTATCGAAATCCAATTCCATTTTTATATAAGTTCTAATTACTATTCCAATTTACAATTACTACCTATTCGCCTACGGAATTCTTTTGCAGACAGTTCCTATATTTATCTGACTATATAATCCATCCGCAGGAAAACCCGGCCGGGGTGCCTCACCCCCTGATGGTAATTCCTTCGCCGCAAAGATACGATTTTAATTCGGGAATTTTAATTTCTCCGAAGTGAAAAACACTGGCAGCCAATGCAGCATCTGCCTTTCCCTGTAAAAAGACATCACGGAAGTGCTCCTTACAGCCCGCACCTCCCGAAGCTATGATGGGAATAAAGAGTTGATCCGCTAAAGCGGCAAGTGCTTCATTTGCATAACCGGCTTTTACACCATCGTGATTCATGCTTGTGAAGAGTATTTCTCCTGCTCCGCGTTCCTGTGCTTCTTTAGTCCACTCGAACAGATCTTTATCCGTTTCGATGCGTCCTCCGTTCAGGTAACATTTCCAACCGTTTTCGGTCTGTTTGGCATCTACAGCCAACACACAAACTTGTGAGCCGAAATTCTTTGCTATCTCGTCAACCAACCGGGGATTGCGGATAGCGGAAGAATTGATAGAAATCTTATCTGCCCCTGCATTCAGCAGACGGTCTACATCACTTAATTCATTGATTCCACCACCTACGGTAAATGGGATATTGATATTAGCAGCAATCCGTTTTACCAATTCCGTAAAAGTCTTACGTCCTTCATGGCTTGCAGTAATGTCCAGGAAAACAAGTTCATCCGCTCCCTGTTCACTGTAAGCACGACCTAGCTCCACCGGATCACCGGCTTGGCGCAAGTTGACAAAATTCGTTCCTTTCACGGTTTGTCCGTCTTTTATATCCAGACAAGGTACTATTCTTTTTGCTAACACAATCCTATTTTATTTATTGTTCAACAATTTATAACCTATATTCCTGAAGCTCGATTCTTATCTTCCTTATAATAAAGGTATCTTATTTATTCCGATACGCTCATTACAGAAAGATTCTCAAATCTTGTAAGGTGATATGTCCTTCGTATAATGCCTTACCGAAAATAACTCCGGGAACACCGGCCTCATCCAAGGCTACAATATCATCCATCTTGCTCACCCCGCCACTAGCCATCAGATAAAGGTCAGGGAATTTTGCCAACACCTCTTTATACAAATCGATAGAAGGGCCACTCAACATTCCGTCACAGCTAATATCCGTACAGATTACTTTTCGTATACCTTTATCTATATAATTTTCGAGAAATGGAAAAAGTTCACAGGCACTTTCATCTTTCCAACCATTGACGGCTATCTTATGTTCTTTTACATCTGCCCCCAAAATAATCTTCTCACTGCCGTATATTTCCAGCCAATGACAGAATAATTCCGGATCTTTCACTGCAATGCTTCCTCCGGTTACCATCTGCGCACCGCTCTCAAAAGCAATTTTCAAATCTTCATCACTCTTTACTCCTCCACCAAAATCTATGACAAGAGAAGTGCGTACAGCAATCTGTTCCAACACCCGATAGTTAACGACATGATGAGAAGCAGCACCGTCCAAGTCTACCACATGAAGCCTGCGAACACCGTTCGCTTCAAACTCCTTTGCAACTTCCACCGGGTTCTCATTATACACCTTTTTACTATCGTAATCTCCCTGGGAAAGGCGTACGCACTTTCCATCAATAATATCAATGGCTGGAATAATTTCTATCATCTATTTACTATTTGTATCTTAGAGGTTTAAAAAGTTTGTCAGAATCTTCTCTCCTGTCTTACCACTTTTTTCCGGATGGAACTGGGTAGCATAAAAGTTATCTTTATGGAGCGCAGCACTGAACGGGTGAATATAGTCAGTTGTAGCAGCAGTAAAGTCGCAGGTCGGCACATAGAAGCTATGCACAAAATAGACAAACTCTTCTTCGGTGAACCCTTCAAACAATTTGCTATTCGTTTTTCCAATGGTGTTCCATCCCATGTGCGGCACTTTATCCTCATGTTTCTGCGGGACAAAACGTTTCACATCCACATCAAAGATATTCAAACAATCGACTTCTCCTTCTTCGGAATGCCGGCACATCAACTGCATGCCGAGACAAATTCCAAATACAGGCTGACGGAGATTCTTAATCAGTTCGTCCAGTCCCGTTGCCTTCAAGTGGTTCATGGTAGTTTCCGCCTCTCCCACTCCGGGAAAAATAACTTTATCGGCCGATTGGAGTTCTTCTTTATCAGCAGTAATCACCGCTTCTACCCCCAACCGCTTTAAAGCATAATCCACAGAACGAATATTGCCGGCATTGTATTTTACAACTGCTACTTTCATCAGCTAAATATTACTGTTTTATTTTTATAAGCCAAAACTTTGCGCTCGATGTGCTTCTGCACTGCACGCGAAAGAACGATTTTTTCCAAATCCTTTCCTTTATTTACGAGGTCTTCAATAGCATCTTTATGAGTAATGCGCACTACATCCTGTTCAATAATCGGTCCGGCATCCAGCTCTGTCGTTACATAATGACTAGTTGCACCAATAATTTTCACCCCTCTCTGGAAAGCTGCGTGATAAGGCTTCGCCCCTACAAACGCAGGAAGGAAAGAATGATGAATATTGATAATCTTATTCGGATAAGCATTAATCATCTGTTCGGAGATCACCTGCATATAGCGTGCCAATACAATAAATGTAATCTTATGTTTGGCAAGCAATTCCATCTCTTTGCGCTCCTGTTCTTCTTTCGTCTCCTTGGTGATAGGGAACAGATAGAAAGGAATTCCGAAACGTTCTGCCACGTGCTGCAAATCCGGATGATTACTTATAATAAGAGGTATCTCTACATTCCACTCTCCTGCCGTATACCGGGCTAACATATCGAAAAGACAGTGTGACAGCTTGGATACGAAAATAGCCATACGTGGTTTTACATCAGAGAAATAAAGACGAAAATCCATTTCATATTTTTGCCCGTAGAGTGTTCTGAAATAATCTTCAATTTTTTCCTGTGGAACCAGAAAATCTTTCAGTTCCCATTCAATACGCATGAAGAAGATGTTCTCTACATGATCTACATACTGATCCAAATAGATAATATTTCCTTTGTTTACCGTAATAAAGTCTGTCACTTCCGCTAGGATTCCCGGTTTGTCGGGACAGTGCAATAACAGTTTGGCTGTTGTCATCATTCTTTCTACTAATTAACGATTCTAGGCAGATTATTTTCTACCTTTCTAATTTTAGTCCGCAAAAATAACGATTTATTGCAAAATTACGAATTATTCAAGCAGAAAGTTGATATAAAAACGGTGATTTCTTACAGATAGAAAGATATCGAGAGTTATTTTCAATGAAAAGAATGACAAACTTTAGGATAGTGACGCCATTGCCTTCGGATAGTGACGGTATTCCATCGTGATAGCGTCACTATAACGATCAGATACCGTCACTATCCGAAGAGAAGAAAAACGAATATTTTTTTTCATTACAAAAGTACTCAAAATGAGACACTAAGCATTTTTCTTGTTTTTTCTTGAAAAAAACTTTTCTCAAAACGCTTGCAGGTTTACAAAAAACAACTACCTTTGCACCCGCAATCGAGAGAGATGCAGATTAATAAATTGAAATTCTGGTGCGTTAGTTCAGTTGGTTAGAATACATGCCTGTCACGCATGGGGTCACGGGTTCGAGTCCCGTACGCACCGCTTCTTTCACTAAGAAGCAGAGAGAAATATAAATGAGTTAATCCAATTAAAATTTGGTGCGTTAGTTCAGTTGGTTAGAATACATGCCTGTCACGCATGGGGTCACGGGTTCGAGTCCCGTACGCACCGCTTTCTTATGAAGCAAAATAAAGAAAAGCCCTGAAGTTCAATACTTTAGGACTTTTCTTTTTGTCCAATACCCCACCCAAAAGCCGCGGAATAACGCAGTTAGCACTGGCTTATCCGTTGGACTTTTCGGAGCCGAAAAAAGTCCAACGATTTAGATTTGTTTTCGCTGATTCTCAGTATTTTGCATAGTCTGATTTGGAACAATACGATTTAACTTTGTACCACTAAAAATGCAAGAAGTATGGGAATTGAAAAAAGACGTAGTACACTGAGTGTGTTGTTTTACATCAAGCGGCAGAAGCTGCTGAAAAACGGGGAAGCCCCCGTCTGTATGCGCATTACCGTTGACAAGCGGAAGGCGGAGATTGTAATTAAGCGCAGTGTGCCGGCGGAACTTTGGAACCAAGCGAAGGAGTGTTCCAAAGGAAAAGACCGCAACTCGCAGGAACTTAACCATTACATAAATTCAGTCCGTGCCAAGGTGTTGCAGATACACAGGGAGCTGGAGATAGACAACAAGGTTGTTACGGCAGACATTATCCGTGACAGGTATTATGGAAGGGACAAGGTGCAGTACACCCTTTTGGAAGTCTATGCGGACCATAATAAAAAATGCCGGGCTCTAATCGGTAAGGAATATACTGAATCAACCGTAACCAAATTTGAAACCTCCATCAACAGGCTGAGGGAGTTTATCCGTTTCCGTTATCATAAGGATGACCTCTACCTGAATGAACTGGACGGACAGTTCATCCGTGATTTCGAGTATTGGCTGAAGACTTCCATAGGATGCCAGAACAATTCCGCACTGAAACATTTGAAGAATTTGAAGAAGGTGATACGGATTGCATTGGCCAACGAGTGGATGAAAAAAGACCCGTTCTATGGTATCCATTTCAGGATTGATGAAGTAAACGTGGAATTTCTTTCCAAAGATGAGCTTGAAAGATTGATGGACAAGGATTTTGAAATCAAGCGGCTGGAGCAGGTGCGTGATGTCTTTGCCTTCTGCTGCTTCACCGGCATGGCCTTTGCAGATGTCCAGCAACTCAGCAAAGAGCATCTCGTAAAGGACAACGAAGGTAACTTGTGGATTCGGAAAGCCCGGCAAAAGACCGGACAGATGTGCAATATCCCTATTATATCGCCCGCCCGAAAACTGATAGACAAGTATTCCCGCCAACCGGACTGCATTGCTAAAAATGTACTTTTGCCCGTACTGAGCAACCAGAAAATGAATGCCTATCTGAAGGAAATCGCGGATATTTGCGGAATACAGAAGCGGCTGACGACACACGTCGCCCGCCATACTGCGGCCACTGTTGTATTTTTGGCGAATGAGGTGAGCATGGAGAATGTGGCAAAAATTCTGGGACATTCCAATATCCGTATGACCCAGCACTATGCCAAAGTGTTGGATACCTCCATCCTGCGTGACATGGGAAATGTGGAAAGAAATTTTTCTAAAAGGCAAGTATAGGAGTCATGGACAGAGGAATAATAACCATCAGTGATACGGGAGCGGTTTTCATGCCTGCCATACCCGTATGGATGACCCAACCTGAGATAGCGGATTTGTTCGGTGTATATTGTTCGGACATCCGTAGGGCTGTCCGCTCCATTTACAAGAACCGTGAATCCGTTGAACAGGACACCATGTGGTACATCAAAAATGATGACCGGACAAGCATGGATGTCTATTCCCTTGAAATGGTAATAAACATCGCATTCCGATTACGCAGCCGGGAAAGCCTGTATTTTAGACAACATTTGATGAGAGTTCTGCACCCGGACAATAAAAATACCGATTGCCTGTTGCTCTATATGACAAGACGTAAGGAAAGAACGGTATTTTCTTGAATCTTTGCCAAGCATAGCTTCCGGAGTTATTACACTTGAGGGGCATATACATCCGCCAGACAATGTATGTGCCCCTCCTTATATATCCTTAAAAGTCATCCGTATAATAAGCCTCATGATAGCCGGCTTTGAGCAACCGCTCAATATCACTTTCCTTATATATAATTTTCCCTCCAAGCCGGATGTATGCAATACGTCCTTCATTCCGATACTCCTGCAAGGTACGCCGGCTGATTTTCAGCCGTTCCGCCACCTCTTTGTCCGTCAGAAAATGTTCACCTCCCAATACCGGACGATATTCCCTTTTCATCTGTTCCATTTTCGCAACAATCTGCTCCGTATTGTCTATAAAATAGGCAACCCATTCGCTTTCCCTTGTCATCAGTCTGTTATCCATAGGCATTCTATTCTTTAATTGTCATTGACTCTTTTTTCTTTTCCACAACCGCAAGGACACGTTCAACATCTTCCGGGAGATAATATGTCTTGTGGTTTATCTGCGAATAAGCCAGCCGTCCGTTATCCCGTAATGTCTGTAAGGTCCGCGGACTTATATTCAGAAGTATGCAGACATCCTGGCTGTCCATCCATCCGCTCATCTTCTTGTCATCGTCCTTAGGACACAATGCCCCAGCCCTGGTTACAAGCTCGTCAAATCTTGAAACCATTTCTTCAAAAGTTTTCTTCTCAATACTTATAATTTCCATATTTCATTTGAATATTTGATTATTACACAACTCTGCTCCGGTAGTGACGTTCTTGTCAGCCCTCCCGGAGTTGGGGCAAAAATAATATACCACATGGCATTTATGTGCAGTTGTCTGCTGACTGGCAGCTTGTTGCCCCGGTTGTCCGGGTTACGGCGACAATTTCCAAAAAATCTTGCGTGACACACGTAGTGAGTTGTTAAAGCCCCCTTTGCCTATTGCCGAACTTTGCCGCAGAAACAAAAGAAAAATACTGCGTATGGAAGTGATAACAATGGAAAGTTCCGCATACATGGCGTTGACGGAACAGATAGCGGAGATAGCAAGCCATATCCGCAAAAGTGAGGACAAGAAGGCCGGTCTTCCGGACAGGCAGGTCGATTCAGCCGAGGCCGCCCGGATACTGGGCATCAGCAGGCGTACCCTGCAACGGATGCGCGACGGGCACCGCATCCGGTACACCACGCTCGGCGGAAAATGCATGTACCGCCTCTCGGAGATAGACCGCTTCATCACGGAGCACACGGTAACGGAGGAAAACGGCACGCTGGAGGGCATCAGCCGGAACCATGCGCTCCGCACGGGAAGCAACGGAAAAACAAACGGGAGGAGGAAATAGGTCATGGAACTGCTTACCAGAAAGAATTTCGAGAGTTGGATGCAGAGAATCCTCGAACGGCTTGACCGCCAGGACGAGCTGCTGCTCTCAATGAAGGCGAAGGAGAAGGAGACTTCCCTTTCCGAGAGCGTGAGGCTTTTCGACAACCAGGACCTGTGCATGCTGCTCCAAATCAGCAAGCGTTCCCTGCAACGCTACCGCAGCAAAGGCGCTCTCTCCTTCAAGGTATTGGGAAAGAAGACCTATTACAGCGAGGCGGACGTGCTGAATTTCCTTTCCGAACACGTAAAGGATTTCCAAAAAGAAGATGTCGAGTTCTACAAGGCTCGTATCCATAATTTCTTAAATAAATAACCCATTAAACATTATTCGAATGGCAAAGAAAAAAGACGAAAAGGATGTGCTGATCGTCCGTGACGAGAAGACGGGCGAAATCAGCGTGGTAGCCGGACTGAACGCGGACGGCTCGCCCAAAAGGACACCCGCGAAGGTGGAAAACTCCCAGGCTTTCCTACTGTTCGACAAGCATGGCGACATGCTTGACAACTTCTTCAAGAACTTCTTCCGGCAATGCAAGGAGCCCACCCGCTTCGGTTTCTACCGCATCGCGGCGGAGCAGGTGGACGGGCTGCTGGATGTGATGAAAGAACTGCTTAAAAACCCCGTCATGAACAAGGACGTGCTCTCCGCCCATCTGTTCGACACTTCCGAGTACGAGCGGCAGGCGGCGCAGGAGCGGAAAACGGATGTGGAACAACAAAAGGAAGGGAACATGGAAGAGAAACAGGAGAACGCGCAGGAGCAGTCGCAGGGTAAGAAAGGCTACCAGCCCATTGACGAGGGCAAAGTCAACTGGCAGGAGCTGGAAAAGAAATGGGGAGTAAGGCGTGAAGACCTCGACAAGTCGGGCGACCTTACCAGGATGCTCCATTACGGCAAGTCCGACCTGGTGAAAGTGACGCCCACCTTCGGCGGCGAGTCCTTCGAGCTGGACGCCCGGCTCTCTTTCCGCAGGAATGAGGACGGCAGCGTGGGGCTCGTGCCCCACTTCATCCGCAAGGAGCAGAAGCTGGACGAGTACAAGGGACACAAGTTCAGCGCCGAGGACAAGAAGAGCCTTCGTGAGACAGGGAACATGGGAAGGGTTGTGGACCTGGTTGATAAAGAAACGGGGGAAATCATCCCCTCCATTATCAGCATAGACCGCAAGACGAACGAGCTTACCGACCTGGCGGCAAACAAAATCCGTGTCCAGAGCAAAATCGGGGAAACGGAGATTACCCCGCAGGAACAGGCCATGCTCCGTGCCGGACTGCCCGTGAAGGACAAGCACATCACGTTCAGCGATGGCCGCGAGTTCATCACCACCCTGCAAGCCAACGTGGAGAAGCGCGGACCGGAGTTCGTTCCGAGAACCACCCGTCCCGTGAAGAAAGAGCAGGCGCAGGAGAACAAGGAAGAGCACAAGACCGCACAAGGAGAAAAACAGGAGGACGGCAAGACGCGCCGTAACACATGGGTGAACGAGGACGGCAGCATCCGTTCCATCAGCAAGTGGAGCGACGTGAAGTTCACCGAACAGCAGAAAGCCGACTATGTGGCGGGTAAGGCAGTCAGGCTGGAAAACGTGACCGACAAGAAAGGTTTCCACGCCCTCATGTACATCAAGTTCAGCCCGGAGAGAGAACGTCCGCTGCGTTACGATACGAATCCCGACACGGCGCAGCAGGTCGCCCCGGCGAACGAGAGCCGCACACAGGTGGCTGTCAATAACGAGGGAAAGACCAATGAGGCTACCAAAAACCTGAAGGACCCGTTGCAGAAAGGACAGACCGCTCCGAAGGACGATGCCCAGAGGCAGCAGGAGAAGCCGCAGAAGAAAAACAAAGGCATGAGGGTATGACCGGAGTGCCACCACTAAGAGCCTGTTTAAATTTTCTTGAAATAAGTTCTTATGAGCATTTTCTAAGTCTGTTTTCGGCCTTTTTATCTGTATTTCTTCGTTACATAGCCCGCTATGCTCCTTAGAAATACAGATAAAAATCCTCAAAAACAGCTCTTAGAAAAAAGCTCCAATAAAATTTAAACAGGCTCTAAATCCAAAATAATTATCCAAAAAATCATTTAAACAGTAAGAGAACATGAAAACAATCATCGCAGAAAAACCGTCGGTAGCCCGTGAGCTGGCACGCATCGTGGGCGCGACAAAGAGAGAGGAAGGATATTTGCAGGGAGGCGGCTATGCCGTGACATGGGCGTTCGGGCACCTTGTCCAACTTGCCATGCCCGACGGCTACGGCATACGCGGCTTTGTCCGTGACAGCCTGCCCATCCTTCCCGAAACCTTCACCCTCATACCCCGCCAGGTCAGGACAGAGAAAGGCTACAAGCCGGACAGCGGCGTGGCCGCACAGATAAAAGTCATCGCCGGGCTGTTCAAGGAGAGCGAACAGATTATCGTGGCAACGGATGCGGGCCGCGAAGGGGAACTGATCTTCCGCTACCTCTACCACTACATCGGCTGCACCACGCCTTTCGTGCGGCTGTGGATAAGCTCGCTCACGGACAAAGCCATCCGTGAGGGATTGCGCAACCTCGAAGAGGGCAGTAAATACGACAACCTCTATCTGGCGGCAAAGGCACGTAGCGAATCGGACTGGCTCGTCGGCATTAACGGCACGCAGGCACTCTCCATCGCCGCCGGACGCGGAACTTACTCCGTAGGACGTGTACAGACACCCACGCTGGCAATGGTATGCGAACGCTACTACGAGCACAGCCGTTTCACTCCCGAAGCCTTTTGGGGACTGCATCTTGCCACGGACGGATGCGGTGCCGGTGAAACCGTCAAGTTCTCTTCCGTGGAGAAGTGGAAAGAGAAAGGCATGGCAACGGAACTATATAACAAGGTAAAGGCAGCCGGTTCCGCTACCATAACCAAAGTCGAGCGCAAGGAAAAGACGGAGGACACGCCGCTTCTGTATGACCTTACCTCCATCCAGAAGGATGCCAACACCAGGCACGGGTTCACGGCGGAACAGACGCTCGACATCGTGCAGAAGCTCTACGAGAAGAAGCTCGTGACCTATCCCCGTACCGGCAGCCGCTACATCCCCGAAGACGTGTTCGCGGAGATACCGAAGCTGCTCGCCTTTGCCGGCTCCCTGCCCGAATGGGCGGGCAAGGTTTCCGGTGGCACAAAGCCTACCCGACGAAGTGTGGACGACGGCAAGGTGACCGACCACCACGCCCTGCTTGTCACGGGCGAAAAACCGCTGTTCCTTGCCAAAGACGACGCGATAATCTACCACATGATAGCCGGACGCATGGTCGAGGCATTCTCGGAGAAATGCGTCAAGGACGTGACCACGGTTACGGCTGAGTGCGGCGGCGTGGAGTTCACGGCAAAAGGCTGTATCATCAGGCAAGCCGGATGGCGTGCCGTATGCAAGGCTGCCGAAAAGACAGAAAAAGAGGAGCCGGAACCGGAAGCGGTACTGCCCGACTGGAAAGAGGGCGATACGTTGGCGGTCAAGGCTTCCTCCATCATGGAAGGCAGGACCAAGCCGAAGCCCCTGCACACCGAAGCCACCCTGCTCGCGGCGATGGAGACCGCAGGCAAGAACATCGGGGACGAGGAACTGCGCCAGGCATTGAAGGAGTGCGGCATCGGCACCCCCGCCACCCGCGCCTCCATCATCGAGACGCTCTTTGCCCGTGAGTACATGACCCGCTGCAAGAAATCGCTCGTGCCCACGGAGAAAGGTCTGGCACTCTATTCGGTTGTCAAGACGATGCGTATCGCAGACGTCGGCATGACGGGTGAATGGGAAAAGGAGCTTGCCCGTATCGAGCGTGGGGAGGTGTCCGCCGAAGTGTTCCGGCATGAGATTGAGGGCTATACCGCTGAAATCACCTCGGAACTGCTGTCATGCGACAAGCTGTTCGGGCATAAGGACTCCGGCTGTGCCTGCCCCAAGTGCGGCACGGGCAGGATGCAGTTCTATGGGAAGGTGGTGCGCTGCGACAACGCGGAGTGCGGCCTGCCCGTGTTCCGTCTGAAGGCAAGCCGCAATCTGTCCGATGATGAAATCAGGGAACTGCTGACCACCGGAAAGACGAAAGTCCTGAAAGGCTTCAAGAGCAAGCAGGGCAAGAGCTTTGATGCGGTTGTCGCCTTTGACGCGGACTACAACACCACGTTCGTGTTCCCTGAAACGAAAAAGGGCGGTCCTGCGAATAAAAGTCGCGGCAGCCATGTAAAAAGAGGGAAATAATCAGTACCTTCGCCACTGGTTCATTGTAGCAATGATTTTCGGCTGCACCCGGCATAGCCCGAACACGTTCGGCTCTGCGCTCGTTTGCACGAAAATTCATTGTCATTCATGTTTTCTTGTTCAAGAATACTGTTTTTACAATGGATTTAGTGGTGGCACTTCGGGAGGGATACCCGGAGTGCTTTTTACTTCCTATTACCTTTTCCTCTTTATTACCCATCCCGTTTTTATTCATCCACTAAATCCAAAAATATATGAACAAGAAGAACAAGAAAGAGCAGACCGAACTGTCCTATTACGGGCTGTACCTGCTGAATTACCTCAAGGAGAACAAGTTTGAACAGGAGGACGACGCGGCATTCATAAAGGGACGTGCCGACAGTGCCGCAGAAACCTACGAGCGTGCCAGGCTGGAAGGCTATCCCGCCGACGGCGCGCAGGAGCTGGCGATGGCGGAGCTGTTGCGAGGGCTCCACTATTCCCGGTACAACATCCTGCATGAAGTCGTGGAGAACGAGTTCGCCGGTGAGGTGCCGGAAGCGGAGCGCGGGGCGTTCGTGGCAGGGCTGCTGCCGCTTGTCGGGAATGTCTTTTCCATCCATGACCTTTCGGACGACCATTTCGCCCTCTCTCCCGAATACGACCTGCTTTATACCGAACTGACCGGAGCCGTGGTCCTTTATATCGAGGCGTATGGCGTTTAACCGCAAGCAGAAGCTACGGGACAACATCGAGGCTTTACGGACGGCATTCATCCTTGACAGGGAGCGGCGCACGCCCACGGCACGCGAGCGCCTGCTTTTGGAAAGGTTCTGCGGTTTCGGGGGACTGAAGTTCATCCTCAATCCCGCAAAGGAACTGACGGACGCCGTCCATTGGGCGAAATCGGACCTCGAACTTTTTGCCCCGACGGTGGAGCTGCACAGGCTCATCCGGGAGAACAGCAATGACGATAACGAATACAAGCGGTATATGGACAGTCTGAAAGGCTCCGTCCTCACCGCTTTCTACACCCCCGCGGAGATAGCCGGCACCATCGCGGACGTGCTGCACGAGCACGGCATACGCCCTGACCGGGTGCTGGAGCCGTCGGCGGGCGTGGGTGCCTTTGTGGATGCGGTGCTGGACAACCGCCCGGATGCCGACGTGATGGCGTTCGAGAAGGATTTGCTCACGGGCAAGATCCTGAAACACCTGCACCCCGGCCATAAGGTAAGGATACAGGGTTTCGAGAAGATAGAGAAGCCCTTCAACAACTATTTTGACCTGGCAATCTCCAACATCCCGTTCGGTGACGTGGCCGTGTTCGACCCGGATTTTTCGGGCAGCAAGGACACCGCAAGGCGTTCGGCGGCGAAGACGGTACACAACTACTTCTTCCTGAAAAGCCTTGATACGGTACGTGAGGGCGGCATCGTGGCATTCATCACCACGCAGGGTGTGCTGGATGCCCCGTCCAACGCGCCCATACGCGAGTACATGATGCGTCATGCCAACCTGGTGGGTGTAGCCCGCCTGCCGAACAACCTGTTCACGGAGAACGCGAACACGGAAGTGGGCAGCGACCTGATTCTCCTGCAAAAGAACAGCCACAAGAACGGGGAGCTGTACTATAATGAAAAATTGTTCGTGCAGACCGAAAAGACACCTATCGGCACTCCGGTAAACGCATACGCCTACAGCATAAGCCTGCCTTCCAACACGGATATGATCAAAGGTACCGACCCTTACGGGAAGCCTGCCTACAAGTATATACACCGGGGTGATACCACCCAACTGGCAGAGGACCTTCGGGAGCATCTGAAAATAGAATTGCAACAACTGGATAAGGGACTGTATGAGAAATACAGCCTGCATCCGGTACAGAGTAAAAGTACGGCAGAGGAAGTGTCAACCGCTCCGGTAGCCGCAACCGTAATGCCTGCCATAACAGAGAGTTCCAAAGATACAGAGAAGGTGCAGCCTGTGGAAGAAAAACCGGAGATAGAACCGCACCAGCCGGATATTTCGGCCGGTGTGCAACTTGACCTGTTCGACCTTTGGGGATTTACCGAAGCGGAACGGAAGCAGGCGGTTACGGGCAAAAAGAAAAAGGCACCGGATAAAACGGCGAAAAAGGCGGGTGTGAAAAAGAGTGCGCCGGTCCAGCCGAAGGTGCAAAGCACACCGAAAGCCGTGCCACCGCCACCGGTCATAGTGTCCCCCGTACCGGAAAACAAGGAAGCGGAACAAGGGAATTCCATCGGGCAAGGCAATCCGGAAGACGTGTATGCAGCCATCAACTGGGAGGACAATCCGCCCATCAACGGCTTCTATGAGATGATGATGAACCTCACGCCCGAACGACGGGCGGAGCTCCGGCAGGTGGCGGCACGGCACGGAGAGGAACAACAACCGGAAAAGGAACTGCAGCAAATAGAAAAGGAGCCTGACTTGTCGCCACGTCCCTACCACCGCACGCCGGAGATGCACCTGCGTGAGGGGTCATTGGTGGCAAACAGGGCACGTGACAACATCGGCTATCTCAAGGACATCACACCATACGGTGCGACCTTCCAACCGCTCGGACTGACCGGTTATCAGAAGGAGAAAGCACTGTTGTATGTCTCGCTCCGTGACGCATACGAGCGGTTGTACCGCTATGAATCGCTACAGCGCGAGGAAAATGTCCCGTGGCGCGAACATCTGAATACCTGTTATGATGAGTTCGTCATGCGTTACGGCAATCTCAATGCCGGGCAGAATGTGAAGCTGGTGATGATGGATGCCGGCGGGCGTGACATACTATCGTTGGAGCGTGCCGAAGAAGGGAAATTCGTCAAGGCGGACATCTTCGAACATCCCGTTTCCTTTTCGGTGGGAACCGACATCCATGCAGGCTCTCCCGAAGAAGCCCTGTCCGCCTCTCTCAACAAATACGGCGGTGTCAATCTGGAGTATATGCGCACCATTACCGACGGGACGGAGGAGGAACTGCTCACCGCCCTGAAAGACCGCATCTATTTCAACCCGTTGGCGGACGGTTACGAGATCAAGGACCGTTTCATAGCCGGCAATGTGATAGAAAAGGCGGAGCGCATCGAGGCATGGATAAACGGCAATCCCGACAGTGGAAGGATGCCCGATGTGAGAGAGTCGCTTGAGGCCCTGCGGGACGCGGAGCCCCGGCGCATTACCTTCGAGGAACTGGACTTCAACTTCGGTGAGCGCTGGATTCCCACAGGCGTGTATTCCGCCTACATGAGCCACTTGTATGAGACGGACGTGCGGATCGGTTATTCCACCAGCCTGGACGAGTTCTCCGTTTCCTGCGGGCACAAGAGCATGAAGATTACGGACGAGTTTCTCGTCAAGGGGCACTACCGGCACTACGACGGTATGCACCTTCTCAAGCACGCCCTACACAACACCTGCCCGGACATGATGAAGCCGACGGGACAGAAAGACGAGCACGGAAACGAGATCAAGGTGCGTGACAGCGAGGGCATACAGCTTGCCAACGCGAAGATTGACGAGATACGAAACGGCTTCTCCGAATGGCTGGAAGAGCAGTCGCCGCAGTTCAAGGAGCGGCTGACCACGATGTACAACCGCAAGTTCAACTGCTATGTGCGTCCGCAATATGACGGCTCGCACCAGACCTTTCCCGACCTCAATCTGAAGGGGCTGGCAAGCCGTGGGGTGAAGAGCATCTATCCCTCGCAGAAGGATTGTGTCTGGATGCTGAAACAGAACGGCGGGGGCATTTGTGACCATCAGGTCGGGACCGGCAAAACACTGATAATGTGCATCGCGGCCCATGAGATGAAGCGTCTTGGCATGGTGCACAAGCCGATGATTATCGGCTTGAAGGCGAACGTGGCGGAGATTGCCGCCACCTACCAGGCCGCCTATCCGAATGCGAGGATACTGTATGCCTCGGAAAAGGATTTCTCAGCTGCCAACCGCGTGCGCTTCTTCAATAACATCAAGAACAACGACTACGACTGTGTCATCATGTCGCACGACCAGTTCGGCAAGATACCGCAGTCGCCGGAGTTGCAGCAGCGTATCTTGCAGGAAGAGCTGGACACGGTGGAGGAAAACCTTGACGTGCTGCGCCGGCAGGGAAAGGACATCTCACGCGGTATGCTGAAAGGATTGGAAAAGCGCAAGTTCAACCTGACGGCAAAGCTGGAGAAGATTGAGCATGACATCCGTTCACGCACGGATGACGTGGTGGATTTCAAGCAGATGGGTATCGACCACATCTTTATAGACGAGAGCCACCAGTTCAAGAACCTGACTTTCAACACGCGCCATGACCGTGTGGCGGGGTTGGGAAACTCGGAAGGAAGCCAGAAAGCGCTCAACATGCTCTTTGCCATACGCACCATACAGGAGCGCACGGGAAAGGACTTGGGGGCCACGTTCCTTTCGGGCACGACCATTTCCAACTCGCTGACGGAGCTGTACCTGCTGTTCAAGTACCTGCGCCCGAAGGAGCTGGAACGGCAGGACATCCGCTGTTTTGACGCTTGGGCGGCGATATTCGCCAAGAAGACGACGGATTTCGAGTTCAACGTGACGAACAACATCGTGCAGAAGGAGCGTTTCCGCTACTTCATCAAGGTGCCGGAACTTGCCGCCTTCTACAATGAGATTACCGACTACCGCACGGCTGAGGATGTGGGTGTTGACCGTCCTGACAAGAACGAGATACTGCACCACATACCGCCCACACCGGAGCAGGAGGATTTCATACAGAAGCTGATGCAGTTCGCCAAGACGGGCGACGCCACCCTGCTCGGCAGGCCGCCGCTCTCCGAAACGGAGGAGAAGGCGAAGATGCTCATCGCAACGGACTATGCCCGGAAGATGGCGCTCGATATGCGCATGGTGGACCCGGCATACGAGGACCACCCGGACAACAAGGCTTCCCACTGCGCCCGGACGATTGCGGAGTATTACCACAAGTATGAGGCGCAGAAGGGCACGCAGTTCGTGTTCTCGGATCTCGGCACGTACCAGCCGGGCGAGAACTGGAATGTCTATTCGGAAATCAAGCGCAAGCTGTCGGAGGATTACGGCATACCGGCCCATGAGGTCCGCTTCATCCAGGAGTGCAAGAGCGAGAAGGCACGCAAGGCGGTAATCGACGCGATGAACGCCGGGACGGTGCGTGTGCTGTTCGGCTCCACTTCCATGCTCGGCACGGGGGTGAACGCACAGAAGCGGTGCGTGGCTATCCATCATCTGGATACGCCCTGGCGTCCCTCTGACCTGGAACAGCGCGACGGCAGAGGGGTGCGTGCCGGCAATGAGATTGCCAAGCTATACGCCGGCAACAAGGTGGATGTGGTGATTTATGCGGTGGAGAAATCATTGGACTCCTACAAGTTCAACCTGCTGCACTGCAAGCAGACGTTCATCTCTCAGCTTAAAAGCGGGGCGATGGGTGCGCGTACCATCGACGAGGGTGCGATGGACGAGAAATCGGGCATGAACTTCTCGGAGTACATGGCTATCCTTTCCGGCAATACGGACTTGCTCGACAAGGCGAAGCTGGAAAAGCGGATTGCCTCGCTGGAAGGTGAGCGGAAGTCATTCAACAAGGGCAAACGCGAGTCGGAGTTCAAGCTGGAGTCAAAGACGGGAGAACTGAGGAACAACACCGCCTACATCCATGCCATGACGGAAGACTGGGAGAAGTTTCTGGCTGCCGTCCAGACGGACAAGGAAGGCAAACGGCTCAATCCGGTCAAGATTGAGGGATTGGATTCCACCGACGAGAAGGTTATCGGGAAGCGTTTGCAGGAAATCGCCAAGAACGCGGCAACAGGCGGACTGTACACGCAAATCGGTGAGCTGTACGGTTTCCCCATCAAGGTTATCAGCGAAAGGTCGGTAAGCGACGGGCTTGAATTTATAGACAACCGCTTTGTGGTTGAGGGCAACTATAAGTACAAGTACAACAACGGTCACCTGGCGATGGCGGATACCCATGCTGCTGCAACCAATTTCCTGAATGCCCTGGAGAAGATTCCTTCGATTATTGACCAGTACAAGGAGAAAAACGCAGTACTGGAGCGTGAGATACCGCAGTTGCAGGAGATTGCCGGAAAGACGTGGAAGAAGGAGGAGGAACTGAAAGGGCTGAAATCGGAACTTGCCGCGCTTGACCGCAGGATACAGCTGGAACTCGCCCCCGTGACCGAAGGAGCGGCCATAGCGGAAAATGTGCAGGGTCCCGGCAAGGGGAACACTGCGGCGGAAGTCAAAGCGCTCCGTACCGTGCCGAGGCACGGGCTGTAAAGGGTGCAGGCAGGCGATATGAAAACCATACGGCTTTTTTCCATACAGTTGTAAAACAACATGGGGCCGTCCAAAAGCAGGACAGCCCCATGAGTCGGAAATTATAACACGATAAAATGCAGGCTTATAAACTGTTACCCTAAAAAACAGTCCGTCTTGCCTAATCCAATTTGAGCAATGCCTTGTCGTTATCCGAGAACCGGACGCATATCGCCTTGCCCTTGGCCCGCAGGTTCATGCGGACATGGCGGGTGGTGTATGCAGTACAAACGGCCTCGAAATCGTCAACACCTTCCCGGGTAGCCCCATCGGGTTTCCATAGCGTTGTACTCGGTGCCGCGTCGTTGGAATGCGTGTAGGACGGCTTGCACCAATAGACGGCATCGTCCCTCCATTCCAAATCAATTAAGGCGTTTTTAATTTCCGTGTTCAGCTGGTTGTCACCGTTCTGAACCAAATCATAAGTCAGTAATAACATGTTGTTTTAATTTTGATGATTAGATATTTATTATGACACAATGAAAAAATATGCGTTAGAATTCATCGCGATACGTCTGCCCTGTCTTCAGGTAGGGAACGCACCTAAAAATCACGCTGCTCGCGTATGAACTTGCCGTCGGCGCTGTAATAAAGATCCAGGCTGCGGCTGATGGAAATTTCGTAGCCGCCCAGCTCCTTCTCGATCTTGTAGGCCTGGGCGTCAGGATACCTGACCGCCATGTCGTCGGCTATCGCCTCCGGTATGATGCCTGCGGGAAGCGTGGAGAACACGCAATCGACACTCAGCCATACGCCGGAGGAGTCGAACGTCAGTTCGGTACCGTCGGAAAGGAGGACCTCGTACTCCTTGCGTCCGTCATCCTTCTCCCATTTGGAATAGGCGGTTTCGGTGCCGGGAAAGAACCGGAGAATGAACTGCTGGGCGGTCTGAGGGAGGCCGGAAAAGTCTATCGTCTTCTCGTCCCTGTCACAACCCTGCAAGGAGAACGCCATAATCATAAAGGCCACTATGGGCAGCATGTGTAAAAATTTCTGTTTCATATTGCTTGAAAAAATTAATTTGTTTTTGATTAATCGGCCTTATGAAAAAACACTTTTTCATAAGGCTTGCTGTTTTAATCAGTCGTCAATGTCAATCAGCCGGTATTCAAGGTCGAACGTCAGTTCGAGCCCGCCCGAAAGCTCCACCTCGTAGTCGCGGCTGCCGCGGTCAATCTGCCGGATGAAGTTCTGCGGATAATGCTTGGAAACGAAGTTGGCAATGGATGCAGGGACAATGGATACGGGCACGGGATTGTGGCCGCAGTCCACCTCTTTCCATTCACCGCTCTTGCGGAACTCTACCTTTATGCCGTCCGGATATAGCACTTCGTAGGTAACCTCCAGAATGTCACGCTCCTGCTTGGCATAAGCCACCTGCTTGCCGGGGAAATGCGTCTGAAGGAACAGACGGGACGCCTCCGGAAGCTGTGACACGGAGATTGGATGGTCACTGCCGGCCCGGGCCTCGAACGTCGCGGCGGCAAAGAATGCGGCGGCAATAATAAAAATCTTCTTCATAAATAAGAATTTCACTAATAAGTTAATTAATCGTTAATTATCACGTTGCGAATTTCGGGGGCAATTCTGGAATAAATTTGGAAATATCATTATAATGAAATCTTTTTTCAGAATGATTGTGTATCCAAGAATGAAAATATCCCTCACCCGTCCGACACCGCAAAATGTATTGTTCCGTATGAAACATTCCGAACGGATACAAACCGTGTGACATGACATGCTGCACGGCAGGATGACACACGAAAAATGTATTCGTCCCACTTCCGAAAACCATAGGCCGGAAGATTCGGGTGCAAAAATAATAACACCGGAATTTATAGGGGTTGTTCGGCTTAAAAATTTATGTAATATTATGAATATGAAGCTGTTGCAAACAGACATCTTGTTAAATTTATGTTACATTGAACCGGAGAAAAATATACAAAATATCCGTGTGTCCAGGGTCGGCTCTCATACCCGGGGGATGAGAAAATAACAGAAAAAAAATCATCCCTGCGGGAGATAAAAAAGTTTCAGATGGAACAGAAAAATCTGTTTCATCTGAAACTTCATGAATAAGAAAAAAGCAAGGATGAGATACAAAAAACAGAGGATAAAAAGCGTAGGAGAAGAAAAGAAAATCAGGTTAAAATACATTACATAAATTCCAATGAAAAATGAAAACAAATACAAATAAACGGATAAAAATGATAAAGGGGCAAAACGGAGGGGAGCCGTGCCGAGACACGGGCTGTAAAGGGTGCGGGCACCCTACCGAACAATTGCCTTCCATACTATATATACGGGAACCATTCCGTGTTTCCGGAAGGAAGCCGGAAGAGAGCAAGAACAGTTCGTACCATATATATGTTTTTCTGTCGGATTTTTCGTAGATTGATTAGAGACAACCTCGACAATCAACATTAAAAATAAAATCCAGGGTCATTATGAACAGACAGAGAAAGAAGCAAGGGACAGCAACGCTCATGGACGTGCTGAACCAAAGTATCGAAGAGAAGGAACGGGACGGACATTTCCGTACCGCCGCCAATTACCGCAGCAGCATGAACAAGCTGGCTGCCTACCTGGGTGCCGGATTCCGGCACCTGACCTTCGGGGAGCTGACCTCCAAGCGGGTGAGGGAATACGTGGAGTGGCTGACAAGGCAGCACCCCGAAGCTCCCGGCACGGCGGAATTCTACCTGCGCAACCTGCGTGCCATGTGCCGCGGCTACCGGGAGACGCACCGCCTTGCCTGGGCAGAGGGGAGCGACCCCTTTACCGGTGCCGGCTTCCGTACGCAGCCCACCTCCAAACGCGCCCTGTCCGCCGGACTGCTGACCAGGCTGTTCTCCCCGGAGCTGAGGAAGCAGCTGGACGAAAGCCGCCGCGAGTCGCTGGACGTGCTGCACTTCATCTTCTTCATGCGCGGCATGGTGTTCCAGGACATCTGGAACCTGCGGCATGACATGATTGGCAGGGACGGGCATATCCGCTACCGCCGCAGCAAGACGGGCATACCCATCGAGGTGGAAATCCCTCCCGAGGCGGAAGCCATCATCAACCGGTATTTCCGCGAAGACTCCCCGTACGTGTTCCCCTTCCTCCACCACAAGAAGGAAAAGGCGGGCGGGAAACGGCAGGACGGCAGCCCGACAAAGAAAGGGGAAGAGGCGGAGAACCTGTCGGAAGAGAGCGCCCTCAGGCGCGTGAACCGGCACGCCACGGAGATAGGCAGGCTGGCCGGACTGTGCACGCCTCTCACCACCTACGTGCTCAGGCATACCTGGGCGACGCTGATGCTGGAAGCCGGCTACCCCGTGGAACTGATCGGGCAGTGCCTGGGCCATACTTCGGTCAACACCACCCATATCTACCTCTCCCGCATCTCGTCCGGGCGTGTCGATACGGCAGTGAACGAGATGTTCAACCGCATGGTACGACCACTCACGGGAAGAAAGGACGGCACGCCCAAACGTCGGAACCGGAAGAAACACAAGAAAACGGACAGGGGCTACGCGGGTGGAAAAAAGCCGGAATGGAATGACAAAGTATTTAACCCCCTGCGCCGGAACGGGGCCGGGAGGCATGCAGGAGGCAAAAAAATAAAGCCTGTCCGTTTCTTCATAAGAAAGAGACACACCCCATAAATAACATCGCCTGCGCACTGTTTTCGGGTGCAAATATAACATTTTTTTTTATAGCCACGTAATTTGAGCCCTTTTCAGGCTACAAATTAACACTCTTTCACTTTCCCTTTTAATACTCATGGAAACGCTTTTACCCTCTTTTGCGCTTATACGCGCCGCATACGGTTTATTCAACAATTTGGCTTACAATGTAATACAATCAAAAATAAGGCCGTGTCTCTTTCTTATGAAGAAACGGACATGTTGATAATCATAAATACCTTTTCCCGTACATACCAAATACGGCATTAACGGCTTTTAGGTGTATTTGGCTTTCAGCATCTCCGGCTGTCCGGCAAGGGACGTGCCGCAGGGAAAGGAACACCGGAAAGGCGCACTGTCATGGATAATGATATAAAATAAAAGATTTATGTTTTTGAACTCTACCCGCTATGGGCTGATTGCCTGCCGCTACCTGGTCAAGGGTTATTATGAAGGAGTATGGCTTTCCGCCTCCGAGATTGCGGAGCATTATGGGATGAATGTGCGTGCGCTGACCCCTTCGCTCCGGCAGCTTTCCCGTGCGGGCATCCTGCGCTCCCGCCGTGGCGGCAGCCACCCGGGTTTCATCCTTGCGGACGACCCGGAGCGCGTGAGCCTGCTCGATGTGATGCTGGCGCTCGAAGGCGGGATAAAGGTTGAATGCTGCCGCCGGGTCATCCCGGAGCTGCGGTGCGACTGCCCTGCGGAAACGTGCAGCGTCTGTGCGGTTTTCAATGCGGAGCTCTCCTCGCTGCGCGAACGGCTGGCGGCAGTCTCGCTCAAGGATTACGGGGAGGAACGGGGAAGCGGCAAAGCTGACAGGCAAGGATAATGCATGGTGATGATATAATATATATAGGTATGGCTTATGGATAAAATACTGATAAGGCTTGTCGTGCTGGCCGGCGGGGGATTCCTGATGCTGAATGCGCTTTTTTGCGCGCTGCTTTTTCTTCCCGCAATCCTGTTTCGGATGAGGAAGGCCTGTGGAGCCGGAAAAAATTTAGTAACCCAATAAAAACGAAACGAAAGATGATTAGCAAGACGAAACTTTTGACTTTCCCGTGGCAGCGACGCCTGCTGTTGCTGCTCTCTCTGCTCTGCTGCTGCGCCTGGCTCCCGGCCCAGACCGCCGAACGGCGCCACACGCCCTCGTTCGCCCTGAAGAGCAACATCGCCTACGATGCCGTGGGCAGTTTTAACCTCGGTGCCGAGTTCCGGGTTTCCCCGCGGCTGACGCTCGACGTGCCGCTCGTGTACAATCCCCTGTCCTTCAGCGACAACCGCAAGTGGAAGCACTTCCTCTTCCAGCCCGAGCTGCGCTGGTGGTCGTGCGAGCCTTTCAACGGGCACTTCTTCGGGCTGCACACGCACTACGCCTTCTATAACGTGGGCGGGGTCGGCTCCCGGTGGATGAAGGACTACCGCTTCGAGGGATGGCTGGCCGGGCTGGGCATCAGCTACGGGTACCAATGGCTGTTGTCCTCCCGGTGGAGCCTGGAGGCCTCTGTCGGCGTGGGATACGCATACATGGACTATGACCGCTATCTATGCAGGAAATGCGGGGCGTTCCGGGCACGCGACAAGATGAACTACTTCGGCCCGACGAAGGCTGCCATATCCTTGATATACATACTCAAATAATACGAACCACTTAAATAAGAATCTTATGACTATCAGGAAACTATTCGTGTGGGCAACGCTCACAGCGCTACTGCCGTGCCTTGTCCACGGGCAGGGAGCGGCATCGAAAGGGTCGCTGAACATCACCGCCGAACAGCCGGAGTTGCGCAGCGACGGGAAGGGCAACATGGTTATCGAGTTCAACATCAACCCCGGGGGCATCCGCCTGACGCCCGACGAGCAGCTGGTGGTGGTTCCCGTCATCAAGGAGCCGGGCGGCAAGTCCCAGATGCTGCCCCGGGTCATCGTCAACGGGCGCCGGCGCAGCAAGGTGGAGAAGCGCATGGAGCGCATCAGCCGGAGCGGCGGAGACAGGGATACCATATACAAGGTAATACGCGCGGGAAAGAATGGCGGGGTGGACAAGATCCGCTACCGTGTGAGCATCGACCACCAGCCTTGGATGGAGAAGGCGGGGCTCTACCTGCAGAGCGAGTTCTGCGGCTGCGGCGGCAACGGGCAGGAGTTTGCCGAAAGGCTTGTCCTCCCCTCCGTGAAGGAGGGCGCCTACCCGGCTGCGTCTGCGCAGGAAAAGGGTGACTGCCCCGCCACCGCGTCGGGCGCGCCTTACGAGGGCGTGCAGATAGGCGGACATTGCGTGCTGCCCTACGTGACCTTCTTCGAGCCCACGCGCGAAATCGTGAAGCGCCGTTCGGAGGAAGGCTCCGCCTACATCACCTACCTGCCGGGCTCCGCCACGATTTCCCCCACGCTGGCAAACAACCACGCCGAGCTGGAGAAGATAGCCAAGAGCCTGCATCTGGCAGGCAAGGACAGCCGGGGCGACCTGGCGGTGACGGGCATCTCCATCACCTCGTACTCCTCGCCCGAGGGGTCGTGGGATGCCAACCTGGAGCTCTCGGAGCGCCGCGCCGCCGCGCTTGAGGAATATATACTGGAGCATTTCAACCTGCCCGCAGAGTGTTCGGTGACTGCCGAAGGCAAGGGCGAGGACTGGGACAAGCTGCTGAAACTGGTGGAGGAAGACCCCCACGTGGAGGAGAAGGAAGAGGTGCTGCGCATCATGCAGGGCACCGACATCTTCGGCGGACGGGAGAAGCAGCTGATGGACCTTGCCGGCGGACGTCCCTACCGCTACCTCATGCAGCGCCACTTCCCCGAGCTGCGCCGGTCAGACTACCGCATCGAGTACACCGTGCCCGAGTTCGACCTCGACTACGGCCGCGAGATGCTCGAGCACAGTCCCGGCATGCTGAGCCACTACGAGCTCTACACCATCGCCTTCACGGGCTATCCCATGGGTAGCCCCTTGTTCAACAAGGTGTTCCGCACGGCTCGCATGCTCTTCCCCACCGACCGCACCTCGCAGTTCAACCTCGGCACCGTCTGCCTCCTCGAGGGGAATGTGGCGGAAGCCGCCCGCCTGCTCTCGGGCTTCGAGTCCGACCCCCTGGCGTGGAACAACCTCGGTGTGCTCTACATGATGCAGGGCCGCTACAAGGAGGCCCACGCCTACCTCAACCGCGCCGTAGGTGCCGGCTGCCACGAGGCGAAGGAAAACCTGAAGATACTCAAGGGGCTGTGGAACCCCTCGGGAACGAAATAAGTAAATCTGTGAACCATATAATTTTTTGTTCATCATTTTATTAACCATTCAATAATTATTTTTTTTATTAACTATTTATTTTTTTATTTGTATGAAGAGAAATCTTTTTTCAAAAGTGTTTATGACAATGACTGCCACGGCTGTAATGGGCCTGGCAAGCTGTTCGAACGACAATGACCCCGCAGGCGGTCAGGATGTGGTACAGGGCAAGGCTACTACCATGAAGTTGCTTTTGGATTTGAACGGCACAGCCACACGTGCTGTTACTGACGAAAACGCGACCGCCGACGAGAAGAAAATCAAGGACCTAACGGTCTTCATCTACAATGCCAACGGCATTTTAGAGAGCGAAAAGACTGTCCTCTTTGACGAATTGGTACCAGGAGCCAACAATGTGTACACCACAGCAGAGCTGAAAGCCACTACCGGCACCAAAACCATTTTCGTGGCTGCGAACGCCACTGATGAAATTAAGGCGGCGATGAAAGCGAACACAGTCAACGGACTCTCAGGACACCCCTTGGGTGTAAAATTGTCAACCATCACAGCTACCGACGGCTTTGCCATGTTTAGCACCCAAGGACACAAAGGTGATTTGGTGGAAATTGGAGATGCGAACTACAACACCAATAACAATGTGGCGGTGACACTCCAGCGCCTCGCCTCGAAGGTTGCCGTAGGTATGAGCAAGAGTCTGAATGATGCCGATGTGAAGAAGGGTGCAGCAGGAAAAATTGAAGACCTGAAGTACACAGTGGACAACATCAACAAGAACTACTTCCTGACTTATGGTGCAGCTCCCAAGGATGCGAACATGACCGTTGTCGAATACGACGCGCAAGCGGCTAAGGGCTTTGAAATGGTGGATGACTTTACTAACACCGCCTATAACTCCATCACTCCGGGTACTCCCTATACTGCTACCGACGGTGGAAACTGGGGACATAAGTACACTGCCGAAAACCTGACTACGGACAAGATGATTAAGGGTGTGACTCGCATCGTGGTGCAGGGTGTGTTCACTCCCAATGAGGTAATCACAGTGACCGGTGATAACGCTAATGGTTGGACATTTACCCCAAATCCTGGTGTCAAGGGTCAGACTTACAAGATGCTCAACGTGAACGGCTATACTTTCTTTGCCGGTACCACTACTGATGAGCAGTTGAAGGCTTGGTTGGAAAAAGAGGCAGGTGTTCCCGCCGCCAATCTTAACGATGAAGCTGCCAAGGTAGAGACCTACAACAACGGCTTGAACTACTGGTGGGTGACCGTGAAGAAAGATGAGGGTGACATGCTGCGCAACACCTTCTACAAGGTAGACATCACTTCCATCTGGGCTCCGGGACGTACGGACGGTAAGTTTGATAATAAAAAGGACAACAACAAGATCGACAAGGAGACCAACATCACCGTACAAGTGACCGTTGAGGAGTGGAACATGGTTCAGTTTGAGGCCGACCTCAGACCTTAATCATCTCTTTAATTTCAGACAGAGCGTAGCGTGCCCCCGGGCACGCTACGCTTTCCCCCAAAAAGAAAAAATGAATGGTACAAATGACGATGAAAAATATAAGAAGATACATACATAAAGCAGGAGCGCTGCTGATGGGCTGCGCCCTGCTTACTTCCTGCATAGCGGAAGACCTCTCCGACTGCGGGAAGCGGCTGCAACTGAAAGTCTCGTTCATGTTCGAGCCCGAGACCGACACGCGTGCCGCCGACACAGAAACCCACCGAGTGGCGCTCTATGCCTTCGACCAGGAAGGCTACTGCCAGCTGGTGCATGAATTTGACATTACAGGACTCGACGGCGTGACCACCGTGGACGTGGACCTGGAACGGAAACCCTACGACTTTGTGGTGTGGGTCAACAGCACCGGGGAACACTTCTCCGCGCCCGTCTTCGACGACTATCCCAATACGAAGCCCCACCGCGACGTGGCAACGCTCTACTTCTCGGTGCCGCAGAACGACGAGGTGCGCTTCACCCTGCCCCGCCTGATGCACGGCGCGGCGTATGCCTACGACCTGGCCCAGACCGATGTGGTGAAGATACCGCTGGTGCAGAACACCAACTACATCAACTTCACCGCTGAGGGGCTGCCCGCCACGACGGACACCTACGAGTTTGAGGTGAAGGACAACAACGGCGCCTACACCTTCGACAACGGGTTCGACGCCTGCCGACCCTTCCGTTACCTCTCTGACGCCACCTTCGGCAGCGATACCAAGCTTACGGCGCAGATGAACACCCTGCGGCTGGCGGAAGGACGCACGCCCGTGTTCCTGTTTCGCAACGCAACCACCGGCAAGACGCTCTACCCCTCTTCCGACAAGCAGGAGACCAACCTCGTGAAGCTCATCCAAAAGGCATACGAGGGCAAGACCATCGACTTTGACCGCAAGCACACCTTCGACATCCGCCTGAAGTTTGACGTGAACCTCGGCGTAACTGTCACCATCGACGGCTGGGAGGTGAAGGAGGAGAACGGAGGATTGAGACCGTAGAGAGTTGAAAATTGAAAAACTGAAAATTGAAAATTCCAAGACATGAAAACAGACATGCTGAAAGCATTGCGGCGCCTGCGACTTCCCGCCCTGGCGCTCGCCGCATTTCTTGCCTCGTGCACCTCGGAGCTGGAGCACGAGCCTGCCCCCGGTGGCGGAAGCAGCCAGGCGGGGGAAGCCGAAGTGACGCTGCGCCTGCAGGTGCCGGGGGCAGCCACGGCAGGCAAGACGCGCGCCATCACCACCGAGGCTGAGAACAAGGTGGAAGACCTCTACATACTGGCCTTCAAGGTGGGCCCCGATGCCGGGACCGAGACTTTCGACTACTACACCGTGGCACGAAAGGGTACGGAAAACCTCAACACCGGCGTGAGCCAGTGGACCGCCAGCCTGCGCCCGAAAGACTATGAGCAGACCTTCGTGATGATAGCCAACGCGCAAGGAACGCCCGATGAAGTGAACAAGCAGATAGCCGCCCTGGTGGACGACGGCGCGGGCAGCACCTTCGTGGGCGAAGACAAGGAAACGGTATTGAAGAAGCTCACCGACAAGCTCACTGCCAACGAGCAGACAGCGGGCTTCAACGCCAAGGGCGAGAACGACCATCACCCCTTCACCATGTACGGGCAGACCGCCGCCACCAAGATAGAGCTGGGCAAGGACGTCACCCTCACCGTGGCGCTCCACCGCATCGTGGCGCGGGTGAATGTGAATTTCACGGGAAAAGCGGCGGATGTAGCGAACTTCTCGGCCGAGCAGGTCCTTCTGTACAACTTCAACGACCAGGCAAGGGTGATACCCGACAATCTGGGAGAGACGACGAATAAAGGCTATGAGCAAACAGTGACCATACCGGACGATGCGGAACTCTACCCCAAGACGCAGGACGGAACGGAAACCGTGCCGACATACACGGTGACCGACAACAAGGTGAAGAATACCATCTACCTGTTCGAGGCGGCGCAACCGAAAGGCGGGACAGAAGAGGAAAAGCATGTGAAACGCCCGTGCATCATCGTAGAGGGTGTGTACGAGGGAAAGAGCTGCTACTACCGCGTGGACTTCGCCAAGCATCCCGCCAAGGGCGACGTGACCTATATGGACATCGTACGCAACCACAGCTACAACATCACGGTGACCAACGTGAGCGGCCGCGGAAGCGACACCGCGCATGAGGCACTGAAAAGCAAGACGGCGAACATCACAGCCAGCGTGGTTGAGTGGAACGACAACACCGTAGGCAATATAGAATTCGAGGGCGACCGTGTGCTGGGCATCGCCACGAAGGAGTATGAACTGATGAGGGCGGGCGGCATACGGCTGCAACAGGTGCGGGCTACCACCAACCTGAAATGGACGGCGAAGCTGTATGACGTGAATGCCGACGGAACGGCCAACACGAACAGCCAGCCGGACTGGATAAACTTTACGAATAAGGATGGAGTTGCACAAGGTGACGGCAAGAGCCTGACGCCGCAGCAAGGAACGGATGCCTTGCAGGACGTGTACTTCAAGGTGGAGGAAAACAATGCCCGCCCGGAACGCAAAGCCATCATCCGTTTTACAGACGATACCGGCAGACTGAGCGTGGATGCGCTGGTGGTGCAGAACCAGAAGGCTATACCGGTGTTCCTTAATGTGGAGTCCGGAGGTCTGGAAGCTACCGAGATAGAGTTTATGGAGACCGGCGAGGAGATTATAGCGAATATTGAATTCGGACCGGAGGATGTGACGCTGAGCTGGGAAATCGTCAACGGAGAGAATGATGGAATAGATATTAATTCTGTGAAGATGGATAATGCTGATTTTGCTATCGGTAATATGAAAGGTGAGATAACATCTAACGCGGCTACGAACACACATCATTTGCAAGTCACCGCAGGCAATTTACAATCGGGTAAGGATTGGGAAACAAGAAATGCAAAGTTGCAGCTAATCGCACAGCACAATACTACGGGGGAAATGGCGACAAAGGAAATTCCACTGTTCCAGAAGAAGTACGGGCTGGAGATTGACAAGACGGAGTTTCTATGCGGAGGGCAGGAAGTCCGCATCTATGTGAGGGGCAATATGCCGTGGAACGCTAGTTGGTCGGGAAAAGGCTTTGATGATGCCGTTGCTGCCGGACTGATTCCCGACAGCAAAGCTGCCGGGTCGGGATCCCCCAGCGAGACAGACTGGTCCCAGAGCAGTTACATAAGCGTCAAAACGAAGGCAATGCCACTGATGAGTAAGGATCCATACGCAATGGAGTTGAATTTCACTCACCGAAATATCGCCGCAATATCCCTGGCTCCCAAGACGGTTAAAATTAAGGGCGGGGTAATTGAAGTCGATGGTAAACTCTATGAAGTGTACGGACCGGTGGATAGAAGCTATAAGACTAAAAAGACACCATATAGTGATAATATCCCGGAAGCTACCATCATGACATACAAGCAAGCAGAGGCCTTGTGTAAAGCTGCCCCGGGAACCATCTGGGGAATATGTTTAGATTCTGAAGTGGAACATGAATATGCCATTGTCCAGGGAACTGAAACACTTTTAAAAAGTCCGTATGGGTATAATTTTGAGGGATATATTAAGTTCATTCTGCGGGGAACATATCATTTTTACGAACGTATAAGGATGACAAAAACACAAGAGGGTGATAAAGAATTGAACAAACAGGAGTTAGTGTACCTGGAAGACTTTGGGCATGATCCGAGGCATACGTATTTCCGTGTGGCAGGTACTAAGGCCAACACCGGTAATCTGTTATTCGATATAACTGAACTCGGTAATATGGTGAAGGATAAATATGGTAGTTGGAAGTATTATCCTTATAACCGTGACGTGGAATGGGAGTATATAGAGGGTGACATAGTAACTGCAGGCATTCCTCTAGAAGTGTATGGCAATGCGTGGTCAACAAACTTTAAACCTAAAATAAGCAACTCTTATGTATATAATAATACCTACAATTTGAATGTGAGAAGATTCGGTGTAACTGGTAAATTGGATGTAACTCCACATCAAACCCAGGAATATCCAACCTATTATTTTAAACCTATAGAGTAAGAATATGAAAATGAAAATAAATATGAATATCCGGAACGCATTCGGACGCTTGTGTATCCCCATCCTGGCGCTTGGCGTATTTTCCGCCTCGTGTACGGACGAGCTCTCAAGCGAGGTGGTTCCGGGCGGAGGCGGCAAGGGAGGGGAATCGGAAGTGACCCTGAAGCTGCAAGTGCCGGGCACGGATGCCGGAGCCAAGACACGCGCGGTGACTCCAGAAGAAGAGAATGTGATAGACGACCTGTACGTTCTTGCCTTCAAGATGAACAAAGACAATAATGCCGAAACATTTGACTACTACGTGGCGGCGAAGAAGAATACCGAGGATGCCAGCGCAGGTAAAAGCACCTGGACCGCAAGCCTGAAGGTGAAGGATTACCAGCAGACATTCGTGATGATAGCCAACGCCCAGGGGACAACCAGGAAGGTGAACGAACAGATCAGTGCCCTTGCAAGAAACAGCGTGGGGCAAGGCAAGATGGAAATGCTTGCGAAACTGACCGAGACACTGAGCGAGGATGAAAAGACCAAGGGCTTCAATGCAGACGCGCCCGGTAACCATCGCCCCTTTACCATGTACGGACAGACTGCCGCTATCTTAATAACTGAGAACGGAGGTCATAACCTTACGGTGTCGATGCACCGAATCATGGCGCAAGTGCGGATAACGTTTACCGGGGATGCGGCGAATGATACGAAATTTGAAGCGGAAAGCGTACTGCTGTATAACTTCAATGACCGGGCACGGGTGATACCCGACAATTTGAGAATGACCGGAAAGGATTATGTAAAAACTCCCACCATACCGCAAGGGGCGGTGCTGCTGCCCGCCAAGGCGGACGGCAAGGAGAAGGTGCCGACCTATGAGGTGGACGCGGCGGATAAAAAAATAGCCCATGCAATCTATCTGTTCGAAACGGCACAACCGGAAACCGGGACAGACCTGGAAAAGCATGTGAAACGCCCGTGCCTTATCGTGAAAGGGAAGCATCGGCAGGAAGCCAACTCCTGCTACTACCGTGTGGACCTTGCTACGACAGACGCGGGAGGCGCCATGACCTATATGAATGTGCTGCGCAACCACAGCTATAACGTGACAATCAGCAATGTGACGGGCCGGGGACATGACACCCCGCAAGAGGCACTGCTGTCGAAACAGGCCGATATCACCGCTACCGTTGTCGCATGGGATGATACTGAGATGGGTGACATAGACTTTGACGGACAGCGCGTGCTGGGTATAGGCACGATGAAGTACCAGCTGGGCAAGCGGGGCGGCAATGACCTGCTGCAACAGGTGAAGGCAAGCAAGGGACTGGCATGGACCGCCACCTTGTATGCGATGGATGACTATGGGCAGGCCACAACCAATAATCCGGACTGGATCAAGTTTGTGGGTACAGACAGAAAAGAGACACAGACCATATCGGGTGTGGGAACCAATCAACTGGAAGACTGGAAATTCAATGTGAAAAAGAATGACGTGGTGGCCGAACGCCGCGCTGTGATGCGGTTTACCGCCGGAAACCTGAAAGTGGACGCACTTGTGGTGCAGGACCAGAGCAATCCGGTGTATATCAATGTGAAAATAAACGGCAAGGTTATAACGGAAGTGGAATTTAAACAACTGGGCGGATGGTGCGACAAGATGACTATCGAATACGGACCGGAAAACACGGAACTGGCATGGAAATACACCGGCAGAGGAGTTGTACTGGACAATATAAAAGCCAATGGCGCAGAGACAACTGAAAAGGAGGACGCCGTCAGCAGTGGAGGCGTCGAGAATGCGACTCTGACCTGGGAGGGTCACGCCACAGGGCTTACAAGTGCCCTGGACTATGTAACCCAAGACGGTGTGCTGACCCTGATAGCGAAGGGAAAACAAGGCATGGAGGCCAAGAGCATCCGGTTGTTCCAAAAAAAATACGGTGTTACGCTTGAGAGCTCAATGGTGCCCTGTAACGGTCAGGTTCAGCATATATACGTCAAAGGCAATATGCCATGGAAAGCGACGATGAACACCGATGATCTTAATAATGTTATGGATAAGAATATGTTGCAGACGACTTACACCTCCGACAGCGGGGAAGCGACAGACACCAATAGCAATCCATTCTCCCGGTTGACTTTCAAGACAAAGAAAGCTGACATGAAGACAGGACTCCTGGATGCGACCATGACATTCCAACACCCCGAAAAACAGGACATCGGACCCATTGAGAAGAGAATCAGGTTTGCCGGACTATTCGAATATGGCGGACAAAACTACGTGGTGCTGGGACCGATTGGACGCACACTGAACGAAATTACTTCCAAGAAGAAATATACCTACCCTGACGGTACAGAGGATGCAGGCGCATTCATGGCAAACGCAGGTCAAGCAAATAGTCTGACGATGGCCGGCCTTGATGATTGGGAGGTATGCTCGAATTCGAGTCTGGAAGACATTAATTTCTTCACGCACAAGATTTCCACAGACCTCGACAACGCGAGTAACATACAACTGTTGTCATGGATTGAGGGACACAACGACGAAACGTGGATAATACTCGATAAAGACAATGTCATCGTTTACTATGGCAACGCTCTGCGTATAACAAACTATAATTTACGTAAAAACGGAAACACGGATTATAAGTACGTTTACTACAACAACTACGGAAGTCTCAGCATTGATTTGCCGAGCATAGGGAGCCAGTGGCACAAATGGGATCGCGCTAAATTGTACCACTATGGGAACAACCTGATTAATGTGAAAGGAGGATCATGGGGCCAAATAAATTACACATGGTACGGCAACCCTCAAATAAACAACAAAATAACACTCGGCGGATACCCAGTCGACCCGGCCGGGTTGCCTACTTTGGCGCGGAATAATGCGAGACACGAAGCCATGACAGTTCGTTTACAGATGTACACTACTAAAGACTGCTACATCAACTTACAGGCTGGCCTTGGATATGATAATTATTCATGGCGCGAATACGGCAATGCGGACAAAGATACGCATCGGAAGCAGCCGTATAAAATTTATTATCTAAAGCCTGTTTACTAAAAACAGCTTTTCTTCTCCCGTTATCTTCCTTTTTCATAGGGTCGAATAAGTTGACCCTATGAGAGAAGAAAAACGGGTGAAAAGAAATGCGAGATATATAAATTGTTTGTAATGAACGGTTTGTACCTTCCGGGAGGCAGACACCCGTTGCCCCGAATAGGGCAAGTGCCTGCAGGAAGAATGCTAATAACAGCCGTAAAGCGCTGTAAACAAGCACCCTGAACCAGGATAACCCCCGGAAGGTACAATCCGGTAAATAAAAAAAGAAATGACTGATGAATGAATTACGCCTGTCCATAAGCCCCATCCGCCCCCTGCTGCCGAGCATTTTTGTTTGCAGCTTTCCTCCCTGCCCCGGCGGGAGCCGGGGCAGGGAAGTTTCCCGAACAGGGGGACAACTGCATGAAACGGCAAAGAAAAGAAATATTTTGTTCATAATTCAAAAGGGGGAGCATTGTTCCGGGGGCGAATAATATAATCGGTCTAAATGCCACAAAGGCCGCCTCCCGGAGAATGTCCTCCCCTTCTGTGAGAAAAACGACACGGAAATGAAAAGAGAAACGGATACACGGGACATGTCCCGGGAATGCACGGATGAGGAGACGCCCATCCTGCTGTTCTACAATGAATCACTGGGCAGATGGACTGCCCACGGAAGCTCGGCGGTGCAACTGCTGCAACTGCTCCCCCGCTCCGGCGAGGGATACCGCGATACCGGGGACGGAGGCATCAGCCTGGACGAGCATGAACTGGAGAAGTATGGCCTGGTCGGACGGATACGGCTGGTCTCGGACAACTGCCTGGTGCTGTCGCCTCTGCGCACGGCACACGCCGATGAGAGATCGGTGCCCACCCCGTCAGCCTGACGGATGTGGCCTCCCTGCCATGTGACTTCCCGTACCGCTCCCCGGTACGGGAAGTTTTTTTAAAGGGGACGGGAGGCTCCCGACGAGATGGACAAACAGTAAAAAAAACAATGGAGAGAAAGACAAACAGCATGAATACACATGCCCTCATACGCCTGGCCGCCGCAAAGGGCGGACTGACACAGCAGGAGATGCGCCGTGCGCTGGATGCTCTGGTGGAGGCGATAGCCGGGGAGCTGCTACTGGGAAACGACGTGCATATCGCCGGGCTGGGAATGCTGCGCGTAAGGGAGTACACCCCGGTCATGAAATACCTGCCTGCCGAAGGGCAGGCGCCCGGAAAGGGCCGGGAGGCGGAACGCTGCCTGAGGATGGCAGGGGGACGACGGACGGTGAGGCTCTACCCCGCCGGCGCGCTGCTGCGTGCCCTGTCGGCTGAAGACCGCCCCGCGGCATCCCCCGTAAACGATAAAAGCACAGGAAACAATGAAAAAGAATAATGAAAACGGCACGCTGCAGATGAAGATACTTGCCGGCTACCTGCTGCTGATCCTGCTGGTGGGCGGCGTCATCACCACCGCATGGTACGAGCAACGCATGTTCCGGCAGGCAGAGAGGGAGGAACGGGCGATGCTGGAACAGAGAAGGCTCTCGAACGCGGCCTTTAAAAGCCTGGCGGCCCTCTTCCTGGACAGTGAACGCGCCCTGCTCTGGGACAGCGGGGACCTGACGGTTTACCGGAAGAAGGGGGAAAGGGTGGCAATCTGCCTGGACGAGCTGCGGCGCGTTTACCCCGACCCGGTGCAACGGGCACGGATAGATACGGTACAGCTCCTGCTGGAGGAGAAGAAACGCCAGGGGGAACAGCTGGTCGGGCAGATACGGAGGCTGGTCTGCACGGAAACGGGAAGCCCGCAGGGGGAACCACCCTTGCTCAAAGGCAAAGGGGCGCACATCGCCGGCATCTCGGACTCGCTGAGGATACGCAACCACGCCCTGAACCGGAACATCAACCGGATGGTGAACAACCTGGAGGATGAGACGATGCGGCGCACAACGGAGCGTCAGGAAGCCGTGTCGAAGCTGCGCGGAAGGGCGCTGCGCGTCATGCTCCACCTCTCGGGGGTGTGCATCGTCTGCGTGGTGCTGCTCTATGTCCTTATCAACCGCGACATCAAACGCAAGCACCGCTACCGGCTCAGGCTGGAGGCGGCGGGCAGGCACAGCCGCGACCTGCTGGCACAACGCAAGAAGATCATGCTGACCCTGGCGCATGACATACGGGGCCCGCTGAACACCATCAACGGCAGCGCGGAGCTGGCTGCGGGCATCCGTGACAAGCGCAAGCGGGACAGCCACCTGCAGAACATACGGCACTCGTGCGGCCATATCCTGCGCCTGGTGAACGACCTGCTGGACGTGTACCGCCTGAACGAGGGCAAGGACACTCCGAACCTGGTGCCGTTCCGCCTGGACTGCCTGCTGGAGAGGATCACCGGTGAATACGGCAACCTCGCCCACCACAAGGGGCTGCTGTTCGACGCGAGGGCCCAGGGGACGGGGGTGACCGTCAAGGGCGACGCCGACCGCATCGAGCAGATTGCGGACAACCTGCTCTCGAACGCCGTGAAGTTCACCCCTGCGGGCCGGGTGGAGTTCGCCGTGAGCCACGGGAAAGGCGGGCTGCGGATGGTGGTAAGCGATACGGGCATCGGCATGGCGCAGGCGGACATCAAGCGGATATTCCAACCGTTCGAGCGTGCGGCCCAGCATATCGACACGGAGGGCTTCGGCCTGGGACTGCCCATCACGCGGAGCCTGGTGAAGCTGCTGGGCGGGAGCATCAGGGTGGAGAGCGAGCCGGGACGCGGCAGCCGCTTTACGGTATGCCTGCCGCTGGAGACGACCGACGAAGCGGTAACGCGGCAGGAGGTGACGTCCGCCTCCGCCCTGCCCGCACACCTGAGGATAGCGGCCATCGACGACGACCCGATGCAGCTCCGTATCGTCAGGGAGATGCTGGAACGCAACGGCGCGCACTGCGACACCTGCACGCATGTCAGGGAGCTGATGGAGAAGATACGGCAGACGGACTATGACCTGCTGCTGACGGACATCCAGATGAGGGACACGGGAGGGTTCGACCTTCTCAGGCTGCTGCGCAGCGCACGCATCGGCAACTCGCGCGAGGTGCCGGTGTTGGCGATGACGGCACGGGGGGACACACGCCGGGAGGTGCTGGCCCGTGCGGGTTTCGCCGGTTGCATCTACAAGCCGTTCTCCATGACGGAGCTGTTGCAGGCGGTCGGCAGCCATGTGGCACGCAAGGACAGGGATACGGACCGGGGGGAAGGGCTTGCGGACCTCTCCCGGCTGACAGCGGACGTGAGCAACCCTGAGGAGGTGCTGGACACCTTCATCGAGGAGTGCCGCCGTAACCGGCACGGGCTGGAGGAACTGGCGCGGACCGGGAATACGGCGGGCATGGAACGGATGGTACACCGGCTGCTGCCGCTGTGGGAGATGCTGGGGGTTGAAATCCCGCTGGCGGAGCTGGGCATCGTCCTTCGGTCCGGCGGTACGGAGGAGAAGACGGACGAGGCCGCCTCAAGGGTGCTGGAATACATGGATACCCTGGCCGCACAGGCTGAAAGGCTGAAAGGAGGAACGGAAAATGAAGGAAATACTGATTGTTGAGGACAATCTCCCACTGTCGGCCGTCCTGAAAGGATGGCTGGAAAAGAAAGGCTATGCAGCGGCCGTCGCCATCGACGAGCCGAAAGCCCGGAAGCTGCTGCAAAGCCGGGACATATCACTCGTGCTTGCCGACGTGCGCCTGCCCGAAGGCAACGGCATCGCCCTGCTGGAATGGATGTGTGCGCAGCACCTTTATGTCCCCTATGTGGTCATGACAAGCTACGCCACGGTGCCGGAGGCGGTGCGGGCCATCAAGCTGGGAGCGGTGGACTACCTTTCCAAGCCGGTGGACAAGGAACGGCTGCTGGCGCTGACGGGCGAGCTGACGGAAAACCCCACGGTGCACGCCTGCCTGACGAACCATTTCCAACGGGACAGCCCGCAGGCCCGGCATGTGGAGAAGACGGCGGCACTGGTGGCCCCGTCCGACCTGTCGGTGGTGATACTGGGCGCCAACGGCACGGGCAAGGAGGCGGTGGCCCACAGGATACACCTGCTGAGCACGAGAAGTGCGATGCCCTTCGTGGCGGTGAACTGCGGCGCGATCCCGCAGGGACTCGCCGAGTCGTACTTCTTCGGACACGTGAAAGGGGCGTTCACCGGTGCGGAGAGCAACCGGGAGGGGTGCTTCCACGAGGCGGAAGGGGGCACGCTGTTCCTGGACGAGATTGGCAACCTTCCGGAGAGGATGCAGGCCCTGCTGCTGCGCGTGCTCCAGGAGAAACGGTACTGCCCGGTAGGGAGCATCCGGGAAAGGAAGGCGGACGTGCGCATCCTGGCGGCGACCAATGCCGACCTGCCGCGTGCCATCCGGGAAGGGACGTTCCGCGAGGACCTGTACCACCGCATCTGCGAGTTTGAGATCGAGATGCCCACGCTTGCCGAATGCCGCGAGGACATCCTGCCGCTGGCGGAGTTCTTCCGGGAGCAGTTCTCGAAGGAGCTGAAGAAGGAGACGTCGGGCCTTGACACGGTGGCGCAGGAGATGATGCTCTCCTATGGATGGCCGGGCAATATCCGGGAGTTGCGCCGCCGCATGAAACGTGCGGTACTGCTGGCCGAAGGGCCGCTGATCCGTTGCGCGGACCTGGGGCTGGAAAAGGATGTGGGGCAAGCCGTACGGGATGGTGACCCGTTACCGGCCCTCAACGGGGAGACCGGCGAGAGATGGCGTATCCGGGAAGCCCTGAAACGGTGCGGCGGCAACAAGAAGGAAGCCGCCCGGCTGCTGGGGATAGACAGGGCGACCCTTTACAGGAGAATAAAGAAATACGGGCTATAAGGAAACGGCATCTGCCGGATCGTGTACCGGAAAGTGTCGCGCTGATGCGACAAAGCGTGTCGCAGGGATGCGGGGGCGTGTCGCAAAATGCGACACGCAAGAAAACCTCCCCAAAAAATATCGGAAATTTTATCGTTGAGAACCAGCAAGATAGCTCCTGGCCGGCTCAAATGGAGGCGATGTGGCCCGCCGTTTGTCCCTTTGTGTGTACATACCCGTTGCGCAACAGGGGAAAGAACAACGAATCACGAACTTAATTTTCTGAACGATATGGACTATTTCATCCTAACCGGAAGCGCCTTCTTCCGATATATAAGCCGGGAAACCGGGACATGCGACTGCCGCACGCTTTACAACGAGTTTTCAGAAACGGTGTTCAGCCATTGTACCACGGGCGAGGACTACACGGGACTGATGCTGACCCTGATCTATACGGAAATCGAACTGCAGGCCCTTTGCGTGCACCGGCTGTCCACGGATACGGGCGAACGCAGGGAATATGCGCATAGAGCCATGCGGCTCGTGCGCCGGACGCTGGAACTGCTGAAAAAACAAGTGCCGCCACTACTATCCGCCGGCGACAAGCCATCCGAAACCCCGACTACACGTACCCTGCGCTGGACAGGCAACGCCATTGACCTGGTGGAAATGATATACGGCATCCACGAGATGGGCTGCATCAATGACGGTGAAATCCCATTAAAACAGCTTGCCCCGGCGCTCTATTCCTTTTTCGGCGTGGAAACCAAAGACTGCTACCGTTTCTATACCGACATCAAACGCCGGAAAACCATCAGCCACACGCATTTCCTCGAACAGATGCAGGCAAGGCTGAACGAGCGGATACGGCGGGACGAGGAAGCGGAGCTGAACCGGAGATAATTTCTTTTCTTGGCATATGTTGCTTTTAATTGTTCGGATAAGGGGCCGCGTGATGCAGCTCCTTATCCTTTTTATTTCAGATTACTCCCTGAAGGTACGATGCAATACAATTTTACTTGCGATTTTACTATCGTATAACCTTTATGAAATCCGCCGGAAGTACTACCTTTGCATCCTGATAAAGAATTGGAACCTTCTGCCGGACAAAACAAAAGAACTATGGCGAAAAAGAAGAAGAAACATCACGGTCACTATTGCAGGATATGCGGCAATCACCTCCCCAACGAGAAATTCACGGGCAAGGGGCACGCACGGCATATCTGCAAGTCCTGCCAATCCCTGCCCCAAGAGGTGCAGGCGGACATGAGGCGGTGCAACGAGGTGGAACGCGCCGCGTTCAAATATCCCATGTCACGCCAGGACTGGGAACTGCTGGAAAAGTACGCCCGAAAATACAAGGATATGGAGTCCGGCAGGTTCGCGCAGGACATGCTGGATATGAAACGGGGCAATTATGAAACGGAAGAGGATGTCCTGCCTGATGGAATTTATGAAGAGGAAAAGATACCTTTTGCCGATTTGGAGGATGACATGCGTTATGAACTGGAAGAACTGCTGGCGGACAACATCAACGAGTTCATGATACACAAGGACTGCATTCCCGAAGGCAAGGATTTGAAAAGAATCAGGGAATGGGTAATCAAGGAAGCCCATGACGCCTTTTTTATACAGGTGGTTCCCGATACCGCCTACGACAATCTGGTGGATGAAACCATCCGCAGGCTTGTGAAGGAATGGGAAGAGGAGGGCATGGAAATAAAAACGAAAAGTACCACATTATAATAAATAAGGTAAAATGACAACCCCGAACCCGCCATTGAAACGGATTCGGGGTTGTTCCTGTCAGTAGGGCAAATGATTCGAGCCTCCGTTACTTTGGCTGCAACAGATGCTTTAAATTATCGTCATTTGCGATGCGCTCCAGCTCATCCCTGACAATCTGTTTCACATCCTCCTTGATACGGTTGTAATTCTCCTGCACGCGCTCTTTCATGCGGTCTGTGCCGTCCTCGTCGGTGAAATCCGTAATGACGGGTATCGGCTTGTAGTCCTTCTCCTCCCGTTTGACTTTCTCGGCATCCACGACGATCTCACAATGAAAAATCTTCTGTTCGATACGCTCGTCGAACGTATCCGCCACGGAGCCCACAAACATCCCCTGCGTCAGGGATGAAATCTTGCTCGGCGGGATAAGCGCGTCCATCTGTGTGTTGATGGAGGTGGAAACATCCTGCCGGTTGATGGAGATTGACTGCCGCTTCTGCAAAACCTTTCCGAAGCGTTCGGAAAGTGTCTTGGCTGTCTCCCCAACGACCTGCCCGGAGAAAATATTGCCGACAGTATTCATCACCACTTTCGCCTCCTTGTCACCGTAGTCGCGTACCAGCTGGCTGAAATCCTGGAAGCCCAGAAGCACGGCCACCTTGTTGCTTCGCGCGGTGGCGATAAGGTTGTCCAGCCCCTTGAAATATATCGTGGGCAGCTCGTCAATGATAATCGAGGATTTGAGCTTGCCTTTCTTATTGACGAGTTTGACAATGCGAGAATTATACAAACCGAGAGCCGCACCGTAAATATTCTGCCGGTCAGGATTATTGCCGACACAGAGTATCTTGGGCTCTTCCGGGTTATTGATGTCCAGCGTAAACTCGCTGTCCGACATCACCCAGTAGAGCTGGGGTGAAATCATCCTTGAAAGCGGGATTTTGGCGGAGGCTATCTGCCCCTGGAGCTGCTCCGCAGCCCCTCCGAGCCAGGCATCCATGAACGGGGAAAGGTAGTTCTCCAGTTCGGGATAAGAGGAGAGAATCGGAAAAATATCCTCATAGCGACGGTTCAAAAACTCGATGGCATGGGGGAATGTACAATACTTGCCGTTCTGAAATATTTTAAGATACCAAATTATTGATGCAAAGAGGATTATAGGTGATTCCACAAAGAAATCCCCCTGCTTTTGCACCCACGTTTTGTTCAAATTTAACATTATCGTGTACGCACTTTCGTAAGCGTCCGTAATGTCCTCCATGAAATCGGGATGGATGGGATTACAGCGGTGTGAGCGTCGCGGGTCATCGAAGTTGATTACATAAAACTTCGGCTTTACCTTGTACCCGTCCATGTGGTTCATCAGGTGGTTGTAGGCGATTGTGGACAAGTCGCTGAATTTGAAGTCATAGAGATACATCGAGTAACCTTTCTCTATCTGTTGCTTGATATAGGAATTGACCACCGCGAAAGACTTTCCGCTGCCCGGCGTTCCCAACACGATGGACGCACGCTGGGGCAAAAGAATGTTGATCCAGCCGTTGTTCCACTTCTTCTTGTAATAGAAACGTGTGGGCAGGTTCACGGAGTATTCGTTGGTCAGGAGCCGTGTCTCCTGCATGAACGACTCGTTCTCGTTGTTGAAGACATCCTCCATGAGGTTATGTTTCAAAAGTCGGCTCATCCACAGCCCGCCCATCAGCAGGCAGACATAGCCGCCACCGACGGTAAGGATATACAGAGCCGTGACCGCCCCAACCGGTAGCGGCAAAGCCAATATCCACCAGTTGAGGAAAAACAGCACAAAGCCGGCGGCAAGCACCGCCCATATTCTTTCCCATGTGATCTTCTCACCCTTCACGCCCTTCGTGCCCAGGCAGGAAAGGGCCAGCAGGATGACTGCGAACAGCTTCGTGTAGAGGATGGAGTGGAACAGTCCCGCCGTGCGGTCGAAGTTCATCAGTATCCTGTCCACCACACCGATGTCCACTCCCCACAGCCGGACCGCCTCATAGCAGTACCAGTACACGTTCATCACTACCAGTATAATACTCACGGCACGCAGAAAATCCATGATTTTCGCCAGTGCCCTCAAATCGTCTTCCTGTGACATAAATTGAATCTGTTTTAATGTTGATACTTAACTGATTACATACCCAAGCCCTTGCGCTTCTTCTTTTTCCTGCGCCGCATCGCCCGGATAAACGCCTCTTCCCCGGCATCCACAGCCGGAGCTTCGGGCGTAAGCAAGCCGAAACCACCCGGATTTCCCTCAAACTCGGGTGCAGGCTGCTTCCGTATATCTTCCGCTTCCTCCGCCGGAACGGAAAGCTGCACCGGAGGCTGTCCGGCATACGGCAATGTGAAATGCTCCTGCAAGGCATTGGCGGCAAGCTCCTTGCCCATGCGGGAACCGTTCAGGACGCATCCCGTGCGGTGGTCGATGAAAGTGGCGCCGTAGATACGTCCGTCCTCCGTATGGCGAAAGACAGTGTCAATGCCTTTGGCTTTCAATTCCGCGATGAACTTCTCCTTGTAGTATGTTTTTTCCAAAGCGGCAAGTACCGTGCGTTTGGTCATACCGGCAAGTTTCCTGTCCTTAATCGCCTGCCTGGAACGGGTGAACTTCCTCTGTACGGCTTCATAGCCGACGGACTTGCCGTATAGCGAGGACTTGAACGGATTGCCGGTCTTGTTCCCGGACTCATCCACCACCAAATAGACCAGCCCGTTGTACTCCCGTCCGCGCACGCTACCCCGTACCTCCTCCACCGTTATCCCGTATAAGGAAAGGAGGGCACGGTATTCACCCATCGTCTGGAAGCGGTATTTCCTGTTCACTTCCTTGACTACGTTGCCTACCTGCTTCTTCACATCCCCTGCGGACACGTCCACCCTGCGGAGCGGATTGTCCAACCGGGCATTCCTGCGCTCCGCAGGATGCAGCCCGTACTTTTCCTCCAGCTCCTTGCGGATGCGGTCACTCCTGCGATAGAGGTAGTCCTGATTGAGACGCCTGCCGTTTTCATCCACATTGACCGTGACGATATGGACATGGTGGCGGCTGGTGTCCTCGTGCTTGTAAACCATGTACGGCTGCTCTCCGTAGCCGAGCCTTTCCAGATACTCCCTTGCGATGTCCTGCAATTCCGTATCGGTCAGCACGTCGTCGGGATGCGGGTTGAGGGAGATGTGCATCACCGGTTTCTCCACCCTCGTATGCGCGGGCATATAAGCCATGAAATCGTCCACCGCATGGTTTATATCCACCGTCCCCGTGCCGTCATTGTAGATTCTGTTGGTGGCAAGGAGCTTTCCCTGCTCCTTGTTGATCTTCTCCCCGTTGTAGGCGAGTGCGCCGTACAGCGACTTCCCTACACTGATTTTTGCGACCATTGCGCCTCCATCTTTCTTGAAAGTTCCACAATCTCGCGGCTCAACCTTACCAGCTCGATGGTCTGCCGCTCCAGTTTATAGAGCAACGCCATCGCCTTCTTCTCGGAGAAATGGCAGCGCAGTTCCTTCACGACCTGGTTGTAGTTCGTGCCTACCGCACGGAACTGCGCATGAAAATCGGACAATTTGGTGTAGTAGTCCACCAGTGTCTTGTCCACTGTCAGCACCTTGAACGGCTTGCCGAAGAAGTGCGCCTTCAGAAAAACAGCCCTGGCATAAACGCCTGATTGTTCGTACATGGAGAGGAACCTGTTCCACTCCGCATCATCGAAGCGCACCATCACGCAGTGCGTCTTCGGGTCCGGCTTGGGATTTCGTCCGGTCTTGTTTCTTTTTTCCTGCATATAAATTTTGGATTTAGCGGTTGCACGGCATAAGCCCCGTTTCGGGGACACATACACCGTAGGTTCATCAGGCTTCCCGACTTCGGAGAGGAAGCCCGCCCCCTCGGAGGGGCAAGTGCTTTTCAGGGTAACTCAAATCCTTTTGAGTAACTGAAAAGACATCTTGCTATGTTCTTGTGAACATAAAAATCCGTCGGGGACGGATTGGAAGAATACCTGCTTGCCCCACGGCTGCGCCCCATGCGGGTAACCCTGCCGTTCGGGTGCAAAGTTATAGGGGCAAGACGATGTAACACAGAGCGTTTAACCAGACAATGCCTACCAATCGACGCCACAAGCTACCACTTCGTTTAGTGGTGATACAAGTGCGAAAAAATCATTGTTTATTTGCAGCGTGATTGGTTGAAAGACCTGTCTGACACATGGTCTGAAAGCCGGTTTGAGGTCTTGTTGATAAGAATGCCGGCAAGCCGGTAAGTTGATAAGTCGATAAGCTGGTCAGTCGGTAAGTTGGCAGACCGGTCAGCAGACAAACAGTCGTGGCGGTAAACATACCGGCAAGTATGCAAACGGGCAAACCGGATGCACATCCGACCTGAAAACAGACTGTCCGGGAAATTGTCTGTCCGGCCTGCGGCAGTGTCTTACGGTCAATCAACCGGTCACAAGGTAAACCTATTGTATCACTTAATTAAAAAAACGAGAAATGAAAAAAGAAACATTGCTTGTGGCTTTCTCCACCCAGAAAGGGGGAGCGGGCAAAACGACACTCACGGTATTGATGGCAAGCTATCTCTATTACGTGAAAGGAATGGATGTCGCCGTTATCGACTGCGATTATCCGCAGTACAGCATCAAGGACATGAGGGAGCGTGACATGAGGAACATCGAGCGCAATGCCCATTTGCGCAAGACGGCTTTCGAGCAGTTCGCACGGCTGAAGAAGAAGATGTACCCCATTGTGGAGAGCCGTCCGGAAAAGGCAGTCGAAAAGGCTAAGGACTTTCTGGCGATGGAGACACCTCCGGATATTATCTTCTTCGACCTGCCGGGAACGGTAAACAACTCCGATGTCATCAATACGGTGGCGACGATGGACTACGTATTCTGTCCCATCATGGCTGACCGGGTGGTGGCGGAAAGCTCGCTCAATTTCGCCACAGTCGTGAACGACACGCTTCTTAGTACAGGGCGTTCCAACATCAAAGGGTTATACCTTCTGTGGAACATGGTGGACGGACGGGAGAAGACCGACCTTTACGACCGCTATGAGAAGGTTGCCGGAGAACTCGGTCTGAACGTCATGAGAACCTTTCTTCCCGACAGCAAGCGTTTCCGCAGGGAAAGTGCGGAGGACGGGGAACGCTCCGTGTTCCGTTCCACTGCCATGCCACCTGACAGGAGCCTGATAAGGGGCAGCAATATCGAGAGGCTGGCGAATGAGATGTTGGAACTTATAAACGTATAGGAATGGCTAAGAATCTTGATGTGCAAATTGACTCGGCAGACTTCCTCGACAGCATACGTCCGGAACTGCCCGCGACCACCCCCGAAACGCGCTCTCTGAGAAAAGCGGCTGTACAGCCGGAGGTCACGGCAGAGAAAAGAAAGGCATCACGGAGTGACAGCCGCAAAAAGGTCGTGGCGAAAACAGTATCCGTAATTCCGCCCATCGAAAGCGAGGAAGACTATCTCGACCTGTTTATCCAGGGAGCGGAGACGGCGGCCCGTTCGGGCAAAATGGCATATGTGCGCAAGGAGTACCACGAACGTATCATGCGCATTACCCGCGTCATAGGAAAGGACAAGCTGACCTTGTCGGGGTACATTGACCATGTGCTGACCCAGCATTTCCTCCAATGCGAGGACGTGATAAAGAAACTGTATGACAAGAATTATGAAGATATATTTTAACAACATCAAAATTATGAGGATAAAGACAATGAAGAAAAAACAGAAGTCCATGAACCGTTTAAAAGCATACAGCCTATGAATATGACCAATATTCTATTGACCGTATCGGTTACCTGTAACGTATGGTTCCTGTTCCTGCTTCTGTATGACCGCATCATGGAAACAAGGCTCGTCCGTTTCTTCAAGGACATTGCCGGAGTCTGGAATACCCTTCATGCCGGAGAACAGAAAAAGGAGACGGAACGGGCGCCCGCACAAGCGGTGGATATTATCGGCAAGAGCCATTTCAAAATGACAATGACCCGGACAATGACTACCATACCGGCGCCACAAGCTGCCACTTCGGAGGAAGGCATTGAGCTGTCTGAGGAAGACGCTACTTTTGACGACGGAAACAGCAAGGCGGAGTCACATCCGGCACAAGTTCCGGAAGAGAAGCTCGATGAGGTATTCTCGAATATTCCTCCGTCGGAAATGAAATACGGAGAGGACGAACCGGAAGATGAGACACCGGACAGACGGCAGGCTTCAGGATTCAGCTTTGACGAAATCGGTGATGCGGTCAGCATAGCCGGCAAGGAGAAGCCGACCTATGAGGAAAAACACCGGGCAGGAAAAGTGTTCTCCAATCTGGAAGGAACGGAACTGCTCGACAAGATGAGCCAGTCCGTCAAGATGAAGGTTTCCGGATTCATAGACCTCTATCTCTACGATCAGCCCGTGCCGGTAGTGAAGGAGGTAAGGATGAAAGCGGAATTTATAATTCCGGAAAAGTTGGAAGATTTCAATATCCGGGATTTTGTGTAACGACAATAAAGAATGTAACAACAATGAAAAAAAAGAAATGATGGCAGACAGACCGTGCAGGCAGTACAAGGTACCGTCTGGCCGGAACGGACACACCCAAGTCCGTGGAAACAAACGGGAGCCACTGAATCCAAGAATTAAAACAGTATCAACCGCCCGAAAAAGGACCATCCACCCTTTGACGGCACAAAACAAGAGTTATTAATGAACAAGAACAACAAGCAGAAATTCTTTCTTTCGGCAGCGTTGCTTATCGCTGCAACCGCATCCGCAATCGCCCAGGACAACGGACTTGCAGGCATCAACGAAGCCACACAAATGGTCACCTCCTATTTTGACCCGGGGACGAAATTAATTTACGCCATCGGCGCTGTGGTCGGGTTAATCGGTGGCGTGAAAGTCTATGGGAAGTTCTCTTCCGGAGACCCCGACACGTCGAAGACGGCGGCGTCGTGGTTCGGGGCGTGTATCTTCCTTATCGTGGCGGCAACGATTCTCCGCTCGTTCTTCCTTTAATATAATAATGTATGGCCGGATACCCCATCAACAAGGGTATCGGTCGTCCGGTCGAGTTCAAGGGACTCAAGGCACAGTACCTGTTCATCTTCGCGGGTGGACTGCTGGCCCTCTTTGTCCTGTTCGTCATCCTCTACATGGTCGGCATCGACCAGTGGATATGTATCGGCTTCGGCGTGGCATCGTCCTCCATCCTCGTATGGCAGACCTTCGCGCTGAACGCCCGGTATGGCGAACACGGGCTTATGAAGCTGGGGGCGGCAAAGAGCCACCCCCGGTACCTGAGCAACCGGCGACGGATCACCCGACTATTCAGCAAACGAAAAAAGAAAGAATGACAATGAGAAATACATCCAAGATTACGACACTGGAAAACAAGTTTCCGCTATGGGCGGTGGAGCACGGCTGCATCATATCAAAGGATGCCGACATCACGGTCGCCTTCGAGGTGGAGCTGCCGGAGCTGTACACCGTGACAAGTGCGGAATACGAGACGATACACGGCTGCTGGTGCAAGGCTGTCAGGGTACTGCCGGACTTCTCCGTCGTGCACAAGCAGGACTGGTTCGTCCGCGAGACCTACAAACCCGAACTGCAAAAGGAGGGCATGAGTTTTTTGAGCCGTTCCTTTGAGCGCCACTTCAACGAGCGTCCGTACCTGAAGCATACCTGCTACCTCTATCTGACGAAAACAACGAAGGAGCGCAGCCGTATGCAGAGCAACTTCAGCACGCTGTGCCGGGGAAACATCATCCCCAAGGAGCTGGACAGGGAAACCACTGAAAAGTTCATGGAAGCCACGGAGCAGTTCGCCCGTATCATGAACGACAGCGGATTTATCAGGCTGCGCCGGCTCTCCACGGACGAGATTACCGGTACGGACGGCAAGGCGGGAGTGATAGAGCGTTACTTCTCCCTCATGCCCGAAGATAATGCCACCTTGCAGGACATCGGGCTTTCGGCAAGGGAGATGCGCATCGGTGACAATTATTTATGCCTGCACACCCTTTCCGATGTGGAGGACCTCCCGGGCAAGGTGGCTACCGACACCCGTTATGAGCGACTCTCCACCGACCGGAGCGACTGCCGCCTCTCGTTCGCGAGTCCCGTAGGGTTGCTACTGCCCTGCAACCACATCTACAACCAGTATGTGATGATAGACAACAGCGATGAGAACTTGCAGCGTTTTGAGAAGGATGCCCGCAATATGCAGTCGCTCTCGCGGTACAGCCGGAGCAACAGCATCAACAGGGAGTGGATCGACCAATACCTGAACGAAGCCCATTCCTATGGGCTGACTTCGGTAAGGGCACACTTCAATGTGATGGCGTGGAGCGACGATGCGGAGGAACTGAAACGTATCAAGAACGACGTGGGCAGCCAGCTGGCAAGCATGGGGTGTATGCCCAGGCATAACACCATTGACTGCCCCACGCTCTATTGGGCGGCGATACCCGGCAATGCGGCGGACTTCCCGGCAGAGGAGAGCTTCTACACCTTCACCGAGCAGGCGGTGTGCCTCTTCACGGAAGAGACCAACTACCGCAGCTCGCTCTCGCCTTTCGGTATCAAGATGGTGGACCGGCTCACGGGAAAGCCCCTGCACCTGGACATCTCCGACCTGCCCATGAAGCGCGGCATCACGACCAACCGTAACAAATTCGTGCTGGGGCCTTCGGGCAGCGGGAAGTCCTTCTTCATGAACCACCTCGTGCGCCAGTATTACGAGCAGGGTACGCACGTGGTGCTGGTGGACACGGGAAACTCCTACCAGGGACTATGCGAAATGATACGCCGCAAGACGCACGGCGAGGACGGGGTGTATTTCACCTATACCGAGGAAAAGCCCATCTCGTTCAATCCATTCTATACCGACGACTACGTGTTCGACGTGGAGAAGAAGGACAGCATCAAGACCCTGCTGCTCACGCTTTGGAAAAGCGAGGACGACAAGGTGACGAAGACCGAAAGCGGTGAGCTGGGCAGTGCCGTGAGTGCCTACATCGAGCGCATCAGGGCGGACCGGAGCATCGTGCCGTCATTCAATACCTTCTATGAGTATATGCGTGACGACTACCGCAGGGAACTCGCCGAACGTGAGATTAAGGTGAGTAAAGACGACTTCAACATCGACAATATGCTCACCACCATGCGGCAGTATTACCGGGGCGGACGCTATGACTTCCTGCTGAACTCGAAGGAGAACATCGACCTGCTCGGCAAGCGTTTCATCGTCTTTGAGATTGATTCCATCCGTGATAACAAGGAACTGTTTCCGGTAGTGACCATCATCATCATGGAAGCATTCATCAACAAGATGCGGCGGCTCAAAGGTGTCAGGAAACAGCTTATCGTGGAAGAGGCTTGGAAGGCCCTTTCCTCGGCGAACATGGCTGAGTACCTGCGCTATATGTACAAGACCGTCCGCAAGTATTTCGGTGAGGCAATCGTGGTGACGCAGGAGGTGGACGACATTATTTCCTCTCCCGTTGTCAAGGAGAGCATCATCAACAATTCCGATTGCAAGATACTCTTAGACCAAAGGAAATACATGAACAAGTTCGACCAGATACAGGCGTTGCTCGGTCTGACGGAGAAGGAGAAGGCGCAGATACTATCCATCAACATGGCGAACAACCCTTCAAGGCTCTATAAGGAAGTCTGGCTGTGACATGTAAGTCTTGTATATGATTGTTCAACTTTCATTCCACGAGTTGGAAATAGGATGATTGAACCTGTTGTTCCGTCAACAGTAGCCTATGGGAACGTGCGGTATTAAGTAATGAACCCGTGCGGTAACAGAACCAACAATGAAGCCCTTCCGAAAGGAGAAGCCCAAACCGTGAGGGGATGGCAACTGCCGTTAGTATCGAATGGCAGGGGAGCTAGGCTGAATGGTATGAATAACGTAATGTGAACCGTTGATAAACGTCGTTACTTTGAATGAGCCGCCAATGATACTGGGCTCAACCCAAAAGGGACGCAGCCGGATAACCTTCTCCAGACTAAGGTTACACGGACATGACGGCTGCCGGCGGATAGACGGATTCTAACCCATTCGTTTGTCATATACAAGAAACATGGTAAACCCGTACTTCTCCTGTGTAACAGCAGGTAAGCAGACCGTAAGTGAAGCCGAATGGAGTGCGGGCAGAGGAATGCGGAAAAAGCGAATGCCATCCTGTAATGGGATGGATAGAGGTTGAAACATCACCTCACACGAAAGTGGGCAGACTTCTGCATGGTGGTTGTTTTACAAGAAACTTATAGAACTTATTAAAGGAGAAAAGCAAATGAACGAAATCAAAACATCGTGTGCATCTACTGACCGGAAATGGACCACTTGGAAAAGTATAGACTGGAACAAGTGCGAAATAGCGGTTAATAAGCTACAAGCACGTATTGTAAAAGCTCAAAAGGCGGGCAAACACGGTAGGGTGAAATCCTTGCAGTGGGTGCTGACGCATTCGTTTTACGCTAAGGCTTTAGCCGTAAAGCGTGTTACATCAAACAGTGGCAGTGACACCGCAGGCGTTGACAACGAAAAATGGTCAACTCCCAATGCCAAATTCAAGGCGATAGGTGAACTGAAAAGAAGAGGCTACAATCCCCAGCCTTTAAGGAGGGTCAATATCAAAAAGAGTAACGGGAAACTACGACCTTTGGGCATTCCGACAATGAAAGACAGGGCTATGCAGGCATTATACCTGTTCGCATTGGAACCTGTATCGGAAACGACCGCAGACCGCCATTCTTATGGATTCAGAAAGGGAAGAAGTACAAAAGATGCAATACAACAATGCTTCAATGTGCTGTCAAAAGAAAATTCTCCCGAATGGATTTTAGAGGGTGACATTAAAGGTTGTTTCGACCACATAAGCCACCAATGGTTGCTGAACAATATCCCAATGGATAAAGTGACGTTACGGAAGTGGCTCAAATGTGGGTTCGTCTTCCATAAGGAACTATTCCCGACAGAAGAGGGAACGCCACAGGGCGGCATAATCTCACCAACTCTTGCGAACATGACACTGGATGGGCTACAAACTATATTAGGGGAGAAATACCGCAGGAAATCCATAAACGGCAAAGACTATTCTCCAAAAGTCAACTTGGTCAGATATGCCGATGACTTCATCATCACAGGCAGAGACAAGGAAACATTGGAGGATATTAAAGTTCTTGTCGCGGAGTTCTTGAAAGAACGTGGACTCACTTTATCCGAGGAGAAAACCCAAATAACCCATATTGAGGACGGTTTCGACTTTCTCGGATTCAATGTCCGCAAATACAACGGTAAACCCTTGGTCAAACCGTCCAAAAAGGGCTTGAAGAAGTTCATGCAGAAAATCCGGGGAATCATTGATTCCAATAAGGGAAGCAAGCAGGAATCTTTAATAAGGCTTATGAATCCTGTAATAAAAGGCTGGGTGAACTATTACAAGAACTGTGTAGCTTCTGATACATTCAGGAAAGCGGATTACCTGATATTTGAAAAGTTATGGCAATGGGCTAAAAGGCGACACCCCAAGAAAGGCAAATACTGGATTGCAGACAGGTACTTTACACGGATAAAGAACTGTAACTGGTGCTTCGTGGCAAACATCAAGAAAGGCAAGACTGATGACAGGATTGCACTGAAACGATTGTATGACACGAAAATAGCCCGATACGTAAAGATAAAATGTGAAGCAAATCCATTTGACCCTGACTGGACGGAGTATTTCGAAAAGCGCAAGACTTACAAGATGCTACAGTCGCTCAACGGACAAAAGTCATTGCTTTACATGTGGGAAAGACAGAACCGCATGTGCCCAGTCTGTGGTTATCCCATAAACCAAGAACAATCATGGGGAACTACACAACGGATTGTCAATGGCAGGAAAGTAAATCTTCTGCTACATGACAGCTGTAGAAGAAGTGTCATTCAAACTAATAATAAGATGTAACTATGAGCTGGTTTCTATTAAATAGAAATTTAACACTGCTTGAGCCGTATGATTGGAAACTTTCACGTACGGTTCTGAGGGGGGAAAGGGGCAGTAATGCCCCTGACCTACCCGGCATAGGTCTGGGCGGCACACAGAGTGCCGTCTATGCTACGGAGGTCAGTGCGGCTGAATATTTGGCATATACGACGGAAGAGACGGAGAAGATGGAAGTCCGTGCCCTTGCCGAAAAGCTGGGCGGCGACATCGAAGCCGCCATCCGGGAGTTAGCGGAAAAACGTGACAACAAGAATCAATAACCATTTCAATCATCAACAAAAAAAGAAAAAAGTATGAGTTTATCCAAAGTAAAAATGCTGCAAGTCAGCAAGTGTCTGATCGGATTGGCAGTCATGGTGCTGCAATCCTGCGAGGTGGCGGACGAACGCCGCGACAAGTTGTGTGGCAACTGGGAGAGCGTGGACGGCAAGCCGGACGTGCTGGTTTACAAGGAAGGCGAAGCCTACAAGGTGACGGTGTTCAAGCGCAGCGGGCTGAGACGCAAGCTGAAACCGGAAACCTACCTCTTGCAGGAAGAGAACGGCAATCTGTTCATGAACACGGGGTTCCGCATCGACGTGTCCTACAATGAGGCCGCCGACGTGCTGACCTTCTCGCCGAACGGTGACTATATAAGAGTAAAGGATTTCGGACATGGAGAAGGTACGGGTATTTGTGATTGCCCCCGCATGGCGGCAGCAGAAAGGCGGCTTGCGCAAGTCAAGAGGGAACCAGGGAAGGAAACTTGACTATGTGACGATGGAGGTACCTGAAATCTTCGGACTGCTCGACAGGGAGATATTCCTGCTTGCGGAAAATGACCATTGCGTATTCATGTGGACGATAGACCGCTTCCTCCTTGAATGCGAGAACGAGATGGAGAAGCGCGGCTACAAGCGTCACTGCCGGATGATATGGAACAAGCTGAACGGGGTTGCCCCTGCGTTTACCGTCCGGTATTCACACGAATATCTGATATGGTTCTACCGGAAGAGGCTGCCACCCATAGCCGGGGAACAGCGGGGAAAGTTCATGACCGTATTTGCAGAACGGAGCAGGCAGCACAGCCGGAAACCGGATTTCTGTTACCGCATGATAGATGCCTTGTATCCCTCCTGTGGGAAAATGGATGTGTTTTCACGGGAACGCAGGCACGGCTGGCGACAATTCGGAAACCAGACGGATTATTTCAATTGATTTTACCACTAAATCCAAAGTAAGAATGAAAACAAGAATATTGACAGCAATATGCCTCTGCCTGCTCCTTGCGGGCAGGGCAAGCGCGCAATGGGTGGTGATAGACCCGTCCAACATCGCGCAGAGCATCATCAACAACGGAAAGAACATGGTGCATACGTCCTCCACGGCGACCAACATGATCAACAACTTCAAGGAGACCGTGAAGATTTATGAGCAGGGCAAAAAATACTACGACGCTCTCAAATCCGTGAACAACCTCGTCAAGGACGCCCGCAAGGTACAGCAGACCATCCTCATGGTGGGGGATATCACGGACATCTACGTGAACAACTTCCAGAAGATGATGCGTGACGAGAACTTCACGGTCGAGGAACTCGGGGCCATCGCCTTCGGCTACACGAAGCTGCTGGAAGAGAGCAACGACGTGCTGACCGAACTGAAGAACGTGGTGAACATCACCACACTCTCCATGACGGACAAGGAGCGTATGGACGTGGTGGAACGCTGCTACTCGAAAATGAGGCGTTACCGCAACCTTGTGGGCTATTATACGAACAAAAACATCTCCATAAGCTATCTCCGGGCGAAAAAGAAGAACGACCTTGACCGCATCATGGGGCTTTACGGTGACGCGAACGAAAGATACTGGTAGCCTATGGATTTCGACAACCTTCACCAGATTCTCCGTTCGCTTTACGGAGAGATGATGCCGCTGTGCGAGGACATGGCGGGTGTGGCGAGAGGCATCGCCGGACTGGGCGCGCTGTTCTATGTGGCTTACCGGGTATGGCAGTCGCTGGCAAGGGCCGAGCCGATAGACGTGCTGCCCATGCTCCGCCCTTTTGCGATAGGACTATGTATCATGTTCTTCCCCACGGTGGTGCTCGGAACCATCAACAGCATCCTGTCCCCCGTCGTGCAGGGCACGGCGAAGATACTGGAATCGGAGACGATGGACATGGGCGAATACCGGAAGCAGAAGGACAAGCTGGAGTACGAGGCGATGGTGCGCAATCCCGAAACCGCCTATCTCGTCAGCAACGAGGAGTTTGACAAGCAACTGGAGGAACTCGGCTGGTCGCCCGGGGACATGATCACCATGACCGGAATGCACCTGGAACGGACGATGTACGACATGAAGAAGTCCGTGCGCGGCTTTTTCCGTGAGGTGCTGGAACTGATGTTCCAGGCTGCCGCACTCGTGATAGACACCATCCGTACCTTCTTCCTCGTGGTGCTGGCGATACTCGGTCCGGTAGCCTTCGCCCTGTCGGTATGGGACGGTTTCCAGAGCACGCTCACGCAGTGGATATGCCGCTACATACAGGTGTACATCTGGCTTCCCGTCTCGGACATGTTCAGCACCGTGCTGGCAAAGATCCAGGTGCTGATGCTGCAAAGCGACATCGAACGGATGCAGGCGGACCCGAACTTCTCGCTCGACTCCAGCGACGGGGTGTATATCGTGTTCATGGCAATAGGCATTATCGGCTACTTCACCATCCCGACGGTGGCGGGCTGGATTATCCAGGCCGGAGGCATGGGCGGTTACAACCGTAACATGAACCGGATGACGGAACGTACCGGCGGTATTGCGGGCGGTGTTACCGGAGCTACGGCAGGAAATGCCGTGGGGCGTGTCGGCAAGCTGTTGAAATAAGAACTTCAAGTATTAACGAATAAGATTACAATGGAATTCAAGTCATTAAAGAACATCGAGACATCGTTCAGGCAGATACGCCTGTTCGGTATCGTCTTCCTCTCTCTCTGCGCCGTGATAACGGTGTGGAGCGTATGGAGCTCCTACCGTTTCGCGGAGAGGCAACGGGAGAAAATCTATGTACTGGACAACGGCAAGTCGCTGATGCTTGCCCTCTCGCAGGACCTATCACAGAACCGTCCGGCAGAGGCACGGGAACACGTGCGCCGTTTCCATGAGCTGTTCTTCACGCTCTCGCCCGAAAAGAGCGCCATCGAGCACAATGTGGGGCGTGCCCTGCTGCTGGCGGACCGGAGCGTGTACAACTACTATTCGGACTTTGCCGAAAAGGGGTATTACAACCGCGTCATAGCAGGGAACATCAACCAGACATTGAGGGTGGACAGCGTGGCGTGCGACTTCAACAGCTACCCGTACCGCTGCGTGACCTACGCCACGCAGCGGATCATCCGGCAGAGCAATGTCACGGAGCGCAGCCTCGTGACCACGTGCAGGCTCCTGAACGCCTCTCGCTCGGACGACAATCCGAACGGGTTTACCATCGAGGGATTTACCATCATCGAGAACAAGGATTTGCAGACCATCAAACGGTAAAAGGACATGGGAATGAAGAATATCAGAAAACAGATGTGGGGCGTATTCTGGAAACTCCACGACAGGAGGAAACGGATTATTGGAAAGTTGAAAGGGTATCTGGACGGCTTGCCCCAAAAAACAAGAAGAAGGATAGTATTGTCCATGCTCGCCGTTTTTGCGATACTGGCGCTGTACTCCTTCGCAAAAGCCGTCCATGACATCGGCAGAAACGACGGCAGAAAAATGAGAACAGGTCATGCCGGACGGGTAGAACTGCCCGTGAAACCGGAAAGTGACCCTAACATAACACCTTATATATATGGAACAACAGAAGATTGAGACAAAGACAGAGAGCAAGGCGGCTCCCGGAAAGGAGAAGCCGAAGAAGGAACGCACTCCGCTGACCCCGGCTGAACGGCTGAGGCGGCAGAAAATGATAGTCCTGCCGGCAATGGTGCTGGTATTCCTCGGCGCGATGTGGCTGATATTCGCCCCGTCCTCCGACAAGGAAATGCAGCCGGGCATAGGCGGTTACAATACCGAAATCCCCGATGCGGACAAGGAGGACAAGAACATCATCGGTGACAAGGTGAAAGCCTACGCGCAGAAGGAGATAGAGGAACGGCGGGCAAGCCGCAGCCGTTCCATGCAGGAACTCGGCGATATGTTCGACCATGAAGTGGAAGAAACGGAAGCGGAAACAAAAACAGAGCCGGAACCGGCAAAGGTTTCCACACCGCAGACCATACACTCCTCCGCTGCCGCCTACCGTGACCTGAACACTACGCTCGGCAATTTCTACGAAGAGCCTGCCAATGAGGACAAGGAAATGGACGAACTGCTGGAACGCATCGTCTCGCTGGAAACGGCACTTGAAAACGAAAAAGGCAGGAACTCCGACATGGACGAGGTGGCGCTCATGGAGAAATCCTACGAGCTTGCAGCCAAATACATGGGCGGACAGAATAACTCCACTGTGGAAGCCCGTTCCGTCCGGAAAGCCGGCAAGAACAAGGCGGTGCCCGTGAAGCAGGTGACTCACCAGGTGGTGTCGGTTCTCGGACAACCGATGAGCAACGCCGAGTTTATGGCGGCCCATGCCACGGAACGCAACTACGGCTTCAACACGGCAGTGGGCGGTACGGCTGTATCGGAGAAGAACACCTTATCTGCCTGCATCAACGGTGCGCAGAGCGTGACTGACGGACAGGCGGTGAAATTACGACTGCTGGAGCCTATGGCGGTGGCTGACCGGATTATCCCGCGCAATGCGGCACTGGTCGGTGCCGCCAGGATACAGGGTGAACGGCTCGGCATTACGATCACCTCGCTGGAATACGAAGGCACGGTCATTCCGGTGGAACTCTCGGTGTATGACACGGACGGACAGCCCGGCATCTTCATCCCGAACTCGATGGAACTGGATGCCGTCAAGGAAATAGCCGCCAATATGGGCAGGTCACTGGGCAGCAGCATTAACATTTCCACCGATGCGGGGGCGCAGCTCGCCTCCGACCTGGGAAAAGGGCTGATACAGGGCACAAGCCAATATATAGCCAAGAAGATGCGCACCGTGAAAGTGCATCTGAAAGCCGGATACAAGGTGATGCTCTATCAGGACGAGAACTAAAATCTGTAACTAACAATATTTATTACCACTAAATCCAAAAATAAAATGAACATGAAAAAAGTAATCATGATGTTCGCCCTTATGACGGGCACAATCTCTGCCTTCGCGCAGAACGCAGACTCTACTTCGGTAGAAAGTGACAACACGGCACCGGTCCTGACCGGAGAGGTCTATCCGCAGAAGGAAGCGGACGGCGACCTGTACCACGGTCTGACCCGGAAGCTGACCTTTGACCGCATGATACCTCCCCACGGTCTGGAGGTGACATACGGCAAGACCGTGCATATCCTCTTCCCTTCGGAAGTGCGCTATGTGGACCTGGGCTCACCCGACCTGATTGCCGGAAAAGCCGACGGTGCGGAGAACGTCATCCGCGTGAAGGCTACCGTCCGGAACTTCCCTGGCGAAACCAATATGTCCGTAATTACCGAAGACGGCTCGTTTTATACCTTCAATGTGAAATATGCGAATGAGCCGCTGCTTCTGAATGTGGAGATGTGCGACTTCATCCATGACGGCGAGGCGGTGAACCGTCCGAACAACGCGCAGGAAATCTATCTGAAAGAGCTGGGCAGCGAAAGCCCGATGCTGGTGCGCCTTATCATGAAGTCCATCCACAAGCAGAACAAGCGTGAGGTGAAGCATATCGGCTGCAAGCGTTTCGGCATCCAGTACCTTCTGAAAGGCATCTACACGCACAACGGACTGCTCTATTTCCATACGGAAATCAGGAACCGGAGCAACGTACCTTTCGATGTGGACTACATCACATGGAAGATTGTCGATAAGAAGGTGGCGAAGCGCACCGCCGTGCAGGAGCAGGTTATCCTGCCGCTGCGTGCGCAGAACTACGCCACCCTCGTGCCGGGGAAGAAAAGCGAGCGTACCGTATTCACGATGGCGAAGTTCACCATCCCCGATGACAAGTGCCTCGTGGTGAAGCTGAACGAGAAGAACGGCGGCAGACACCAGTCCTTCGTGATTGAGAACGAGGATTTGGTACGTGCCAGTACCATCAACGAACTTCAGGTGCGATAAGCCATGAGAGCGTATATCATTGCATTGGTAGCGTCACTTGCCCTCTTTGCGGGGCAGGCGCACGCCCAGCGGTGCCTGCCGGGGATGCGGGGCATCGAGGTGAAGGCGAATCTGGCTGACGGTTTCAGACCCGGCGGTAACGACGGTGGGTACAGTTTCGGGGCGGCTCTTTCCACCTACACGAAGAAAGGGAACAAATGGGTGTTCGGCGGCGAATACCTGATGAAGGACAACCCATACAAGGAGACCAAAATACCCGTGGCGCAGTTCACGGCGGAGGGCGGCTATTATTTCAAGGTGTTGTCGGATGCACGCAAAATCGTGTTCCTCTATGCCGGTGCTTCGGCTCTTGCCGGATATGAGACGGTGAACTGGGGTGACAGAACGCTGTTCGACGGCTCCACGCTCCGGGACCGGGATGCCTTTGTCTATGGCGGCGCACTCACGCTTGACATGGAGGTATATGTGGCGGACCGTATCGCACTGCTGGTGAACCTGCGCGAACGCTGCCTTTGGGGAGGTGATACCAAGAAGTTCCATACACAGTGTGGATTGGGACTGAAAATCATATTCGATTGAAATATGATTAGTGAGACTTATAACATGGACTGCATGGATTATATGCGGTCCGTTCCCAAACACTTCTTCGACCTGGCCATTGTCGATCCACCGTATGGCATTGGCAGGAGCAGCATGGAAGAAAAGAAGAAATGGAAATCGTATAATCCTAAGGACTGGGACAACGCGCCGCCTGACCGGAAGTATTTTGAAGAACTTTTCCGCGTTTCCAAAAACCAGGTCATATTCGGAGGAAATTATTTCACGCCACATTTACCTCCAAGCATGGGATGGATTGTTTGGGATAAGGGACAGAAACTGACGATGAGTGACGGTGAACTGATATACACAAGTTTCAGCAGGGCATTGCGCATCGTTACCGTACATCGTACCAAAATATGCAAATATGGCGGTTATCTTCATCCCACGCAAAAGCCGGTGGAATTGTATTACTGGATTCTGTCACGATATGCCAGACCGGGGGATAAAATACTGGATACGCATCTGGGAAGTGGGGCGAGCCGTTTGGCCGCACATGCTCTGGGGCTGGACTTCTGGGGATGCGAAAAGGACAGCGAGTATTTTGAATCACAGGAAAATCGCTTCATGAAGCAGTGTAGGACAAGGCTGGATTTTTCAGAAAAAGAAAATCGAGTTCATAACCAATAGATACCTACGGTATGAAACAGACGGACATTGACATTATGAGGCGGATTCCCCTTGCGGATTTTCTTGCAAGGCTGGGACACAAGCCTGTCAGACGGAGCGGAAATGAATTGTGGTACCTCGCCCCATACCGGGGTGAGCGCACACCCTCTTTCCGCGTGAACGTGGCAAAACATCTCTGGTACGACTTCGGCTTGGGAAAGGGCGGCGACATCTTCACGCTTGCGGGGGAGTTTCTGCAAAGCGACGACTTCATGGTGCAGGCGAGATTCATAGCGGAAGCCGCCAATATACCGGCTGTCGGATTGGAAAAGCCGACGGCCTGTCTGCCGGAGCCGGCGGAACCGGCATTTGAAGAAGTGGCAGTTACTCCGTTGCGGTATTCCGTCCTGACGGACTATCTGGTGAAGCGTGGCATACCGGAAGAAACCGCCTTGCGACATTGCTGCCAACTCAATTACACGGTGCGCCGGAAACGGTATTTTGCCGTCGGCTTTCCAAACGCGGCTGGCGGATATGAACTCCGTAGCGGACTGTTCAAGGGATGCGTGCCGCCAAAGGACGTATCGCTGGTAAAGTCCGGTGAATCGCCGTCCGGCGGCTGCAACGTATTCGAGGGCTTCATGGACTTTCTTTCCGCCGTGGCACTCAAATGGACGGAGGATGAGGACAGCCTCGTGCTGAACTCGGTTGCCAATGTCGCCAGGAGTTACAAGTATCTGGACGGGTACGGGAAGATACGCTGTTACCTTGACCGTGACGAAGCCGGAAGGCGGGCGTTGGAAAGTCTGCGGTCACGTTATGGTGACCGCATCACTGACCGCTCGAATCTTTATGACGGCTGCAAGGACCTCAACGAATATTTGCAGCAGTCAATAGAAAAAACAATGAACAACCATCTAAAAATCAAATGACAATGAACATACAGAATGACAACAGAAGAAAGAGGACATCCGTCCTCCATGTAATGGCAGCCCTGTTTATGGCTGCAACGGCTTTTATCTTCGCCTCGTGCGACGACGATATAAATATACAGCAGTCCTATCCGTTCACGGTGGAGACCATGCCCGTGCCGAACAAGGTGGCGAAAGGGGAAACGGTGGAAATACGCTGCGAGCTGAAAGCCGAAGGCAGGTATTCGGGAACGCTGTACACCATCCGCTACTTCCAGTTCGAGGGGCAGGGCTCGCTGAAAATGGATAACGGCATCACGTTCCTGCCCAATGACCGTTACCTGCTTGAAAACGAGAAGTTCCGGTTGTACTATACGTCAGAGGGTGAGGACAGGCACGATTTTATAGTCGCGATAGAGGACAACCTGGGCAACTTCCATGAGCTTACATTCGATTTTAACAACGGTGATGGTAATAGCGGAGATATGGAACATACGGAGGATGCGGAAGGAGGTGGCAAGTGACAGACTGCACCGGGTTCCTGCAAGGATACTTGCCTAAACTTATGAGGTATAATATCCTATTGTTTTTGTTTCTGCTTCCTTTCGTTGGAAATGCGTCCGCTCAAACGAAGGACAAGGAGAAGGCGGAAAGCATCCGGGACTTGCCACTTTTTGAAAGGGCGGTCAGGTGTACGCGTCACTTCGAGGGATGGCATTCGGAGAAGCATCACCCTTATGTAGGATGGGGTCATCGGCTTCAAAAAGGAGAGGCATATTCTGCACGGACAATGACAAGGCGGCAGGCGGATGCGATTTTACGGGAGGATTTGCGGAAGTTCTGTGCCATGTTCCGCAGGTTCGGGGCTGACAGCCTGCTGCTTGGTACGCTGGCTTTCAATGTGGGGCCGGCGAAGTTGCTGGGCAGCAGGCGTTATCCCAAAAGCGAGCTGATCCAAAAATTGGAAGCAGGCAACCGGGACATTTATCGGGAGTATGTCAGTTTCTGCCACTATAAGGGAAAACGGCACGCCATGCTGCTGAAAAGAAGAAAAGCGGAATTTGCGCTATTGTATATTCCGTGACGCTAATCTATCACATAAAAACAAGGAATAATTAAACCTTCCTTGTTTTTATGTGTCAAACAAAAATATTGGCACAATATTTTCTTAATTATAAAAAAATATCAAATGGAAGAACTTGTAGAATCATTTAAGAATACTTATGATAGTGATACAGCATATGATACTGTTGCACAAGCTGGTGACATAGTTGTAGATGCACTAATTGATGATGGAGTATTAGACGGTGTCCCTATAATTAGTACATTAAAAGGATTATATAAAGCGACAAAAAACTATCAGTTTTATCGTTTAATGAAAAAAATGCATAAGTTTATTTTTGTCACCCATGGCACTACGTTGCAAGAACGTGAAAAATTCATCACAGAATATGCGGAAAAAAATAAAGAGAATGGTTGTGAGGCATTATTTGCTGTATTGGAGCGATTAGACAATATTAACAAGGTTACTATTTTAGCTAATTTAATAAAAGCTAAGATTAGATGTAATATTAGTATTGAGAATTTTATCCGTCTAACCACAATTTTAGACCGTATCCCATATTCTGATTTAAGCGAGTTATCTAAATATACCAAAGACTATTATGAAGATGGATCTACGGATATTTTGCTGAGTGCTGGTGTGTTATATGAAACAGTTTTGGACACAAATGATACGAACAAATATAGACTAAATACTTTAGGGGCTATGTTGTTAAAGTATGGACTATTAGAAGATGTTGATGTAGAAATACAATCGACTACGCATCTGAAAGACTTAGAATGGAAAGATTTATAAAACGGTGACATTTATATGGCAATATTTAATGAAAAATTTAAGAAAGCAAGACTGGATCAAAGTCCATATCTGTTTCATTTCATAAATGGACGTGACCATTCTCCATGTAATACGTTACAAAAGATTTTAGATGAAAAACAATTGATTAGCAATAAAGGATATATCTGTTTTTCCGCATCTCCGATAACAGCGATTAAGCGTTTTTTTGAGACGAAAACTAAAAGTACCGGACACCCCTTGTATTTACCATGGGGATTAGGCTTTTCAAGAGATATATTGGTCCGTGATTTTGGGGCAAGAAATATAATCTATACAGATGGTAATGAAAATATACCTGATCATTTAATGTGGAGAACGGATATATTGAATGTGGATTTTTATGATTTTGAATATCTGCGAGAGTGGAGAATTAAAGGGAATGCATTTGATTTTTCTAAATTTCCTCAAGGAGATATTATTGTTGTTGCTCCCGATACAAACTCTTTGAATCATTTGGTCGTAAAGTTTGATATGAAATTTACGCCGTATGTAAATTGTTATACAGGGGATATTGAGGAAGATTGGAGCGAAGAATTTGTAAGAGAATGGAAAGGTATTTCTGTAGATAAATTAGGAATTGATAATTTATTGGATGATTTTGCAGTATCAGGAGCCACGATTTTACAAGAAATAGGTGAAGATATGGTGGAAAAATTAATATCAGAAACGCCTTGGAATTTACTTACAAAGAAATAAAATTATCGCAGATTGGACAGCGGTTTCTTTGCTACTTTCTTTGTCCGCCATTCCTGCTCACCGAAAGAAAGTAGGGCGGCGGAAGCCGCTACCACTCAAAAACGTGTATAAAGTCCCGTCACCTGCGTGAAGATGTCCTCCAGCATATCGCAATACACACCCTCATAACTGGCTATATCCTTTGTATTGCACTCAAATGTCTTTTTGCTGAATGTCTTGCGGTAGAAACGCATATTGTAAAGGTCTAATCCTTCGTCATAGGTGATGTCAAGGCGGTTGGCGCTGGTCTTGTTTTTGGCAAGGCTCATGCGCAGTCCGTTGCCCATGTTGATGAAGTCACGGCTGCCCGTCATGGCGGCAAAACGTCTACCGCCTATCTGCTGTAAAATCGTCTGTGCTATCATAATGCTTTGTTTTTTAGTGTTGGCGGTGCGGACACCGCCAACTTGTTCACAATTCTGTTATTTCGGCAATGGATGTATATCGTTGCAACCATTCTTTCACACACTCCATATTATACTCGCTCGTTATGACTGCCGTATGGCTGTTTATCGGGGTCATGCGTGTACTTTCGTAGCCGTCTATCCATTCCTTCAGAGTTCCTGCTCCCCATGTTGGGTTGTAAAACATGCGGTCTAACATGCAAATAGGGTCACTGAATTTGACTATCAGCGTCATGTAACCTGCGCTCATCGCTTGTCCTCCTTTCCCAGCCGTTTGTTCACCCATTCATCCCGTTTGGCTCTGCACTCCTCCAATGTGGGGCAGACACATGAGAACAGTTCCCCATTGCTATGGTGGCGATAATCGTACTGCACGAGCGTACGTTTACGTCTGCCAATGCCTGATTGGAAACTCTCGTACTTTTCTGTACCTGCCGTCTGGCAGGTACTCACTCCGTTAATGGTCATTCTTGTAGTCATAATCGTTTATTTTTGAATAAATCTTGCCAAATACTTTTCTTGTACGCCGAGTGCTTCGGCATAGGCACTCAACTGGGCGGCATATCGGGTGCGGTAATAGTTTCTCTCCATTCCGTTCTTGGATAGTCCGATATGTGCCCTTATATCGTTCAAATGTCTTTTGACGATATACTTGTAATAGTGGAGTTTCCTCTTTCTGTCCATACCTTATGTATTATTAGAAGTGTACTGATAAAATTCTGTTCTTCATCACCATTTCGGGATTGCTCGTATAGCGTTGATGCAGGTAGAAATGGTGAGAGCCGAAGCCGTAAAGGAAGAACTTGTCAAGTTCGTGTTTCTCTGAAAAGTCCTTTACACTTTTTCTCAACTCCTCCTCACTTGTTGTCAATGTGAGGAGGTTTATAAACTCAAGGAACATAGTGGGGATTGCATCGTCCCACAAGCAAATCATGCTTTCAATTCTTACTTCCATTTTATTATTGTTTTAGGGTTTATATTATGCTGCTTTTCCCATTCGCTTGCGGATTAGGCTCATGTTGCTGTCCACAAGGCTGATAATACGGTCATGATATTCGGTGTTGGAGTTGCATACTCCACGACTTTGTACCACTCGGAATGTCTTTAACGATACCTCTACCGTTTCAATGCGCACTCCGTCTATGGTAGCCGAAAGGATGAGGGAGTTCTTTTTGAGGTAGTAGGAGTTGGACCACACGCAATGGTGCATTGCCGTTCCTTCCTCCGCAAACTCCACCACACTCTCCAACACACGGATGTTCAGTGTCCCGTCCGTAAAGACGATACCGAAAAACTTGCCTTTGAGTTTGCGGTATTCTTTCTCGTGTTTCTTCACTTCCTGCCTCCGTTCCTTCAACTGCTCACGCTCCCTCTGCCTGTTGCGTTTCTGCACCAATTTGTCGTGTTCGGCTTTGAGGTCTGAGGGACAGACATACTTCGGGCTGTTCGTGTCCTTGCCGAAATGACGGAGCAAGTCTATCGTATCACGCCACATAGAGCCGTCAGAAATGGTGTAGCCGTTACGGATGCAGATTTTAACGGATGCCCAATACCTTTCCATATCGAAAGAACGGTTCAGATAGTAACGTAACATCGGGTATTGCCCTGCTTTCATCAGTGTTTCCACTCGGCTATCGGAAAGGATGGCTTTGAAAAAGTCATACGGTAAAATACCGTAACATTCACCCTTGAAGCCGTTGCGCTTCAATTCGGGAATGAAACGCTGTCGGGGATAGGTACATATCGGGTTTATGTCGTATGCCCGAAGTTCTTGACACTTGCGCACCTCCATATCGCTGCATTCATTCCATAGGTCGTAGTACATGATGGACATTCCACGCAGTCGGGCGATTGTCGTAGTCTTTCCGTTGGGGGCAATCCACCTCTGCACCACTTCAAAGATGGAATACTCGGCTGCTTGTCCTGCCTTGTACCGTGACTTGACGAAGAAGAAGCGTATCACCTGGTATTGCTTGCTGGTGGTGACAATGGAGAAATACTCGTTCTCGCTGAAAACGCTCTTTCGGGTGCGCAACGCTTCCAACTCCATGCCGCAATGGGGGCAGGCGCATCCGCAAATGGTGTCCGCAAGGTCATGGTCACTCTTCCACGAGTGACCGCACTCGGTACAGATATTCGTGCCGTCCGCCCTCTTTATCGCATAGTGGCTGAAACAATGGCGGAAAGCGTATGCCTGCTGTGTGTCTGTCAGTTTGGGCAGTCGTTTGCTCAAACGTGCGATTTCTTTCTGTATGTGTGTTTTCGGTCTCATAATCAAAAATCAAATAAGGTTGGTTGTATATTCGTTTCTTTTTTCGCTGTGGTGGTCGGCTTGTTCCGGCTTTGCAGCCTGCGCAGTTCCTCGTTTTGGTATTGGCGGAGGGCGTTCTGCCGTGCTTCCGCCTTTTCCTCTGCCGTGAGTTCAACCACATGGTTTACCGCAACGTGGCATTGCAGGGGGTTGCCCACCTCTATCTCGTTCTCGTCATAGTAGTGGACGGCTTGACCGTATATCTCACCGTCTGAAAAGCCGTTGCAGCCGCTTTTCTGCACATAGTTCAGAATGTAGGTTACACAATCGTCCATGTTCTTGGCAGGGTTGCAGTAGTTCTTGGCAAAGAGTGCATCTTCCGCTGCACGCTGCTCCAAAAACATCTGTATCGTTCTCTTGAAATGGTCTGTTCCTTTCATGTCGTCAAATTTTAGAGGGGTTGTCGTTTAAATAAAGTATGTCGCAGTCCTCCACTTCGGAGGGAAGTCCGAAAAGCGGATAGTGTGAGAAATAGGGATGCGCATTGCCTTCCTCGTCCGTGAAGGGTGAAACAATCTGCACCTGCCAATCGCTTGTCCATTGGTCTATCATATTGATTTCATCTTCTGTCAGACCTGTTGCGTCACCGTTTATGAGGTAACACAGACTCCATGTGGGTATCTTTTCCGTTGTCTTGTTCATACTGCTGTCGTTTTCAGATTGTCTGTTTCAATATCTCTCTCCAATAAGTAGGTGCTACCTCGCTGAGAAGGAAGTCTATGAAGTCTTTCCGTGTTTCCTTGTTCAGTTCGTGGTAAAGTTCACGGAAAACGGAGAAATTGCCGTTGATATATGTCTCCACCATGTACTCGAAGATGTTATCCACCTCGTAGAACTTGCACTGCTGTGCTGCCGTCTTGCCACTTCTCTTTGCCATGTCTGTAAGGATTAAAGGGTGAATAACCAAAGGATGAAGCCGAAGAAGGCGATAACGGAAAGGATAAACACGGTTACGCCAATCACCATTCGGTATACTCCGTTTACTATATCTCTGATAATGCTCCAAAGGATGCCTGCCACCCAAAGGATACCACGCACGGACAAGGTACATACCGCCAGCCCTGCCAATCGTGCCATCTGTCTGAAGTTCAAAGCCATTGTTCTCATATTTTCGGTGTTTTTAAATTTTTAATGCGGATTCAAGAGCTGAGGGAGTTGAGTTTCAATCTATTTATCTGCCTCTTGTTTATCCGACATTTTTTTTAATGCGTCTTTCTGTCGCATCGGTCGTTTTCGTTTCGGGTGCTTAAAAAGGTAGGGATTAGGAAATGCAAGGTTTTTCAGGAAAAATACTACCCGAAGGGCTGGAGATTTTTGCTGAAAACAGGAGGCTTGACCTTGCATTTCCGTCCAATCCCGGAATTACCTTTGCGCCCAGAACGGAAATGACTGACTGATGCGGCTCACTGAAAGACGTAAAAATGGAGGTAAACAAAGGTGGAGACAGATTTGAGAAAATCTCCTAAAATCTGTATGAGAAGAAAAAGGGACTTGTCTGAAAACGTGGAATGGCAAACCGTACAAGGGATGTATGTCCATATCTGAGCGGCTGAATACTTTCAGGCGGGAAGGTATGGGCATTCTTCCCGGTTTGCCTTCCGTGGGTGACGGCTTGTGCCATTCATGGGCGAGCGGTCACATACAACTTTCCGCTTCCGGCTCAAAGGATTGGCTAAAAGAAAAATCTACAAAAAATCTGTAAAAGCACCTCTGTGGCATAAGCCCAAAAGAAATGGGCCTTGCTTCATCAGTCTAAACTTATTGTTTAGGCATGAGGCAAAGCCCTTTTCTACGTTTATGTCGATAATCGGTACACATTTGGGAAATGGTGTACCGACGGTATGTAATCACTTTTACGGAAAAGCCTTATATCAAGACAAAAAAACAAAGAGATCTTATCCTCAATCTCCCGTTTTATTTATAATTTTGTACTTGAAGAGTTCTTTGAAGGTTGTGCAACATGCAGAAGCCTATTGTAGTAGATAACTAGCTTAATAGTAGGTTGCTACTTTAATGAGTGAATGAATTAAGCTAATTTTTGGGTATCTTAAAACTTTCTCGGAACTTCATTTGACAAAAACTGAAAATATTGATAAATTATGAATAGTAATTATTTCTATAGTAACATAGTACCATCTTCTAAGAACAAAGATTTTTTGGAAGAGGTGCAAACCATTGCAGAATCTATCAAACAGCAGATATATGTATTGTCTAGTCCACTTGTAGATAGTAAATATCAATATAATGATGATTCGTTGATGATAGTATTGTCTTCTAAAAGAAAGATAGCCTTTGTCACAACCCGTAAAATGAATGATGATTTCAAAGATTTGTGTGAAGATATAATAGAAGACATTGGTTCTATTAGCGATAAGTATGGATATAAGGAAAAAATAGGACGTCCAAGAAAATGGCGAGATAAGTTAACAAGTAGTTACTCGGTAAAAGACATTAAGGATGTCCGAACATGGTTTTGTGAGGATATTGCCATAAATGATGCTGATGATTTCAGAACATTGGATTTGCTAGTGTCGCTTTTTATTGGTAGTATCAATGATGTAAAGAATATTACTACGGAGGAACCAGACAATCTTTTGGACAAAGTCAAACATAAGATTCAGTTGTTTGACGGTCAGCAGACCCGTTTTATTTATGAGGAACTGGAAGCAGAAGGTCAAAGAATTACTATACAAGGTTTATCCGGTACAGGAAAAACTGAATTATTAATGCATAAACTAAAAGATTTATATGTAAAAAATGAGGATGCTGTTTTTGGATTTACTTGTTTTAATAAAATTCTATCTAGAAAGTTAAAAGAAAGAATTCCCGAGTTCTTTAACTTTATGAAGGTGGAACAACAAATAGATTGGAGTAGGTTGCTATGTGTTAGTGCATGGGGAAATTATGGAAATGAGTATTCGGGTATTTATAGATATATTTGTAGTTTCTATGAAATAAGTTTTTATAGTTTGAGAGAATGCGGTTCTTTTGATGTGGCTTGTCAAAAAGCCATTGAACAGGTTAGGAGTAAAATTGAAGTTTATGGGTATGCTTTTACCTATATATTTATTGATGAAAGTCAAGATTTTAAAGAATCATTCTTCAAACTTTGTGAATTAGTGACAGAGAAGAAATGTTTTATTGCTGGTGATATATTCCAATCGATTTTTGAAGAAAAGAAAAAAGAGACTGTTCCTCCCAATTTTCTGTTGAGCAAATGTTATCGTACGGACCCAAAGACTTTGATGTTTGCACAGGCTTTAGGAATGGGACTTTTTGAGAAAGAAAAGTTGTGGTGGCTTGACAAAGAACAATGGGAACAATGTGGCTACAACGTAAAAATTGAAGGAAAGCAATATACATTAACACGTGAACCGCTAAGAAGATTTGAGGATGTTGATCCAGATTTTGATAGTTTGAAAATTATAGGCATACAATATATAGTGCAGGGAACAATAAGCCTTATAAAAAGAATATATGATGAATTTCCAACAACTAGACCAGATGATATAGCTATTATATTCTTGGATACTGATAAATATATTTACCAATCTGCTGACGATATAGAACGAGCTATAGGATTGGAATTGGGTATTGAATGTAATATTGCATACGAATCTAAGAAAACCGAAAAAGGAAAGATACTGATAAGTAATAAAAATAATATAAAAGGCTTGGAATACCCTTTTGTAATTTGTATAACAAAAAAAATTCTTAGAGAAAAAAGCTATCGTAACACGATGTATACAATGTTAACCCGTTCGTTTATTCGTTCATATTTGGTGTTGCCTAAAGGTAATGATAATGGATTTACCCCTGAAATGTATGAGGGTGGACAACGTATTATGAAAGAAAAAAAAATAGTAGTAACCGAACCTACACCCAAAGAACAAATAGATATAAAAGCTTGGATAAAAGGAGGAAAACAAGCATTGTCGTTGGAGGATAGAATTAGCAATGTGTTTGAGGAATTGAATATCACAAATCCGAAGATTAAAGAGACTATCAGAAAATCGTTAGCAGGCATTCCTATGAAAAATAATAATGCTCAATTGAAAGAGTTAATACAAGTATTTCTAAATACTATTGAAGATGAAGGTAATTTTGCGTAAAATAGCGTCTTATGAAAATAGAAAATTTTCACAAACATTAAAACAACATAAGGATTATACAAGAGTATTGCTTGAAATCACTAAAAAAATTCTCTCTAATAATGACTCTATAAATATAAATGAGATTTCTTTATCTTCACAAGCATATTTGAAATTACAAATTGATAAGCAAAGTAGAATTTTTGTTTACCTTTCTGTAGACAAGTTTTACTCTTTTGAATATCCATGTCAGGTAGAAGTTGATATGTATACAAAACAAGTGAATTCTGTTTATACAACTTCTGGTATTAATTGTACTTGGGAACTCATTTCAAATGCGATTTCCATACTTGACGATGTAAAATGTGATTCTATTATAGATGTGTATGAATCGAAAGATGAAGAAGATGCCTTTTTGAATGTTGAAGCTTACAAATTGTTGGAATACTTTTGGGCACATGAACCTTGCTATTTGAGATATGATTATGACCCCAAAAGTTGTAATGGTGCTTTGCATCCACTTAATCATTTAGATGTGAATATATCTTTGAAAGGTTCTTATAAACTTGGACTAAAATCAAAACTGTCCCCTTCTGAGTTTGAGAATATTGTGAATAAAAGTACTGATTGTTATTATCTACTTGACAAACTTCCATCACATTTAATGAATTTGAAAGCTTATCAGAAAAATAAAAGGAGTAAGCGAAATTTAAAACGCAATAAAATGTAAGTGTGAAAAACAGATGCTATATGCCCTCAAAGAAATGTGATTGCCTTCGTTTGGTCAAGGGTCGTGAGAAATCCTTTAATTTTCTCATATAGTAGAGTTTTTTATTTTGAGCAATCTATAATAATTTAGTTCGCTGGTAGTTTGTGTATTACCCAATAAAGCACTATATTTGCAACGTTCCAATTAAGCCTATTAAAGCTAAGCAGAACAGCGAACTTTTCACGTTGGATTAAACGTTGGACTTTGAAATCTTTGATTGATTAAGATATTGGTGTATAGGGTGTTAGAAATTATATTCGAGTCCCGTACGCACCGCGAAAGCAAATAGTAAATTAAAGCAAAGCTCTGAAATTCAAGAAATTCAGAGCTTTTTTCTTTTTCTTCACTTCATTTAAAACAGAGTTTAAGTAGGCGATAGATGTGCCCATTCAAACTCTACAATGATTTTTTAACCAATCATTTTATTCAAATGTAACATTCATCTTCAATTAAAGGTACCTATACTAAGCATCTGTTTATAATTGAACAGAGACTACAACTGCATGTGTAAAATAGGATATTCCTTACCTTCTCCGTCCAAATTCGACCTTTTATATATGTTAAAACCCATATATTCATAAAAACCGACAGCTTGAACATTTTGCTCATTCACATCAACTTTAGTTACTTGCAAATTATCTATGGCATAAGTTATTAATTTTTTTCCGATTCCTGCGCCTCGATACTTATTGTCAATAAATAACATTTCAAGATTTCCTTCTGCAATTCCCATAAATCCGATTAAGATTCCCTCTTGTTCAAATCCGAATAGATTAACATACTGAAAATATACCGGAAGTCGTTCCTTATAATATAGAAAATCTTCCTCTTTAAGAAAATCATGTGTACTCAATACTGCACTTTCCCAAATTTCCATCAAACGTGGATAATCCGTAACTTTAATTTTTCTAATCATACTTGTAATTGCAATTTAAAGCCGCAAAGTTCGTTACTTATACATTCAAAACACTGAACCCAAGTTAAAAAATACGTTTACGGATTCTGCTTAGTGCTTGCTGTGTGATACCCAAATAAGAAGCTATATCTTTTAATGGTATATAGTTTAATGTAATACCATATTCTTCCATCATCTGTAGATAATACTGTTCAGGAGAATATTTAATCAAGTCGATATTTCTTTTCAAAAGTTTATTCAACAATATAGCATTTAAATCTTCAAATACAGTTTTTACTTTAGGGATAGCGGTATATAGTTCATTTACTTGCTTCTTGTCTATTCGGTAAATAACACTATCTACAATTGTTTGCACATTAAATGCAGACCTAGTTTGTAATGTAAAAGATATGTTTGACATTGAAAATGTACCCTCTTTACAAAACCAGAAAGTTTGTTCTTCCCCGTTATGATTTAAAAGCCAACAACGTAATATTCCATCAAAAACGAAATAACTATACCTCTCTGTTTCTCCTTCCTTAATCAAAAATGTACCTTTACTAACTAATATTCGTTCAAAATATTGGTCGAATAACTTAAACTCCTCCCAATTAAAAATATTAGTACTAAAATTAAATTCTTTAAGTAGTTTTTCTAAAAGCATAATCTAAATATGATTCGTAATATACTTACTCATTTAATATATTCACTATTACTTCCGCCCTATTTAACTTCTCATATTTAGTGAATATATTTTCAGTAGCCATTTTTATATTACTCCTTTCGCCCAGTCTCCGGCCTGCTTGACACTTCCGTTCAACAATCGGCTTTCTCCCCATACGATTTTTGGATAAAGTTTCTTGAGTTGTTTTACACTATTAGTTATTGAGCTTCCTCCGGAAGTAGCAAATGGAATAACGGTTTTACCGGAGAAATCATATTTCTCAAGGAATGTATTGACCGGACGCGGACATAAATTCCACCATATCGGGTAACCAAGGAATATCACGTCGTAATCTTTCAGATTAAGCGCTTCTCCCCCCAATTCTGGACGTGAATTTTCAGTCGTCATTTCAATTGAACTACGGCTACTCTTGTTGTTCCAGTCGAGATCTGCCGAGGTATAGGCTGTAGCGGGAGTTATCTGATAAAGTTTGCCGCCAACCGTTTTTGCAATGGCATCGGCGGCTTTTTCTGTAGTTCCAGTACAAGAGAAATAGGCAACCAGGATTTTCTTATCGGACTGTACATTAGTATCCGCTGTCTGATTCTGCGCTTTTGATGAGCAGCTAAAGCAAAGGAGACTCATAAATATGAATATAATCTGTTTCATTTTATTTTGATTTTAAATATTTCTTATCATTAATTAGTTTAGACATTATCACGATGGAGTAACCCCACAGGCGTTTTCATTCTTCCATTACTTTGATAATTGCCCATATCGTCCATCAAACGATGTATTTCTTCTGTATTAAGCGCTTTGCGCGTCTTTACATATTCCTTAAAATTCCTCGGTAGTCATATTATTTCCTTTCAAAAGATAAAGCAGGATTAGCAAAAATCATCGTTTAGTCTGTTCGAGTTTGTTATACTCGTCATCTGTGACCGGCTCAAGCCACTCATTGGAAGTGTTTTCACCGGAAACTTCGAAAGCCAGATGAGCAAACCAACTGTCGGCAGCAGCTCCGTGCCAGTGTTTCACATTGGCAGGAATATGGATAACCGTACCAGGCAGAATCTCTACCGCCGGTTTACCTTCTTCCTGATACCAGCCTCGACCGGCTACACCGATAAGCATCTGTCCGCCACCTTTCGTTGCACGGTGAATATGCCAGTTATTGCGGCAACGTGGTTCAAAAGTAACGTTAGAGATATTCACCTGCTCGCGCGAAACCGGAGCAAGATAACTGTTACCAATAAAATACTGTGCATAGGCTGTATTGGGTTCGCCAATAGGGAAAATCATCTCACGCTGGAAAGCTGTTTTGGCATCCTCACCAACAATATCTTCAGACCATACTCCTTTTGCCAAATTGAACGCTGCCCACGCTTTCGGCCAACCTGCATAGAAACCTATATGAGTGATAATCTCTGCGATCTCCGTGCGGGTGATGCCGTTCTTCTTCGCCGACTGAAGATGATAAACGAGCGAATTGTCCGTGATTCCCATACTGATAAGGGAGGTAATGGTTACTAAACTGCGGTCACGCAGACCGAGTTTGTCAGTGCGGCTCCAAACTTCTCCAAAGAGAACATCGTCATTAAGTTCCGCAAACTTGGGGGCAAACGTTCCTAACTGGTCGCGTCCTGCCGTCTGTACTATCTTTTCTTGTGCCATAACATTGAGTGTTAAAATACTAAATACTGAAAATAAAAGGAGTTTATTCATAATCATTTCGTTTATTGAATGAAGTTATTAATGCAATTTGCGGGGTTAAGCGGCATTTGGTCAGAGAGTACGAGAGTCTTAACCATGTGCAGCGTTCCTTGCTTGTACTTTTGAAAATGCTCCGATGCAATATGAGATTTATAAGCCTCCTGACTCGCGTAAGTTTCAAGAATAGTTATCCTGCCAGGATTCTCTTTTTCGCTGACGGCATACATAGTCAGCACTCCCGGTTCAGTACGCAAGGAGACTTCACCCACTTCGGTCGCATATTTCATATATTCTTCAAGATACTCCGGATAAACCTCGATTTTCGATAGCCGCACAATACCGTCAGCCGCCATAGGTAATTTGGCGCACATACCAGGCTGCTGTTTTATATCCTTTTTCCCTGTCATACTGCATGATAACATAACGAATAAAGACAAAACACTTAGAATTGTTTTTATCATCATCTTCTATCTTTTCATTGTTAAACTTCTGATTACAAATTTACTGCGATAAAACGAATGGAATTGTATATCAATTACGGATTTTTGTACCCAAATCCCCGATTCTGTAATAAAGCCGAATAAAAATCAGATATTAGAAGTAAAGTTATTCATCTGTTTTGAGACCGATAAGCTACTTTTCTCATCAGACTCTTGACAAATGACTTTTTATGTTGTATCTTTGAGAAAAGAAAAAGTATAAACAACATGAAAATAGAAAGAAATAATCATACATAAATCATAAATAACCTGGTATTTTACAATACCACTCCTATACGATATGAGGTTGTGTCAAAACGCTGACACAGCCTTTTTTTATGCGCAAAGCCCAGACT
>ERZ791908.97-NODE-97-length-117373-cov-10.957440_pt1 | contig 117373 bp, 102 predicted proteins | sample MGYA00510144_ERZ791908 | MGnify/ENA primary metagenome ERZ791908 (study PRJEB30046, sample SAMN00792105) | human gut metagenome | study: EMG produced TPA metagenomics assembly of the A metagenome-wide association study of gut microbiota in type 2...
ATCCGTGACCAAGGTTTTTACCACGGGGTGTCCAACTTGTTATTGCAATTTGCGATGGTGTTATTTTCATCAGTATTGATGAGAACGAGGTAAACACGCTCAAGGCAATTTGTGATGAAGTATTTGGCGCAAGCAACTTTATCGCTGAACTTATCTGGTCTGCTGGCAGAAAAAACGACTCAAAATATATCTCTGTATCCCACGAGTATATCCTATGTTACTTTAGGAATGCGCTATGGATAAAAGAGCACAAAGTTTTGTGGCGTGAAAAGAAACAGGGACTCACTGACATCTACGCTGAATATGATCGCCTGAAAAAACTATATGGTGAAGACTGTGCATCAATAGAGAAGGATCTAAAGGGTTGGTATAAGTCCCTTCCTGACGGTCATCCAGCAAAAGATCACTCTCACTATTGCCGTGTTGACAGGAACGGAATCTTCTTTGCAGATAACATTTCCTGGCCCGGAGGCGGCGGACCTAAATATCAGGTTCTACACCCTGTCACGCGTAAGCCTGTAAAAATCCCTTCGCGTGGGTGGTTAACCAATGAAACAACTATGAAGGAATGGATTGCGCAGGGGCGAGTCGAATTTGGGAAAGATGAAAATGGTGTTCCGACCTTAAAATCTTATCTGAAAGATAGAGAATACAGCGTTCCTTATAGTGTCTTCTATAAAGATGGACGTGCTGCTTCTAAACGCCTTGCAACACTTATGGGAGATAAGGTGTTCGAAAATCCGAAAGATGAAGAGATTATTCAGCGAATTATCCAATTCTGCGGAACCGACGATGGGGACGTTATTCTTGATTTCTTTTCCGGCTCTGCTACAACCGCGCACGCGATGTTCTTGGCAGATGCCGAGCAGAACAAGCATCGTAAGTTTATTCTTGTTCAGCTCCCTGAACCGATTGTTCCAGAGAAAGAAGCCTCTGAAAAAGCTAAAAAGGTTGCCCAAAATGCAGTCAAGTTGCTGGACTCCATCGGTGCGCCACATAACATCTGCGAAATCGGCAAAGAGCGCATTCGCCGCGCCGGAGACAAGATCAAGTCCGAAAGCCCCATGACCACGCAAGAACTCGACGTTGGTTTCCGCGTCCTCAAGCTGGACGATACCAACATGAAGGACGTCTACTACGCGCCGGATGACTATGATCAGGGAATGCTTGCGGGTCTGGAATCCAACATCAAGGACGATCGCACCGACCTTGACCTGCTGTTCGGCTGCCTGATTGACTGGGGTCTGCCGCTGTCCCTGCCGTATTCTTCCGAGCAAATCGACGGCTGCACCGTCCACACCTACAACGGCGGTGATTTGATTGCCTGCTTTGACGCAAACATCCCCGAAAGAGTGGTCAAGGAAATTGCCAAGCGCAAGCCGCTCCGCGCCGTTTTCCGTGATTCCGGCTTTGCCTCCAGTCCGGAGAAGATCAACGTGTTCGAGATTTTCAAGCTCTATATGCCGGAGGATGCAAATGACATCACCAAGCGTGTGCGGGTGATCTAGGAGGACGCCGTATTATGACACACTTTATGGAAGAAAAAATAAAGATATTAGAAGATTACATTTGTATGCTTGAAGATGCCATAACAAAAAAAGATGTTGGAAAGGCAAAAGAGCTGCAAACAGAGATCATTGCCGTTTACGAACCGGAAATTGATTCGTTAAAGAGTGAACTGGATAATTACAGTTTTACTCACTATGGCGCGAGTACACCTGTTGATTATATTGGGGATGCTAAGCTATTAAGAGCAAAGCTCCAAAACTATAAATTGAATCTTGCCTCCGGACTATATAAGCCATTCCAGGGTACAGATGGAGCAGTAACCGTAACACAGCATGTGAATCAAGATGTAAGCGCAACAGTAGTTGTAACTTTTGAGCAGACAATTCACAATATACAGGAACTACCGGAATCCGTGCTTTCGGATGAAGAGAAAGAGATGCTGTCCGGAAAACTTGCCTCCATATCCGCTGAAAAAGATAAGGAAAAGCGCTGGGAAAAAATTAGTAGTGCTTTGAAATGGATTGCGGAGAAAGGCATTCAAGTTGGAATTGCAGCACTGCCGTATATCACTAAAGCACTGGAGGCAACCTCATGAAACTCCAATTCAAACACCAAAAATTTCAAGCGGATGCGGCAAAGGCAGTGGTTGACGTCTTCGCTGGACAACCGTACCTCACGCCCACCTACATGATGGACAGAGGCTACGGCCAGCAAACAATCACCGATGAAGAAGACTTCACCGGCTGGCGCAACGAACGTATTGTCCCTGAGCTGTCCGACAAGCTGATTTTGGAGCATTTGCAAAAGGTGCAGCGTACCAATCAGATCAAGCCCTCCGACAGACTGGAAGGCCGCTATAATCTCACAATCGAGATGGAAACCGGTGTCGGCAAGACCTATACCTATATCAAGACCATGTACGAGCTGAACAAGCACTACGGTTGGAGCAAGTTTATCGTGGTCGTGCCGAGCATTGCCATCCGCGAGGGCGTCTATAAGTCCTTTCAGGTAACGCAGGAGCATTTTGCGGAGGAATATGGAAAGAAAATCCGCTTCTTCATCTACAATTCCACCCAGCTCACCGAGATTGACCGTTTTGCGGCGGACAGCTCCATCAATGTCATGATTATCAACTCGCAGGCGTTCAACGCCAAAGGTAAGGACGCGCGGCGTATTTACATGAAGCTGGATGAGTTCCGTTCCCGCCGCCCGATTGACATTATCGCAAAAACAAACCCGATTCTGATTATTGACGAGCCGCAGTCGGTTGAGGGCAAGCAGACAAAAGAGCGGCTGAAAGAGTTCAATCCGCTGTTGACGCTGCGTTATTCCGCAACACATAAGTCGGACAGCATCTATAACATGGTGTACCGGCTTGATGCAATGGAAGCCTACAACAAGCGTCTTGTTAAGAAGATCGCCGTCAAAGGTATCACGGAATCTGGCAGCACGGCAACCGAGGGCTTTGTCTATCTGGAAAGCATCAATCTCTCCAGAGCTGACCCGACAGCAACCATTCAGTTTGATTTCAAGGGTGCCAAAGGGTTACGGAAAAAGACGGCAACCGTTGGGATTGGTTACAATCTTTACGACAATTCCGGCAATTTGGATGAGTACAAAGTCGGCTTTGTGGTAAAATCCATTGACGGACGCGATAACTCCGTAGAGTTCCTGAACGGCATTAAAATCTTTGCCGGTGATGTGATCGGCAAAGTCAGTGAAGACCAGCTCCGCCGTATTCAAATCCGCGAAACCATTCTCTCTCACATTGAACGGGAGCGGCAGCTTTTCCATAAGGGTATCAAAGTGCTGTCCCTGTTCTTCATCGACGAGGTTGCAAAGTACAAGCAGTATGATGAGGCAGGACATCCCTTCAACGGCATCTATGCTGATATGTTTGAGGAAGAGTATGCGGACATTATTGAACACTTGCAGCGGGAAATCGGTGACGAGGATTATATCAAATACCTTGATGCCATCTCTGCGCATGATACCCACGCCGGTTACTTCTCCGTTGACAAAAAGGGCAAGATGACCGACAGTAAGCTTTCCGATAAAAAGGAAGGTACTTCTGACGATATTGACGCCTATGATCTGATTATGAAGAACAAGGAGCTGCTTCTGGATCGAGACCCGAAGAAGTCTCCGGTGCGCTTCATCTTCTCCCACTCTGCGCTGCGTGAAGGTTGGGACAACCCGAATGTATTCCAGATCTGCACGCTGAAACAGAGCGGCAGTGAGGTTCGCAAGCGGCAGGAAGTCGGTCGTGGTCTGCGCCTTTGCGTCAATCAGGACGGCGAGCGTATGGACGCCAATGTTCTTGGCAATGATGTGCATTCCATCAATGTCCTGACGGTTATCGCCAGCGAGAGCTACGACAGCTTTGCAAAGGGCTTGCAGACGGAGATTGCAGACGCAGTTGCCGGACGTCCCGTGGCTGTTACCGCCGACCTCTTCAAAGGCAAGGTTATCGTGGATGCCAGAGGCAATGAGCAGGTTGTGGACGGCGAAACCGCACAGGCAATCTACTTTGATTTGATCGTCAACGGTTATGTGGACAAGAAGGGTGCGCTGACCGACAAGTATTACGCTGACAAAGCAAACGGGACAATTCAAGTCGCAGAAGAAGTGGCGGACAGCCGCGACGCAGTAATCAATATCCTTGATTCCGTCTACGACAGCCGTGCTATGCAGCCGGAGAATGCCCGCGACAAGAATGTGGAGCTGCAAGTTGACCGGGATAAGCTCGCTATGCCGGAGTTCAAGGAGCTTTGGAAACGCATCAGCCCGAAATCCGTATATGTAGTTGATTTTGACACCGACGAGCTTGTGGACAAGGCGATTGCGTCTATCAATCGAAATCTTCATGTGTCGAAGATTTATTTCAAAGTCGAAACCGGTGCAATGGATGAGATCAAATCGAAGGACGCACTGCTTGACGGAAGCGCATTCTCAAAATCAAAGTCCTCCACTTATGACAGCAGCAAGCAAATCCGAACCAACAGCAGCGTAAAGTATGACTTGGTTGGCAAGCTGGTCGTTGAAACCGGCTTGACGCGAAAAGCGGTCGTTGCAATTTTGACCGGAATTGAAAAGACGGTTTTCGAGCAGTTTAAGTTCAACCCGGAAGAGTTTATCATCAAGACTGCGGCGCTGATCAATGATGAAAAAGCAACTGCCATCATTCAGCATATCACTTACAATGTGTTGGACGAGCAATATGATACGGACATTTTCACCGAGCCAACCATTAGGGGCAAGCTCGGAACGAATGCAATGAAAGCGCAGCGGCATCTATACGACCATATTGTGTATGACTCCACGAATGAGCGTGACTTTGCGACCGACCTTGATACAAATACGGATGTTGCAGTCTATGTAAAACTGCCGGACAGCTTCTATATCGCAACACCAGTCGGTCATTATAATCCGGACTGGGCGATTGCTTTCTATGAAGGCACCGTCAAACACATCTACTTCGTTGCCGAAACGAAAGGCTCTATGTCTTCTATGCAGCTCCGGCTGATTGAGGAATCGAAAATTCACTGCGCAAGAGAACATTTCAAAGCGATCAGCAACGGAAATGTGGTGTATGATGTGGTGGACAGCTACCAAACCTTGCTCGAAAAGGTGATGAAATAAATGGTACCAATCGTTACCATATAGAACACTACAAGCACTTTAGAGTTCGCTACATAAAATCATCGGAAGGGTGTGCGCAGTTCATGGACTGGAATACATATTATGAAAAGTTTTATGACTGGGCAACCAGCACACAGATTAGCCGAATGTCCTCACTGACATCCTTCGGCGCTTCTTCTGAGGTTGCTGAGGTCGCGCAGGAGTACATGGATGAGAAGGCAGCATCCCGGCTTATTAAAAAAGCGATTGCCTATGGCGTCCAGTTTACACCAGATGAAATCTACGATCTTTCCGGTTGCTGCGATTCATCAGCTATGAATGAGCTGCTGAAATCTGCAAAGTGCAGCTTTACACAGGAGCAGTTGGAGGATCTATGGGGCGCAGCAGACGATGATGTTCTTGAGCTTGTAGCAAAACGGAACCATGTGACTATGTTTGCAGATGCCGGGATTGAAGAGACCGACATAGAGGATGAAGCAAATTTTGACGAGCCGAAACAGGACGAACCTAAACTCGGATTCTTTTCAAAACTTGGCTTGGTGCTTGGAGTTGAAAGTATTTTGGATAAGACAAGATAACCTCGCCACGGACGCTGTACTGGCGACTGTGCGAACTGCCCACCGCATTATGGGTATCGCTATGGAAGATGGTATTATGGTCATGACCATACGCACGGCTGTGAGTTTGGCGGGAACAAAAGCGGAGGTGGACTGTAATTTGCTCAGAAAGCACAGGCTGAGAAACGAACGTGCTGTTCTTCTCCTAAACGAACTGGCTCAAAACTAAGACACGGAAAAACGCCCCCGGCGCTGTGCCAGATGCACAGCGCCGGGGGCGTTCCCGTTTCCAGCGATTTTATTTTCTCATGACAAAGGACTGCTCATAGGGTGACACTTTCCGATTTGCGAAGCAGCGAAAACTCAATGCGTTCCGCGGAGAAGTTCACTGGACAGCATATACCGTACACGGTTCCAGTAGTCACTGAACAGCGCAAAGTGTATTCATTATCGAAAACAAATTCACGGTTTTCACAACGCTTGATTCAGGAGGGGGATTTTTTCCTTATTCCCGCTTGACATCAAGGGAAACCGGATCAATGACGATGACGAATTTGCCCTTTTTCTGAGCATACCTCACAGTATTACCGGTTCCACTGGGGCGTCCATTCCATACTGCAAGAATATAATCGGCGTGATCTACCATATACTGATTTCTCTTCTCCATACAGCCCGGCGTGTACTCCCGTTGCAGCATTGTCTCCTTGTCACACTTCGCCGCGATATTATAATACCGTTCCCGTGCTGCTACGGACCATTTAACTGCTTGCGTTTCACAAGGGATCGCACTTTCCAGAGTAATGTAAGGATATTTCGTTTTCAGATCAAGAACAATTTCCGCAGCGTAAACGTCGATTCCGAGAGCCATGCCGGTTATAAAATGTGTGACCTCCTTGTCCTCAATGAGTGCCGCAATCTGATCCTGCATGGCGGATTTCAAAGCAGTACAACGCTTATCGGATTCATCAAAGCCGAATGGAAGACTCTGAGGTCTGTGACCGGTGAACGCGCACGCCTTACCGTGAACGAGTTCTCTTGCAGCCTTTGAAGTAGGTTTTCTAAACTCAATAATACGCGACATAACACCCCTTCTTTCGCTATTCTGATAGATAGCTCCATTCTATCACCCTCGACCCCAGCAGTCAATGCATTGTCGTTAGTAAAATCAACGACGCTGTATCGTGGATAATGACACCGCCGTTAGGTAAACTAAATGCAAAGGTGGTGAGGCTATGCGAGAGAAGAAGGACATCAATATTGAAATCGGCGGCAATATTCAAGTGGCAAGAGAACAGGCAGGCTACACGCAGGACACGCTCTCAGAAATGCTTGGCATGACGCCGAATCACCTGAGTGCTATTGAGCGTGGCGCTTCTGGTATCTCTCTTGAAGCCTTGCAGCGTCTGTGTCGTTTGCTTGGCGTCAGCGCAGACCGAATCATCTTTGGAACTGACGAGCCAGAAGCGGAAGCCCTTGCACTTGCCAGACGCATTTCGGATGTGAAACCGGAATACCGGCAACAGGTTCAGGATTTACTGTCCGCTATTTTGAATATGTCATAAAAAAAGAGCCTCTGCCGATACCCAACCGGGCATCGACAGAGGCTCTTCGTTCGTTTTACGGGCATTTGAATAAGTGCCGAAATCGACACTTATTCGCGCTCTATTGCGGGAACTGTGCGGGGAATATAATCACATAGGACGGTCATTTTGCATCGCGCTGGGGCTTGATATTGTAGGCTTTTTCGACCGCTAATTGTCTACTCTGCTGCTCCTTCCGGGAGAAGTGCGGACAGGCAATGAGATCCGCCCGAAAGCTCTGCTTGCAGTCATGGACGCAGCGGACACAGAAGCGGTTATACTTCCGCCGTCCGCTGTCAGCTATGAAGAACGACCACTCCTGCCGCCATTTCTTGCTTCTGCTCACAGGTCAATCTCTCTTTTGTGCTTCTGCGGGGCGCAGCATTCTTTCGGTTTCTCAGCCTTCGCAGCCTTGAGCCTGTCCATGATGGAGGACTTTTCGCCCCTTTCTGGGGCTTTGGCCTCTGTTTCCTTCGGACCGTTGTTGATGATCCCGTCAATCATGCCGTAATCATCCTCGGTAGACATCTCGGCGGCTTTCAGATAGTTCTCCCGTTCCAGCGCGGCCTTCCACTCGACCTTTTCCACACCGAAGATACCATCCTTTGCAGCATGATCGTGGATTTCCTTTGCATCCAGAACCAGCCCCTCGGTATTATCACCGTACAGCCGGTAGACAGAACAGGTTTTCATGACCTCGACCGCAGCTTCCTCCCGCATGGGGAGCATACCGCCCCATGCGTAGCCGTAGTCCTTCATTTCGTCAGTCGTGATAGAAGGATCCGGCATCCGGTCAACGGGCATGACCTCCTGACGGAGAAGAGCAACCGTATGTTCATCGAAGCCGTCATACACATCGCTCAGGGAGAGCTTGCCGTGTTCATCTACGATGAGACAGGCGGCTTCATCGCCGTAGCTATCATGCTCCATCAGGAAAAAGATGTGGCCGTCAACCTCCATGTGGTCAATGGTGTGCCATGTTCCCACATGGCCGGAAACAGCCAGACCGGAGGTGTCCATGTTGACCTCAAAATTTTTTTGTTCCTTGACTTCCTGCTTCTGCTGCTCTTCGGAGATCATGGGAATGACAACAATTCTGTCTCCGAGCTTGGCGAACTGCTCTGGCTGTTCAAAGAGCTTTGCATACTTGAGTGCAAGCTCACTATCCAGAGAACCGAAGCTGTCATCGGTTAGACCGACAATGGCAAAGGTTCCGGCAACAATATCATAGATTTCTCCGTCTTCATCCCGCAGAGCGCGGTTGAGAGGAAGACCTTCAAGCTTTGCTTCCTCGTTACAAACAATACCCACCGGGTCCTCATAGGGATAAATTGCCTGAATGTAGCCGCCTACCAGAGCTTGCAGCCCTTCAAGGCTTGAATCGATCTCTTTGATTTCCGGCTTCTTTCCCGGCTCAACCACAACGGCAAGAATATTGCCGTCTTTCATAGGCTCTTCACCGTCTCCGGTGAGACGGTATTCGTCAGGAATGTCATCAAGACTGCCGTCAAACATCCGCGTCCAACCGTCTCCGGTATTGCGTATATAGCCATCATCGGTGAATCTGCCGCCTTCATCCATTGCCACATCGCGTCCAAAACGCTCAAAGTCAATGTAGTTCGCGAGATTACCCATTGCTTTTGTGTCGTAGATACCGGCTTCTTCGATGTAGTAGCGCCCCAGATCCTCTTCATCCGTGACATCGGGAAGGAAGTCGTAACAGTCGAGATTGTAGGTCAGGTTGATGAGATCGTCGATGTCGCTGACTTCATCGCAGCCAGCCTCCATGATAGCAACAAACTTTTCCTGATCCCATTTGTCCATCTCATCAATGCGAGAGGCAAGGTAGTTCAGCTTATCGAGGCTTTCATACTCACCGAGCAGCTTTTGAACCCCATAGATGGGACACTCGTAGTCGGTGATAAACCATTCCTCGTACACATGGCCAAACTCATCCTTCGATCCGATACCGATTCGCTCAAAGACCTTCTGCATCTCTTCCTCGGTTGTCGGGAACTTTACCCATTCACCGACCAGCTCACCCTCGTTGTACTTGCCGAGGTTGGTAACAAACGCTTGGAAACTGTCATCCATAACAGGCATAGGCATCCTCCTTTCAGTCATCCACCATGCTGTCCGGCGCAATATAGAGCGCGTCGAACTCAGCGTCAGACATTGCTTCGAGCTTTTGGACGGTCTTGTGCATCAGCTCCGCGATCTCGCTGTCCTTGTTGTTCAGAGTAACGCTCTCCATATCGTCAATCAGCCGCTTCCGGCTGGATGTGTTGAAGCAGCACATGAGATTGATTTCTTCCACGGTAAAGTATTTCATATCAGAGTACCATATCCTTTCCTTTGGTTTTCTGCGGTTTCGGAATGTGAGGTGATTGAGCTTTTTGCGCGGATTTCAGCTTATCGCGGATAGATTTACGAGCAGCGGGCTTCTTTGGAATGGTGTCATAGATGGCAGTCCCGGCATCCTCCACATACGAACGGACATACTGGATGCTCTCAGAAAAGCGGATTGGTCTGTTCTTGTCCTCAATGTTGGTCAGCCGGACTTCATCGGCAGCAAAATCAACCGAGTCGATTCTGCACCTGATCCCGTCCACATTCAGCGTCGCGCCGACAGGGATGTAATCTGCGGCTTTGAGTTCCTTGAAGGTCTCGCCGTCCTTGCTGAGAAAGACATCTGTGCCGGATTTCCAGAGCTTGTGAGAACCGGCTACCCACGCGGTTTCACGGAAGCCCGTGACCGGCATGGAGGGCTTGCCTCGCACCTTCTTTTCAAGGAGCTTTGTGCCGAGAAGAGGGGCGGCTTTTTCGGCATCCTTGCCGTACAGCTCAAAATAGCCGTTCTGGGCAAAGCAAACCAGCGCGTCCGGGTGAGCCTGTTTGATTGCCTCATACTTTCTGAGTTCTGCGACGGGCAGAGGTGCAAGCACTTCTTTCGTTTCTGCCTCCGGCAGCTTGTCACGGCGGCTTTTCTGCGTGGACAGGACTTCTGTCAAAGCATCCGCGTCTTTCGGAAGCGTCTGATGGGTTACAACACCGCCATGCTCACCGACCAGAGCCATTGCTTCATCGAAGCTGCTGCGGCAGGGAGCGTCCAGCACATAGCCGTCCGCAAAGGTCAACCGGTCATGATCCGGCTCAACTGAGTTCCGCGCTACATTTGCCGCCTGTTCCCGGTAATTGATCTCAAAGACATCTCCGAACACCTTGCCGCGCTTAACATCTTTCGGGACAATCACGCGGGCAATGCACTCGTCGTAGGTCTGTTCCGCATAAAAGCGGAAGGTGTTATGATCCCGCGTCCCCTGAATAAAGACCTGATTTTCATTGAGGCAGTGTGTCCCATGCGGACGGCAGAACCACATAAGCGTCTTGTCTTCGGGATTCTGGCTTTCGGCAGCGCGGCGGATGATGCGCTTGTCGATGTCGAAGTCTTCCTTGAAGCTATCTACATGACTATCCACAAGCTTCTGAAGCTCCGCGATGATGTCAACGTCTGTGTATCTCTTCATGCTTCTCCTTTTTCACAACTCCATGTCGTGCGATTTAGCCTTAGCCGGAGCTTTCTTTTCCGGATGAGATTTGGCAGCAGCCTTGAGTTGGTCACGGATCGAGGGCTTTTCCTGCTTTTTCTCCTGCCGGATATACTCAAGCGTAGGTGTCAGCTCCCGATAGCAGCCCTGCGTTTTCTTGGCCGAATGACGGCGGTGAATGGCAAACAGCGGCTCTCCGTTCTGCGTGACCGTGTTGCCCTCGATCCTGACGCCGTTTCGCGCAAGCACATTGAAGGAATGGTTGGAGGCACGGTAGGACGCCCACATACCGTCATTGTGATAGGCAATCTGCCCTTTGAGCGTGTCCATGACGGCGGCTTTGATCTCTTTCTCTTCGGCGGTCAGGCGGTGCGTCTTCGGTGCTTTCTCTGCTTCCTCCGGAAAGGGAGCAAAGGGAGACTTGACTTCCACGGTCTTTATCTCAATGGAGGTAATCTCATCGTTCTCCCATGCAACTACCTCAGGGTCTCTTTCCTCTGCCTTCTCAGAAAGAACGTCCTTCTGAGGTTCGGTCCGCTGACGGAACGCATCGACGAAAAGTGCCGTCAGTCCGGGATTGGCTTTATCCACGACGAAGCGGGAGGCATTCTCCGGGCAGACCTCAACGCTCTTTGCCCACTCCTTTAGAGGCTGCGGAATACGTCCGTCAAAGTCTTTCTGCTGAATGGTGTTTGCAAGAATGTACCGGACGCGCTCCGGAGAGAACTGCTCAAGGACGCTTTTCACGGCAGCATCCGCATCCAGCCGGTTATCTCCGTAGTTGGAGGTGATCGCTGCTTCAATCGCATCGCGGCACTTTTCATTTGCAGCGAAAGAGGCACGATATGCTTCCAGCTCACCGGCTTCATAGGCGTAATTCGCTGTCTCGCGGTAAATGGGAGCTTCCGGTATCGGTTCTGCGGGTGCTTCGGTGTCCTTCTCTGCGGACTGTGCTTTTTCAGCCAGAAGCACCTTGAGCTTGGCGTCAATGCTGTCGATCATCTCAGCGGCGGTCTTGCGGATGGTTTCCAAAGAGCCTTTCAGCTCCTTGGTCTCCTTATCTGAGGACCAACCGGCGATATAGCCGAAGGAATAATCCGAAGTTTCAATGCCGTACCGCTGGCAGACGGTGTAGGCCACGCTCTCGGCTTCAACCTCTTTGGTATGGCGGTCTTTCCGCATCTCCTGAACAGCGGAGGTATCTTCCTCAACCTCAAGCCGCCACTCAAAACGGTTTTCATCAACGAAACGCCATCCCTCGCGTTCAGCAGCCTCATTCGCTGCTGTTTCGGACGCAAAGCCTGAGAGAAAGTCCCGCTTGGTGCCTCCATCGCTGATCATGACAATTTTCCATGCGGGTTCCGGCTCAGGCCGATCAATAGAGTGGAGCTTCGCATGGGCAATTTCGTGGATCGCCGTCTTGATGGTCTGGATTTCGCTCATGCCCTCCTGAATGGCGATCCGGTTCTCAACCGGAGAGAAGTAGCCTTTAGCGCCGCCGGGAATGTCTTCAAAGGCAATCGGGGCGGGAGACTCCTGTTTCAGAGCATCAAAAAAGGCAGCGTAATTCTCCACGCTGCCGGAAAGCTCATCAACGATAATGTCAGGAAGCTCCTTGCCGTCGGTCTGGGAAATGTCAAAGACACTCACCACCTTGAATGCGGGACGCATAACCTCCACAGTTTCCGTAACGGGCTTTCCGTCTGCATCCAGCACCGGCTTCTGCGTGGAAGGATCAATCTTTTCCCGCTCTTCCTTTGCCTTGTAGGGTGCGGGAGCAAGTATCTTGATGCCTTTCTCTCCCTTCATGACCTGACGGTCAAAGTTGCGCTGCCATGAGGTATACCCGGCAACATAGGTAGCCTCCGGTTTCTGCATGGCGATGAGAAGGGTATTGCTGAATGAATAGTGATAAAACTTGGACATCGTGCGGAGATATTCCTTGAACCGCTCGGATTCAAACAGCTCCTTGATGCCCTGTTCCAGTTTGTCTGTGATTTCCCGGACTTGCTGTGCGCTTTTGCTTTCGGCCATGTGACACCTCCTTATTTTTCAAACTCCATTTTGAAGCCGACATACTTGCCACCGGTATCATCCAGCCGGATAATCGCGTCGTAGAGCTGAGGCCGCTTCGGCGTATAAATCCCGGTCACCCGGCACCAGCCCTTGTCCAGCAGCTCCTTGGCAATCTTCTTGGTCAGCTTCTTTTTCTTGCTGGAAAAGAACTTATTATCCTCCCACAGACAGAAGGAACATTCCTTGCTGGAACAGTAATAATTGCCCTTTCCCACATAAACCGGGGAGCCGCAGCGGGGGCATTTGCCTATGACCTCCTTACCGGAGTCGAAGCGGTTTGCCTCAGCATCGGAGAGGAAGGGGTACGCTTTGACCAGCGAGGCAGTCATATCCACGATCCCGGCGAGGAACTTGTCCCCATCGGCCTGACCGCGCTCGATCTGCATCAGGGTATTTTCCCATTCCGCAGTCATGGCAGGTGAAGTGATTTGTTCCGGCAGAACACATACGAGGTTCAGGCCATCCTTGGTAGGCACGATGGATTTTCCCTTGCGCTCGGCATAGCCGCCTTTGACCAGCTTCTCAATGACACCGGCGCGGGTGGCAGGAGTGCCGAGACCCTTTTTCTCGGTATCATCATCAAACGCTTCATTTCCGGCAGTCTCCATCGCAGAAAGCAGCGTATCTTCGGTATACTGCTTCGGAGGGGTTGTATAATGCTCGGTTACACTGGCTGATACGGCATCGAGGACATCCCCCTCGCTGACGGCAGAAAGCATCTTTTCCGGCTCGTCATGCTCCTTGCTCTTGAGCGCGGTCTTGAATCGCTGCTCAACGGCTTTCCAGCCCTCCTGCACAACGGTTTTTCCCTTTGTGCTGAACACATAGCCTTCACAGGAGATCGTCAAGGATGTCTCTTCGTAAGTGTGCTTCTCACCGGTGGCAGACAGAAGGCGCATGGCAACCAGCCGGAGGATTTTCTGCTCCGACTCCGGCAATGCGGAAATGTCCTGCTTCTCAAGCTGGACGGTAGGGATAATGGCATGGTGATCCGTGACCTTCGCATTGTTCGTGATACGCTGGATGTCGGGAGCACAGCTCAGGCCGTCGAAAATCGGCACCTTCCGGCATACAATGTAGATGACCTGACGGACGGTGCTTTCCATGTCATCCGTGATGAACTGACTGTCGGTGCGGGGATAGGTCAGCAGTTTCTTTTCATAGAGGGACTGCACCAGATCGAGGGTCTGCTGTGCCGTGAAGCCGTAATACCGGTTGGCTTCCCGCTGCAAGGTGGTCAAATCGTAGAGCTTCGGGGGATTGACCGTCTTCGTCTCGCGCTTGACAGAAGAAACGACGGCCTGTTTCTTATCACAAGCCGCCGCAATCGTCTTTGCCTCATTTTCGGTTTTGACCTTCTCCATATCAGCGGTGAGATTGCTGCCGCTCACATGGACATTGAAGTATTTCTCTTTCTTGAATGTGCTGATCTTCCCGTCGCGCTCTGCCAGCATTGCCAGCGTGGGGGTCTGGACACGGCCAACCACCAGCTTCTTGTGATAGAGCGTGGTAAACAGCCGGGTGTCATTGATGCCCACAATCCAATCTGCCTTTGACCGGCAGAGGGCGGCTTCATAGAGCCTGTCGAACTCTCTGCTGTCCCGCAGATGAGCGAATCCCTCCCGGATGGCAGAGTCTTCAAGGGAGCTGATCCAGAGACGTTTGAAGGGCTTGGTGCAACCGGCCTTATTGTAGACCAGTCGAAAGATCAGCTCACCCTCGCGCCCCGCGTCGGTGGCGCATACCAGCTCGGTGACGCGCTTATCCTTCATCAGATCGCGCAGCACCTTGAACTGCTGGGACTTGTCCTTCGGAACCTCATACAGCCATTCCTCCGGCACAATGGGCAGATCCTCGTACCTCCACTTGGCATATCGCTCATCATAGGAACTCGCGTCCGCAAGCTCCACAAGATGCCCGACGCACCATGATACGATGTAGTTGTTTCCTTCGAGATAGCCGTCCCTGCGGGATGTTGCGCCCAGCACCTTGGCAATGGACTGCGCTACACTCGGTTTCTCAGCGATGACTAAAATCAATCCGTGAACCTCCTTCTGAATAAGATGAAGCCCCTCGCATTTCTGCAAGGGGCCGCGATCAATCCTTATTCTGCGTCATCCTCCGGCTCGTCATCAGCGGCAATCTGAGGCTCTTCATCCTCGTTGATATACGGCTCTTCTTCGTAGCCTTCATCGTCAAAGAAGTCCATGTCCTCGTCCTTCTGCTTCTTGCCGCGAACGAACTTGATGTAGTAATAGCCCGCGCCGCCAATACCGGCCACGGCAATGATGACAATGATCATGCCCATGTTGCTGTTCCTCTGGGGCTTTTCATCCGCCACAGGCTCCGGTTCCTCAGCAGGAGCTTCCGGCTCAGGAGCCGTGCCGGTACATTCACTCATGTTGGTTTTGCAGACAGGGCAGGAAGTGTTGACATGACCGGCCTCGCACTTTTCGGTACAGCTACAGGTGGTCAGCGCGGCCACGGAGTCCTCATCCATCAGGGCAAGCAGATCGCTTTCGTCCACCATGTTCAGGAAGTAAGTCTGATACTGTTCCTCTTCCTCGTTGATGGGCGCATCGTAGTCGATCACGATATAGAAGGTGTTGCCGTTTTTCGTCTGAATGGTGATGAACTGCTTGTTGGTGGCTTTGTCATACAGCAGATCGCGGGTGGAGGCGTTACCCTCATCGTCAATCGGCTCCCCTGCGGGAAGCATCTCTGCGGGCGTCTCCGTTTCCGGCATTTCCTCCGGCTGCGTGGCCTCGGTCACGGGAAGATTCTGCTCGGTATCATCCGCATAGGCAAAGGCGGTCAGGGAGAAGCTGCAAACCAGCACAGCACAGAGCGCCAGCATGGAAAGCACACGGATTCCTTTTCTCTTACTCATTCTCAGATACCTCCGTCTCAGTGATTTCGGGGATGGCCGCGCCGCCGGTTTTCATCGCAGACAGAAAGGACATGATCTGATCCTTGTCCATAACCATAGCGCGGACAGTATTGATGATTTCGAGGTTTTCCATCTCGGTTTTCCGATCATACAGCTCCTTGAGCTGTGCCTGAAGATCCTCGATTTTCTTTTCGGTCTTCGCAATCTCAGCGCAGACCTTCTGATATTTGGGATTCATAGAAAGCTCCTTTCGCTTAATAGGGCGGTCTTCCAAAGGCAAAGAAGTGAGACTGCCAGTAGGAAGAGCTGATGGATGTGTACTGGATGGGATCGCCGCAGTGCAGCATCACATTGTCACCGACATAAATGCCCACATGGGACACGCCGGGGGTGTCGTAGGTTCCTTTGAAGAAGATGAGATCACCGGGCTTTGCGTCAGCCTTTGAAACCGGTGTGCAGATGTTGTATAGCCCCTGCGCACCCAGGCGCCCGGTATTTACAAGCCCGCTGTTGGTCAGGACATAGGAGACAAAACCGGAGCAGTCAAAGGAGGTTTCGGGGTTGGAGCCGCCCCACACATAGGGATAGCCCAGATATTTTTCCGCCTCCGAAAGCAGTGTCGCAAACCGCTCATCGCTCAGATACTCCGCAGGAACCGTATAATCGCTGGGAGGATTGGTTACATATTTGTCCACATAATCGGATGACGGGAACAGATCCTCCCGGTTGCCCAGCACAGACATATAGGTGGCGTACATGGATAGCTCGTCCTGCCCCATAATGTAAACGGGGACATGACTGAGGTTGAAGTTTTCCAGCGTCACATTGCAGATGTAATAAGAATACGGGACCTGAACGGTGTACTCATATTCCTCTTCATAGCTTTCGCCGGTGTCCGGGTCTGTGACCGTCCTCGTGCCGGTCCGGGTTTCCGTCCGGTATCGGGTTTCGACGATGACCTCTTCGGTGAGGATGTACTGCTTCTCAAAGAGCATATCGAGCGTTCCCTGAACCTCGGAGAGCGTCCATTCGCCTTCATGAAGGGCAGAGAGAATGGAGATCAGCACATAGGGGTCATGCTCGATGTCATCCAGATCGAAGTGATACTCGTCATAATCGTGGGTGGCCTCGTAGTTATCCAGCTTCGCTTGCAGCTCTGCCTCCATCCGGCAATACTGTTCCTCAGCCCCCAGCATGGCATCGTCCTCGCTGAGATAGGAGGACGCGATCACCGCCTGACCGGTAGAGGAAAACATCGCAGTGCATGAGCTGACACCGGCAGCAAGAAGAACGAGAATGCCCAGTCCCACACCGAACCAGATGAAATATTTCTTGTTCTTGGAGAAGAACTCTTTCACCTTATCGGCGGCTTTCTCACCGGTTTTCTTGGCCGTGGAGGCAGTCGCGGTTCCGGCAGTCTGCGTTCCGGCCTTTCGAGCCGCCGCGTACTCCTGCTTGATCTGCTGCTTCTGATAGTGCCTGTTCATGTTCCGCTGCTTTTTCATCTCAGGATGATCCTGCTGGGTCTTTTCATAGTGCAGCTTCGTATCGGCAATTTCAGCCTCATGTTCCAGCTTGGACACCTTCTCATAGGGCTTGTTTGCCTGATTCTGCCTGTGATGACTGTAATGACGGGCAGCGGATTCCGCAAGGATTTCGGTCTTGTGCGCAGCTTCAACGGCAGAGTTGTCCTGCTCGGCCTCGTGGATTTTGCCGTGAACGACGGCAGCAAGGGAGTCTCCGACCTTGTTTACCGTCTTTTTCGTCTCGAATTGGAGCTTACTCGGCTGCTTGGGAGGCTTGATCTCATTCTCAAAGTGAAGACGAGTTTTGTCTTTGCCGGTTTCCTCATCAAAGACGCGCTCCTTCTTGAGAACCTTGTGCGTGGGCAAATTCTCACGGCCGGCATTCAAACGCTCATGCGCCTTTTCCGATTTTCTTTCGAGCTTCTGAATCCGCTTCGTGGGCGGGACAGCATCGTCCACGACCGGCTTTGCGGAAGCAGTTTCAGCCGCTTGAGAAAGTACAGCATCCGCGTCAACTGCCTCAACCGCAGAGGTCTTGCGCAGCTTGTGCGTGACAATCGTTTCTGCAATAACCGTACCGGTATGAGAGGAAACGCCGTGCGGCTCCAAAACCGGAGGTTTGAACGGTGCTTCTGACGGAGGCAGCGTTTCGGGTACATTCTTGGGTGGTTTTTCCGGCTTTTTCTCTTCTGTGACAGACGTTTCGGAGGACGGCTGAATATTGCTATCCTCGGCGTGTTCCGCCTGAAACTGACGCTGCTGACTGCGCATTTGCACCTTTTTTTGTTCCTCCGCAGAAATTGCTTCGGAAGGCGCATCTGTCTCAACCGTCTTGACCAGCTCTGCATCTTCCGGCCTTCCTGAAACTCGCTTCTCTGTACCAGCCGTCAGATTTTCCTCAACCGCACCGTCCCGCGTCATCCGCATGATCACCTTGTCACTGGCTTTAAGTTCCGGTTCTTTGGACATCAAATTTCACCTCCGATCCGCGCCTTGGCGAGTTCTGCGTACTCAGGATTCAGTTCAATGCCGATATAATGACGGTTTAGCTGCTTTGCCACCATGCCGGTTGTGCCGCTCCCGAAAAAGGGATCGAGAACAATGCCGCCTTCGGGACAACCGGCCAGCAGACAGGGTTCAACCAGCTTCGGGGGATAGGCAGCATAGTGACCGCCTTTGAAGGGAACCGTATTGACCACCCACACATCTCGCTTGTTGCGCATGGGATTGATCATGCTGTCGGTGATCTCGCCATGCGCACGAGGCCGGTTGATGGTCTGTGTCTGGGGCTGGCCGGGAACGGGCTTGCCGTATTTTTTGCCTCCATTCATACCGCGCTTGAGCCTTTCTGCCGTTGCCGGAGCTATCGGTTCCGAAATTGCCTTGGCGTCAAAGAAATACTTCCGACTTTTGGACAGCAGGAAAATATGCTCATAGCAGCGGGAACAGCGATCCTTGCAGCTCTCCGGCATGGGATTTTCCTTCATCCAGATGATGTCGTTCCGAAGATACCAACCGCTGTCCCGGAGGGCAAAGGCCAGCATCCACGGAATGCCGATCATATCCTTCGGCTTGCAGCCCTCAACCTTGTAGTTGAGAGCCACAGCCTGACCGTTCCTGCCCTTGGGATTCTTGGGGTCAACAAAATCACCCTGATTGCCTTTCCCGGCATAGGTATCTGCAATATTGAGCCAGAGCGTTCCGTCAGAACGCAGAACGCGCCTGACTTCGGTAAACACTTCGGTCAGGCGCGAGATATATTCCTTTGGTGTTGCCTCTCTGCCGATCTGTTCCTCCATGCCGTAGTCGCGCAGCGCGTAGTACGGAGGGGATGTGACGCAGCAATGGACGCTCTCGTCGGGCAGCGTCTTCAGGACTTCGAGACAGTCACCGATGTAGATTGTGTCAAGCTGTATGGGGATCACTCCTTTCGCTGAGATTGAAGAGGCTCAGTCGGAGAAATACTCGTCCGGCTCATCGTCCTCGTCGATTTCATCCTCCCAGCGGGTCAGAATATCCTCGGCTTCCTTCGCAGCCTCACGGTACAGGCTCAGGCGGTTCTTTTCAAACGCGGCAAAGGCAGGAACATACTTACCGAACTCCTGAATTACGCGGACATCCTTGGTGCGCATATCCGCAACCATGCCCAGCAGCTCTGCCATCGTCAGCAGATCCTCAATCATGAGATCGTACTTATCCTTGGGAATGGTGACGGCTTCGCCCTCGTCCTCAGCCTCGGCAAAGGGGATTGCGCCCTCAGTGGACACATGGTAGAAATGCTCCTTCGCGTTCAGCTCGTCCACGATACCGGCGATGAACTCCATCACGGCATCAGCACGGTTTTCGATCTCAGCCCTGACATGGAGGTACGCCCGGTGGTGCTTTTTCAGCTCTTCCTCCTTGCGGATGAGATTGACCAGCTCAATGGTCATACCCATCAGGCCAAAGAAGCTGTCCATGCCCTTCACAACCTCGCGGAAGGTCATCTCGACGGCAGCATCACCGAACGCCTCAGTGAACTCTTCCATAACGCGCTTGTTATCCATGTTAATGTTGTAGTTCTTATCCATATTCAAAATCCTCCTTGTAATCAAGCCGTTTCTTCGAGCTTGGTAGTCATGATGCGGTAAAGCTGGGTGTCCTTCGGGAAGTCATCCTTGAAGGGAACGATGGTGGAGCCGTAGAAGATCAGCCCCTCACCGGCGTTGGAGTTGGTGATGTAGTTCTGCTGGCTTGGAGAGATATTCAGAGCTTCACTGAGGATTTTTCTGTCTCCCGAAGCCTGATTCAGAAGATAGACAAAATCCGAGTTCTCGAAGATGTTCTCAACCTCACGGGAAGCCAGAAGATCCTTCACATTCTGCGTGATACCGGTCGGGATGCCGCCCCACTTACGAAACCGCTTCCAGATTTCCACGCTGTATGCGGCGGTCTGTTCCTCTTTCAGCAGCAGATGGAACTCGTCCATGTAGTACCGAGTGGCCTTATGCTGGGCGCGGTTGATGGTGACGCGGTTCCACACCTGATCCTGAACAACCAGCATACCCAGCTTCTTGAGCTGCTTGCCCAACTCCTTGATGTCGTAGCAGACGAAGCGGTTGTTGACATCCACATTCGTTCTGTGATTGAAGACATTCAGAGAGCCGTGAACATAGATTTCAAGGGCAGTTGCAATGCGCTGTGCCTCCGGCTCTTTCTGATTGCGCAGAATGTTGTAGAGGTCTTCCAGAATGGGCATTTTCTCCGGTTTGGGATCGGCAAGGTAGTCCTGATAGACCATGCGGACGCTCCGGTCAATGATAGTCTTTTCGACGGGCTGCAATCCGTCCTTGCCGCCGACAATCAGCTCACACATGGAGAGGATAAAGTCAGACTTCAAAGTCAGAGGATTTTCCTCTTCGGAGTAGTTGACATTGATGTCCAGCGGATTGATGTAGTCGGTACTGATGGGCGAAATGCTGATAACCTGACCGCCGAGCTTCTGCACGAGGGGATAATACTCAGCCTCGGGGTCGCACACGATGATGTCATCCTCGGTGATCAGGAAGGCATTGGTCATCTCACGCTTTGCCGAAAAGGACTTGCCGCTGCCGGGAGTACCGAGGATAAGCCCATTGGGGTTCTTCAATTTCTTCCTGTCCACCATGATCATGTTGTTGGAAAGCGCGTTTAGCCCGTAATACAGAGCCTCGCCGCCCTGAAAAAGCTCCTGCGTGGTAAACGGGACGAAAACCGCTGTACTGGAAGTGGTCAGCCCGCGCTCAATCTCGATCTGGTTCAGGCCGATGGGGAGCGAGGACATCAGCCCTTCTTCCTGCTGGAAGTCCAGACGCTTGAGCGCACAGTTGTATTTCTGTGCAATGGATGCCGTCTGGAAGACAGCGTTTTCGAGCTTCTGACGGTTGGGCGCTGTGTTCATGATGAGGATGGTCACGAGGAACATTCTCTCGTTTCGCGTCTGGAGATCCTGCAACAGACGCTTGGCCTCACCGCCGTAGGTGGCAAGGTCGGACGGGATGATGTCCATATCGTAGCCGGAACGGACGGCCTTTTTCTGCTCTTCAATCTTCATCTTGTCCAGATCGGTAATCTTGGACTTGATGCGCTTGATGGCCTGAGCCTGATCAATGGTGCGGATATGAAGATTGACCGTAATGTTGGAGTCCATATCGAGAAAGTCTGCCAGCATACGGTCATTCAGCTCCGGCGCGAGAATCTGCAAAAAGCTCACCGCGCCGATGGTTCTGCCCATCTTGAAGCACTTGCCTTCCCGAAAGTCGAAAGAGGTAGGCGCAATGAAGTCTTTGCTGCTGAGGCCGGTACGGGCAACCATATCGAAGGAGAAGCGGAACGGTTCGCCGGAGTCCATGTTGAACACATCATGCAGGACTTTCAGCCGCTCATAGCCGGACAGCGGCTCGGTCTTCACACCGAGGGTTTTAAAGTTGTTGAGGATGTCTGCCTCCACTCGGTCGAGCTTGGCCTTGGCGGTACGCAGAGAGTCAGCCTCAATGCCGAAGGTGATGTACTTGCGCTTGACGAGGCCGTTGTTGCCTTTGGTGAGCTGGGTTTGCAGCATATCCGAATACTCGGCGCGGATGTCATTGAAGGCATCGTCCTGTTCGGGGATGCGGATCGCCTTCTTGAACTCATTGATGTTCACTCTCTGATTGATGAAGGAAAGCTGAACAAAAATGGAGCTGTCGAAGTAGTTCAGGAAGTCACACCAGTTCTCAAAGATGGCGGTCTTGTCCTCGTTCTGGGCAAGCTGGTAATTGATGTCGTTATAGCGGATGGTCTTGGTGTAGAAGCGGCTGTTCACCTTGCAGATACCGTCGCGGCACATCTCCACATAAGGGATGGTCTGCTGGGCGGACTTGGGGATTTTCTTTGCCTTCTTATCCTTTTTCTTCTGCATGACGATCTGCTTCTTTTCCGCAGCGGAAAGAGCATCGCCGTACACCTTGCCATTTTTCACGGTCTTCTTAGGCGTGTCTGCCTTTTTGGTGCTGGTTGTCAATCTGCAATTCCTCCTGTTCCTTGATTTCTCGCTGAATGGCAGCGTAAAGATTGTTTGTGCGGTAGGGGCGCACCTTGTCCCTCAGAAACATGGACTTGATCACATGACCGAGGATTTTCTCAGCCGGTTGCCCGTCCTTCTCATAGAGGGCGAAGAAGATGAACGGGAGCATCAGTACGACCATCAGCATTGCTGCCGTGGAGATGCCGAGGCTGGGCTTGGTGAGAAAGTACATGGGAACTCCAACCGCAGCAGCCAGCGCGAAGCAGATGATCTGCCGCTTGGTCAGGTTGAACATGACTTTGGTTTTCACACGGTTAAGGTCCTTCGGGACCGGTACGAATGCCATTTTCTGAAACCTCCTTTCCGAGAGATACATCGCTTTCCACTTCGTTGCCCCACACGTCCCATCCCTCCGGGGACTGTCTGGCAAAAAGCTCAATCCGTGGAAGATCGCCCATGAGCTGAACAATGCGTTCACGGGCTTCATCCGGCTTCTTGCTGTGTTCCTCCACATGGCTGAGGATGACCTGACGGACACCGGCGTTCACACGCCTCGGATGCCCCTTTGTGGCAAGAATGCAGATTTCGGCATTTGCACGGGTCCAGTAGCCCATGCCGGTGAAGAGATCATCGTTCTTCCGGTTCTGCTTCATCCACACGAAAGCGACGGTTTTATATGAAAATCCCCATGCCTCAAGCACTTCGAGCGCTTCATAAAGACATGGGAATGTGATCCACAGGAACAGAGCGCAGTCTTTGGCAGCAAGCTCACCAACAGGTAAAGCCTTGATGTCCTCAATGCTCATCGTCGGATAATGACTTTCCGCAGACCGTCCCTGTCCTTTCTTTGAATAGGTCCGATACGCCCAAGGTGGATCGGCATAGATGATGCTGTACTTTTTCATCCCGACCTCCTTAATGCGCGTTGAACAACGACTTCGAGAGGCTTCCGGTCTTGAACAGCGAGAAGCACAGGATGACTGTGTATGCTGCCACCGAGAAGAGAGCCGAGTGAATGTTGGCTGCAATGATCATGTTGTTGATGAGTACGGCGTAGATGCCAACGCAGATCATGATGAGGAATCCTTGGAATGCCAGAGCGAAAAGACCCTTGAGGTAATTTGTCCCGATGCTGCCCCATTCGCGGTTGCTCATCGTAGCAATAGGGATCGGCGCAATGCTGACGGTGCAGTAAATCTCGATCATTCGTCCGTACAGGATGACTGTGATCAGGATAGACATGATCTTGAGGCATAGGCTGATGACCAGCGTTTCAATAGCAAGACCGAGCAGTTCACCAACACCCATTGCTTCCATACTCGTTCGCATGGTGTCCAGTGTCGAGGCAATGTCAATGTTTGTGGTGCCGTGAATGACTCCGGCTGCGCCTGCAACCACGGATTGTCCGATGTCGAAGACTGCCATCACGATGTCAAAGGTATTGGTCACGAGGTAGATTGCAACAGCCGCTTTGAAGAACCACTTGAAGAACATCCAAGTGTCCATGTCGTGCATATTGTTTTTCTCCGTGATCATGGAGATCAGTTCGTAACACAAAACGAAGGTGATAATGATACCGGCGATGGGGACTATCACGCTTTCGGATAGTCCCCGGATCATCGCATAGATGCTGCCGTTCCATGCAGAAGGGGTTCTCCCGACCTCTCCGGCAATCGTGCCTACCTTCTCATTGACATCGGTGAACATATTGGTCAGGTTGCTTTCGATCATGCCGATGAGCATTTCCTTGATGGCTTCTGTGATTTTTTCTAAGATACTGCCCAATATTTCACCACCTTTCGGTTAAGCTGGGCTTGCTGGATTAGAACAAACCGGACAGAAGAGGGATCAGCGTAGTGCCGATGACCACCACACCGCCACCGGCCATGAGCTGCTTGATGCCCTGACTCTTCGCGCCGGGGTTGTCGTTGCCGTAGCCCTCCATCAGATTGACCACACCCCACACGGCAAGGCCAGCGCCGAGGGCGATGACGAGAGTCTGCAAAACGGTGACTGCCTGAGTGATGAATGCCATAAAATATCCTCCTTATTTTTCAGAAAAGTTAAGGGAGAGCGTGTTCTTCACGCCCTCCCTTGCAGATAGATTGACTGGGATCAAAACAGACCGGAGAGCAGAGGGATCAGCGTAGTGCCGATGACCACCACACCGCCACCGGCCATGAGCTGCTTGATGCCCTGACTCTTCGCGCCGGGGTTGTCGTTGCCGTAGCCCTCCATCAGATTGACCACACCCCACACGGCAAGGCCAGCGCCGAGGGCGATGACGAGAGTCTGCAAAACGGTGACTGCCTGAGTGATGAATGCCATAAAATATCCTCCTTATTTTTCAGAAAAGTTAAGGGAGAGCGTGTTCTTCACGCCCTCCCTTGCAGATAGATTGACTGGGATCAAAACAGACCGGAGAGCAGAGGGATCAGCGTAGTGCCGATGACCACCACACCGCCACCGGCCATGAGCTGCTTGATGCCCTGACTCTTCGCGCCGGGGTTGTCGTTGCCGTAGCCCTCCATCAGATTGACCACACCCCACACGGCAAGGCCAGCGCCGAGGGCGATGACGAGAGTCTGCAGGACCGTGACTGCCTGAGTGATAAATGCCATAGATTTTTCCTCCTGATTTCATGTTGTTTTTTGAAAATGGGCATAAAAAAGAAGCCCCGTCGCTGTTCTGCTTTGAACCTTGCCGTCAGGCTCGGCTCACTGCGCAGTGCAGCGACGGGGCTTTAGTCTTCTTTGATCTCTCCCATATCATAGAGATCAAAGGTGTCGGTGGGCTTGACCACCAGCTTGTGGGAGCGGTATTTCTCGATGTCAAAGGCGTTTCGCTTATCGTAGTCAGCCAGCAGTTTGTATCTTGGATGCTTCGTTATGTCGTACTTATCACTGAGAAAAGGTCTCACGCCTCTAAGCTGCAAGATACATTTGCTGCCGTCCATGACGGCAATTTCGTCCTGAGACATCAACTCTTTACCAACCTTCTGATAGTTCAGCCCGTAGGAATTGTTGGTGGAACGGGTTTCCGAAGTGTTGTATAGGTCAATCGTTTCCTTGCCCAGCACTTCGCTGAGTTCTTTCAGAGTGGATTTTTCCTTTCCGCCGAGGAATAGGGTGCAGTCGCAGTTTCCCGCAATCGTGTCAGCCGCATCCTTGTAGATGGTCTTGAGCTGGGACTGGGACTGCAAGATGATTGCCGCCGAGATTTCCCGGCTGCGGATGGTGGCGATGAGCTTATCGAACTTCGGTATCTGGCCGATGTTCGCAAACTCGTCCAGAAGACATCGGACATGAACAGGCAGTCTGCCGCCGTACTCGTCATCCGCCTTATCACAGAGCAGATTGAACATCTGAGAATACATGATTGCACAGACAAAATTGAAGGTGTCATCCGTATCGCTGATGATGACGAACAGGGCCGTTTTTCTGTCTCCGAGGGTGTCCAGCTCCAATTCGTCGTAGCTCATCAGCTCCCGCAGCTCCGCAATGTCGAAGGGAGCAAGTCTGGCACCGCAGCTAATCAGGATCGATTTGGCCGTCTTGCCAGCCGCCAATTTGTATTTGCGGTACTGCTTTACTGCAAAGTGATCCGGGTCCCTCACCTCCAACTCATCAAACATGATGTCAACCGGGTTTTTGAAGTTCTCGTCATCCTCTCTGGCTTCCGAGGCATTGATCATTTCGAGCAGAGTAGTGAAGTTTTTCTCGTGTTCCGGTGCCTCGTACCAGATGTACCCGATGAGGGCTGTATAGTAGAGCTTTTCAGCCTTCACCCAAAAATCTTCGCCGGACTTATCGCCGTCTCCCTTCGTGTTGACGATAATTGTATTGACCAGCTTGAGGATGTCCTTCTCGCTGCGGATGTACGAGAACGGGTTATAGTGCATGGATTTCTTGAAATTGATCGTATTCAGCGACTTGATTACATACCCGTTTTTCTCAAGCATTTTGCCCGTTTCCACCAAGAGGGTGCCTTTCGGATCGGTGACTATGAAGCTGACCGGATAATCCTTCGAGACGCACTGCATGAGGTTGGGCTTCACAAAAAAACGGGTTTTGCCGGAACCTGAACCGCCGATGACCATGATGTTCTTATTCCGGGCGTACTTTGGCTGCTTCGGGCGGCTGTTCATGGTCAGCGCCTCGGTCTGGGTAAGGATGACATTGTTTTCAAAATTATCATCCATATACGGTCTGATGTCCTCCGGCTTGCCCCATCGGGCAGATCCGTATTCTTCGCCCTGACGGAACTTCTTGCGGTTTTTGCCTTTCACATAAACCGCCAGCTTGAGCAAAGCGCCTGCCGCTACGCCGATGAGCAAGTCAACCGGATGAAAGCTGGGCAGAGGATTTGCAAATGCTGTCCCGAAGCTGGCAAAGCCCCCGGTGAGCTTGTCGATCATCTCAGTTCCGGGAGCCTGCCTGAACAATGCAGCGATCTTGTCCACGAAATAGAACGCGAACACATACGGGAAGTTGAGAAGAATGAGGCGTTTGGTGTCGAGCTTCTTTTTCACAGCTCCACGCCCCGATCCTTGGTCTTGACCTTGACCTTCTCCTTGTGCTTGGCCTTGGACTGCTCCTGTTCATGGGAGAGCTTGCGCCGGAGAGAAGGCTTGTCCTTCTGCTTGACTGTCCTTGCGGAAAACTCCTTGAAAGCCTGTGTCATCACATCCACATCACGCCCTTTGAAGAATACGATGTAGCGAGGCGGCTCTTCCGAAGTGTCCTTCTTGAGCGCATAGTCAATCCCGTATTTGTTGGCGGTGCGCTGGAAGGACTTGATATTTCCGTCGGTCACTTCAATGTTGCTGATGGCGGCATTCTGAGCCACGAGATGCTTGATGGACTGCTTGCCCCTGTAGGTCTTGGGCTGAGAGGCGGTTTTCTGAGCCTTCTCAATTTCCTCCACAAACTTCTTGAGAGCTTTGTCCAGCACCTCAGCAGTGATTTTGCCGCCCTTGATAGCGATAGCAACAACTTTGGTATTTACTTCATCCTGCATAGGGACCTCCTTTCTGAGAATTGCCGGGGCTATGTGCAGCAACTAAGGCGGCACACCCCTGAGATAGATAATGGTCATCCTTGATACCTCCTTCCTGAGTGGTTTACTTCTGACCGTAGAGATCATGATTTACAAGAGCCGAGTAGTAGTTGTCCATTGTCAGGGATGCGTTATACAGTGTTGTGAGCATATATGCTCTGATGTTCCGAATGTCGGATGGGCATTCATCCATCGCATGAAGGACATACTCTATATGACTGCTGTTGAGCTTGAGGAAACGGGATTTTACCACTTGCTGCGGCATATCCTCACCGTTGATACGGATAGTGGGACGAGTAGAACAAATCGCGTCCAGCATGATCTCGATCATTTCATTTACACGGTCAGTATCAAACCGGTGATCCTGAGAGAGTATTTCAAGCTCAAGATTATCTCGGATAAGCTCTTCATATCTCGCTCTCTCGTCAATCCCATCCATCCCATCAAGATTGATAGATTGATACTTACTCAAAGAGTTATTTCTTTCTTGAGTAATTACTTGATTAGTATTTATTTGTGCCGGGTTTTCCTCGTGTGGTTTTTCCATGTCTGGATTATCCACATTGGGATTTTCCATGTGTGGACTGCCCGTATCTGGTGATACCGGTTGTGGCTCTTCAAATATGTCGAAGATTGTGCTGCTCAATCTGCCTTTGCTGTCCCGTTGTCGATGCCGGATAAGATAGCCATGTCTCTCAAGTTCTCTGAGCGCGGAGAGAATAGCGTCGGGACCTTCCTTGCAGATCGCAGACAAGCCGCGAGTTGAAAACTTCCAGCCGTCATTGAACGAGAGCATCTTTGAAAGAAGACCGACTGCCTTGAGGGACAGATTCTTGTCTCTGAGGTGGAAGTTCGCCATGACCGTATAACCGCGATTTTTGTTTACGCGATAGACTGCCATGTGATCAACTCTCCTTTACTTCGTCCTTTACCATGTTAAGAGTGGAGAGCTTTACGGGGGAATAGGGACATTCCTCGAAGACGCAGGATTGATACTTCCAATAGGGACGATGGAACTTACATGACCGGCATTCCGGGCAGATGCCATCGCAGCCACTATCAAAGTGCGAATAAGGCGTTTCCTGCATCAAGACTTCAAACGCCTTTGCACAATCTTTCGGGTACATCGAATTAACCTCCATTTCTGCAAAAAAAATAAGCCCCGGTATTGTTCTGCTATGCGCAGTGCAATACCGGGGCTATCCCGTTGGGTATTTTGTTTTGATGCTGCGTCCTCCTTTCTCAAGCGCGGTTGCAGCTCACCGCAGTCATACAGCTTGCTTTCACTTTGCTCGTGAAGTTGGACAAAATCAGCGAAACACCAGTGTTTTCAAGGCTTTCTGACCTTGCTCCTATTATAACCTAATCGTCAATGCGTCTGACGATGCCGGTTGCTTTCATATATTGCTCCTCCACTTTATGCGTTCGAAATCACATTGCTATTGTCTGCAAACAATGGGGAATTATGCGAATAGAGGGCAACAAAGCGGAAGGCAGTTTGCAAATTGCACATTGTGATCCACATATGCGCATAACAAGCTGCATTTATGAGGTAAGCAGACTTCACCGGTTGACAACATCAACATTTACGGATACAATAATTCTATCTAATCGCAAGCGGGACTATAGGAAATAGATGTATAAATCCGGCCAGCCTCTGCGGCGGTGTGTACGGCTCCAATGACCTAACGCGCCTCCATTCCTCCACCGTCACGCTGAACGCCGTCAAGGCCAACCGCACCGGCGAGAAGAGCAGCGTTCTGAGCACGGTGTTCCCCAAGCGGGAGTATCTGGAGCGCCGCTACCCGTACCTCAAAAAGCGTCCCTATCTGCTGCCGGTTGCGTGGGCGCAGCGCATCGCGCACTACGCCAGCGAAAAGCAGTCCGGCGCAGACAACAGCGCCTCCGGCTCCATCAAGCTGGGAAAAGAGCGGATCGAACTGATGAAGCGGTATGGAATTATGGACTGATAAAAAGACATTGCGGGGCGCTGCAGCTCCGCAAAAAATCTATCCTTGCAGTTTTGAAAGGAATTTGGGCAGGAAACTGCTGTCACACAGCTTGTATTTTTGCATACCTAATGATAAAATAGTTCTAAACAATCCGGGTCGTGTTTTGCTGCAGCCGGCAAGGAGGGAGTCCTGTGAAAAAGAGCAATACAGATACCTGCTGCCTGACTTTACCGTTAAAACTGGAAAAGTGGCAGGAGGACCGTCTTGCCAAGCGCTTTGAGATCGCGCGGCAGCTCTATAACACGCTGGTCCATGCAGAGCTGAAACGGCTTGCGCAGGTAAAGCAGACTGCCGAATATCGGGAGAATGAACGGAAAATACGGGCATTGGACTGGAATGATCCCGGTGATCAAGCCAAACTGAAAGGCCTATACAAAGAGCGGCGAAAAAGTTTAAAAACGGCCGGGTTTACGGATTATTCCTTTACTACAGATATGGGAAAATATTACAAGCACTTCCGTGACAACATCGGCTCGAGCGTTGCCGTTCATGGGATCGCACCGCAGGTCTGGGCGGCCTTTGATAAGCTCCTGTTCAAAAAGGGCGGCAAGAAGGTACATTACAAAAAGCCCGGTGAGGTAAATTCTGTGCAGGGCTACTCCAGAACGGGAAAAAGCGGCGGCACGGAGATCATGTTCCGCGGGCCCTACATCGAGTGGAAGGGCCTGAAGCTGCCGCTGAAGCTATCGCCGGACAATGCTTACGAGACCGATATGCTGCAGCGCAGAGTAAAGCTTGTCCGATTGGTCCGCCGGCCCGGAAAGCGCAGAGACCGCTGGTATGCCCAGCTCGTTCTGGAGGCGAAGCCTGCGATCAAGGCCGATCCCGTTACCGGAAAAGCGGTTCACCCTATCGGCAGCGGCCCCGTCGGGCTGGACATCGGGCCGCAAACACTGGCGTATTCCGCCGCCGGGGCGGCCGGACTCGTCGAACTGGCAGATCGGGTACAGAACATCGAGCAGGAAAAGCGCTTCCTGCAGCGAAAAATGGACCGGAGCAGAAGGGCAGCCAACCCGGATAACTATGCCGAGGACGGCACGATCCGGCGCGGTGTCAAGTTAACACATAATAAGTCCAAGCGATATCGGAGGAGCCAACAGGAACTGAAATATCTGCAGCGCCGTCAGGCTGAAATACGAAAGCTCCAGCACATTCAACTGGCGAACCATTTGCTGTCCTTGGGTGATCATTTCTATGTAGAAAAAATGGAATGGTCTTCCCTGACGCACCGGACAAAGAAGACCGTGATATCTGAAAAGACCGGAAAGCCCCGAAGCAAAAAGCGGTTTGGAAAGTCCATTGCCAACAAGGCACCCGCCATGCTGATCGAAATATTGCGGCAAAAATGCAAGTCTCTCGGGCTGCCGAATGTTGTAGAGATCAACCCGGCAGACATCAAAGCAAGCCAATATAATCATTTGACCGGTGAATATGTTAAAAAGTCTCTTTCCCGGCGTTGGAACGATATGCAGGACGGTGAGCATCTCCAACGTGATCTCTATTCCGCCTTCCTGCTGCAGCATTATGACTCCTGTTCAAAAACTCTTGATCACGATTCCATCGTGCGGGACTATCCCGCCTTTGTGCAGTACCATCATCAGGAAATCGAGCGCCTGCACGCTCTCCCCAAAACGCCCGCCAGTATGGGCATCCGCAGAAGCATTGCCTGACGCGAAGGCCAGGAAGACATAAAATGCCGGTGCCGTTCGCACCGGAGAAAACCGGTCGATTGTCCGTCCGGGGCTACCGTTAATGGCAGCAGAGGCTGCTTTGGTAGCAGAAGAGCTCGGGAAAATAGTCAGCGCGCAGCAGATCTTCGTGCTGCGAAAAGCTATCTACCGACTCACAGCGCATTCCACAAATCCGCACGCGGTGCTTTGTGCACATTTGCCGTTGCGATCTGCACGCGATGCGCTGAGACAAAGCAGATTTTATCGCACATGCGGCAATTTACGACTGGTTGCGATCTGCACGCGATGCGCTGAGACAAAGCCCTCGTAGGGGATCGGGTCGTACTTTGTCCCGGTTGCGATCTGCACGCGATGCGCTGAGACAAAGCTTGGTCGATATCTTGTACACCGGCTTGATCTGGTTGCGATCTGCACGCGATGCGCTGAGACAAAGACCGTGTCAGGCAGATGACTGCAGGTAGATCGGTGTTGCGATCTGCACGCGGTGCACTGAGACAAAGACCGTGCCGTTTGTGTTCACAAGCATATCGTTAGTTGCGATCCGCACGAATTGCGCTGAGAGAAGAAGCAAGCCGTTAAAATACATCAGCATTGAGGTGCTGATCTCCGATGCCAGGGAGGCCTATTATGAGGCCCAAAACAGCACACGCTTTCCACCCTCACGAAAGGACCCAGACGACCACGACCGGATACATTTACATTCTCACGAATCCCTCCTTCCCGCAATATGGGAAGCTCGGCTATGCCACGGATGTAAAGCAGCGGCTCGCGGAGCTGAACCGCAGCACGGCGGTCCCCTTTGCGTTCCGGGTGTACGCCACCTATGAGGTGGATTCCGCCCTCTCGGATAAAGAAGCTCCACTCCATTCTGGGCAAGCTGAACCCCGATCTGCGTTCTGCCGAAGAAGTGGACGGCAAGCGCCGCATCCGGGAATTCTATGCCATGCCGCCGGAGGACGCTTACGCGATCCTCGAGGCGATTGCGGAGATCAACGGCTTCCACCACCGTCTGAAAAAACGGAGGGTGACGACAACAGCGCAGCAGGACGAGGCGCTGGCCCGGCAGATCGAGGAGCAGCACCGGGAACGGGTCTCCCCGTTCGCATTTTCCAAATGCGGCATTTCCGAGGGAGCGGAGTTGGAATTCTGCTGCCGCGGGAATGAACATACCGGCGAGCGCTGCACCGTCGCCGACGACAAGCATGTGCGCTTTCAGGATGAAATATGGTCTCTGACCGCACTGGCGAAGTATCTGCTGGGGACCCGGAATTCGGTCGCCGGGCCTCAGTATTTCAAATACAACGGCGAGTGGCTGAACGCCATCCGCAGGCGGCTGGAGAACCGGGAGTAAAGCCGCATCAGACATTCTGTCATCCCTGCAAACGTCAAATTATTCTACACAAGAGGTCCCCCATGCTGCCCGTAAACGAATCCGACTGGAAGCTGTTCCGCAAAAGGCTGCCGGAGTGGCAGGAGCGCTGCATGGAGCAGCTGGCCGAATCCTACGCGGCCCTGCTGGCCGGGCCCGGCAAGGCATCGGACAAGTTCTGGGAGCTGGAGAAGAGGCTTCGCAAGGACAAGAAGCGCGTCGGTGTCGTGGCCGATGTCAGCCGCTCCGAAATGTACTATAACCTACTCTATCTGCTGGATGACAAGGCCATCACGCTCGAGGACCTCGCAGGCTTCAGCCCCGACCTGCGGGAGCGGCTGGCCATGATTGCACGAGATCACTTTGTGTGAAGGCGTTTCCTTCCTAACACGCCTGCCGCATATAGACCCAATGCTCGAAGTAGAAGCTAAAAACTGTCCTTTAAATTACGGCGGGAAAACTGCGTAGGCTGTTGCGCATATTCGACTTGTCAGTCAGGCAGCGGAACGCATTATTACTCGTAACGCAGATTATTTTTGTAAAAAGACACAGCTGGCGCTCTGGATGAGCAGTCTGTTGCACAAAAGGCCGAACTGTGTAAGGCTTTAGAACAGCTCCTATGAAGCAATCAATAGAAAACCCATTTATGCAGGGGTGAACAGGGCCATGAAAAAATCATATATAAAGTGGTTCATAATCGGATTGTGCGCAATAATCGTCTTTGTCGTTGGCGTTCCCATCATTATCAATGAGTCCTATAAGGCCAACAGCGGGTATGTAACTTTGTGGACTGCTGCCGATGTGCTTTCTTATTATGGCGCAATTGTCGCTTCCCTTGGTGCCGCAATCGGTGTATTTGCTTCTCTAAGGTACTCACACAAACAATATCGCGAGGACAAACGAAGAGATGTGCTGCCATACTTCGCGATCAATATTCTCGGCAACAATGGGATAGATCCCTTTCTTTCAGCCCTATTTAGTGATGATGGCAAGCTTGAAGAAGAACAGGAAAATCGGACAAGGGACGATCTGACTTACAGAGAATTCATATTCAATGAGTGCTTTTTCGTTTTTGAAAATGGGACAATAAAATACACCAGAAAGCTCTCAGAAGAACAAGAAGATGCACGCAAAATGGGTATAACAATTCGTGGTAACGATGGAACCGAAATATGGAAAAAAAATATAATATACATACCTATTAAGGCTGTAAATGTTGGAAATGGCTGCGCAATTAATACAACAATTACCATTCAAGCGATTGGTAACAAGAATATCACTGTAACCTCCATCCCAATTTCGATACCTGTTAAAGAAGAAATGTATGCAGGGTTGCTGTTTTACGATGATGAGAAACTTCTTGGAGAATATTCCTATATTATGCGATATTATGACATACATGGTAACCAGTATGAACACCAAAAGCCTATAAAAATGGAGCGCCGTGGTAAAGCATATAATGTTCAAGTCTCAGAGAATACATCCCACGCGCTAATCGCAAGGGAAAACACACCACAAATGCTTGACTGATTTCACTCTTTCCCCAGCGTAGGATTGCATCCGGACTTTATCTAGAAGCTAAATACCGATTTTAGCAAAATCTTCCACAAGATATTCATAAAATCGCAAAACCGGGGCCGGCTCTTTCGAGCCGGCCCCGGTCGCATTTTTCCCGTCAGATTCCGTTCATTTCCTGGAACAGGTAGCAGTAGGAATAGTTCCAGCGGGTCAGATAGAACGAGCCGTTAGAGTAGCGCAGGTAGGCATTGCCGAAGCCGAGACGGTTATACCAGTACGAGACGCTCGTGCCGGACGTGCTGATGCGCAGAGAGGAATTGCCGGACTTATAGAGGTAATACGTCGTCGTGCCGCTCTGGAAGCTGAAACAGCCGTTGGAGTAATCCCAGAGCATGCTCTCGGTCACGTCGGAGGTGATCCGGCCGTTTTCGATGGTGACGGCCTGCGCACCGATCGTCGTGCCGTCGTGCGTCATGGCATAGTAGCCGCCGCTGGCGTAGACCGTGAGAACGTAGCGGCCGCCGGACGTGAGCATGCTCACGGAGTCATAGGTCGCGGTCTTCACCGGCTCGGTGTAGCTGTCGCCGCAGGCGGAGCAGGTGTAGACGTAATTGCCGTTTTCCTCCGTGCGGACATAGCTGTGGCCCGTTGCCGGGATCCCCTCGGTGTAGCTTTCGCCGCAGGCGCAGGCATAGGTGCGGACGCCGGGCGTCGTGCACGTCGCCGCCGTGGTGACGGTGGCCGTGTAGGCATGGGCGTGGACCGTGACGGCATAGCGCACGCCGCCGATGACGGTGCGGGTCGCGCCCTCGGCCACGCCGGTGATCGTCACGTCATAGCCCGCAGGAACCGCGCGATAGAGCTGCCACCGCTCGTTCGCGTTCGCATTGCCGGGATAGGCGCCCGCAAACGTTGTGCTGTAGCGGTCGAGATAGGTATCGCTGAAGCGGATGGAGAAGGCGCTGCCGAGATCCGTGATCGTGAGGACCTGCGGCGCAGTGGTCAGCGTCACGCTTGCAGAGCGGGTGCTCTCCGTGAGGTTCAGGTAACGGCCGTCCGCGCTCTGCACGGTGTAGCCGCCGGAGACCGCCGTGACGGTCCACAGGGCGTTCACAAGGTCGCCCGCCGTGCTGTAGGCCGCGCAGGTCAGGCCGCTCACAGTGCCCGCGCCGTCCCAGGAGCTGTAATACGTTGAGGCCGTCGCCGTCAGCATCCGGTCACCGCTCACGAAGAGGTACGTTCCCTCGGCAAGCTCCGTCACCTGCTGATAGCCGCCGGAGAGCGACTCGATCGTCGTCGCAGCGACGGCGGGATCGGCGGACTCCGTCACAGCGGCGTCCTCGGTGTGGAAGGTGTAGGTCTCGCCCGGCTGGAGTTTGACCTCGACCGTCGGCAGGATGGCCTCGGTGTAAGTATCGCCGCAGCGCGTGCAGGTGTAGATGCGGTCATTGCCGTCCTCGGTGCACTCGTAGGAGTGGCCCAGCGCACCGACGACATGGCCCGTGCGGCGGTCGCCGCAGTTCCTGCAGGTATAGGTCGTGTAGCCGTCTTCGGTACAGGTCGGAGCCGTCACGACGGCTTCGTAGTCATGTCCGAGCGCAGCAACCTCGTCCGCCGTGTAATGGTCGCCGCAGGTCGTGCAGGTGTAGGTCGTGTAGCCCTTTTCCGTGCAGGTCGGAGCCGTCACGACGGCTTCGTAGTCATGTCCGAGCGCGGCCACCTCGTCTGCCGTGTAGGTATCGCCGCAGGTCGCGCAGGTGTAGGTCGTGTAACCCTTTTCCGTGCAGGTCGGGGACGTCACAACGGCCTTGTAGTCGTGGCCGAGCGCGGCCACCTCGTCTGCCGTGTAATGGTCTCCGCAGCGCTTGCAGGTATAGGTCGTGTAGCCCTTCTCCGTGCAGGTCGGGGACGTCACGACGGCCTTGTAGTCGTGGCCGAGCGCAGGCGTCGTTTCGGTATAGGTGTCGCCGCAGACGGTGCAGGTATGGACGGTCTTGCCGCCCTCGGTGCAGGTCGCTTCGCTTCCGGAGACGGTGTAGGTATGGCCCCTGGCCGGGAGGGTCTCGGTGTAGCTGTTGCCGCAGCGCCTGCAGGTGTGCGTCACGGAGCCGTTTTCCGTACAGGTCGCAGGAACGGTGGTCTCCGCATAATCATGGCCGAGCGCAGCCACTTCGTTCGCCGTGTAATGGTCGCCGCAGACGGTGCAGGTGTAGGTCGTATAGCCCTTCTCCGTGCACGTCGGGGCCGTTACGGCGGCCGTGTAGCTGTGGCCGGTGGCCGGAGTCATTTCGGTATAGGTGTCGCCGCAGGTCTCGCAGCGGTAGGTCGTCACGCCGTCCTCGGTGCAGGTCGCGGCGGTCCGGCTGACCTCCTGATAGCTGTGGACATGGTCGGCCTCGACCTCGATGACATAGCGGGTGCCGCCGATGACGTAGTACGTCGTACCGGCAGCCACGCCGGTGAAGCGGACCTCCGTCATGGGAGCCGTGCCGGTCTGGACCGTGCCGGAAGCGGCGGCGCGGGTAAACGTCGCGCCGTCATAGCTGCCCCAGGCGATCTCGGACAGCTGCCACCAGTAGTTGCGCGCCGTCGTGAGGGCGACCTGGATGTAGCGGAAGCTCTCGACGGAGGACGGGACAGTGTAGGTCTTCGTCACAGCCGTGCTGCGGCTGCTCGTGAACGTGCCGATCGTCGTCCAGGTGCGGCCGTCGGACGAAAGCTGGACATTGGCGTTCGTGCAGTAGTCGCCGTGCGCCGGAGCACTGATCTGCACGGCGTCAAAGCGGACCTCCGCGCCGAGGTCGACACGGGCATACATGCCGGACGTCTGGCTGCTGGTGGACCAGTAGTAGGTGGAGGTGTCGCCGTCGATAAGTTTGGAGGCGACGCAGTTGTAGCCGCCGTCCGTATAGCCGGAGACGGAGGCCGAGGCGCTGGCGGAATAGGGCACCTTCGTGCCCGTGCCCTGCACCACGCTCAGCTCGCCGCGCGCGATGGCGTCGTCGCCCGTGTGGGTGAAGGTCTGCTCGCCCTCGAGCGTGTAGGCCTCGGTCGTCTTGCCGGTCTTGACGGAAACGTATTCGCGCGGCAGCAGCTCGGAATGCTGCTCGCCGCAGCGCGTGCAGGTGTAGATCGTGTCGCCCGCGTCGTCCGCCGCGGCATAGTTGTGGCCGAGGGCAGGGACGGTCTCGGTGTAGCTGTCGCCGCAGTCGGCGCAGGTATAGGTCACGCTGCCCGCCTCCGTGCAGGTCGCGGCCGTCGAGGCAGTCTGATGATAATCATGGCTTTGGGCAGGAGGATCGGTGTTGATGGAGCCGTCGGCGTTGAAGCCGCCGGGCACAACGGACGTGTCCATGCCGCTTGTGTAGGCGCCGTCCATGGCGAGGCCCATGGCGCGCAGCGGCAGGCGGATCTTCCTGGCTTCCTGCGTCTGCGTCTCTGCGCCGGGATAGTCGCTCCACATGCAGAACATGCCGCCGATCACGGAGGAAGCACTCAGGCTCGTGCCGCACACCTTATAATTGCTCCAGTTGGCGGCATAGGTATAACCATTGTCGAAGCTGTCGTTCTTGCCGAGGACATAGTAGAAGTCGCCTGTCGTGTTGATGATACGGAAGCCATCCGAGGCAAGGTTGGCCGCCGTGCGGGGCGTGTAGCCGCTCCAGCCGCCGGACCAGTAGCACACGACGATGTCGCGGTCGAACGTGTAGGTCGTCGAACCGACCGAGGCGCTCATTTTGTTGGCAAACTCGATGCCGTCATTAAAGGCGATGGGCGTCATGCCCGCCTGCTTGACCATGGCGGCAAGCTCGTTGACATATTTGATGAAGTAGCCATACTTGCCGCTGCTCTGCAGACTGCCGAAGCCCATGGAACCGCTCGTGTAGCGGTCGTTGGCGTATTCATCTGCACCGAAGTTGAAGTAGCGGCAGCCCTTGCCCGCAAAGTAATCGACATACTTCTGCAGGAAGGCCTGCGAGAACCGGACGGCCGTGTCGTTCGTCACGTCGATGGTGCGGCTCGAGCCGTTGTAGCTGCAGTTCGTCCCCGTCAGGGAGGACGCGGCATACAGCACCGAGTCCATGTGGCCCGGGCTGTTCAGCAACGGAATGATCTCGATGCCGGCTTTCTTGGCCGTGGCAAAGAACTCGTCCATCTCGCTTTCCGTCCACTCGCCCGAAGATGCCGTCGTGTAGGCGTTGTTGCCCGAGCGGATGGCAGAGGCGACCGCGTTGCTGGAATACGTTTTGCCGCCCACGGTGAGCGACATGTCGTCCAGCAGGAAGCGCATACCGTCATTGCCCACCGCGAGCATGACGTGCGTATAGCCGTCCGCCTTGGCCTCATAGAGGAAGGCCTTGACCCAATCTGCCGAAAAATATTTTCGGCCGCTGTCCAGCATGGCGATCTTCAGATAATCGCTGCCGGAAGCAAACGCCACCGTCGGCAGCATGCACAGCAGCATGCAGACCGTCAGCAGCAGCGCTAACAGTTTCTTTCCCGCTTTCAATGGTTTCTCCTCCTGTATCATGTCTCTGTTCGGCGATGCCGAATCCTGATTTGATCATACACGAGACATTCTCATTTGTCAACAGGCAGTTCTTTTAGCATAATTTCAAGTTAACTCGCTTTATTCTGACTCATGATAGGCCACGTTCCTGATTATCTCATTTCTGGCTGCGTGATTTTATTCACACCGGCACATCTCGTTACGATACGGAATGTGACGTAAAATTCCGGCGATTTGTTTCGTCCAATGAAGTTGGCGGCGGGTTTTCTGACGAATTTTTCCACCCGCTCTGCAGAGGAATTTTTGAAAATTTTGTTGACATTTTTGCGCGATCCGTCATAATGGAAGCAGAAGCATACCGTTCTCACCGCCGTGCTCCCCTGCTGTGGTGCACCAGTGCCCTCTTCGTTTGAACGCCCCTGTACAGGGCGCTCGATGAGCGCCATTGGCAGACGCAATTGGCGCGTGGCGTTTTGATGATGGTCTGTACCTATCGGCAGTGCCTTCCCGAGATTGCCGCGTCGGCCTACGGCCTCCTCGCAATGACAAACCTGAGGGCCGTGCGCCATAAAATCAATACCGCAAATATTGCCGGCCTGCATGGCGCTCAGGGAAAGCCGCAGCGGGTCTGCTTTCGGCGTTTTCCATTTCATGTCAAAGGGAGGCCACTCCGCATGAGCAGCGATATCATCCCCGCCGCGTTATCCGGATTTATCATCAAAGCAGGCTTTTCTAAAAAAGGGCGGCTATATACCCGCGAGCATCACGATATCATGCAGTGCATTCTGTTTGAACGGCCGTCAAGTCTCATATACCCGACTTATTTCATTATGCCACTCTACATACCCTGCAGCACGCGATATCTTACCTATGGTCGGCGTATCTCCGAGATCACCAACGGCCGAAACTCCAAACAGATAGACGTCGACCGTTTGATCAGCGCTCTGCAGGAAGAGGTGCTTCCTTTCTTTGAACGGATCGCTACGCCGCAGCTTCTCATGGAGTATCTGCTGACCGCTCGGGACGTACAGCGCTATTTCTTCTGTCCGCCAGTGAGGATCGCCATGCTGAAAGCATACACCGCACTGTATCTTCACGATCGCAGTCTTTTTTCCCGCATGGCGGCAGAAACCGGGCAGTTGATTCCGGCAGACCGTTGCTCTTCCGAGGCAGTTGCGCGCCGGATGCACGCGGAGCTGGAAGTACTGAAGGCGCAGGCCAGATTGTCGGATGCCGAACTTGCCGCTTTCTTTGCGCCGATCATAGAAACCACCCGGCGCGTTGTACGCACCGGGCACTGAGCCACGCCGCAGCCCGGCAGTACATCTCTATGATAGAAGGAGTCCATCATGTCCCGTCAGATATCGTTCTTCCACGCAGAGCCGGATGCCGTCCGATTCCTTCAGGAAATCGACCGACGGGGCGGCACATTCTGGATCGGAAATGCCGCCGTTCCGCCGCTTTCCATGATAGAAGCTGTGCAGGACAAAATGTCCACGCACTTGTGCAAGTTCCGTATCGTCCCGGCCGGGCTTGCAGCCGCATGCAGCGCTTCCATGCCGGAGGCAGCAATAATTGAATTCTGCAATTGCTGCAGGGGGAATGCCATGTCGCGGACATACGAGGTCGGCCGCCTGTACCTTGTTCCCGCCTGCAGCGGCGCATATGTTCCGGAGAGCGCGGCACTATACGAGGCGCTCCGCAGATATCTCAAGGCGGCCTATCACTATGAGCCAAAAGCGGGAGCCTACTTTTCTCCCGCCTTTTGGGAAAAACTCCGTACCAATTATTATCATGCTGCCCGCGCAGGAAGGCCCGTCTTTCTCGGGTGCGCCGGAGACCCGTTAGAAGTCAAATGGGACAATAGGCCATGAAGAAAAAGAAAAGAAGATCGATTTCCCTTTCCGCCCGTGCTGCGATCGCACTTATCTTGCTGAGCCTGTTCACCCTGTCGGGTTGGCGTGATGTTGCGATTTATTTTGGAGCAAAATCCGGAAACACGGAAACTGTAACAGCAGAATGTATTGCAGTGCAAAGCAGCCGGACGGACGAACTGCGGCAGCATACGCCCTATCGCATGCTTTATGTCCTTACACTGCAGGATGGAACAAAGGTCGCAGTCTCTTCGGACGAAGCTAAGTCGCCGTTTTCGTCACTGGAAGACAGCCGACAGCATTTTGTCATCGGAAAGCCGATCACATGCACCTACGTCCGAAGACCGGCGTTTTCCAACGGAGAATTTGCCCTTCTTTCCGTAACCTGCGGAGAGGAAGAACTCTATCCGGAATCGGCCGGTATTGCGCCCTTCAAGGACCGTACCGGGATATGTTTGATGTTCGATTTTATTCTTTGGGGAGCCGCATTGCCGCTCCTTATCGTCCCGCCGCTTCGCGCCGCCATACGGAAGCGAAAAAGCAGGCTCAAAAAGGAACAGCGAAAGCAGGCACGAAGAGAGAAGCTGCGTTCCGGGAATGGACAATAGGCCCTTTGCAGCGGCAGGCGCAGGTTTTTTGCAGTACAAATTCGGTGGCTTAGGCCATCAGATTTGTCATTGCAAGGCCCCAAAAGGGACGCAGTGATCTCGCAGCATCCGGTTGAATCGTGGGAAACTATCGACGAAATCGTAACTGCCTCCCCGAGATTGCCACGTCGCTTTGCTCCTCGCAATGACACATCAGGGTGGTGCTGTGGTGCACCAGTGCCCTCTTCGTTTGAATGCCCCTGTACAGGGCGCTCGATGAGCGCCATTGGCAGACGCAATCGGCGCATACCATGCAGCGGAAACCTGCTCATATCGGCAGTGCCGGGCCCGGCTGTCCGCTCCCCTACAGCAGATAACCAAATCGGGAGCCGTTCCATTTCAGACGGCTCCCAATTTTATGACTTGTTTTTCATCGAAAAATGCGATAGAATGGAGAAAACGGAAAAAGGGAGATGCAGAACATGCAACACGACCCGCGCTGCGGTGCGATCCTCTGCGCGGCGGAAGAGGAGCTTGCGCCCTTCCTGCCCCATCTGGCGGAGGAGCAGCGCCTTTCACGCGCCATGCTCACGCTGCACATCGGCCGGATCGGCGGCCTGCAGATGGTGCTCGCCGCGACCGGCATGTGCAAGGTCAACGCAGCGCTTGCCGTGCAGACCGTGCTCGACACCGTCTCGCCGGATTTCGTCCTCAACGCCGGGACGGCGGGCGGCATGTCCCCCGCGCTCGGCCTGTTCGAAACGGCAGTGACGACGGAATGCGCCTATCATGACGTGGCAGAGGCGATCCTGACGGAGTCGCACCCCCATCTGCCGTCCGTGTGGTTTGCCTCCGATCCCGATCTGCTCGCAGCCTGCAGGCGTGCCGCGGAAAGGGCCCCCGGCCGCGTCCACTTCGGCAGGACGGTGACGGGCGAGGCCTTCATCACGGACGAGGGCCGCGCAGAGATCAATGCGCGCTTTGCCCCGCTGACGGTCGACATGGAGACAGCCGCCATGGCGCATGTGTGTTATGTAAACCGTGTTCCCTTTGCGGCCATCCGCTCCGTGACGGACACGGCGGACCACAGCGGCATCGGGACGTTTGAGGAAAACTGCGCCCGCGCCTCAGCCGTTTCGGCCATGCTGGTGCTGGACGTCCTGCGGGAGCTGACCCGTTAATTCTCTTTAGGCTCCGGCTTCTCGTAATGCGGTGCATGCTCCTCCTTCTGCACCTGCAGCAGGAGCTCCTCGCGGGCAAGGATGCGGTTGAGCTTATCGTGCAGTGCTTCGATCATAATCTCCGTCTTCAGATTGACCTTATAGTCATTCTCCGCACGCGCGCGGTCCTTTTCCTCCTGCCGGTTCTGGCTCATCATGATAAGCGGAGCCTGAATGGCAGCCACGCAGGACAGCACCAGATTCAGCAGAATGAACGGATAGGGGTCGAATGCCTTTGCAGCCAGCAGGACATTGAGGATCATCCACGCCAGCAGCACGCCCGTGAACGAAAAAATGAATGCCCAGCTTCCGGCAAATTTTGCGATGCTGTCCGCCGCGCGCTGACCGAGCGAGGTCAGCTTGCCGGACTCCTTCTCCGGGTTCACAGAAATGCGGCTCGAGGCCAGCAGGTTCAGGATCTCCTCGTCCGTCATATCGTGGCGGACATCCGCAAGGATCTCGCTGATGAGTTTTTTGTTTTCTTTCATAAGAACTCCTTTCCAGCGTGCGGCGCTGCCAAACGGTGCGCTGCGGCTATCGTTATTCTGAAAAAAATATTTCGAATGTGAGGGTTTTGACCATGGCAGAACAGAGTATTCAGCTCACGAAGCTCGCCTCGTGCGCGGGCTGCGGCGCAAAGGTCGGTGCTGGCGTACTGGCGCAGCTTCTTGGCGGCCTGAAGGTCCACAGCGATCCCCGGCTGCTTGTCGGCTTTGACAAGAGCGACGACGCCTCCGTCTATCAGGTCACGGACGAGCTGGCGCTCGTGCAGACCGTGGACTTCTTCCCGCCGATCGCGGACGATCCGTATCTCTTCGGGCAGATCGCCGCGACGAACGCACTTTCGGACGTCTACGCCATGGGCGGCGAGCCGAAGCTGGCGCTGAACCTGCTGTGCATCCCGGAATCCATGCCGAAGGAAGCCGTGCACCAGCTGCTGCGCGGCGGCTACGACAAGGCCTATGAGGCGGGCGTCATCATCACGGGCGGCCACAGTATCCTCGATCCGGAACCGAAATACGGCCTGGCCGTCACGGGCTTTGTGCACCCGAAAAAGCTGCTGACCAACTCCGCCGCCCGTCCCGGCGACGTGCTGCTGCTGACGAAGCCCATCGGCATCGGCGTGCTCACGACGGCCGCAAAGGCCGAGCTGGCATCGCCGGAGGCCATGGCGCTGGCGCACCGCCTGATGACGACGCTGAACAAGGCCGCGCGCGACTGCATGGTGCGCTATGCCGTGCACGCCTGCACGGATGTGACGGGCTTCGGTCTGCTGGGCCACGCCTTTGAGATGGCGCAGGGCAGCGACACACATCTGACGCTCTTCCCCGGCGAGATCGACCTGATCCCCGAGGCGCTCGAATTCGCGCGCGACGGCATCCTGCCCGCCGGAATGTACCGCAACCGGCACTATGCCGAGGCGGCCGTCGATCCCGGCAGCACGGAGCTTGCCGTACAGGACATGCTCTATGACCCGCAGACATCCGGCGGCCTGCTCATCGCCGCTGCGCCGGAGGACGCCGATGCCCTGCTGCGCGAGCTGCGCGGGGCCGTGCCGAGCGCGCAGCACATCGGCGTGGTCGAGGCCTACAACGGCGGCCCGAGGATCAGCCTGCGCTGATCGCCCGCAGGGCCGCAACGGCGGCGTCGACGTCCTGCTCGGTATTCGCAAAGCCGAGCGAGAAGCGGATGGTTCCCTGCGGGAACGTCCCGAGGGAACGGTGCGCCGCAGGGGCGCAGTGCAGGCCGCAGCGCGTCAGGATACCGAACTCCTGCTCCAGCCGGAACGCCGCCTCGGCGTTGTCCCGGCCCGGCAGGTCCACAGAGATGACGCCCACGCGGCGGCCGGGCTCCCGCGTGCCGCACAGGCGGACGCCGGAAAGCGGCGCGATGCCGTCCAGAAAGCGCTCGCACAGCGCCAGCTCATGGCGGCGAAGGCGCTCGACGCCCTGCTGCTCCACAAAGGCCAGCGCGGCGCGCAGACCGTAGATGCCCGGCAGATTCGGCGTGCCGGATTCCAGCCGGTCCGGCAGATACGGCGGCAGCAGCTCACTGTCCGAGGCGCTGCCGGTCCCGCCCGCCACGAGCGGTGTGAGACTGGCGGCAAGCTCGTCCGTCAGCAGCAGCGCGCCGATGCCGCTCGGGCCGAGCAGACCCTTGTGCCCCGGCACGGCCAGCGCCGAAAGGCGGAGCGCCGCAAAGTCGATGGGATAGTGCCCTGCCGTCTGCGCGCCGTCCAGCAGGAAAAAGCATCCGTGCCGCGCGCAGGCCGCCCCGACGGCGGCCGCATCCTGCACACTGCCGCAGACGTTTGACGCATGCGCCAGCACAACAAGGCGCGTGTTGGGCCGGAACAGGCCCTCGAGCGCGCCATGCTGCAGAAAGCCCTCGCTGTCGCAGGGAATGCGGTCAAATTCCACGCCCCCGAGCTGCTGCAGCGGCCGCATGACGGCGTTGTGCTCCATCCCGCTGACGATGCAGTGGTCGCCGGGGCGCAGAAGCCCCTTGATGACGAGATTCAGGCCGAACGTCGCGCCCGGTGTCAGGACGACATGGGTCGCAGGCTCCGGAAAATGAAACAGCCGCGCGAGCACCTCGCGCAGAGCCAGCGTTTCCAGCCCGGCCTCCTGTGCGCGGCCGTAGACGGAGCGATTGATCGTCGCGCCGACGCAGTCGAGATACTGCTTCATGCTGTCGCTGACCCCGGCCGGCTTCGGGAACGACGTCGCAGCGTTGTCGAGATAGATGCTCTGCAAAACAGGACCCCTCTTTTCTGTTCAAATTCAGGGCAATGTGGTGTTGTCCTAGTATATCATATCCGGCGCGGTTTGTCACGCGCGTTTGGGAGGCAGGACCATGCTCGAGATCAACCTGAAGCAGCTGGAATCCTTTGTGGCCACCGTGGAGCATTCCGGCTTCACGGCGGCGGCCGCTGCGCTGTATCTGACGCAGTCGACCGTCAGCGCCCACGTCAGCGCGCTGGAGCAGACGCTCGGCGTGCCGTTGCTCGTGCGCGGCGCGCGCAGGCCTGTCACGCTGACGCCGGAGGGGCAGAACGTCTATGTGCAGGCACGCGAGATTCTGAACCGCTGCGAACGCCTGCAGGCCCTCGGACCGGCCGAGCAGCCGCCGCTGCGGCTCGGGGCCTCCACCGCGCCGGGGCAGGGTCTGCTGCCGGAGCTGCTGACAGGCTTCCTGCAGCGCTGCCCGGACAGCCGCTATGTCCTGCTGCGCGGCGACAGCGCGCGCATCCACAGCCTGATGCTCGAGTCGCGCGTCCACCTCGGCTTTGTCGGCGCAGCCATGGACCCGCGTCGCTTCGTCTATCATCCGATCGCGAACGACCGACTCGTGCTCATCGCCCCGAACCGTGAGCCCTATCCCACGCTCCGGCGGCAGGGGGTCTCCGGCCTGACGCTTCTGACGGAGCAGCCGCTCATCCGGCGCGAACCGGCGTCCGGCACGCGGCAGTCGCTGGAGGACTACCTGCGCCGCAGCGGCATCCCCGCCGACTGCCTGCACCCCGTGGCGGAAATCGACACGCCGGAGGACGTGAAGGCCGCCGTGCAGCGCGGGCTGGGCGTTGCGGTCATTTCGGCGCTTGCCGTGCAGGAGGAGCTGGCTGCGGGGAAGCTGCTGTCGTTCGATCTGGACCGCAGCGGCGTGTTCCGCCGCATCTATCTGGCGTGGCCGGCCGGCTGCCCCCTCACGGCCGCCGAGCGCCGCTTTGCGGACTATGTGCTCTCCCACGCCGAACAGAGTAATACGGGATGATATTTGTAGGGGCGAGGCATGCCTCGCCCGGCGCTGCATGGGCGACCCGTACAGACTGCCGCTATGCACAAGGCATCGACGACCGCACATGCGCCCAAATCTGACTGTAGCGGCGCTCACTGCGCAGCCGTTGGCGGCTTTGCCGCCTTACGGATGCGGCGTGCCCCTTGCGGGTAGTGAGCGCCTAACCGGGGACTATTCAACCGCAGAAAGGCACTGGTGCACCGCCGCACCACCCTGATATGTCATTGCGAGGAGCGAAGCGACGTGGCAATCTCGGGAAGGCAGCTGCGATTTCGCCGATGGCTTTCCCACATTCCGACCTGGTACTGCGAGATTGCCACGGCCCCTTCGGGGCCTCGCAATGACACATCGGGGGCAATTACCGTTTTAACGCCAGCCTGTCCGCTCCCCTGCATTATTTTTATCACACTATCATCGTTTTTATCGATGATATCCTTGTTTCACTCAAAATAACGATTGGATTTTTCCGGTTTTTCCCCGTATAATAGTGTTATTCTTCTAAAAAAATAACGAGAGGGGTACCACAATGAAGAAAAAGATCAGTTGGTGGGTCATTGTGACCGGCGCGATCGTCGGTCTGTCCGCTGCCCTGCTGACGCATTTCGGAAACCCGGCCAACATGGGCTTCTGCATCGCGTGCTTCCTGCGCGATATCGCAGGCTCGCTCGGCCTCCACAGCGCCGGAAAGGTGCAGTATGTCCGCCCGGAGATCATCGGCCTCGTGCTCGGCGCGTTCGTCATGTCCGTCTGCACGAAGGAGTTCCGCGCAAAGTCCGGCTCCGCGCCCGCGCTCCGCTTTGTCCTCGGCGCGTTCGTCATGATCGGCGCGCTGGCCTTCCTCGGTTGCCCGCTGCGCATGGTGCTCCGTCTGGCCGGCGGCGATGCCAACGCTCTGGTCGGTCTGGCCGGCTTCGGCGCCGGTATCTTTGCCGGTACGCTGTTCCTGAAGAAGGGCTTCTCGCTCAAGCGCTCCTATGACTCCGTCCCGCTCGAGGGCGTCGTCCTCCCCGTCAGCATGACGGTCATCCTGCTGCTGTTCCTGACGGTCCCCGTCATCTTCAAGCTCAGCGAGGCAGGCCCCGGCTCGAAGCACGCGCCCGTCTGGCTGGCTCTGGCCCTGTCCATGGTCATCGGCGCGCTGGCGCAGCGCTCCCGTCTGTGCATGGCAGGCGGCATCCGTGACGCCGTCATGTTCGGCGATTTTAAGCTGCTGTCCGGCTTTGTAGCTATCTTCCTCGTTGCCCTCATCGGCAATCTGGTGACGAAGCAGTTCCATTGGGGCTTCCAGCTCCAGCCCATCGCCCACAGCAGCCATGTGTGGAACTTCCTCGGCATGACGCTCGTCGGCTGGGGCTCCGTGCTGCTCGGCGGCTGCCCGCTGCGTCAGCTCATTCTGGCCGGCAGCGGCAACGGCGACTCCACCGTCACCGTGTTCGGCATGCTCGCCGGTGCGGCGGCTGCCCACAACTTCGGTCTGGCCGGTACGGCCGACTCCACGAACGCCGCCGGTGAGTTCGTCCGCGGCGGCCTGTCAAACACCGGCAAGATCGCCGTTGTCTCCGGCATCGTGGTCTGCCTGGCCGTTTCCGTGCTCAACCTTCCGAAATTCGTGAAAAAACAGGAGGCGAAATAACATGGTCGATGCAAGAGGTCTGCTCTGCCCCATGCCCGTCGTGATGGTCCAGAAGGCCGTGAAGGACGGCCATCCCGCCGAGATCGAGGTCCTGCTGGACGACGCCTGCGCCGTGGAGAACGTCACGCGCTATGCCAACCGTCAGGGCTACACCGTCACCTCCGCGCCGGAGGGCTCCGACACCCGTCTGACGCTGAAGAAATGACCGCGTACATCGCGACATTCCACACACATCTGTCCGCCCTGCTGACCTGCCGGGCGCTGACCGCGGCGGGCGTGGCCGCGCAGATGATGCCTGTTCCCCGGCGGCTGAGCGCCGCCTGCGGCACCTGCGTGCGCTATACGGCCGATTCCCCCATGCTCTCATGCATGGACACGGATTATGAGGCCGTGTATGAGACGGCGGATAACACCACCCCGCGTCTGCTGTGTGAAAACCGATAACGATAGAAACACTCCCGGAGCCGAACAGCTCCGGGAGTATTATTTATGGTATGCACCGATTTCGTCTGCAGCGGCAGCTTGTCTGCATCGCCAGCGCCGCGCCGCGCAAGCCGTGGCGCGGTGGAAAGCCTTATTCCAGATTCAGATGGCGGCGCAGGATGCGCTCCGTGACGAAGAAATACACAATGCCGAGGACGGCCAGCAGGGCAAGCATCACGCCGATAAACAGGTTGAACATGCCTGGCGCGCTCATGCCGGCAGAGAGCTGAACAAGGAAGCGGCAGAACGGCTCAAAGTTGCTCAGCACGATGATGGACGTGACTGCAACCGTCTCGAGCACGACGTTGATGGCATAGTAGAACAGCACGGCGAACAGGATGCGCTTGCGGCGGAACAGGTGGCCGATGGAGCAGGACAGATAGATCTGCAGCACGGACACCGCGACCTGCACCATGACCAGCAGGACGAGCAGGGCGATGCCCCAGCCGTTGATTATCCCGCCGAAGCTCTGCTCCAGCGAGGTGCGGATGGAAGGCAGCAAGCCACGGATACCGCCGAACAGGATGCCGACGGAAACGAAGCTGACCAGGCCCGTCACGATCAGCGTCAGGAAGGCCGTGAGAAGCTTCGACAGCACAAGCTGCCACGGCCGCACCGGCAGCGTGAACATCAGGTAGCCTTCATCACGCAGCAGGCCGGAATAGAAGCGGATGACGGAGATGACGAGCGCAAACACGCAGGCGGCAATGACCGCGAGCACGAACAGCACCGTCGTCAGATTCACAAAAATGGCAGAGATCTCGCCCGGCAGCTCCGCCATGAGGGCAACGCGCTCGAGCAGGCCGAAGACCAGAATGGCGGGCCAGATAAACAGAAAAATCTTCAGATTTGCGCGGAGATCGTATTTTAACAGCTTGCTCAGCACGGCCATTCACCTCCCATCGGGATCGTGCGGAAGACTTCGCGGAAGACCTCGTCGACGGACTTGCCCTCGGCGCCGCGGATGTTATCGGTCGAATCGTGGCGGACGACGCGGCCCTCCTTCAGGAAGATCACCTCGTCAAGCACCGGCTCGATGTCCGCGATCAGGTGCGTCGAGATCAGGACGGTGCTCTCGGGCGAATAATTCGTCAGGATCGTCTGCAGGATGAAGTCGCGCGCGGCAGGGTCAACGCCCGCGATCGGCTCGTCGAGCAGGTAGAGCTTTGCGGCGCGGCTCATGACGAGCAGCAGCTGGAGCTTCTCCTTCGTGCCCTTCGACATCGTCTTCACGCGCATATCCAACCCGATGCCCAGTGCGCGGCACATGGCCTCGGCGCGCTCGCGGCGGAAATCGGGATAGAAATCCGCAAAGAAGTTGACCATATCCTTCGTTTTCATCCAACCGGCATAGTACATCCGGTCGGGCAGGTAGCTCACGAGAGCCTTCGTCTCCGGGCCGATCGGCTTGCCGTCGATCGCGATGGAGCCCTCCGTCTGGCGCAGCAGGCCCGTCAGGATCTTGATGAGCGTCGTTTTGCCGGAGCCATTCGGCCCGAGCAGGCCGATGATCTTGCCCGGCGCAAGCTGCAGGTCGACGTGGTCGAGCGCGGGCTTTGCCCCGTAGCTCTTCGTCAGGCCGCTGCAGCAGACCAGCATGTCATTCATTTTCATTCCCTCCAAACAATGTTGCAATTTCCTCCTGCGTGTAGCCGAGCTGCCGCATCCGCGCGCAGAACGCATCGATCTCGGCCTGCGCCAGCGAGCGGCGCGTTTCGCGGATGCACGCCTCATCCTGTGTGACATAGCGCCCGGTGTTCCGCTGGGCGCTGACGAGCTCACTCTCCTCCAGCGCAGCGAGCGCGCGCTGCATGGTGTTCGGATTGACACCGGCTTCTGCGGCCAGCTCCCGCACCGACGGCAGCTTCACGCCTGCCGGATACTGTCCGGAGACGATGCGGAACTTCAGCACATCCACGAGCTGCAGCCAGATCTGCCGCTCCGGATTCAGCTTCCATGCCATTGGCTCACCTCCAATGTGTTATTGTACTAATATACTAATACACTAGTACGGCTTTGTCAAGAGGGTTTTTCAAAAATATTCCTGCCTTCCTTTCTGTCCGCCCCTCACGGACACCACACCGCAGCAGGCAGAATTTTGATTTGGGTATGGGCAAGCGGGCGTTTCTGTGATATGATGGAGGCAGAACCCCAAAAATACAACAAAATACGGGCCATCTCCGCACCAAATCGAGGGGATGGCCCAAAATAGAGGATGCAGCCTATGAGAAGTGCAAGCAGATGGATCTACGTCGCAGTCGGGTGCGTGGTACTTCTGTTCTCGGATCTGGTGTACGCGTGGAGCGTACTGTCCGGGCCGATCGCCGCAGAGTTCCCCCGCTGGACCACCGCACAGCTTTCCCTGACCTTTACGATCGTGATGAGCTTTTTCTGCCTTGGCGGCCTGACCTGCGGCGCGCTTTCCGCGCGCATTTCCCCGCGAATTTTCCTCTGGATATCCGCCCTGCTGTTTCTGGCGGGCTTCCTGCTGACGGCGAATACGCGGTCGCTGCCTATGCTGTATGTCGGCTTCGGCGTGGTCTGCGGGCTGGCCTCCGGCTTCTCGTATAACGCCGTGCTCGGGACAGTCGGCGCGTGGTTCCCCGACAAGCAGGGCCTCGTCTCCGGTATCCTGCTCATGGGCTTCGGTCTGAGCAGCTTCCTCATCGGCAAGCTCTATCAGCGCTTCACGCCGACGGCCATCGGCAGCTGGCGGCGCAGCTTTGTCGTGCTTGGTATTATCACGGCCGTGCTCGTGGCGGCCTGCGGCTTCCTGCTCCGGCGGCCCGGCACGGACTTCACGCCGCCGCCCGCCGCGAAAAAGAAGCGCTATGCAAACCCCGTGGCAGAAGAGCTCGGCACGGCGGCCATGCTGCGGCGGCCCGCGTTCTGGCTGTACTATCTCTGGGCGGTACTCCTGAGCGCGGCAGGGCTGGCCCTCGTGTCGCAGTCCACCTCCATCGCGCGGGAGATCGGCAGAACGGTCTCGCCGGGCGGTATCACCACGGCCGTCGGCATGATCTCGCTGGCGAACGCCGCCGGGCGCGTCGTGCTGGGCGGGCTGTTCGACCGACTGGGGCGCAGCCGGACCATGCAGCTCGTGGGCGGCATTTTCCTGCTCACCGGCCTTGTGCTCATCGGCGCGCTGAAGCTCGGCAGCTTCCCGCTGCTCATCGCCGGCTTCCTGCTGGGCGGCATGGCCTACGGCGGCGTCACGCCCGCCAACGCAGCCTTTGTCAGCTCGTATTACGGTATGCGGCACTACGCCGTGAATCTTTCCGTCGTGGTGACGAACCTGCTGTTCGCCTCGTTCGGCAGCACGATCGCAGGCGCGCTGTATGACGCGACCGGCTCTTACCTCAGCACGGACGCCATGATCCTCGTTCTCGCTGTCCTGAGCGCCGCCGTGTCGTTCGGCATCGACCTGTGCGACCGGAGGATGCTGAAACGGCGATAACGGTACGCCATTGCAGGAGCAGGGCACGCCCTGCCAGTCCGCGAAGCGGCAAAAGCAGTGCCAATTCGGCGCTGTGCACCGTTCCCACAGCCGCACCACCCTGATGTGTCATTGCAAGGAGCGAAGCAACGTGGCGCCCTGAGCGCGAAGCGCGAGGAAGTGCCCTTGGGGTGCAATCTCGGGGAGGCAGTTGCGATTTCGCCGGAGCCTTCCTGTGTGATCCGACCGGGTACTGCGAGATTACACGGCCCCTTTGCGGCCGTGCAATGACAAATTTGGGGACATTGCACGGTCGGCGATACTTCCCAGATAATTGCAACTGCCATAGGCGCTCAGGGAGCGCCGCTACAGACGCAATTGGTTGGTACGTTTTTATCGGCAGCCGATGCAAATCGTAAGCGCTGCGCCGGGCCCGGCTGTCCGCTTCCCTACAATGGCCCACATAAAAATCACCGGCTGCTTTTCCGGCAGCCGGTGATCCTTTTCTTACAAGCCTTATAAATTCTCATCTTCGACAAATTGATAGAACGCCGCCTCCTGCGCGGTATCCTCCGGGCGGACCGTGCCGACCGGGGCGGCATAGACGATAAACTCCTCCTCGCCGTCCAGCCCGAACAGCTCGCAGCACAGCTCATGGCGGAAGGCGCGCAGGCCGCAGGTGCCGAGGCCCTGCGACGTGCAGGCAAGATAGAGATTTTCGCCCACATGCCCGGCATCGACGAGCAGCGGCGCATAGGCATAGGGGCCGTAGCGCCACTCCGCGCGATAGGGCACAACGGACCAGTAGAAGATCACGCTGGCCTTTGCCGCCCAGCTCTGGCCGCAGAGCGTGTCGGAAACAACATCCTCGAGCCGCTCGACGGGATGCAGGAACTCGAGCGCATGCTCTATCGGCAGATAGTGATATGCACCGGGGCGCAGGCCCTCGACATGACGGACGACGAGGTACGTCTCAAAGGCATGGCGTGCACCGCCGCTCGGGACGGTGCGCAGCGTGGCATAGGCCCGGCCGCGCATGGCGCGCACGCCCTGCGTGGCCCAGAGCAGGAACGAAAGCTGCAGCAGACTGAGCTCCCCCTCCGTGTAAATTCTGGCGCTGCGCCGCCGCGTCAGCAGGTCATACAGGCCGCCGCCCTCCGGCAGCGCGGAAAAATCGCGCGGCAGCACCGTCCGCTCGCCGCCCATCGGGGCCTTGCACAGCGGAGGCTGCGGCAGCTTTTTCTCCTGATCGGAGACAAATTCCGTGGTATCGTCGTCGCGATAGCCCATGAGGAAGCGTCTTCCCTGTTCGGTGCGTTCGTCCATAGTCAGTCTCTCCTCCGGTTCCCGCCCGCCACGATGAGCAGCAGACGCAGGAACTGCATAATGGTCACGCTCAGCGCGGCCACATAGGTCAGGGCCGCAGCTGTGAGCACACGCTTTGCCGCGGTCTGCTCCTCCGGCAGCAGCAGGGCGCTCTCCTCGATGGCGCGCAGGGCGCGGTGACTGGCGTTGAACTCCGTCGGCAGGGTGACGAGCTGGAACACGACGCAGAGGCCATAGCAGGCCACGCCCGCCAGCGCCACATAGTAAAACACCTGTCCGAGGCCGCTGAGCGCAAGGCCGAGCACAATGAGCGGCATGGAGAGCCGCGAGCCGATGTTCGTCACGGGGACGATGGCCGCGCGGATATAGATCGGCGCGTAGTGCCGCGCATACTGCACGGCATGGCCAGCCTCATGCGCCGCCACGCCGACTGCGGCGGGCGTTGCCACATTGTATACGGAGTCCGACAGGCGGATGACGTGGTCCTTCGGGTCAAAATGATCCGTCAGATCGCCTGACACATGCTCCACGCGCACATCGGTCACGCCATGCGCCCGCAGCACCGCCATGGCGGCCTCTGCGCCGGTCATGCCGCGCGCATTGCGCACCTGACTGTAGCGGCGGAACGTGCTCTTGACATGGGCGCTGGCCCAGAGCGACAGGATCACCGCCGGGAGCACCAGAACGATATAGTACCAGTCTACATAGAAAAACGGCATTGTGCCTCACCTCGCATGGAAATTATACTGATATTCAATTAAAACCTTTCATTCATAGAATGGAAGGTTTTAATATGAAGATCATTATGAGACGAGATTTTGTGATCTTTCCAAAATCGCGAAATTGGTTACGCCAAAGGCGGAACCTTTCTGATGAAAGATTTTAATCAGAAAACAGTATTACAGCGGCTGCGGCTCCATGGCGTTGTGGAGCTGATCCGTGATCGCGCCGCGGAAAATGCGGTCCGCATGGGTATGGACGGTGTTGAGCGCTCCGGCGGAGTGCTTCAGCTCGATCTTGCCGTTCATGAAGACGTCGTTGTCCAGAATAAAGCGGACCTCCTTGTCCTCGACATTGCCGCGCTTGACCATACCGGGGCCGCAGTGCAGCTTCAGGCGGCAGCCGCCCGCCAGCGCCATCTCCACATCCTGCGTGACGCGCTGGACGCTCTGCTCCTGCACGTCGTCCTCCGCCATCAGGCCAAGATAGGCGGGCTGAATAAGGTCGCGGAACGGCACGCCCTCCAGACCGAGGGCGCGGCGGGAAAAGCCGTTGATGTAGCGCAGGCCGATGCGCTCAAAATACGCCGGGTGATAGATGGCGACGAACTGTGCCAGCACCTCGTCGAGCTTCCGGGCAAAATCCTCCCACGTCGTATAGACCGGTGTGGCCAGCGCAAGGAAGGTGTTTGTCAGGTTGACCTTCCAGTCGCCTGCGGCCGTCAGGAACTGATAGTTCACGACCATCGGCTGCTCCTCGAGCTTCATGGCGCCCGGCTGGCCGATCACCTTGGGCGGGAGCTTTTCCAGATTGCGCGCATAGCGCGGGAACTCGGCGCGGATGGCCTCCTGAAATTCGGCAGGCTCCTTCGCGCTGATGGAAAGGATCGTCGGAAAACGGAGCTGACAGATCACCTCGATCAGCTGGCGCTTGCCATAGAGAACACGCTCCGATGCAGAAAACATAGTCAGGACTCCTTTTTGTATGGGGCAGCACCGCACGGCCTGTCTTCGGCCTTCGGCGGACCTTTTCCGCCGATCCATCACTTCGAAAAGTGGGACATACACAAAGTATGCCCGCACTTTTCAAAGCTCGACTCGACGAAAAATCTCTCGCCGAATGCACTCGACAAGCTGTGCGGTACTGCCCTTAATTTATTCTATCTCATTATAGCATGTTGATTCGCGGATTTGCAAGGTCATTCACAAAAGTGTTACATGTCCGCCTCGAGCAGACGGTCCAGGATCGCGCGGTGGGTATAGAACGACGTTTCATACGTCAGGTAGCGCATGGAGTTCCGGTCCCACAGGAACTGCAGCTGGGCCGGGAATTCGTCGTCCGCCTCCCAGAAGCGCAGCAGCACCGGGAAGAACGGCAGCACCGGCAGCACGGCGGAAAAATCGCCGGGGCCGTCCGTTGGCGTGCCGCCGAGCCGTGCCACGGCCTGCCGCAGCCGGTCGATCCGGCCGGAGAAATGCTGCGCGGCGGGCGGCGTGACGGAGGCCTTCAGCTGCCCCTGCAGCGTTCCGGCCTGCACGGCGTTGAAGCTGTCGTGCGAGCACCACTGCCCGGCCAGAACAGGGAAGCCGTTCGGATTGCTCAGCAGGTCATAGGCCGTCATGGCCGCGCCGAAGGGCGCAGGCATCCACACGCCGCCATGCAGCCGCTCGGCCGCGCCGTCCGCGCGGGAAAGGCGCAGCGGCTCATGCAGAAGCTCCAGATAGAGATAGGTCTCATCGCACCGCAGGGCGAATCGCGCCGCGATGGCATTGAGGTCCTGCGCGGCGAAGCTGTGCCCCGCCGCCTGCGCCTGCAGATCATAGTTGGAAGGTCTCATATCGGTTCCGTCCTTTCAGCTTGTCAAAAAGTCCCGCCGCGGCTGGCGATCAAACGCGAAAGGACACCCTGACGGTTTCCTTTCACACTTCTCTTCCCCCTGAAGCTTTTGGCTTGGTTGGTTTTTTGACAGCCGGCTTTTTCTTTCGGGTCTTCAGATAGCGCTCCGCCTGCCGGAGCTGGGCGGCCGTCGGCTTGCCGAACGCCTCCCCGCGCTCCGCTCTGTGCGGCTCCCTTGCGGCGGGCTGCGCCTTGCGCGGCTTTGCCGCAGGTTTCTTTTCTGCGGGCCTCTCCCGCTTCTGCGCGGGGCGCTTTTGTGCGGGCTGCTTCTGCGCCGGGTGCGGCGCCTTTTCTGCCTCGCCGCGGCGCGGCCGGATGAGGCACTTCGGGCCATAGCCGATCAGGTCCGTGCGCCCGGCCTTGACAAGGGCCTCGTGGATGAGAGCATAGTTCTTCGGGTCACGGTACTGGATGAGCGCGCGCTGCATTTCTTTTTCGTGCGGGTCCGTCGGCACATAGACCGGCTCCATCGTCCGGGGATCGAGGCCCGTATAGTACATGACGGTCGAGAGCGTCGAGGGCGTAGGATAGAAATCCTGCACCTGCTCCGGCATATAGCCGAGGTCGCGGACATATTCCGCCAGCTCCACGGCCTCGCGCAGGCCACAGCCGGGGTGGGAGCTCATAAGATAGGGCACGAGATACTGCTTTTTGCCGAGCTTTTCGTTCAGCGCGGCATATTTGCGGCAGAATTTTTCATAGACCGCGTGGCGCGGCTTTCCCATATAGCGCAGGACCTGATCCGAAACGTGCTCCGGCGCGACCTTGAGCTGGCCGGAGACGTGGTACTCCACCAGTTCGCGCAGGAAGGTCGGATCCTCGTCGGCCAGAAGATAGTCAAAGCGGATGCCGCTGCGGATGAAGACCTTCTTCACACCGGGGATGGCGCGCAGCTCGCGCAGCAGGTTTACATAATCCGTATGGTCCGCCCGCAGATTGCGGCATGGCGTCGGAAACAGGCACTGCCGGTTCTGGCAGGCCCCGTGTGTCAGCTGTTTTTCGCAGGCGGGCTGGCGGAAATTGGCCGTCGGGCCGCCGACGTCATGGATGTAGCCCTTGAAGTCGGGATGCTGCGTCATGCGCGCCGCCTCGGCCAGCAGAGAGTCATGGCTGCGCGTCTGGACGATGCGGCCCTGATGGAACGTCAGCGCACAGAACGAGCAGCCGCCGAAGCAGCCGCGGTTCGAGACGAGGCTGAACTGCACCTCGGCGATGGCGGGCACGCCGCCCGCCTTGCGGTAGGACGGGTGATAGGTGTCCTGATACGGAAGGGCGTAGACGTCGTCCATCTCCTGCGTGGAAAGCGGCGGCTGCGGCGGGTTCTGCACCACGAACTCGCGGCCGTACGGCTCGATGAGGCACCTGGCGGAAAACGGATCGGTGTTGCGGTACTGAACGGCGAAGCTCTCGGCGTAGCGGCGGCGGTCGGCGCGCAGCTCGTCATAGGACGGCAGCGTGATGGCGTCCACCACGCCGGAGCAGTCGCGCGTGCGGTAGGCCGTGCCGTTCACGAAGGTGATATCGTGGATGTCCAGCCCGCTGTTCATGGCGTCCGCGACCTCGACGATAGCGCGCTCGCCCATGCCGTAGAGCAGGAGGTCGGCCTGCGAATCGAGCAGGATGGAGCGCTTCAGGCTGTCAGACCAGTAGTCATAGTGTGCCAGGCGGCGCAGGCTGGCCTCGATACCGCCGATGAGGATCGGGATCTTCGGAAAGCTGCGGCGGATGAGGTTGCAGTAGACGACCGTCGCATAGTCCGGCCGCTTGCCCGTCGCGCCGCCGGGCGTATAGGCATCCGTGCGGCGGCGGTGGCGGCCGACGGAATAGTGATTGACCATGGAGTCCATATTGCCGCCCGTCACAAGGAAGCCGAGGCGCGGCTCGCCGAATTCCAGCACGGACGACGGATCGCGCCAGTCCGGCTGCGGCAGCATGGCCACACGGTAGCCCGCGCGCTCGAGCACGCGGCTGATGATGGCATGGCCGAACGACGGGTGATCGACATAGGCGTCGCCGAGGACATAGACGAAGTCCGGCCGCTCCCAGCCGAGGGCGTGCATCTCGCGCGCGTTGATTGGAAGAAAGCCCGCCATTATTTCGCCCCCGTGGAGCCGAAGCCGCCCTCGCCGCGCGCAGTGTCCGTCAGTGTCTCCGTCTCAAAGAACTGCGCCGTGAGATAGGGTGTGAGGATGAACTGGGCAATGCGCTCGCCCGGCTCGATGGTCTGCGGCTGTGCGCCGTGGTTGCGCATGGGGACGAAGAATTCCCCGCGATAGTCGGAGTCGACAACGCCGACCTTGTTGGCCGGGGCCAGATCGCGGCGGCTGGCAAGCCCGCTGCGGGCAAACACCAGGCCAACATAGCCCTCCGGGATCTCCATGGCGATGCCGATGGGGATCAGGCGCGTCTCGCCGGGCGCAAGCACAGCAGGTGCGTCCAGGCAGGCGCGCAGATCGGCCCCGGCCGAGCTGGCCGTGCCGTAGGTGGGGAGCGCCGCGCCCTCGCGCAGAATTTTAACGGGTACCTTTTGCATCATAATGCCCTCCGCGTTGATAGCCGTCGTCCCACAGGACGATCCGGCCGGATGCCAGCGTCGCCGGGATGTCGATGAGCCGCTGGTTGGACGAGCCGCGGAACCGCAGAGCAAGGTCCTTTTTCTCCAGCACGAACGGGCCGTCCACCAGCACGTCGATGCAGCCGAGCATCTGCCGCACAAGAGCCGCGTCGCCGACCCGGCCGGACAGCAGGTCCCGGTCGAGCAGGAAGCCCGTAAAGGCCCACACATTTTTGCCGGGGCAGCGCGCCCGCAGCTGCCGCAGCAGCTCCGCCACGGCGGGCTGGTTGGCAGGCTCGAACGGCTCGCCGCCAAGCAGGGTCAGCCCGGCCACATAGGCAGGCTCCAGTGAATGCAGGATCGTGTCGATGACGTCCTGCGTAAACGGCTCGCCATAGGAAAAATCCCATGTTTCGGGCTGGAAGCAGCCCTTGCAGTGGTGCGTGCAGCCCGAGACGAACAGGCTTGTCCGCACGCCGGGGCCGTTTGCGATATCACAGGTCTTGATAGCTGCATAATTCATGCTTGTTTCCTCCCCAGTCGTGCGAACCACCGGAACGTCAGCGGCCAGACCGTCGCCGCCAGCAGCACCACGAAGAAATAGCGGATGGCATGTGTGCCGATCCAGGTAAAGCCCACGGCGGCGAACAGGAGCTTCAGACCCTGCTTGACAGCCAGCAGCAGCGCCGCTCCGCCGAGCACCTTGAGCGCCTGCGCCCACCAGACGGCCTTCGTCTCAAAGCGGATATACTTCCGCTCCAGCGTGTAGCCCACGCAGAAGCCGAGCAGCGCACCCAGCAGCGAGCAGGAGTTCTTGCGGCCCTCAAAGAGGTTGTCCGGGTCGACGTCCGCCGGGAAACGGGCAAAATTCGCATAGATCACATAGGCCAGCGCCACGACGGTCATCACGCCGAGCAGAACGGCCATTTTTTTCGGGTCCTCTGCCGCGCTGCGCACGATAGGATAGATCACGAAGATCAGCACAACAGCCGTCACAGCCGCCACGCTGACGTCCAGCGGCGTGTGCACGCCGAGATACATGCGGGAAAATGCCGTCAGCGCCGCGAGCACGATGCACACGATGCGCAGCGCGCGATTTTTGTGCCAGCGGGCAATGCCGCCGAGCGTGCCGACGGCGTTCTGCGTGTGGCCGGACGGGAAGGAATAGCCGCCCGCCCCGCTGCGCGCGCTTTCCACGATCGTGAAGCTCGGGTCGCGCACCCATGGCCGCGGGATGCGGCACAGCAGCTTGAGGAACTGATTGAGCACCGTGCCGAAGAAGCCGACAAACAGCAGATAATAGCCCTCCTCCTTGCTGACGCACCAGAAGATCGTCAGGGCCAGCAGCAGGAACGCCAGCTCCTCGCCGAAACAGGTGAATGCCTGCATGACGGCGTCGAGAAACGGGCAGCGGATGGATTCGAGCCAGTATAAAAAAGACATGGCAGCGCCTCCCCTATCGTTGGTTTATTGATATAGTATAGCACACCGCCGGAAAAACCGCAATCGGGCAAATCAACGGGGCGCACCATCGTAGGGGAGCGGCACGCCGCTCCCGGCGACGCACTGACGATTCGTACCGGGTATCGATAAAATGGCATGCACCAATTGCGTCTGTAGCGGCGCTCACTGAGCGCCATGGGCAGCAGATATTGAAGTGTTAATTTCGTGGCGCAAAGCCACCAGATTTGTCATTCCGAGGAGCGAAGCGACGTGGGAATCTCGTGCAGGCAGCTGCGTTTTCGCCGGGGCCATCTTGTTATCCGGCCGGGTACTGCGAGATTGCCACGGCCCCTTTGGGGACTCGCAATGACAAACTTGGAAGCCTTGCGCCACTGAATTTGTACCGCAAACAACGTCAGCCTGCATGGCGCTCAGTGAGCGCCGCTACAGACGCAATCGGTTTGTACGTTTTTAACGACAGCAGTGCCGCCCGGATGGGCGGCGCTGCGTCATTCTGATCTCGATTTGATCTTGCTTATTTCTGCTTCAGGAAGCGCATGAGGATCGTCGCCACCTGCGCGCGGGTCGCGCCCGCCTGCGGCTCGAGCCAGCTCTCGCCGCCCTGCGCCACGCCGTTGATGAGGCCGCGGTCCACGGCCCAGGCCAGCGGCTCGCGGGCATAGGCGCTGACGCGCTCCTCGTCCGGGAAGGCCGCAAGATCGGCATCCGTCGTCATATCGTCGCCGCGATAGGTCGCATAGCGATACAGGATAACTGCCATCTGCTCGCGCGTGATCTCCGCCTCCGGGGCGAACGTGCCGTCGCCCATGCCGAGGACGATCTCGTTCTCCACGGCCCAGATCACGGCCTCGGTGTACCAGCTGTCCGGCTCGACATCCGTGAACGGGTTCGCGCCCGTCGGCTCTTTCTGGCCGTCGAGGCGATAGAGCACGGTGACGAGCATGGCGCGCGTCATGGCGACGTTCGGCGAGAATTCCGTATCATACGTGCCGCGGAACAGGCCGAGCTCCAGCGTGTAATCGATGCCTGCATGGCTCCAGTGGCCGAACTCCGGCGCATCGTGATAGTCATGGCTCGGGCAGATCGTCCCGGCGCAGGACTCGAGAACCGGGAGCACCGTCTTCTGCTCCGCGCCGCAGCGTCTGCAGGTCTGCTCCAGCAGGCCCTCCTTCGTCAGGCGCGGGGCCTGCACGACCGTTCCGGCGTTCCAGTCATGGCCCAGCTCGCGGACATAGTCGCCCGTCGTCCGGTCGCCGCAGTGCGCGCAGACATAGGCCGTGTAGCCAAGCTCCGTGCACGTCGGCTCGACGATCTGCGGCACATAGCTGTGCGCCAGCTTCGCGATCGGCTCCGTGTGAGTCTTGCCGCAGGAGCAGGTGTAGGTCATCTCGCCCTCGCGGGTGCAGGTCGGCTCGCGCGTCACGACGCCGTCGCCGTAGGTGTGGCCCGTGGGGGCGATGTAGCTGTCGGTAAAGTGGTCGCCGCAGCGGCCGCAGGTGTGCGTCGTGAAGCCCGGCGTTTCGCACGTCGGCTCCGTCACGACGGCCGCATAATCGTGGCCGAGCGTGGGCAGATTCGTCAGCGCACCGGTCTCGCCGCAGTGCGTGCACACCTCCTGCTCCATGCCCGCAGCCGTGCAGGTCGGGGCAAGGACGGTGCGGGTCTGCATGTCGTGGCCCGTCGCGGGAACGGACTTCAGCGGGCCAATCAGCTCGCAGCGGCTGCAGACGCTCTGCTGCATGCCGTCCGTCGTGCAGGTCGGGGCAAGGATGGTGTGATCGACCATGTCATGGCCGAGGGCCGGGAGCACAGTCGCCTCGCGGAACACAAGGCCGCAGCCGGGGCAGGCCTCGCTTTCGCTCAGGCCCGGCTCCGTGCAGGTGGCCGCCTTACCCGGCGTGACCACATGGGCATGCTCGCCCGTAGACGGGACCGTCGTCTGCGCCGTAAAGACCTCGCCGCAGCGCGCGCAGTGGCTGCCCTCGGTCAAGCCGTCGGAAACGCACGTCGGCGGGACGGCGGCGTCCGTCACGACATCGTGGCCCAACGCCTCCAGCTCCCCGGCCCGCTTCGTCAGGCCGCAGTGCAGGCACGTCAGATTCGTGAAGCCAGGCTCCGTGCAGGTCGGCTCCGTCGTAGCCGAGATGTAGATGTGCTCCGTAGGCTTCACCGTGATCTTGTAGGTGACGCGATAACCGTTGGACGCCCGCACGGCGAACTGGTATTCTCCGGCCGGCAGCGGCTTGTTGATCAGATTTGCGCCCTCCGTGATCTCGAAATACGGGTACTTGGCACCTTCCTCCACATGGAAGCCGACATCCTGCCAGACGTTCAGGCCGGAGAGGGTGAGATAGTCGCCCTCGACATAGTTCTTTCTGATCGGGCCGTCCGTCAGCAGAACGGCCTGATATTCCGAGCCACTCGTGCCGAGGTCGAACTCCGGATACAGGCCCGCGCCGTCCTCGCGCTCCGTGTAGGCCTTGAGGTCAAAGTCCGGCTTCTCCTTCCAGTTTACCCCATCGACATAGTCCTGCAGGGCCTTCGTGGTGATCTTGTCGACTGCCTTCGTGCTCCACTGGAGCTGCCACCACGGGTCGCCGTTGAGCGGCGTGCTTCCGCGCTCGGACGCGCGGCTGCCCCAGAGGTGATAGACCGCATTCGCCGCATAGCCATTGCCCGTCAGAAGGCCGACCTGATAGTAACGGTCCTCCGCAGAGGCGTTCTGCTTCTCGACCTTCGGCGCTGCGCCAAGCGACAGCCACATCAGATTGGAGAGCGAGGAACGCTCATAGCCGGTCAGGCCGCCGGCCGCCGCGCCCGTTGCGCCCTTGGCGCTGATGGAGCCCTGGAACTTCTCGGACTGGATATAGCCGCACTCGTTTATGGTCCCCGTCAGGTAATAGCCGATCAGGCCGCCCGCGATCGCGCTGCCGTCCGCCCTCGGAAGGGATTCCTGCGGGTTGGCCGCCATCGTCGTGACCGCACGGACCGAGGTATCCACACAGACGACACCGCGCAGGGCGGCTTCGCCGGCCACGCCGGTTTCCTTGCCTGCCAGCTTGCCGACCGCGCCGCCGGCATAGGCAACGCCTGCGCCGTTGTGCTCGCCCGTGACCGAGCTGTCGTAGACCGCGCAGTATTCGATCCTGCCGCCGTTGACAAGACCCGCAAGAACGCCGACGCAGAGGTCGCCCGAGCGGCCGCCGGAGTCACCGTCGGCCGTCAGGCCGGTCACCGTGGCATTGCGCACGATGAGGTTGCGCACTGTGCCGGTCAGCTCACCGAACAGGCCGACGGTATGGGCCGTGTCGCCGCCCATGCTCGTCAGAACCACATTGTAGATCTCGTGGCCGTTTCCGTCAAACGTGCCGCTGAAGTTCCGCATACCCGTGAAGGACTTGCCCTCCATATTCAGCTCGTCATGCAGGATAAACTGACAGGCCGCATAGCTGGGCTTCGAGGTATCCTGCGGTGAAATGGCGGCGAGCTGATCCGCCGTTTCGATGATATACGGATAGTCCTCCGTGCCGAGGCCGCCAGCAAACGGGCCGCTGTCAATCTGCTTATAGAGCACGAGCGTGATGGTCTGCATGGTCTTGCCGCCGAACTCCACGTCGAGCTTGAGGAATCTGCGGCCGTATTCAAACCCGCCCTCTTCCGTGGTCTTCACATGGAAGAACGCGTTGTCGTGGATCTGCAGATAGGTCGGATCCGCAGCGCTTACGGCGCGGATGGTGAATTTCGCGATGCCGGAGAAGGCCTCGCTGAGGGATTCGTCAAAATACTTTGCCAGCTCCTCCGCCGGGTCGCGCAGCAAGAAATTGGCCCCGGTCTCGATGACGAAGCTGTCGCCGGAGATGGTGCGGTTCAGCATCCTGCCGCCCGGCGTCTGGTAGACGACCTCAAAGACCACGTCCTGATGATAATTCGAGCGCAGGTCGCCCAGAATGCAGCCCGCCGTCTGCTCGACGTCGCTCCAGAGGGCGGTGACGGTCGCGTCGATCTGCTTCTGCGAGATCATCGTGCCGAAATCCGTCTGATAGAGACCGCCGTTTTCCGTGATGTAGGCCGTCTGGTACAGGGCGATCGCCTGCTCATAATACGCGCCCATGACATAGGCGTAGTAGAGGTAGACGATCATGTCCTGCGTGCTCTGCGCGGCTGCTGCGCGCGCCTCCTCCTCCGTCTTGCCGCCGCCCTGATAGGCGAGGATGTAATACTGCGTCAGGACGTCCACAACGCTGCCGGGGCCGGAATAGATGTACTTGCCCTGCAGATAGCGGCCGAGCTTGTCAACGGCGGAATGCAGGTTGCCGCTGTATTCCACGTTCTGGAGGGAGTAGAACTGGTCGTAGATGTTCTTCTGATAGGCGGGCGAAGCGGATTCGTCCAGCATATCCGTCACAAGGCGGTCATAGTAGCTCAGGGCCTCGTAATACTGGTTGAAGAACTCAAAGAACGTGTTGAGGTAGGTGCTGTACTTCAGCTCGAGCGTTGCATTCTGGATCTGCCCGCTCAGATTCTCCATCTGCTGCGAGAGACTGGCGATGCCGTTCGAGACGGTCCGTTCCAGCTGATGGATGGCAGCGCTGTTCTTTTCGAGCTGCTTGCTGATGCTGCTGAGCTCCGCCTCGACCTTGCTCAGGTCGACCTTCTGGATGACGGTCTCCTTCGTCTGGCCGCTGGAGCTGCCGCCGAAGTCGATGCCGAGCAGATCGCTGCCCGCATATTTGAACACGGCCAGCACGCCCTGCCCGGCGTTGTCATACTCGCTCCCGTTCCTGCAGGCGTATATGCCGCCCTTGACGAGCGAGGTACACATTTTCAGACTGGTGCCGATGACGGTGCTGATGACGGCGTCCGCCTGCGGTGTCACGGCAGGCAGAAGCCCGGCCAGCAGGCACAGCGCCAGCAGCAGGCTCACGATGCGTTTTTTTATAGGAGTTCCTCCTTTTTGGCTTGGGGGAAGCTTGAAGCATCCGTTTGATTGTGGTTTTAACTGTAGTTAAATTATGCCATATCGTTCGACAGAAATCAAGTCCTATTTTGGACCGGCCTCAAAATTCCGTCATGGAGAATGGTATATAGGCTGCCAGATGTACGTTGTAACAGGGCGTGCGGCAAATGGACAATTGAAAATGGAAAGCGGAAAGTTTCACATGGCTGCAGCAGCGTTCCCTGCACAAGGCTGCCGCGCGGGAGAAAATGTAGCGGCGCTCACTGCGCAGCCGTTGGCGGCTTTGCCGCCTTACGGATGCGGCGTGCCCCTTGCGGGTAGTGAGCGCCTTGCAGGCTGACAACATGCGCCGCTTTCCCTCTATGGCACGAGGCCCCCAGATTTGTCATTGCGAGGCGGCGTAGCCGACGTGGCAATCTCGGGAAGGCAGTTACGTTTTCGCCGGGAGTATCCTGTCATTCAACCGGGTACTGCGAGATTCCCACGTCGCTTCGCTCCTCGGAATGACACGTCAGGGTGGTGCAGTGGTGCACCAGAGCACTTCTACGGTTGAATGTTCCCCTACAAGGCGCTCACTGAGCGCCGCTACAGACGCAATTGGTTTTTACGGCTTTATCGGCAGCCTGTACGGACTGCAGGCTCCACGCTGGGCGGGGCATGCCCCGCCCCTACAAAAAGTGCTTCGAAATATAAAAATTTCCCTCCCGGCGAACCGGGAGGGAAATTTATTATTTATGAGATCAGCCCTCGAGGAAGCGCATGAGCAGCGTTGCGATCTGCGCACGCGTTGCACCGGACTGTGCATCGAGCGTGATCGTGCCGTCGGCAGCCTTCACACCGTTGATGAGGCCGGAGGCGACTGCCCAGTTCATGGCGTCCTTCGCCCAATCGGCGACGGAGGCTGCATCCGGGAAGGCGGCGAGCTTATCCTCCGCGACGGCCTCGGCCTTGGCGAAGCGATAGAGCATCGTAGCGATCTCCTGACGGGTAACGGGTGCCTCGGGAGCAAACTCGTCGGCGCTGATGCCCTTGACGACACCGGCTTCCGCTGCCCACTTGACGGCGTCGGCATACCAGACGCCCTCGGTGACATCCTTGAACGGATTGGCGGTGTTCTTCACATCAGGCTTGCCGGCCACGCGGTACAGCACCATAGCGAGCTGCGCACGGGTCACCGTGCCGTCCGGCTCGAACAGGCTGCCGCCGACGCCGAGCATGAGCTCGTTGTTCAGCACGTAATCCACGCCCTCATGATACCACTGCGTGTTGTCCAGGTCGGAGAAAGCCTTGGACGGGCAGTTCTCGGTGCTTGCGGGGATCTCGCGGGTCTGCTCTGCACCGCAGTCGGCGCAGACGCGGGTCTCCTCGCCCGGCGCGAAGCAGGTCGGCTGCTTCGTAACAATCCATTCGCCCCAGTTGTGCTCGACACCGTCGCTCTTGACAACGATGGTCTCGCTGAGATCAAGGCCGCTTTCCGCATTGCGCTGCAGCGTCTTGACCTGCACCTCGAGGTCGCAGTGGACATCGTCCTTCGGACGGAACTTCAGGTTCGCCAGAACGGCGTCGCTGGCGATCTCCTTTTCGGCGGCATAGCCGAAGAGAAGCTTGCCCTCGGCGGGCTGGAAGCTCGAGAGCTGTGCCGTGCTCACACCGGAGACATAGTCCATCAGGGACGGATCCCAGGTGATCTCAAGCAGGCCGTTCGTCGTGGCCTCGTCGGCCGTCAGGGTCAGGTCCACATCGCCGTTGGCGGTCATGGAGCCGCCCTTCACGGCAGCGACGCGCTGCGCGGCAGGAGCTGCGGCATTCGAAACCGTGTTGAGGCTGCCGGAGGCTTCCTGTGTGCTGCGCTCGATCTTCTCTGCGGACACGGTCTGCGCGGTGAGCTCGATATCGTTCTTCTCCGCAGCGGCCTCTGCAGTCTGGATGCCCTTGATGCTGGCATTGCCGTAGACACGGTTGACCGTCGCGGGCCAGACAGAATCGCCGACATTGCCGACATCCGTCGCGTCGAAGTACAGGCCGTCGGAGCTCCGCATGAGGTTGAGCATATAGAGCTCATTGGTATCGCCGGTGAAATAGGACAGGAAGAGCGTCAGGCCGTCCGTCGTTCCCTCGTCGGCCATGACGAGCGAGCAGTACATGGAGTCCTCATGGCCGCCGAAGGCCAGCTCAGGCAGCGTGGTCTCGTAGCAGCCGCCGCTCAGGCCATAGCCGTCCGCTTCGGTGTAATAGAGGTTGAGGACCCACATATTGCCCTTATTGTCCAGCGCAAGGAACATCTCGGCCGGGACGGTCTCGCCGCTCTTGAGCTTGACCGTCGTCTCGCCCGCAGAGGTGATGGCGGTGAAGTAGCTTGCACCGACCTGCTGCAGGAAGCTCTGAAGCTTGAAGCCGTATGCATCCAGATTCATCGGATCCTTCGGCGAGAAGAGGTAGTAGTAATAGACACCCACGATCTGATCCTGCTCCTCGGTGCTGAAGAGAGAAGAGTAGGCCATATCCCATAGCGGGATACCTGCACCGTTGGAGGCCGGAGCGGAGACGAGGTCCTCGCCCGTGGCGGTGTTGATCTTGTGCATGGCCCAGGAATCCTCCGTGGCATCCATCAGGTACATGAGGTCGGAGCTTGCCAGCGTCGTGGACTCGATGCTGATCTCGCCGTCCTTGATGAGCTTGCCGGGCGTCCAGCTCTTGTTCTCCAGATTCCACTGATAGAACTGGGCATGACCGTCCTTATCCTGCAGCGCACCTTCCACGGTGATGTGGAGCGTAGTAACGGTAACGTAGCACTCCGCCTTGACCTCAGGATCGACCGCAGAGGCTGCCGTGATAACGGCGCTGCCCTCGCCGACGCCGGTCACGACGCCGTTCTTGACGGTCACAACCGAATCATCGGAGCTGGACCACGTCACGCTGCGGTCGCTCAGCGTCCACGGGTTGGCCTGCGCGGTCAGCGTGGCCTTTTCGTTGACAAGGAGGGACAGCGTGCTTTCGGACAGGGAGACCGCCATGGCCTCGGTGCTGGGAGCAAAATGGGAGGCGTCGTCCGTGCGGCCCGCCTTGACATAGCAGCCGAGGAGGACGGACAGGCTGGAATGATCCGCAAGCTTCTTGCTCTCGCGCGTCGTCGGATCGATGGTGTAGATCGCCGAATTGAGGATCTGGCCCGTGAAGCTCGACGCGGTCGCCAGCGTGAAGACGAGCTTCTGGTTCTTGGCATCCCATGCCAGCGAGGACTGCGCCATGTAGATGGACAGCTCGTCGTCCAGTGCGCCGAGATCCTCCGGCTCTGCGAACGTGGCAGCCGTGAAGTGATAGAGCTTGTTGTCGAACGTGCCCTGGCCATAGAAGCCATTGGAGCCGTCGGAGGCCAGCGTCCAGATGTCCTTGCCCATCTCGCCGACGAGCGACGTTGCGCCGGTCAGCAGGTCGAGCTTGAACAGATAGGAAGCACCGAGCTCATTGGCCTCGGAGTATGCGAGGAAGTACATTTCCTTCTCCGCTGCGTTATAGGCCATGTCGCTGACAAAGAAGTCATAGCTCAGCGGGCCGGAGGCTGCGCCGAGGTCGGCGATCTTCGTCACATTGGCGAAGTCGTTGTCCGGCATGACATACAGGGCATTTTTCTCGTCAATGGCGAAGACATAGCCGTCGGCATACTCGGCAGCGTAGAGCTTCAGGTTCGTCGCGCCCATGGCGGCGGACTCGGAGCCATCCTCGGTGTAGGTGTACCACTGCTTTTTATTCATGTCGAAGAAGGTGTAGTAGCCGTCGATATCGGGCAGGAAATCATAGGAGACCTTATAGGTGGAGACGTTCATGGCATAGTCATAGACCTGCAGCAGGAACGTCTTGCCGACGACCTTGCTCACATCCAGACGGACATGCTGCGTCTCACCGGCAGTTTCCTGATTCGGCGCGACATAGGTCAGCGCCTTCGAGCCGGCCGCGTCATACAGAGCGACGACGGAGACATACTCGTTGTCCTTCGCTGCGACGTCAAGGGAGCCGTCCACCAGACTGACGGACACGTCCTCGATCTCCGGAGCCGTGTTGTCGATGGTGGTCATCGTGCTCAGGCTCGCGCCCCTGCCGAGAGCATCCCAGTCATAGGTACCGTCGGCCTTGCGGTAATACTCCGGAGCCAGCACGAGGGAGATGTTGACCGTCGTGCCCTCGGGGAGCTTCTCGCCGTTGGCCTTCGTACCGGACCAGCCGAGGTTCACGGTCTTCTGCGTGTCCTGCCAGCTTCCGCCGTTGACATAGTAGAAGGCGGCAGAAACCGGGCCAAGATCCTCTTCTACATAGACCTCACCGGTCTCCGCATCGGAGATGACATACTTGGCATCGCCCGCATTACGGATGGAGGCAAAGTAGAGCTTGAAGATCTGATCGCCGTTCTCGTTGTTCAGGGCGTTGCGCGCGGGCACATACTCGTCGTCCTCGGCAAGCGGGTTGCCGAAGTAGTAGTACTCGCCGTCCTCGTTGGCATACTTGACGGTGACCATGTTGCCGAACATGTTGGGAGAACCGTCGGAATCCGGGAGATACGGGTTGCGGGTCTCCTTCTCGTACCAGTACTCGGACAGCGTGCCCTTATCGAACATGGAGGCATCGGACCAGTTGCCATAGAAGCCCAGCACGGGGATGGAATGGGAAACGCGCTCGACACCGTCTTCCGCGGAAACGGGATTGGCATACAGGAAGGCCTCGACATAAGCGCCGTTCGTGTAGTAGGCATCGAGGAATTCCTTCTCCTCGTCGATGAGGGAGAACGTCACATGGACGGAAATGCTGCCATCGGCCGGGAGAACGACCTTTGCAGCGGAGATGAGCTTCAGCAGCTCGGAGACATCGTGCGTGTCGGTGTCGCCGTCGCCGTCGACATCGGCCTTGAGCTTGCCCACGCCGGCCGTGACGTCGTCGAGCAGGAGCTGTGCGTCGTCGGCATCGGTGTCGCCGTCCTTGTCGAAGTCATAGGCAGTGAGCTCCGACGGAGCAGTCAGGACCTTGCCGTCAACCGTCCAGACAACATTGGCTGCCATGGACACGGTCTTCGGCAGGAGATACAGGACGCCTTCGGAAGAGACCGGAGCCTGCGTGAAGACATCGGCGGAGAGGGTGTATTCAATGGCCTCGTCCGTAAGGTTGTTCAGGGTGAAGTCTGCGGAGTAGACGCCCGTGCGGTCGGGATCGTCGCCGAGCTCCACCTTGACCTTGCCGTCGGGCTGGCCGTCCACAAGGACGTAGCTCTCGGCATGGATCGCATTGGAAACGTTGGCAAGGCCTGCGCCCTGCTTCAGGATGGAATACCAGGATTCGGCGCTGGCATCATAGACGGGCTCGGCCGTGGACATCAGCAGGCTCTGGGCCAGATGACGCACGGAGATGCCGGTCTTTTCCTTCAGACCGTTTTCGCGGATGTACTGCGCCACGAGGGCTGCCATACCGGCGACCTGCGGAGCCGCCATGGACGTGCCGCTCATGACCTCATAGGCCTGACCGCCTGCCACGGCACCGTTGACGGAATAGATGTTGCCGCCGGGAGCCGTGATCTCGGGCTTCATGCTCAGATCACTCGGAACACCCCAGGAGCTGAAGTCGCTCATGGTGTAGGAACCGGAGGAACCGGTGCTCGTGCTCATCTTGCCAGAGACGGTCAGCTTGCCGGTGTAGTAGAGCACGGTCGTGCCGTCCTCGGCATAGACCGGGGTGGAGGCCGCCTTGATATCGGCCGCTTCCGTCTGCAGGATGCTGATGCACGGGATGGTCGCGGTGGAGTCGGACAGATCCATGCGGATCACGCCTGCCTGGTTGTTGCAGACGACTGCGCCGGCGGCGCCCGCTGCAGCTACGGCCATGTGCTTCTGATAGAAGGAGCTCGTGCCGCGGAAGACAAAGGCGATCTTGCCGGAGACGACGTCGGCATAGTCCGTCAGGAGACTGTTGCCGTCGGCATCCGCGCCGGTGTTCTCGAAGTAGACATACTCATATTCGGTGCCGCTGCCGTCGGCAGAGGTATCGAGCGTTGCAAAGGCCTTGTTCGTATAGCCGCTGTCCGCGGTATCGGTGTAGAAGACCTTCGCGCCGTCGCCATAGGAGAAGGAGTAGCCGGTCGTGCCGGAATTATCCACGGAGGCCACGCCGAAGGAGTTCTTGTAGGAGCCGGGGGAGCCGCCGGTGGCGAAGTTCACATCGTCCAGATACAGGGCACCCGTTCCGTTAACAGATTTTTCCGGCCAGCTGGAGGAATTGCCTGCAGAGATGGAGACGACGGTATCGGTCTCGGCCAGCTTATCCAGGATGCTCTGATACTTCGCATCGGGGGTGGTAAAGCCCGCGTTGCCGGAGCCAAGAGACAGGTTCACGGAGTCGCAGCCGAGCATCACGGCGTCTTCGATGGCGACCATGTAGTCGGAATCATATGCGCCGCCGCCCTTGCCGAAGACCTTCATCGTGATGAGCTGGGCATCGGGGGCAACGCCCTGCACAAACACGGAATCGAGCGCCTTTTCATAGCCGCCCTTGCCGTCGGAGACATAGCGGTTCGCCGTGGCGATACCGGCGACGTGGGAGCCGTGCTCACCCTGTTTGTCATTATCGTGCGTGATGTCGAAGTCCTCGTCCACATAGTTGAACGCGAACGGGAGCTTGCTGGTGAGATAGAGCTTGCTCGCATCGGGGACAAGCTTGCTGATGTTCAGCTTCGGCAGAACAGCAGCGATCTCGTCAACATCGAGCAGGTCCAGAGAAGCAACGAACTCGTCCTTGCTCTTGCCCGCATCGGCAGCCAGCTGCTCGAGGGAATACTCGAACGCCTTGCCGTCAAAGGAGATGTGGTCGGTGTCCGTACCGGTGTCGATGACGGCGATGCGGCTGCCCGCGCCGGTGTAGCCGTCTGCCCAGGCGGCCGTGGAGCCGATCATCGCGCCGGAGGTAGCCATGTTGGGATCGGCATCGCCGGTGGAGACGACATCCGGCTCATAGCGGTTCTCGAGCGTGACGGAAGCCACACCGTCAAGCGCTTCGATCGCCTCGATCTTGCCATAGGGTACGTTGGCAGAGATCGTGTTCGTCAGGAGCGTCATGTTCCAGACGACATCGAGCGCCTCGCCGCCGAGCACATCCTGTGAGATGCGCTGTGCCATCGCCTGCTGCTGGACCTTCAGACCCGTGCGGTAGATGTCCGCCGCAGCATTGTTCGCGATGCCGCGCGTGGCATAGCCCGCGTCGATGGTCGAAGTGCCCGCCAGCGTAATGGAGACACGGACCATGTCGGTGTCTGCATATTGCGGCGTATCTTCCTTCGTTTCGGCTGTATGCATTTCCGGTTCCGCAGTCACGGCGTCATTGTTGACCTTTTCGATCGTGACCCTGGGGCCAGGATCGGCCGCGGCGGCCGGCAGCGCAAAGCCCATGACGACCGCAAGGGTCAGGACCAGCGCAAGCAGCTGCTTCAGCTTCTTTTTCATACGTTTTCCTCCTTGATATAATATGCCCGGCCGCAGCCGGTCAGGCTGACAAAAACAGTCCAGCTGAACGCTGCGGAGGGAAGAAAAGCGGGAAAAGAAACCGTCAGGGTATCCTTTCGCATTCCATGACCCGCCGCAGCGGCAGAATTGCAAAATAAGAATTACATAATTTGATTTTGCAATTCTGAAAGCAGCCTGGCTGAAAAGTCCAAAAGGACTTTTTTGACAAGCCGAACCGGCCAGCGCCAGTATTGTTCCCCCATTGTAATACGTCCACGGCGGAAAAACAAGTGTTTTCTTAAATATTTTTTCATAATTTTGCCAAGAATTTTACATAACCTGCAGGGAAAATAAAAAATGCTGCAAACTATGTTGGAATTTCAACATAGTTTACAGCATTTTTACAATTGAGCTTCGGTCAGGCAGCCTCGGGCGCTCTGCGGCGCAGCAGGCCGGCCCAGGCCATCATGGCCGCAACGGCAAAGAACAGGGCCATCATATAGGGCTCCTCCCAGATGCTCTCAAACACGCTGTGGATGAGCACACCGACGAGGCCGCACAGCATACCGGCGCACAGGGGTGACCAGCGGGTTTTTGCCGTGCGCACACAGCCGCGCAGGCCGTTGCCGATGAGGCCGAGCAGCATCATGCCGAAGGCCGTCACGCCGACGATGCCGTTCTCCGTGAGGATCTTGACATAGTAGTTATCCACATACATATACTCGACCCACGGCAGGACGGGGTTCTTCACCGCGACCGCGCCGCCGTACATGCCATAGCCCATGCCGAAAACGGGATCCGTGGCCTTGAGGTAGCCGATGGCCGTGGCCCAGCGCTTCGCGCGGCCGCCGCGGGCGTTCGAGTCCGCGAACTGCGGCGTGAACAGGTAGCCGATGCGGCTGCGCACGAACGGCAGCGTGCAGGCAACTGCGCCGCACACGAGCATCAGGGCCAGCAGGCGGCGGTCGATGAGCAGGGCGAACAGCACGGCGGCAGCAGCCAGCGCGAGCCACGCGCCGCGCGACATCGTGAACAGGCAGCCCGCGCACATGGCAAGGCCGCACAGCCAGAACAGCACCTTCTGGGAAGGGCGCTCGCAGGCATAGGCCAGGCCGATGGTCATCGGTGCGAACAGGATCATATAGGCGCCCATAATGTTCGGATTGCTGAAGATGGAGTAGACACGCGTGCGCACCGCGCCTTCGGCGGCGTCCGTCCAGCTTGCAGGAATGGGCACACCGATGATGAACTGCCAGATGCCGTGCAGGGCCAGCACCGTGGCAATGATGACCATGGTAAGGTACATCTCACGGAAATCGCGCTCGTCGCGGATGAGATGCGTGACAAGATAGAACACCGCCAGATATTCCATGCTCGCGCGGAAGCCCGTGAAATTCACGGTCGGCGCAGGGCGGACCGTCATCAGCAGGAGCACGCCCACCGTGAGATAGAACGCGATCCACAGGCCGATGCCGTTGGCCGTGCTGGCGAGCGGGCGCCTTGTGTCGACGCGGCGGTGGATGACCCACACGAACGCGAAGAGCATCAGCAGCTCATCCCAGACGGAGGCAATGGCCGCCAGCTGCAGCACGTCGCGCAGCAGATAGTCCACGATCGCATAGGACGAGAACAGGAACAGCAGAAAGCCCGTCATGCCGCCCGCGAACAGCCAGCCGAGCAGGAGGCTGTTCCGCAGCGCTGCCATGACGCGGCGGTAAATGCGGTAGGCAAGGCTGTCCTCCAGTACCGGCACGACGCGCGCCCCGATGCCGCACAGCCACGCATTGCCGCGGTCCATCAGCCTGCGGTAGGCCGAGCGCTCCACGGCGGGCTGCCCGCCGAGCAGGCGGCGCAGCGCCCAGCCGGGCAAAGACTCTGCAAACGCGCGGTGGATCGCCGCAAACATCCGCGGCAGGAACGTGCGGTGGTACAAGGCCGCAAGCGCCGCGAACAGCCGCCAGAGCAGGCTGGTCCTCAGCAGCTCATCCATGAAGCTTCTCCATGGCGCTGACCGTGCCGAGCATCTCGATATCCACGGTCTTGACCGTATAGTCGCGGCCGATGCGGACCTCCTGCGTGCCGACGACGAAGGAACCGACGGTGTTCTTGGCAGTGGCCTCGATCACAAAGCGGACCGTCACGCGCTGGCCGTCTGCGCTGTCGTCCTGCGGCAGAATTTCCGCCGAGGTGATCTGCGCATCCTGGAACTTGTTGCTGTTGAAGATCTGATTCGGACTGACCTCAAGGGTGGAATCGTCGTCAAGCTTCAGCTCATAGTCCTCCGCCGTCACGGCAGCCACTGCGTTCTCCGCCTGCGTCAGGGGCACGTCCTCGCACAGGACGGTGTAGCGCAGGTTCGCCTGCGCGCTCGGCTCGTCGGCAGCGATCGTTTCGCCGCCGCTTCCGCCCACCATGCGCACGGCGAGGAAGGCCACAGCGGCGATCACGACAAGCAGGATGAGTACATCGACGATGTTCAGCTTGCCGAACAGGCGGCCGTTCTTGACGATTTTCATAAGATAACCTCCAGTTGGCGGAAAAAACGGGAGAAATCCGATTGCTTCTTTCCGCAAAATATATTATAATAAATATTCAGGCAAGCTGATTCTATCAGATTTGCCATGAAATTGCAAGAGGCAACAAGAGGCACAAGTGATATCAGGCTGTCAAAAACCTGCCAAGTCAAAAGCTTCGGAGGGAAGGATAGTGTGAAAGGAAACCGTCAGGGTTTCCTTTCGCGTCAAATAACCCGCCGCAGCGGCAGAATTGCAAAATAAAAACACAAAAACTTATTTTGCAATTCTGAAAGCAGCTCGGCGAAAAAGCCCGCAGAGACTTTTTTGACAAGCTGATCTGCCCATTTTTTTGAGGTATGACCGTATGAAACTCATCCATCTGATCTCCGGCGGCGATGTCGGCGGCGCGAAAACGCACGTTCTTTCCCTGCTGCAGGGCCTGAACCGCACGGAGGATGTCCACCTGATCTGCTTTATGGAGGGACCGTTCGCCGAGGAGGCCCGCTGTCTCGGCATCCCGACGACCGTCATTGAAGGCAGCAACCCCATGGCGGTGCGCAAGCGCATCCTTGCCATCATCCGGCACGACGACTGCCAACTGCTGCACTGCCACGGCGCCCGCGCGAACATGATCGGTGCGCTCGTGCAGCGGCAGGCGCGCATCCCCGTCATCTCCACCATCCACAGCGACTACCGGCTCGACTATCTCGGCCGCCCGCTGGCCGCGCTGACCTACGGCAACATCAACAAGGTCGCGCTGCGCCGCTTTGACGCGTGGATCGGCGTTTCGGACGGCATGCGCCAGCTCCTTATTTCGCGCGGGTTCGACCCGCAGCGCATTTTCCCGCTGTATAACGGCGTCGACTTCTCCACCCCGCTCAAGACCGTCCCGCGGGATGAGTGGCTGCGCGGCATCGGCCTGACGCCGACGGACAAAACCGTCGTGTTCGGCATTGCCGCCCGCATCTCCCCCGTCAAGGATATGACGACGCTCGTGCGCGCCTTTGCCGCGGCCGTGAAGCAGGCGCCGGACATCCGCCTTGTCATCACGGGCGACGGTGAACAGGCCGAAGAGATCCGCGCGCTGGCCAAGGAGCTGTGTCCGGAGGGCACGGTATTCTTCCCCGGCTGGCTCGAGGACGTCAACAGCTTCTATCAGGCACTGGATGTCAATGTGCTCACGTCGCTGTCCGAGACCTTCCCCTATGCCCTGACGGAGGGCGCGCGCATGCACTGCGCGACCATCGCCTCGAACGTCGGCGGCGTGCCCTACCTCATCGACGACGGCGAAAACGGCCTGCTGTTCGAGCCGCAGGATGTCTCCGCGCTCACGGCCCACATGCTCACGCTGGCGACAGATGCCGCAAAGCGCCGCGGCATGGGCGAGGCACTCTATGAAAAGACGAAGCGCGACTTCTCCGTGCAGGCCATGGTCGAAAAGCAGAAGCATTATTACGAGATCATCATCCGCCGCTTCCGCCGCCCGAAGCTCGAGCGCGACGGCGTCGTGATCTGCGGGGCCTACGGCAAGGGCAACGGCGGCGACAACGCCATTCTCGACGCCATCGTTGCCCAGCTGCGCCACATCGACCCTGATCTGCCGATCTGCGCCCTCAGCCGCACGCCGAAGGAGACGCGCGCGGCCGCCTGCGTCGATTCGCTCTATACGTTCCGGCTGCTCGCCATCCGCCGCAGGATGCGCCACGCGAAGCTCTACCTCAGCGGCGGCGGCACCCTCATTCAGGACACCACGAGCACGCGCTCGCTCCTCTATTACCTTTCGAGCATCCGCATGGCCGCCCGCGCGGGCTGCCGCGTCATGCTCTATGGCTGCGGCATCGGCCCCGTCTCGCGCCCGCGCAACTGCGAACGCACCGCCAAAACGCTCAACCGCTATGCCGAGATCATCTCCCTGCGCGACCGCTACTCCGAGGAGACGCTCCGCGCCCTCGGCGTGACGACGCCGGAGATCCACCTGACGGCGGACCCCGCCCTGCTGATCGATCCGGGCGACACGCCCGCCATCCGCAGCTTCCTGCACCACAGCGGTCTGGCAGACGGCACGCGCTACGCCCTGTTCGCCCTGCGCCCGTGGAAGGACTTCGACCGTCACATCGCCGCCTTTGCGAACGCGGCGGAATACGCCCACCGGGAGTACGGCCTGACGCCGGTGCTCTATGCCATGGAGCCGTGCCGTGACCGCGCCGCGCTGAACGCCGTCGCCGCGCAGCTGCGCTGCCCGTATCTGCTGCTGGAGGCCGGGAGCAACGGCACGGAGATCGTGGCGCTCATCCGCCGGATGTCGCTCGTCATCGCCATGCGGCTGCACACGCTGATCTTTGCCGCCGGGCAGGGCGTGCCGATGGTCGGCGTCGTCTACGACCCGAAGGTCAGCGGCTTCCTCGACTACCTCGGGCAGGACCTCTACCTCCCGCTGGAGGAGGCGAACGCCGCCTCGCTGTGCGACCTCATCGACACGGCCATGGCCGAGCAGATGTTCGAGGCCGAAAATATCCGCAGCCTGCGGGAGCTGGCCGCGGAGAATGAAGAGCTGGCCCGTCATCTGCTGACGGAGGAATAACGCCATAAAATCAGCCGGAGACCCGGCGGAAGCACTTCACAGCAGCTTTCGCCGGGTCTCCGGTTTTTGTGGGAAGGGAGCTATTTCCGCGCCCCTATTTCTCCGCAGGCGATTGATTCCTCGGCTTCTCCGACTCCGCCAGTATCGTTTCGCAGAAGCGCAGAATGCGGCTGCGCGCCTGCGCGGCGGCGCCGCCCGCCTCCTCATGGAAGATATCATGCCGCGCGCCCGGCAGCAGGACCGTCTGCACGGGGAGTCCCGCCCGTTCCATCGCCGCGCCGAGCTGCCTTACGCCGCTTCCCATCGCGCCGACAGGATCGTCCGCGCCGGACAGCAGCAGGATTGGGCAGCGGTTCCAGCTCGCAAGCGCGCGCTTTCCGCCGGTGCGGCGCATGGCGCTCAGCAGCTCCAGAAACAGCGCCGCTGAGATATCCGGCCGGCACAGCGGGTCGGCGCAGTAGCGGTCGAGCGCTTCTTCGTCGGCGCAGAGCCAGTCCGCCCGGGTGCGGTTCGGCGCAAATTTCCGGTTATAGGCGCCAAAGGAAAGCTTCTGCACCAGCGGCGTCGTACCGCCGGGCTTTGCCCGGCGCAGCTGGCCCCGGGCGATCGCCTGTATGACGGCAAGCACCGCGCCCGGCTGCGTGCCCGTTCCCGCAAGGATCACCCCCGCCGGAGCGACCATGCCCCGACAGAGCGCGTCCCGCAGCAGGAAGGAGCCGAGTGAAAAGCCCAGCATTCCCAACGGCACACCATGGAATCTCTCCCGCAGTCTCTCACAAAAACGCTGCAGATCAGAAAGCGACTGCTCCCAGCCGTCCGGCCCCATGTCGGCACAGGTACGGCTGCCCGGATTGCGGCCATGCCCACGTAGGTCAAAAGCCGCGCAGGCAATGTCATGCTCTGCAAGCGCGGCAGCCAGCGTGTCGTAGCGTCCGCTGTGCTCCGTCATACCGTGGCTGATCTGCAGCACGAGGCGCGGCTGCCCGTCCGGCAGCCACAGGCGCGCGGGAAGCTCCGTCCCCTGCGCGCCCGCAAATTGGAATTCCGTTTCCTGCATGGTTCATTCTCTCCTTTCGGTTCAAAGGCTGAAAAAGTACGGGTGCGCCGCTGCTGCCGCGGCGCACCCGGTCTGTCTTCGTGTCAGGATGCCGAGACGGAAGCGCTCAGCAGGTCGTAGATCACGACATTATTGAAGTTGAACTCTACAGGGTACTTTGTTTTCAGCTCTGTGATCTTTTCACCGGCTGCGGCGGAAGCCATGTCGTCCTTCGCCGTGTCGAACCAGGCGCGGGTCTCGGTCTGACCGATGAAATAGATGATGTGGTAGCCATGGGTCGTCTCGACGATCTCACAATCGCCGGGCTGGCGGCTCTCGTCGAAGCACCAGTCGTTGAACTCCGTGACCATCTTGCCGGGCTGGAAGTCCTCATACAGGCCGCCGTTGTCCTTGGAGCCGGGGTCCTGATTGTACTCCAGCGCAAGCGTCTTGAAGTTGTCCTCCGTGGGGTCGGCCTGCCAGAGGGCAAGGATGCGCTCGGCCTCCGCCTTGGCCGCTGCCTTCGCCTCATCGCTATAGTTGCCGTCGCTGTCCTTCTCGCCCTCGGGCTGGATGAGGATGTGGCGGACGGAGACGTTGTTGACCTTCGTCACGCCCTGATCGATATAGCTCTGGGCGTTTTCGTCATAATAGGCCTCGATCTCGGCATCCGTCAGCGCGTTGGCAGACTCGCCGTACAGCACGTTCTTATAATAGTTCACCGCCGTATAATACGTCAGCAGATAGTCGTGATAGATCTCGGTCGTGACACCCTTGCCGAAGTTCAGCTGCAGATAGGCGTCGACATCGTCATAGCCGTTGTCCGCCGCGCTCTTGGCAAAGCTGCCCTCCGGGTCCAGCACGTCCTCGATGGAGGAGGCGTCCGTCTCCGGCAGCTCATAGCCCGCCTCCTGCGCCGCCAAATACAGGGCGCGGATCTCGGCGAAGTTGTTCGTGGCGCTCGTCAGGAAATACTGCTCCCACGTTCCGCCGCTCGGGGCGTCCTGCAGGGCCAGCGCCTTCGTGTAGTCCAGACCCAGCATGGAGGCATAGGAGCCATAGTTGTTCATGAGCTGGTAGAATTCCATCCAGTAGTAGATCTGCAGGTCGGCATTCGTCAGGCAGTAGCCCGTCGCGTCGCGCGCAACGACCGTGCGCATCTGCACGTCGCCGGCCTCCGCCGTGCCCGTAGTATAGGAGGCGTTGTCCGTGACGGCGTTCTTGCCGAAATTATCGGCGTCGATCAGATTGGCCGCCTTGCCGTAGGTCGTCGTGACCTCCTCGCCCGCTTCGAGCGTCTTGTCTGCGACGGTCTCGGTCGTGCCGTCCGTTGCCTCAGTCGCCTCCGTCTGCTGGGCCTCCGTCTCGGCCAGGTGATCCTTGCGGCCCGTGATGAGCAGGACGCAGGCCGCGATGGCCGCCGCAAGAGCCAGCGCCGCCAGGAAAATGGCGATCTTTGCGCCCTTGGACATGCCGGGCTTCTTTTCCGCAGGCTTCTCCTCCGGCTCCGCCTCAGGGACCGGCGCGGTTTCCGGTTCGGCCTCCGGGGCCGCCTCCGGCTCTGCCGGGGTCACTTCCAGTTCCTCGTTTTCGTTGTGTTCCAGATCCATAATGTTTCTCGCTTTCCGAATGATGCACCAATCATATCACACCCCGCAGGGCTTTTCAACGCATTTCCGCGCCGGGGTGTGAATTTTCTGTCAACTTTCGCCCGGCGCGCCGCCAGACGAGCACGCCCGTGAGATCCGCCAGCGCCCAGCCGATGGGGATAGACCACCAGATGCCCACGACGCCGATGGCCGGGACGGCCGAAAGCGCGTAGGCCAGCGCCACGCGCGTGCCGAGCGAGATGACCGTCAGCACGAGCGACATACCCGGTCTGCCGACGGCGCGGTACAGGCCATAGAGCAGGAACAGCCCGCCGATGCCCACATAGAACGCGCCCGCGATGCGCAGGTAGGTCACGCCCGCCTGCAGGATCTCCGTCTCGCCCGGCTGCAGGAACAGCCCCAGCAGCGGCGCAGCAAGCAGCACGACGCAGGCCGAGACGCACACGGCAAAGACCGACGACAGGAGCACGGCCGTGCGGATGCCGCGGCGGATGCGCTCCGGCTGCTGCGCGCCGTAGTTCTGTGCAATGAACGTGGAGAACGCATTGCCGAAGTCCTGCAGCGGCATATAGGCAAACGAGTCGATCTTCACGGCGGCTGCGAACGCCGCCATGATCACGGGGCCGAAGCTGTTGATACGTCCCTGCACCATGAGGATGCCGAGGTTCATCACGGACTGCTGCAGGCATGTCAGCACCGAGGCGCTCAGAAGCTCCCGCAGCATGGCGCCCGTGATGCGCCGCTCCTCCCGCCGGACCCGCAGCTCCGGACAGCGCACGAGGGTATAGACCGCCGTGCCGATGCCGGAGAGCCACTGCGCCAGCACCGTCGCGGCCGCAGCGCCCTCCACGCCCCACCGGCACACGAGCACGAACACGAGGTCGAGCGCAATGTTGAGCACGGCTGCCGCCGCAAGGAAGAGGAGCGGGACGAGCGAATTACCCACCGCGCGCAGGAGCGAGGCGTAATAATTATAAAGAAACGTCCCGCCGATGCCGAAGAAAATGACGAACAGATACGACCGCATCAGGGGCCAGACCTCCGCCGGGACGGACAGGAGCGTTTTCATCGCATCGAGCAGCAGAAAGGCCGCCGCATTGAGCACGACGGTGCACACCGCGATGAGCACGAAGGCCGCATGCGTCTGCCGCCGGAGTCTGGCAAGGTCCCGCTGCCCCCAACAGACGGAGAACAGCGCGCCGCTGCCCATGCACAGGCCGAGCAGGATGGACGTCAGGAACGTCATGAGTGTATAGGACGAGCCGACCGCGCCGAGCGCGTCCGAGCCAAGAAACCGGCCGACGATGAGCGTGTCCGCTACATTATAAAGCTGCTGCAGCAGGTTCCCGCAGATCATGGGGAACGCAAAGCGCAGCAGCGTTTTGGGAATGGAGCCCGTCGTCAGGTCGATCTGTGCCAAAATCACCGTCTCCTTCTCATATTCAGGTGAATTCCGATTTATCATAGCAGATATCCGGCTGTTTTGCAAGTTGCGCTGCAAATAATTCGCATAGTTTGCGTCCGCCGTCAAAAAAGCGATTTTTTTCATGCAAAGAATGCAGGAAACCGATTGACATTCCGCCCGCTGCGCGGTAAGATGGGGGCAAACCAGAAAATTTTTGGAGGTCACACCATGAAGCCCTATGCAGACTACACCCGTTCGGAGCGCTGCGCGGAATATGCCGCGCTGCAGGAGCAGTACGATGCCTGGAAGGCGAAGGGACTCTCTCTGAACATGGCCCGCGGCAAGCCGAGCCGCACGCAGCTTGACATGGTCAGCGGCATTCTGACCGTGCTGCAGTCTCCGGAGGACTGCTTCGACGGCGCGCTCGACGTGCGCAACTATGGCGAGCTGACCGGCATTCCCTCGGCCAAGCGCCTGTTTGCCGAGCTGCTGGGCGTGACGCCCTCGCAGGTCCTCGTCGGCGGCAGTGCCAGCCTGAACCTCATGTATGACCTCATCGCCAAGGCCTGGACGCATGGCCTGCTGCACTCACCGCGCCCGTGGTCGCAGGAGCCCGTCGTCCGCTTCCTGTGCCCCGCGCCGGGCTATGACCGCCATTTCCGCGTGTCGCAGTCGTTCGGCATGGAGCTCATCCCCATCGCCATGACGCCGGACGGCCCGGACATGGACGCCGTCGAGGCCGCCGTGCGCGACCCGGCCGTCAAGGGCATCTGGTGCGTACCGAAGTATTCCAACCCGCAGGGTATCGTCTATTCCGACGCCGTCGTCGACCGGCTGGCAGCCCTGCGCCCCGCCGCGCCGGACTTTGCCCTGATGTGGGACAACGCCTACTGCCTGCACGAGGTCTATGGCCAGTTCGTTCCCTTCCGCGACATGCTCACGCTGTGCCGTGAGGCAGGGAACGCCGACATGGTCTATGAATTTGCCTCAACATCCAAGATCACCTTCCCCGGTGCGGGCGTGGCCGTCATGGCGGCGTCCGAGGCGAACCTGAAATACCTCTCCGGTCTGCTCGGTGCGCAGACCATCAGCTATGACAAGGTCAACCAGCTGCGTCATGTCCGCTTCCTGCAGGACAAGGCCCATGTGCTCGAGCTCATGCAGCGCCACGCCGCTATCCTGCGCCCGAAGTTCGAGGCCGTGCTGGCGGCCCTGCGCGGTATCGCCCCGCTCAACATCGCGAGCTGGACGGAGCCGAAGGGCGGCTACTTTGTCTCATGCGACGCCATGCCCGGTACGGCGAAGCGCACGCTCGCTCTGTGCGCCGAGGCCGGTGTGACCATGACGCCCGCCGGAGCGACCTATCCCGGCGGGAACGACCCCGCCGACAGCAACATCCGCATCGCGCCGAGCTTCCCGCCCGTGGAGGAGCTGGAGCAGGCCATGCAGATCTTCTGCCTCGCCCTGCGCATGGCCGCTTTGGAAAGGCTCGGGCTTTGATTATTACGGCAGCACCGCACAATTACATCTTCGGTCTTTCCCGGATCTTTTTCGCCGAATGCTCTCGCTGAATGGTGCTGTGCTGGCTTGATCTTTCATTTTCTATTCTTCATTCTGTTGCGAATTCTGATACGGAGGGATCCTTCATGCTGGACGCCATTGCACTCGGCGAGCTTCTGATCGACTTTGCCACGGTCGACACGGACCGCGACGGCTACCCCACCCTCGCCGCCCATCCCGGCGGTGCGCCGGGGAATTTTCTGGCCGCTCTGCACGCCTACGGCTGCAGCGGCGCCATGCTCGGCAAGGTAGGCGCGGATACGTTCGGCGACCTTCTGTGCGCCACACTGGCGCAGGCCGGTATCCGCACGGAGGGCATCGTGCGTGATCCGTCCGTGTTCACGACGCTGGCCTTCGTCACGTTCGGCCCCGGCGGCGAGCGCGCGTTCAGCTTTGCCCGCAAGCCAGGCGCGGACACACAGCTCCGCTTTGACGAGCTGGATCTTTCGCTGCTGGACGAGGCGCGTCTGCTCCACTTCGGCAGCCTGAGCCTGACGCAGGAGCCGGTGCGCTCCGCCACGCAGCAGGCCGCCGCCTACGCTGCCGCGCACGGCAAGCTTCTCAGCTTCGACCCGAACCTCCGCCTGCCGCTGTGGCCGGATGCCGAAGCGGCGAAAACGCAGATCCTCTGGGGCCTGCGGCAGGCCGATATCGTCAAGATCAGCGACGACGAGGTGCGCTTTCTCTGGAACTGCGGCCCCGAGGAGGGCGCAGAGCGCCTGCTTGCGGACTTCGGCGTCCGCCTGGCCATGGTCACCTGCGGGCCGAAGGGCTGCCTGCTGCAGAATGCCGGGGCAGCCGTCCGCGTGGCCGCGCCGCGCGTCCTGCCGGTCGACACGACGGGCGCAGGCGATATCTTCGGCGGCAGCGCCGTCAGCCGCCTGCTGCAGCTGGGCCGCGCGCCCGAGGCGCTGACCGAGGACGAGCTGACCGCCATCGGCCGCTTCGCCGCCACGGCGGCCAGCCTGTCCACGCAGTACCCCGGCGGCATCTCCGCCATTGTCCCGGAGGAGACCGTGCTGCGGTGCATGGAGGGCTGAGCAAAAACAGGCACGCAATGCTTGCGGCACACATTCTGTGGCACAATGCCTTCCGGTCCGCTTTATCGGCAGCATTGCGCCGGGAACGGCATGCTGCTTCCTTACATATGCCGCGATATATGAAATTCCCCAGAGCGGTTCATCCTGCCCCGGGGAATTGCTTTATTCTTCGGTATTTCTGTCCTTACGGGCGGCGAAGCGGTCGCTGAAGACGAAGTAGCGCTGGCCAAAATAGTTCAGCAGCGCATAGCTGAGCGCACCGACGGACATTTCGCAGTTGCCGCGGATATTCTCCGTGCCGCCGAACGAGAAGAAGCGCGTCACGGAGTGCGAGCGCAGCAGCAGGCGCGAGACATACGGCCCGATGAGATAATACGACAGCAGATAGCACACAACGATGTCCAGCACAAAGCACAGCAGCTGCTTCGAGGTGGTCTTGTGGCCGGGGAAGAGCAGATAGTTGCAGGAAAGATACCAGATGATGCTGCCGAGGCCGTAGTTCACAATCGGCGCAAAGTGCTTGCTGACGTCGGCCACATTATAAAGGAGAAACATGATCCCCGTGCAGACGATGAAGTTCAGAACGCCGACCAGCAGATAAAGCGCCAGCGTTTTATCGATCATCTTTTTCAGCTTCAAGCGTTTCCCTCCCGTGCAGCATGATTGCACCATTATACCGCGTTTTCCCCCAAAAGGCAAGCGCTTTCTTCCCTCGCGGTTGACGCAGCCGCAGAGACGTGTTACAATAAGGCATACCTGAAAAGAGCCGGAGGAACGAAATGCAGGAGATTCTGGAAGTAAGCTGCAGCCCCGTACACGACGGGATCTGGACACCCGCAGAGCTGATGGGCGCGCTCGAGCGCGCCGCCACGGACCACGCAGACGCGCTGAACATCGGCCACGACCGCATGGTCGCGGACTTCGGCAGCCTGTGGATGCTCGTGCGCAGCCGGTTGGAGCTGACACGTCTGCCCGCTGCGGACGAGGCGCTGACCGTGCGCACCTGGCTGCGCAGCCCAACGCCCGTGATGAGCGTGCGCGACTATGATTTCTGCGCAGACGGCGAGGTCATCGGCTCGGCCGTGCACTGCTGGGTGCTCGTGAATGCCGAGGCGCGGCACATGATCGACCTGCGGCAGATCCCCGCTCTGTGGGAGCTGCCCGTGCATGCACCGGAGCGGAAAACGCGCCTGCGCCGCCTGACGCTGCCGGAGACGATGACGGCCGCCGGGGCCGTCCGCGTGACGGATGCGGAGATCGACGACAACGGCCACATGAACAACGTAGCCTATGTGCGCCGCGCGCAGGAGGCTGCGCCCGGCCTGTTCCGCGGGCTGGAGGTCGTGTATGACCGCGAATGCTTCCGCGGGGCCCTGCTCACGCTCGAGCGTGCTGCCGACGCGGACGCGCAGTATGTCCGCGGCGTGCTGGAAAGCGGCGAGGAGAGCTTCCGCATGCGCTTTTTCGGCGCGGAGGCCGCGCAGTGAGGCGGGCCGCCGCAGCGCTGCTGTGCCTGCTGCTCCTGTGCGCCTGCGCCGCGCCGGAGCAGGCGGACGCCCTGCCGCAGGAGCTGGTCGGCAGCTGGGTCAGCGCCGGAAACGGCGATCTCATCGAGACCATGACGCTGGCGCAGGACGGCACGATCAGCGTGCAGTGCACGTTCCGCGGCAAAGACACCGGGACCATCCGCGGCGTGTGGCACGCAGACGGGCAGACACTTTTCACGGACATTCAGGAGGGCACCTCGCCCTATCAGGCCGAATTTATCTGGACCGTTGACGGCCGGGAGCTGACGCTGACGGACGACTCCGGAACGGCGCGCTATGTCCGCAACGACTAGGAGGAATCTTTCATGCGGGATCAACACGATATCCCCGTGCTGCTGACCGGCTGTCTGGCCGCCGGAGGCGCGGGCATGTTTCTGATCATGAGCGTGCTCATCGGCTTCGGCGTCAGCACGCTCATCGGCCGCGAGGCCATGTATCTCTGCCTGCTGCTGGAGCTTGTCAACCTGCTGGTGCTCCATGCCCGCGCAGGCGCGCTGCTGCGCAGCGGAAAAGCGCCGCAGCCCTCTCCGAAGATGCGCCTTCTGCGCCGTGTGAGCGGCATCGGCTGGCTGACCGGCGCGGTGCTGCTGGTCGGCTCGCTCGCGCTGCTCCTGTTCGGCCTGCCGCTGGCGAACATCTGGGTGAAGCTTGCGGCCTACATCGGCGTGCCGGTCATGATGCTCAGCTGGGCCGGCTGCCTGATCGTATTCCGCCGCCTGCGCATGTCCGCTGCGGCCTATGCGCAGGAGAAAGGAAAGGTGCTGCTGCCATGATCCGCGATCTGTTTCTGGACCTCGACGATACTCTGCTCGACTTCGGCGAAGCGGAGCGCCACGGCATCCTCCGCACGCTGCGGGAGCTCGGCATCGCCCCCACGGAGGAAACGCTCGCGCTCTACAGCCGCATCAACCAGCAGCAGTGGGAGCGCTTTGAGCGCGGTGAAATTCCACGCGAGCAGGTGCTCATTGAGCGTTTTTCTCTGCTGTTTCAGGCCCTTGGCTGCGCCCACGACCCTGAGGATGCCGAAAACCGCTACCGCCGCTATCTCGGCATCGGCCACTGGTTCGTGCCCGGCGCAGAGGCGCTGCTCAGTCAGCTTGCCCCGCGCTACCGGCTGTATCTGGCCTCGAACGGCGTGGCGGACACGCAGTACAGCCGGCTGGAGAGCGCCGGGATCTCCCACTATTTTCAGGAAATTTTCATTTCCGAGGCCACGGGCTTCCACAAGCCGGAAAAGGGTTATTTTGACTACTGCTTCGCGCGCATCCCGGACTTTGACCCCGCGATGGCCATGATCGTCGGCGACAGTCTGACAAGCGACATCCTCGGCGGCAAGAACGCCGGGCTGCGCACCTGCTGGTTCAACCGTACCGGCCGTCCTCCGCGCCCGGACATCGTGCCGGATTTTGAAATACACCGTCTGGAAGAGCTGCCAGATATTCTGGAGCAATGCTGAAAATTTCCTGCTCACACTATCTTGACAGGCGTCTTCGCATATGTCATACTGAAAGCAGCGAAAGGAGGAATATGCCATGCGCATGGAGTTCCTGTGGCTTGCGCTCATCGTGGTTTTTGCCGTGATCGAGGGCGCCACAACAGCCCTGACGACCGTCTGGTTCATCGGCGGCGCACTGGCCGCTCTGGCAGCCGCCCTGCTGCATGCCGAGCTCTGGCTGCAGATCACGCTGTTCTTTGCCGTGTCTGTCGTACTGCTGACTGCGCTGCGCCCGCTCGTGAAAAAGTACCTGCGGCCACGCACCGTCCGCACGAACGCCGCCGGGAACATCGGCCGCGAGGCCATCGTCACGGAGGCCATCGACAATCTGCATGAGACCGGCGCGGTCCGCCTGTCCGGCGTGGAATGGTCGGCCCGCAGCGCCGACGGCAGCCCCGTCGCAGCCGGGACCGTCGTGCGGATCGACGCCATCGAGGGCGTCAAGCTGATCGTCACCCCCGTTCCCGTCCCCCACAAATAAGCGAAGGAGAGAGTATTATGGAAAAGATCGTTCCCTATCTCATCATCGGCGCCGTTGCCCTGCTGATCCTCATCATCCTTATCAAAAACATCTGCATCGTGCAGCAGTCCCGCGCCTACGTCATCGAGCGCCTCGGTGCGTTCTCGCAGGTGTGGGAGGTCGGCATCCACTTCAAGCTGCCGTTCGTCGAGCGCATCGCCCGCCGCGTCAGCCTGAAGGAGCAGGTGCTGGACTACCCCCCGCAGCCCGTTATCACGAAGGATAACGTCACCATGCAGATCGATACCGTCGTCTACTTCCAGATCACGGATCCGAAGCTCTATACCTACGGCGTCGAGCAGCCGATGGTCGCCATGGAAACGCTGACGGCCACGACACTGCGCAACATCATCGGCGATCTCGAGCTGGACCAGACGCTCACGAGCCGCGACGTCATCAACACGAAGATGCGCGCCATCCTCGACGAGGCGACCGACCCCTGGGGCATCAAGGTCACCCGCGTGGAGCTGAAGAACATCCTGCCGCCGCAGGACATCCAGAACTCCATGGAAAAGCAGATGAAGGCCGAGCGCGACCGCCGTCAGGCCATCCTGCAGGCAGAGGGCACGAAGCGCTCGCAGATCCTCGTCGCCGAGGGTGAAAAGGAATCCGCCATCCTCCGCGCCGATGCCGAGAAGCAGTCCGCCATCCTGCGTGCGCAGGGCCAGGCCGAGGCTATCCTCGCCGTGCAGAAGGCAACGGCAGAGGCCATGCAGATGCTGAACGACGCCTGCCCGAACGATCAGGTCATCAAGCTCAAGGCGCTCGAGGCCATGCAGAAGGTCGCCGACGGCAAGGCCACGAAGATCATCATCCCCTCGGAGCTGCAGGGCCTTGCAGGCCTTGCGGCCGGACTGGTCGAGACCGTCCGCGAGCCGAAGCAGTAAGCAAAATGAAGTGGCCGGCTCCATAAAGGGGCCGGCCGTTTTTCGAAAGGTGGGGCGCTATGTCCAGAAGATCCCGCGTGCTGCGGCGCATTCTGCTCCTTGCGCTGGCAGTTTATCTCATCTGCTCCGTTGCTGCCGTGCAGGTCATGAACGCCGCCCTGTTCGGGCGCGCAGACGAGCCGGACTGGCTGACCGTGCGCTATGCGGACGTCGCGGCGGACTATCCGCGGCAGACGGTCACGTTCTCCTCCGGCTCCGCCCAGCTCACGGGCTGGCTCTATCCGGCGGAGGATGCGGCGGCCCTTGTCGTCATCGCCCACGGGCTTGGCGCGGACGCGGAGACATACCTGCCGGAGACGATGCACTTTGTGGACAGCGGCTACAGTGTCCTGGCCTACGATGCGACCGGCACCGGGGCCTCCGGCGGCAGCGGCACGCGCGGTCTTGCGCAGTCCGCCCTTGATCTGGATGCCGCCCTGACCCGCGCAGAACAGGAGGGCTTGCCCATTTTGCTCTTCGGCCACAGCTGGGGCGGCTATGCCGCCGCGGCTGTGCTGGGCGGCAGCCACGACGTGACGGCCTCCGTCTGCGCGGCAGGATTTGATACGCCGCTCGGCCTGATGCGGCAGACGGCGCGGCGCTGGTGCGGGCCGGTCGCGGAGCTGGGTGTGCCGTTCCTGTGGCTCGATCAGCAGCTGCGCTTCGGCACGGCGGCAAACGTCTCCGGCGCAGAGGCCGCGGCGGCTTCCGGCACGCCGGTGCTCGTACTGCACGGGGCGGACGACGATACCATCCCGGCAGACGGACCGAGCCTGCTGGCAGCCTGCCAAAAAGAGAACGCACCGAATATCCGGGCCGTCCTCCTGCCCGGTGAAACGCACACCTCCCTGCTGCACGATGCGCAGGGGCGCTGCAGCGAAGCCGTATTCGCACAGATCGACGCGTTCTATGCCGCCGCGCTGGCAGACGGCGCAGGCTGACGGGGAAATGGTACGCGCCAATTGCGTCTGTAGCGGAGCTCGTTGTGCAAGGCCGCCGCGCGAGAGAAAAATGTAGCGGCGCTCAGGGAGCGCCTTGCAGGCTGGCAATATTTGCTGGCACAAATTCATTGGCGCAACGCCTCCAAGTTTGTCATTGCGAGGAGGGCAAAGGCCGACGTGGCGCCCTAAGCGCGAGGAAGTGCCCTTGGGGTGCAATCTCGCAGTACCCGGCTGAATCGTGGGAAAGCGATCGGCCAAATCGCAACTGCCTTCCCGAGATTGCCACGTCAGGGTGGTGCCGTGGTGCACCAGCGCCCTCCTACGGTTGAATTACTTCCTACCGGGCGCTCGCTGAGCGCCGCTACAGGCCCTGTCGGGGGCGGCTGCCATCTTAACGATAGCCTGTGCGAATCGTTTGTGCATCACCGGGAGGGGCATGCCGCTCCCCTACAATGGCGTGTACGATCAATACCCCCAATCATACGCGGCGGCCCGGGAGGATCCTCCCGGGCAGCTGTGTTTTACTTCTGGTTATACCGCTCAATGGCGAGGCGCAGGAGCGTCAGGGAGCGCTCAAGCTCCTCAACGCAGCGCACATAGGCGATGCGAATCTCGCTCGTGCCCGCACCGGGCGTGGCATAGAAGCCGCTGCCGGGGGCGAACATAACGGTCTCGCCGTTGTCCTCGAACTCCTGCAGCAGATAGAGCTGGAAGCGCTCGGTGCTGTCCACCGGCAGCTTCGCCATGGTGTAGAACGCGCCCTGCGGCTCCGTCGTGACGATGCCGGGAATTTCCAGCAGCTTGCGGTAGCAGGTGTCGCGGCGGCGGCGGTATTCGTTGCGCGTGGCGTCGAAATAGCCGGGATCCACGCCATAGAGCGCAGCCGCGCCGAGCTGGTCGAGCGTGGCGACGGACAGGCGGGCCTGCGCCAGCTTCAGCGCGCCCTGCATGATGCCGCGGTTGCGGGAGATGAGCGCACCGATGCGCGCGCCGCAGGCGCTGAAGCGCTTCGAAACGGAATCGATGAGAATGAGATTCTCGTCGATATCGCGGAATCTGCCCGCCGTGGCAGGCTCTGCGCCGTCATAGATAAACTCGCGGTAGACCTCGTCGCAGATGAGATACAGGCCGTGCTCGCGGGCGATATCCGCCATGAGGCGCAGCTCCGCCGGGGTGAGCACCGTGCCGGTGGGATTGCCGGGGTTTGCAAGGAGGATGGCGCGCGTCTTTTCCGTGATGTGCGGCTCGATGCGGGCGCGCTCGGCGTAACGGTAGCCGTCCTCCGGCGAGGTCGGGATGGGATGCACCCGTCCGCCCGCCATGCGGATAAACGTGAAGTAGTTCGGGTAATAGGGCTCCGGGATGAGCACTTCGTCGCCCTCGTCCAGAATGCACAGCATGGCCATGAGCAGCGCCTCGCTGCCGCCGGTGGTCACGAGGATGTCCTGCGTTTCAAACGAGGCGCCGATGCGCGCATAATAGGCGCGGATGGCCTCGAGCAGGGCGGGGATGCCGGGGGATTCTGCATAGGCAAGCACGTCACGCCTGCCGGCCTCAATGGCTTCAAAAAAGGCGGGAGGCGTCTGGATATCGGGCTGGCCGATATTCAGCTGGTGGATACGGATGCCTCGCTGCTGCGCAGCGACCGCGTAGGGGTAGAATTTACGGATGGGAGATTGGGCACAGTCGCAGATTTTCCGGGAGAGCTTCATAATCACACCTCTGGTCAATTAAAATTTTGCAGGGAGGGATCTTTCGATGCTCGGGGTCATGCTCGGGCAAGGATGCGCTCCACGGCGTCGGTCTTCTCCCACGGCAGGTCGAGGTCCGCACGGCCAAAGTGGCCATAGGCTGCGACCTGCTGGTAGATCGGACGCCGAAGATCCAGACTGCGGATGATCGCCGCCGGGCGCAGGTCAAAGCACTCGCTGACCAGCTCACTCAGGCGGGCGTCGGACAGGCGGCCCGTTCCGAAGGTGTCGACAAGGACGGAGACGGGATGGGCAACGCCGATGGCATAGGCCAGCTCGATCTGGCACTTGGCGGCAAGACCTGCCGCCACAAGGTTCTTGGCGACGTAACGGGCCATATAGGCCGCGCTGCGGTCGACCTTCGTCGGGTCCTTGCCGGAGAAGGCGCCGCCGCCGTGGGCCGCGTAGCCGCCGTAGGTATCCACGATGATCTTGCGGCCGGTCAGGCCGCTGTCCGCCGCCGGGCCGCCCACAACAAAGCGGCCAGTCGGGTTGACATAAAACTTCGTATCCCCATCGATGAGCTGCGCAGGGAGGGTCGGGCGGATGACACGCTCGATGACGGCCTCACGCAGGTCTTTGATCGAGACGCTGTCGGCATGCTGGGTGGAAACGACGACGGTATCGATGCGCTCCACGCTGCCGTCCTCGCCGTACTGCACAGAGACCTGACTCTTGCCGTCCGGGCGCAGCCAGTCGAGCTCGCCGGACTTGCGAACGGCAGACAGCTTCATGGCAAGCTGCTGGGCATAGGTGATGGGAGCGGGCATCAGCTCGGGCGTTTCGTTGCAGGCGAAGCCGAACATCATGCCCTGATCGCCCGCACCGAGGGTGTCGGCATCGTCAAAGGAGCTGTTCACTCCCATGGCAATATCGCCGGACTGCTCGTCGATGGCGGTGAGCACAGCGCAGGTATGGCCGTTGAAGCCGGACTCCGGCTTATCATAGCCGATGCGGCAGATGGTGTCGCGGGCCACATGGGGGATGTCCACGTAGCATTCCGTGGAAATTTCGCCCATGACCATGACCATGCCGGTCGTGGCGCAGCATTCACAGGCGACACGCGCCTTGGGGTCCTGCGCCAGAATAGCGTCGAGCACGCCGTCGGAGATCTGGTCGCAGACCTTGTCAGGATGCCCCTCGGTCACGGATTCGGAGGTAAAGATTCTTTTTTGCATCTGGAGGTTCCTTCTTCCCTGAAATTTTTGCATGCTTCTAACCTTCTCGATACAAAAAAGCGCCCTGCTGTCGACAGGGCACAAGGTTTTTGTCCTCATCTGTCGATAAAATCGCTGGAATTGGCACCTTGCAAATGCAGGTTGTCGGGCTTCATCGGGCCAGTCCCTCCGCCACTCTCGATAAGGTTATTGCATTGTGTCACTATCATAGCAGAATTCCGGAAAAAGTCAACAGGCTTTCAGGATTTTTTCCGCACGCCGCACGTCTCGGACACGATGAAGCGCGGGCGGTCCTGAATTTCCATATAGATATTGCCGAGATAGTAGCCGATGATGCCGAGGCCGACCATGATCAGGCCGCTGAGGAACAGCAGCAGGATCACGGTGCCCGTCAGGCCGGTGACGACACGGCCCATGGCCAGACGCACGATCGACACGATGCCGACGATAAGCGCAGCCAGGAACGACGCCGCGCCGCAGCCCGTGATGAGGTGCAGCGGCAGGGACGTGAAGGCCGTGATGTTGGAAAGTGCATATTTGATGAGCAGCCATGTCGACCATTTCGACTCGCCCGCGGCGCGCTCGCGCACCTCATAGGGCACCTCCGCCGTGCGGAAGCCGATCCAAGACGACAGGGCACGGAAAAACGCGCGTTTTTCCCGCATAGACAGCAGTACGTTCACGGCCTTGCGGTCGAGCAGCTTGAAGTCCGAGGCGCGCGTCATGTCGATGTGCGTCGCCTCGCTGATAAGACGGTAGAACGTCTTCGCGGCCACGCGGTGAGCCAGCGACTCCTCGCCGCGGTCCGTCTTCACGCCCTCGACGACCTCGACGCCCTGCTCCCACAGCCGGTACATTTCCACGAGCTTCTCGGGCGGATGCTGCAGGTCGCAGTCGATCACGGCGACACAGTCGCCGTCCGCCGCCTGCAGACCGGCAAAAATGGCTGCCTCCTTGCGGAAATTGCGCGAAAAATGGACGCCGCGCACGGTATCCCGGCGCTCGGACTCGGCGCGGATCTCTGCCCAGGTGGCATCGCGTGAGCCGTCGTCGATAAAGATCAGTTCATGCGGGATCCCGGCGCGCGAAAGAATGCCGTCGATCTGCCCGGCGGCCGCGGGGACCATTTCCTGCTCATTAAAGGCAGGGATCACAACAGAAAGCATCTGTCTCACCTCATTTTATAACTTTGATTATTTTACCGCGAAAGGGAGACTTTGTCAATCGCGCCGGTTGCGTCCGGCGATATTCCGTGATATACTAGCTGCAGAATATTTCCCCCAAAATGTGCTTGTACTGCGGACAGGAGGCAATCATGAAGAAGGTTCTGATGCTCGGAACGGGCGGCACCATTGCCTCGGAGGTCACGCCGAGCGGCCTTGCCCCGGCGCTCACCTCGGCGGAGCTGCTGCGCTGCGTGCCGGAGATCTCATCTCTGTGCAGCGTGACCTGCGAAGAGCTGTTTTCCATCGACTCTACGAATGTGACTCCCGCGCACTGGCTGACGATCGCCCGCGCCATCCGCGCCCGCTATGAGGAATATGACGGCTTCGTCATCGCCCACGGCACGGACACCATGGCCTATACAGCCGCGGCGCTGTCCTATCTCATTCAGTATTCCCCCAAGCCCATCATCCTGACGGGCGCACAGAAGCCCATCGTGTTTGAAAACACGGATTCCAAGACGAATCTGGCCGATGCGTTCCGCTGCGCCGTGTCCGACCTGCGCGGCGTGATGATCGTATTCAATGGCCGCGTCATTCTCGGCACCCGCGCACGCAAAACGCGCACCGTCAGCCTGCAGGCCTTCTCCAGCATCAACTATCCGGAGCTGGCCGTGCTGCAGAACGGCTTCCTGATGGAATATATCCGTCCGTCCGCCCTTCCCGCGCCCGTGTTCTATGACAAGCTCGGTGAGCGCGTCGCGCTCATGAAAATGATCCCCGGCGCGGACTGCGGCATGCTGTCGTACCTGCTCGAGCATAACGACGCCGTCATCATCGAGAGCTTCGGCGTCGGCGGCCTGCCGTCCTATCAGGGCAGCGGCTTCGAGCGCGTCCTGCGTGAGGCCATGGAGGCCGAAAAGACCATCGTCATGACGACGCAGGTGCAGAACGAGGGCAGCAATCTGTCCGTCTATGACGTCGGCTTCCACCTGAAGAACGATCTCCACCTGCTGGAGGCCTATGATATGACGACTGAGGCCGTCGTGGCCAAGCTGATGTGGATCCTCGGTCAGACACGCGACCCGGCGGAAATTCGACGCCTGTTCTGCACACCGGTGTCCTATGATCTGCTGTATCTGAAGCAGGAGGACAAGGCGTGAACCGTGCTGCGGTCGAGGCGCAGCTGGCGGAGCTGCCGCTGGCGGAATATGTCTGGTTCGAAACGGCGGAGCTGGAATTCTCCGAGCGCATCCGCACGGTCTGCCGCGAGAACTGTCCGCGCTATAACAAAACATGGGCATGTCCGCCCGCCGTCGGCTCCGTGGAGGCGTGCCGGGCGCGCTGCCTGTCCTATCCGCAGGGCCTGCTCATCACGTCGCTGACGGAGGTCGCGGACATCGCGGACACCGAGGCGGCACTCGCCACGCGCGGCCCGCACGAGGAGCTGACGCGGCAGGTCTCCGCCATCCTGCGCGCGCAGGGTGCAGAGGTCTACGGGCTTTCCACGGAATCGTGCGCCATCTGCGCGCACTGTGCCTGGCCGGGCGGCCCCTGCCGCCACCCGGACCGGATGTTCCCCTGCGTGGAGAGTCATGGCCTCATCGTCACGGCACTGGCCGAGCGCCACGGGATCGAATATCAGTACGGCGGCAATGTCGTCACCTGGTTCTCTCTGTTATTGTATCGTGAAACGCCGGACCCGGCATAAACCGGGCCCGGCATTTTTTGCCGACTTTCTGTTGGGGAAAATTCCAGAATAAATCGCAGCGGCGCTCCGTGAGCGCCTTGGGCAGCTGCAAATTTGATGGCATTGCCGCAGACCGAAAATGCCCCCGAATCGTCATTGCGAGGCCCCGAAGGGGCCGCAGCAGCTTGGCAAAAAAGTCCAAGAGGACCTCTTTAACAAGCTGCGTATACCAGATCGTCGCCGTCCCGCTCCGGCAGCTGCCGGAAGCCCAGCGAGCGGTAAAGCCGCTGCGCCCGTGTGTTGGCAGCCTCCACGGCCAGCTTGACCGGCATATCCGGATCGGCCAGCCGGAGCAGGCGGAGCGCCAGCTGCGCCGCCCGCTTTCCGTAGCCCCTCCCCTGCTGCCGGACGTCGAGAAAATAGCTCCAGCTGTAGGCATCGGCCCATGCCGTGAAGCACAGAAAGCCGATCGGCTCCCGGCGCTCGTTTTCGATCAGGCAGGGATCGTGATCCTCCGGGGCCAGATAGGCCCGGCCGAGTGAAAACCACACGGGGTTCACAAATTCCCTCTGCTCATCCGTCAGGCGGCAGCCGTCTCCCGCGTAGATCAGGTCGTCCCGCGTGGCCATGTGGCCATCGGCCGGATGCGGACGAACTCGTCTTCCCACGCCTCCGGCGCGACCCGCAGCAGCTTTTCCCGCAGCGACATCCGATCACTTCCTTGCAAATTTTTCTCCAGTTTATCACAAAATACCCCGCAGGGCAAGACGGAACAGAACCAGTAAAACAGGACAATAGACAAAGTTTCCCTGATGCGGAGCAGCCCCATGTCTTTTTTGCGATTTTGGTGCGTGTGACCCTGGGCCGTTGCCCGATCGAAAAGGTTCCGGAGATTTTCATCCCCCTACCGGGTTGACATGGAGAACCCCGCGCTATAATGGAAATACCATAAGGAGTGCACGAGGGACAGCCCCGCTGACCGCACAGCAACCTACCGGATGGTAAGGTGCTAAAGGCTGAACGATGGGTCATACAGATTTCAGAGACCCGTCGGACGATGGGTCTTTTCTTTATGGATCAATTGATCACAGGAGGATCATCCTATGGAAGAAAAGACATTGAAAATCGGTGGTGGGAAACCGGAAGCATTTCTCGTCTGTGATAAATCTTTGGCTGACTGCAAAGCGCCATTCTTCAAGTGGCTGCGGAGCGAGGACTTCACCTTCGGAGGTTACCACGGTAATTACGGGTGTTGGTGGGTACATATAAATATCACCCGCAAGCAGTATGCTTATGGTATGCCGGGGGTCAGTTTGGCTCTGCCGATTGGAAATCACGCAATCACGATTGATGAGTTCAAAACAATCTATGCCATCTTTAAGAAGTATGAAGGGAAGGAGCTGTTCACATTCAGCAATGAGCGGTTTGATTATGATGCCTGATCAGCGGTCGCTGAGGTCGTGGTGGATCTTGGCCTGGCAGGATTGACAAAGGCTCATGCGGTTGTCCCTCGCGTGGGTACCGCCTTTGGAAACGGGCAGATAGACGCCGATATAACGCTTGTTGCTGAAATGAAAAAGCCCCGGTGCGGAGCAGGAAACCTGAAGCGCACCGGGGCAGAACGAAAATCCATAGATTCGATTCCTGTCACCGATTTTCTTACAATAAACGGTGACAATTCTCGTTTTCATGCTTTTCGGGTAGAATAATGAGAAAATACTCGGAGGTAAATCCACAATGAAGGGACGACTGCTCACGGCGGCGGAGATCGCCGAATTCAAGGAGCATCTTATCGACAGCCGCTTTCTGGATATAGAAACACCGAGATTGATACTATTTAATTATTGCTACTCTGATTTTGCCGCTTGAAGTGTAAGTTGTGGAAGTCAGGGTATCCCGGCTGTTTTTCTTGGTAGAAATGTTCATACTTCGTCGGTATAATAGACGGTTAGAAATCATGATTTGCAGAGGTGAAAGTGATGATAAGAATAGTGGATGATATTGAGGAGAAGCAACGAATTACACGCAGCATTCTTACGGCACTACCAGAGTGGTTTGGGATTCCAGAATCAACAGAAAACTATATTCGTGAAAGTGCGAATGAAATAATGGTTGCCTCTTTTGAAGAAGAAAAAGCCAATGGTTTTTTGTGTCTGAAGGAAACGGGAAAAGATACCGTTGAGCTTGCTGTTATGGGCGTATTGAAGACGCATCATCGTAAAGGTATTGGCAGAGATATGTTTGACAAGGCAAAGCGGATCGCTGCAGAACATAGCTATTCTTTTATTCAGGTAAAGACGGTTCAAATGGGCAAGTATCAGGAATACGATGAAACAAACCGTTTTTACCTAAGCCTTGGATTTAAGGAATTTGAATTGATGCCAAATCTGTGGGACAAATGGAATCCGTGCCAGATTTATGTTATGTCGCTTTGACAAATTCCTGCCTGACGAGATGCCCACTATGAAGCAAATCACAAATAAGGAATACGAAGAGTGGCAGAAATACAAAGCGGAGAAAGCGAAGGGTCACGTCCTGCTGCCGGATACCGTCCGGTTCATCTGCGAGGCCAACGGCTATGACGCAGAAAAGATCGGTCAGCACTTCCTTGAAATCCTCCCGAAGATCTGCCCGGCCTGTGGGGCGCTTACGGACCGCGTGCACGATTACCGGATGCAGACAATCAAGGACGTCCCGCTGGCCAGAACGACCTTCCTGCACCTGCGCAAGCGCCGCTATCGCTGCGAGTGCGGCAAGCGCTTCTTCGAGAAGAACACCTTTCTAGGCCGCTATCAACGCACCACCAAACGGGCCGTCCCCGCCGCGCCCTCCGGTCCGTGGTACTGCCCGACCATGGCCGTGTCCACGATGGAATAGATCGACGAGATCATGGCGCTGCCAAACGCAGCCGACAGGTATTTGAAGTACATTGGTTTGATCCTGCCGTTCAGAAAATCCATATCGCATATCTCCTTTTTTGCGTGAAAAAAAGCCGGACAGGAAACAGACGTCTCAGTCTGCCTCTTGTCCGGCTACTATTTCTTCGAACAGCTCGCCCTCCGAGCAGGGGATACTCTATCATACCCGCGCAGGATTGTCAAGCATGGCTTTCCCGCCGCGGGGCATCAGGATCTCAGGCGGTAGGTCCTGTTGCGATTTCCGCCCTCGGCAACAACGATAGACCACAAAAAGGTGACCTTTCACAACCGTTACGGCATTACGCTGGCGGCGGATCTGTACACGCCGAAGGGCACAGAGGGCAAGCTGCCCGCCATTGCCGTCAGCGGTCCGTTCGGTGCGGTAAAGGAGCAGTCCTCCGGTCTGTACGCACAGAAAATGGCGGAGCTTGGCTTCTTGACGATTGCCTTCGACCCGTCCTACACCGGCGAGAGCGGCGGTACGCCCCGCTATGTCGCATCGCCGGACATCAATACCGAGGACTTCTGCGCAGCGGTAGACTTCCTCTCCATGCAGGAGAACATTGACCCGGAGCGCATCGGTATCATCGGTATCTGCGGCTGGGGCGCCATGGCGATCAATGCCGCAGCCATTGACACCCGCATGAAAGCGACCGCTGCTATGACCATGTACGACATGACCAGTGTAACGGCCAACGGATATTTTGATGCGGAGGATTCTGAGCAGGCACGCTTTGAGAAGCGAAAAGCCATGAATGCACAGCGCACGGAAGATTACAGGAGTGGTACTTATGCATTGGCAGGCGGTGTTGTCGATCCGCTGCCGGAGGATGCGCCGCAGTTTGTAAAGGACTATTACGCCTACTATAAGACGCCCCGAGGCTACCATCCCCGCAGCCTGAATTCCAATGGCGGTTGGAACGTGACATCCTCGCTGTCGCTCCTGAATATGCCGATTTTGCAATACAGCAGCGAGATCCGCTCCGCCGTGCTGCAGGTACACGGAGAAAAGGCGCACTCCCGCTATTTCAGCGAGACGGCTTACAGCAAGCTGACCGGGGACAACAAAGAATTGCTCATGATCCCCGGTGCAAACCACACCGACCTTTACGATCAGATGGACGTGATCCCATTTGAGAAGCTGAACGCGTTCTTTATGAAGACCCTAAAACCTTGAGAAACATACGCATTGTTCGATGAAGAAAGTTTATCGCCCACAATGAAACCTATATCATAATGTTTTCTGTTGATTTTCAGTGATTACAACGGCGCAGAAAGTCCGGACAACCATAAAACGCACAAAACCCCGCCGCAGAATCGCTCTGCGGCGGGGTTCACTTATGTGCTGAAACGGTCGAAAAGCCTGATTCCAAGCGGTTTTCGGGCGTAGAAAAAGTCCACCGTAATTCTATCAAAATTACGGTGGACTTATGGTGGAGCCGAGGGGGAAGCAGTCGAACTCGGCGGCTTCCCCTTTAACAAAAGGGGATTCGTCGGTCCAATACTCATCCAGCGAGAACCAGTCCCGCCACGTGATTTCCTGCTTGTCGTCCTCGGAGAACCACATGCTCACGACGAGCTTGTCGTCGTACAGATAGACCTTGTCCACGAAATACTCGAAGACCTGGTCTCGAATCTCCGGGTCGTTCACGTCGGCGTGCAGGAACTTGTCGAAGTACGCCTGGATGCTGTGCCTGTCCTCGCACAGCGACACGCGGACGTTTTCCGTCCCTATGGCATCGTTCAGGGCGCTCTTCTGCTCTTCGAGCTGCGTGAGACGTTGTGTCACCGTATCGCTGACCACGCCCTTCTCGATGACCTTCACGAGGTTCGCGAGGCTTTTCTCCACTTCCCTGCGCTTCGCCTCCAGCGCCTCGAGATACGCGGTGTCGTCGTGGCTCTTCTCGTAATACTCCGCCGCATCCAGGGCGAGCGCCGTCACGTTCTCCTCGTCGTCGACGATGTTGTGCAGGGCGAACAGCACCATGTCCTCTAGGTCCTGCTTGCGGGCCTTGTGCAGGTGGCACTCCTTCCTGCGCTGGGCGGAGCAATAGTAGTAGTAATACGTCCGCCCGGTCTTGCTCGTACCCGACACGCCCTGCATGGTGCTCCCGCACTCACCGCAATAGAGCTTGCCCGTGAGCCAATAGCGCGGGGCGTCGCTGCCGTCCATGCCGTGCGCCCGCTGGGAACCCTTGCGCTTGTTCTCGGCGAACCGCCTCTGCGCCCTATCGAAGGTCGCCTCGTCGACGAGGACGGGCATTCCGCCGGCGACCGTGATGTCGCCGTGGTGGTACTCGCCGATGTAGGCGCGGTTCTTGAGCATCTTGTTCAGCATGTTCACGCTGAACTTCGCGTTCCTCGGCGTGCGCAGGCCCTGCGCGTTCATCTCCTCGGCAATGGCCTTCAGCGGCCTGCCCGACGCGTATTCCTTAAACGCCCACTGCACGAACGGCGCCGTGTTCGGGTCCGGGACGTACTTCTTCGTGGACCTGTCCACGTCGTAGCCGAACAGCTTGTGGCCGTTGTACAGGGCGTGCTGCGCGTTGTAGTCCATGCCGCGCTGGATGTTCTGCGACAGCTGGCGGCTGTAATACTCCGCCATGGCCTCCATCAGCCCCTCGATGAGGACGCCTTCGGGTCCCTCCGTCGGGATGTGCTCGGCGAGCAGGTGAATCTCGCATCCCGCGTCGCGGATTTTCTTCTTCGCCATCGCCAGAACGTACTTGTCGCGTCCCAGACGGTCGGTCTTCCACATGATAAGGGTATGGGGACGGATTTTTGCGACTTCCGACAGCATCTGCTGGAACCCCGGCCGTGCGTCCGTGGTGCCGGATATGGCCGCGTCCTCATACTCCTGCACGATTTTGAAGCCGTGCGCATCCGCCCATTCGTGGGCAAGCTCGCGCTGCTGGTCGATGCTCGCGTCGTTTTGCGAGTGGGACGAGAAGCGATAGTACGCTATCGCAAGGTTGTTGTCGTTCGGCGCGAATTTTTTCTTACGTGCCAAGCTCTTACCCCCTCCCGTAATTTCTGCTTATATGTATCCATTGCTTTCTCCTTTGGTTGGTTAATTGCGCAAATACGCATTTAATTATAAAGCCCGCCGCCCGAGAGGACGACGGGCTGTTGTGACTATACGAACATCTGCTGGAGCAGGCCCTTCTTCAGCTCCTGCCACTTCGCAAGCTCGTTCTTTGCCTTGATGATGACATCATTAAGGGACGAGAGACAATCATCAATCTTGCGCTGCTCGTCTTTGTTCGGCAACAGCAATGGCATCTCCATGATATGCTTCTTGTCACCACGAGGCATCTTTGAACCTTTTGCCGCAGACATGACGTAGCGGACAAAAGCATCCGACGCGATTAGCCAATACAAATACCCCGGCTCTACACTTGTCGGATGAAATACGAGGACATCGGTGCTACAAGTTCCTTTGCGGTCTGCCAGCCAAGCCTTCTTGAGGTACGGACGAATATTTGACATCAATGTGTCGCCAGGATGATACAAGGTCCCAGAGCCATCGGCGTTAGAATTATCGAAGGTCACACCTCCGAAATCCTTCAGCATGTTCTCAGTTCCAACGAAGTTTGCCCCTTCACTGCGCTGTCTTTCGTACACGCATATATCGCCCAGTGTCTTTTCCTCCCAATCCGGGAAGTCCGACCCGTCGTCAGCCTTGAACCTGACCTCCTGGCTGAACAGCTTCTGCATCACGCCCTTCTTGCGCCTCTCCCATGCGGCGACCTCCGCCTCCTGTGCGGCAATAACGTCATCGACGGCAGAAAGCAGGTCGGCAATCTTGTGCTGTTCAGGAAGGGAGGGACGATAAAACGGCGTATCGAGAATAGTCTTGTTGTAAAGCCGCTTAATCGTGCTGCCTTCGAGTCCCTGCCACTTCACGACGGAATAGAACTGCTTCAGATAGCTATCGAGTACGGTATCATCATGCTCAAGCCATACGATGTTCGAATCCTGGTAATAGGCGTCTTCGCCCTGGTATTCAACCTGTCGCCCGATTGTCCCTGACGCCGACAGAAGAATCGTACCAACTTCAGGGTACGCATACTTTGATTTCAGCTCATCAAAGAGACTTTTCGAAATATATGCGTCAGGAACACCGCCGAACGTCCCGATTTTGAAAAAGGGCACATCTCCGACTTCGCGGGTCTGCTCTTTGAACACGCGCTTGCACATAGCGACGCTGCCGACATCGCCAAGCGTCATCTCTTCCCAGTCCGGGAAGTCAGACCCGTCATCAGCCTTGAATCTCAGTTTCGGTACTCCCATGTCTACACCTCCTTCAGAACCAAATGGATGTACATTTCCAATACTGCCAGCAGGAACAAATCTTCCATCGTGTCTATGGTTTCCCCCGCATATCCTCCCGGTGCTCCATACTCTTTATCCGAATCGTCATCCCCGCTGCCGTATATTGCAACGTACTGCGCAAGGACCGTCGCAAACTGACACGCTTCGTTTTCCGGCGCCCCCTTGAACCCGTACTTGCGCTCAAGGGCAGAAATGGGGTGTTCGGGACCGTCGCCCCGGAACGATTCGCTTAATACGTCCGTGATGCAGCTTTCATAAGACGAGATGCCGTCAAAGTTCGCGGCGAGCGGACCGGTCATATATGAAGGACGATAATTGATTCGCTCGACGGGAATCTTCTCTCCGCCGTAGTATTCGAGGCTGCGCAGCACGTACTTGCCTCCGTCATAGAACGGAGACTCATCTCCAGGAAAACGCGTGCGCAAGACTTCCTCCACCGCTTCAATGCACCGTCCGAAGAGCCCCTTCTCCTCCTTGACGCGCAAATCCAGTCCGCAGTATTCGAGAACACGGTTCTGTGTTTCGAGCGTCATGCAGCAAAACTCGCGGTACATCTCGCGCGAATAGTAATACAGGTCGTTATGCATTGCCGCCATCGCGCACAAAGGAATCAGGCCGCGGTCGGCGTAATGCTTCGATATAAAGGAAACCGCCTGCGACTTCACCCCCTCAGCGTGGCGTCGCTCGTCGCGCTCGTCCTGACGCCGCTCGAATCTCTCCATGCGTCCGCTTTGCCACAGCTGCAGGCCCGCAATCACAACGGTCACGATGAGGGAAATCGAGGCGCAAATTATGCTTATCCAATCTGAACAGGTCAATTACGCCCCTCCTCTCAAAGCCCCAGCTGGCGCAGCATCGACTCCGCCTTGTCGATAGCGGCCTTCTTCTCGGCTCCGATACGCTCCAAATCCGCCCGCACGGCCTCAAGGTCCACCGGCTTCTCTTCCTCGAACGTGTCCACATAGCGGGGGATGTTGAGGTTCCAGCCGTTCGCCTCAATCTCGGCCATGTCAGCCACGTGGGCGAACTTGTCCACGTCCTCGCGCTTCACGTAGGCGTCGACAATCTTCTGGATGTGCTCGTCTTCCAGCGTGTTCTGGTTCTTGCCGGGCTTGAACTCCTTGCTCGCATCAATGAACAGCACGTTGCCGCTGTTGCCGTTGCGCTTCATCTTCAGTACCAGCAGGCACACCGGGATTGGTGTGCCATGAAACAGGTTCGGCGCGAGTCCAATGACGGCATCGAGGCGGTTCAAGTCCCTCACGATGTACTTGCGGATGACCTCCTCGGCACCGCCGCGGAACAGCACGCCGTGGGGCAGCAGCACCGCGACGCGTCCGTCATCGTCGTCCATGTGGTAAATCATGTGCTCCACAAACGCGTAGTCCGCATGGGACTTCGGCGGCAGCTTGCCCGCGCCCGAATACCTCGGGTCGTCCAGCAGCGCCGGGTTCGCGTCGTACTTCAGCGAGTAGGGCGGGTTGCACACCTGCACGGTCATCTTCACGTCACCGTATTTGTCCTCGCGCAGCGTGTCGCCCTTGTAGATGTCGAAGTTCTGGTAGTCCACGCCGTGCATCAGCATGTTCATGCGGGCGAGGTTGTACGTGGTGGCGTTGTTCTCCTGCCCGTAGAAATGACCGACGCGCCCGGTCGTGAGGTGCTTCTGCACCTCCAGCAGCATGGACGCCGAGCCGCAGGTGCAGTCGCCCACCGTCTTCGCCTCGTCCAGACCGACGGTCGCCAGCGTCGCCACCAGCTTCGACGGCCCCGTGGGCGTGAAGAACTCGCCGCTCTTCTTGCCCGCGTCCGATGCGAACAGGCCGATAAGAATCATGTATGCAGTACCCAGCACGTCGAACTGCGAATCCGACAAGCTGAAGTCAATCTCGCTGATTTTCACGATGACCTTCGAGATGAGCGCCGTCCGCTCGGCAACGGTGTCGCCCAAATCCGGGTCCTGCAGCTTCATGTCATTGAACAGCCCGCTGAACGCAGCCTCGGACGCCTGCCCCATAGTGGAGCCGGTTAGCTCGTTCACCGCACGCTCGTAGTCCTCGACGCTGAACTTGTCGGCGTCACCCTCCGGGCGAACAATCTTGCGCACAAGCTCCCGGAACAAATTCTCGGGCTTGATGATGTAGCCCAAGTGCTCGATGGACCACTGCTCGACAATCGGGCGGTAATCCTCATCAGAAAATGCCTGCTCGTAGGTCAGCCCGTCCTCCTTCAGAATCTCCTGCATGTACTCCTCGGTGCGCTCAGACAGGTAGCTGTAGAAAATCGTCCCGAGGATGTAGTTCCTGAACTTCGTGGAATCCATGTTCCCGCGCAGGTCGTTCGCGATGGCCCAGAGCTTCTGGGAAAGCTCGCTCGCCTGCGCCTGATATTTCACAGAATCAATCATGTCTTACTCTCCTTCTGCCTTGTAGCGGCTATATGTGCTCACGACGAACTCCTTGATGGCGCCCGTCATCTTCGTAATCTTCAGAAGCCCCATGCGGTACGCGGCCAGCCTCCTGCGGATTGCCTCCTCGGAAATGCTCCCGCCGAAGGTGTACTCCGAGAAGACCTCCAGCACGTCCTTCGCATCAAGCCCGTTGTCATAAGCGAAGGACTCAATCTCAGCCTGCAGGCTCTCGCGCTCGAACTGCTCGTATGCCTGCTGGATGTCCGCGTCGTCCGGCAACTCGTAGAAGCGCGTGCGGATGAACGCCTCCATAATGTCCTTCTTCGCGCGGAGCGCATCGTTGTCCGAGCGCTCAATCTCGCGCATCACCAGGTCGATGTCCCGCGCCCGCTCCTCATCGGACTTCTCGGCGTCGTGCGCCGACTTCAGCAGGCTCAGGATGTACATCACGTTGATGCGGTCGGTTCGCACCAGCTCCACGTCAAAATCGACGTCGACGGGCACGGGAACCTTCGGGTCCCTCTTCTTCGCCTCGTCGTGGTAGTAGAGGTACCAGCTCTTGTAGCCCTCGTACTCCTCATCGTCCAGCACGACGGACAGGTCGGCCCAGTCGAACTTGCCGAAGGTCTTGAGGGTCGCCAGCGTACCGGACAGCGAGCGGAACGCCACGACGAACTGACGGATGTCGCCCTCGCTCTGGAGCTGCCCCGCATCGTCGACGGTCTGCGCCGCCTTGCGCAGCACGGGCACCTGGTTTACCCACTTGTTCACGTAATACTCGTAGCTCTCCAGCAGGTACTCGTTCGGGTCCCCGTCGCCGGAGAACAGCCGCAGCGCATCGTCCTGCGCGCGCTTGATGTCGCGGTACGACACAACCTGGCCGAACTGCTTCGTCACCTTGTCGACGCGGTTCGTGCGGCTGTACGCCTGCACCAACGTGTGCCAGATAAGGTTCTTGTCCAGATACAGCGTGTTCAGCGGCTTGGCGTCGAACCCGGTGAGCATCATGTTGACCACCAGCAGGATGTCCACCTGCGGAAGGTCCTTCTGCTTCATGCGCCGCGTGATGTCCTTGCGGTACGCATCAAAGGAATCCAGCGAAAAGGACGTACCGAACATCGCGTTGTAATCGTCCATGCAACGCCCCAGAAGCTCCTGGGAGTGCTCGTCGCTGCCCTCGTCCATGTCCTCGTTGGCCTGATACGTGAAGATAGCGGCCACGCGGTAACGCTCGCTCTCCGGTCGCGCTTCGTTCAGCGCCTTGAACGCGTCGTAATACTTCCCGAGCGTCTTGATGGAGTCAACCGCGAATAGCGCCGTGTAGATGTCCTTTCCCTGTGGGTGGACGTGCTGTTCGTGATGCTCGAAGATGTCCTCCGCGATGACGCGGATGCGCTCGTCGTCGTGATACAGGGCGTCCAAATCGAGGTTGTGGCGGCGGCAGTAATCCGGGTCGCCCAGGCGCTCGGGGTCGATGCCGTTCGCGGCAACCTGTTTCGCAAAAATCGTACGCTGATACTCAACGGAGAACCGCAGGACGTTGCCGTCCGCGATAGCGTCCTTAATCATGTAGCGGTGCAGGCAGGCGTCCAGCTTCGAGCCTGCATAAAACACGTCGGCAGTCGTTCTGCCGTCCTTGCCCTTGTTTGCCTCGAAGATGGGCGTGCCCGTGAAGCCGATGTAGTTCGCGTTGCGGAAGTGCCGCTGGATGTCGCCGTGCATTTTGCCGAACTGGCTGCGGTGGCACTCGTCGATGATGAACACGACCTTCTTGTCGCGGTACGAATCCATCAGCGCCTCGTAGCGCTTGCTCTTGACCGCATTCGCCATCTTCTGGATGGTCGTCACGATGAGCTTGCGGTCCGCCTGCTTCAGCTGCTTCACCAGCACGGCGGTCGAGTCCGAGCCGTCAACGCAGTCCTTCTCGAACGAGTTGTACTCGTCCACGGTCTGGTCGTCGAGGTCCTTGCGGTCAATCAGGAAGATGACCTTGTCGACCCTCGGCTCATCGCGCAGAAGCTGCGCCAGCTTGAAGGACGTGAGCGTCTTGCCCGAACCAGTGCATGCGAAGACGTACCCGTTCTGGTTCGACTCCAGCACGCGCCGCTTCGCCGCCTTCACGGCGAAAATCTGGTACGGCCGCATGACCATCAGCACCGGCTCGGTTGTCTTGATGACCATGTACTTGTCCAGCATCTCGGTGATGGTCGAGCGCCGCAGGAACTCGGCAGTGAACTCGTCCAGCTTGTTGATGCGCTTGTTGTTCTCGTCCGTCCAGAAGAACACCAGGCTCTTCAGAATCGGATTGTAGACGCCGCCGTCCATCTCGTTCTCGTTGCAGAAATACTTGGTCTGCACCGAGTTCGACACGATGAACAGCTGCAGGTAACGAAACAGCCCCTTGAACGAGAACTTACGATAGCGGTTAATCTGGTTTATCGCCTCGTTTATCTCCACGCCGGGGCGCTTCAGCTCAATCTGGACCAGCGGAAGGCCGTTGATGAGAATCGTCACATCGTAACGGTTCTTGTACGAAACGTCGTCCTTGTGGTCCTTGTCCATCGTGACCTGGTGCGTCACCTGGTAGATGTTGCGGTCGGTATCGGAGCTGAAGAAATCCAGATACACGGTCCGACCGTTATCCAGCGTCAGGACGTACTTGTCGCGCAGAATCTTCGCGGACTCGTAGACGCTGTGGTTGTCCACATGAATCATCACGCGGCCGAACTCTGCGTCCGAGAAGGCGGCTTCCCCCTTCACCTCAACCAGCTTGGGCGCATTGAACGCCGCGAGCTGCTTGCGGAAATTCGCCACAACGTCGTCGTAGTTCGACATATCGACGAACTCATAGCCAATGCTCTCAAGCCTGTCTATGAACAGGTTCTCGACATCGTATTCTGATATATGAGCCATAGGCCGCCACCTCCCTTACTTGTCTTCTCTGTGTTCCGCGACCCACTCATGGATAATTGCGGCAATCGTCGTCTCGCGCTCCGCAGCCATCATCTTGAGCGCCTTCTTGTCGCTCACGGTGAGCGACAGCGAGAGCGTCGTGCGCTTCTCGTCAGCGGCCGTGTCGGCGACAACGGCCTTCTCTATCTTCTTCTGCTCGGCCTCGCGGTCGGCAGCGTATTTCTCGAACATATTCGCCATGGCTCGACCTCCTTTAATCATTTACACATTTGCACAATTATACATCATAGAGACGCATTTGTCCAGAGGGACAACGCCTCTGACCTGCGGTTATTCCTTCGGGAATCCCGCGGCCTCGCGCACCGTGCCCACCAGAGCGAGAGTCGCCTTCGCAGCCTTGCCGCGTCGGTCGAACTCGACCACGGACTTGCCGGCGGCTCCCGCCTGGACGAACGCCTCGGACTGGGGCAGCGTGGCCACCGTCTGGTCGCCCGCCAGACCACCGAACCACTCCATGAAGTCGCGGGACGCCTTGAAGCGGTTCCACCCGTTCATCACGTAGACAATCTTCGCGCGACTGTTCTTGAACACCGCCTTGCGCATGCGCATCAGCGGCTCGATGTCCCTCGACGTGGTTCTGGTCGGGATGACCACCACGTCCGCCTCCTTCAGCCAGTCCGCCAGCCCCTCCTGCAAGGCCCCCGGCGTGTCCACCACGGCGACCTGCGCGGCGTCCGCCTCATGCGTCTCGTGCAACGTGCCGCCCTGCGTGTCCAGGTCGTAGAAGCTCACGGGGATGCCGGAGCGCTCGAAGGAGAAGGCAATCTCGTCGGCGACCAGGGACTTGCCAACGCCGCCCTTCTGATTGCATACCAGAATCGTCTTCATATCTTCACCTCGCTATATATTTAATCAATTACGCATTTCCATATTTAATTATATGAGCCGACAAGTACATGTTCAACTGCCACTTTCGGGGCTTTATCGGGTCTTCATCTGGGCTTTTGCTGGTCTCCAAACGGGCTTCACGCCCTCGCTTCGCTCCGTCCGTTCCCCGCGTTTTCCGAATCCGGCTCATAAATGAGCGGACGACGAAAACCCCGATTTTCCGCCCCTTGCGCGTACGCCCGTCAACAGCCCTTTTGAAGGTCTTTTCGTAGCCCGCGAGCGGACTGCACCCATGCAGGACGCCTGCGGCGTCGGGTGCCAATCCGAAGAGAAAGGAGGTCCGTATATGGACAGAGACCGATTTGAACCCAGCAGCCCGCAGGAGGAGGCCATGTGGAGGGCGCAGGTGCTCAGGCGCACCGCCCGCATCTGCTCGGCGAAGGCCAAGGAGCTTGAGCGCATGGCGAAGGTGGACGGCAACGCCCCTATGCGCGACAGCGGCACCCTGAAGGACGTGCTCAAGCGCATCGACAACGTGATGGAGTGGCGGTTCGTGAACGCTCTGGGCGAGGTCGTCCTCGACGGGGACATCCTCACGGAGAGCATCGACTGCGAGACCCTGCGCACCATGCGCTACTGCGTGGCTGAACACCTCAAGCGAATCGAGGAGCGGGAAGCGGAGGAGGAGAAAAGCGATGAGTGACTACGGCATCAAGACCTACGCCGACCTCGCCGAGACGTGCGGCGGGATGGTGCTCGCGAACGAGATTGCCAGCCGCCCGCTCGAACCCGTGAGCGGGGACTGGGCACCGTGGGACGAGATTTTCCAGTGGTACATCGTGCAGGACCCGTCGTTTATCATGGAGCACACCGACGAGCCGGTGTTCCACGACGAGGAGCTTGACCTGTACGTGTGGGGAATCACGCACTTCGGGACCAGCTGGGACTACGTGCCGGCACCTGAAATCCATTGAGAAAGGGAGCAGCTTGACGCTGCTCCCTCATCTTTTCGGCTACTCGCCGAACTGCGTGTCCTTGCCCGCCGACCTCGGCGTGCTTGGGCTGGCACTTCGCGCCCTGGCATAGCGCGCCCGCATGGTCTTGGCATGCGCCTTGGACTCGCGCTCGTCCTCGTCGGACAGCGCCTTTTCCGCCGCCTTGAGGCGCTTCTCGGCGTCCCACATGCTCTTGCGGGACTCGTACACGCGCCTCTCCGCCTCCTCGCGCTGCCTGCGGGCCTCCTCCGCGAGCGCCTCCTGAATCATCATGCGCAGCATCATGGCGGTCATGTCGGCCATCATGCGGGACACGGGGTCACGGGCGTTGCATCCCGCCTTGGCGAACACGTGCATGCCGGCCAGAAGCCCCGGGCACGGGTGTTGCATGGTGTCGCGTGCCTCCTTGGAGGCATGGAACTCGCGCCTTGCGGCGTCCACGTCCTCGCGCAGCTTCGCCAGCTGCTCGTCCGGGTGGTTCTGCGCCTCCACGAGCCGTTCGTAGCGCTCGTCCATGAAGGGCTTGCCCTCCTCGCGTGAGCGGTGGATGTGCGCCTTCTGAAGGTCGGACGCCATCTCCGACACGTCGGACTGGTCGAGGTCGTACACGTCGAGAGCGGAATCCGTAGAGGGCTGTTCCTCCGGTTCCGCCGTCTCGGGCACGTCGGGAAGGACTTCCGGTGCCGGGGCGTCCTGCTCCTGAGCCTCAAACTCGCGCTGCTTCTCCTCGAAGTACGCCTCGATGCCCTCGCGGGTCAGGTCGTCGGCGAGGTTGGAGGCACGGCGCCTTCTCTTGCGCTTGCTCTTGCCGTAGAGGTCGTGGGACTTGTAGCTCCAGCCCACGGTCTCCTCGCCGGTCTTCTTGTCAACCTTGCGGGTCTCGGTCAGCTCGACGTCGCGAATCTTCAGCTCCTCAAGGAACTCCTCCATGTTGCTCGCATGGTTGCGGGCGTCCTCCACGCGGTTGCCCAGAAGACGCTCGAAGGACTCGATGCCGAACTGCTCCTTGCGCTCGGCCCACGTGGTCCTCTCCTTGGCAGGCTCGGGACCCACGACGGTGAACCCCATCTCGCGGCTCAGCCGGTCGTTCTTGCGCTTCACGGTCGCATGGTCGGTGCCGTGCGCGATAGCCGTGCCGGATACCAAATCATGGTTCGCGATGGTCGCATGAACGTGCACGCAGCCGCCCTCGCCGTCGGTGTGGACCGTGACCCAGCAGGGAGCGTTCGGGGCCACCTCCTTGCACAGAAGATAGCCGTATTCGCACGCCCGCTGGATGTCCTCGGGGCTGTCCTTGGAAAGCTCTTCGGGGGACCACGAGACGCGCAGCTCATAGCCCTCGTTCAACCTCGTCCCCTGACTCTGCCTGCGCATGGCGGAGCAGAACCGGATGAAGTCCTCGCGGGTGCCCATGTCGCCCATCTGGGCGGCGATGCGGTTCGTCCCCTCGCGGATATTGCGCGTGCGCTTCTTTCCCTCTCCGAGTTCCGTGTACGACATGCGCCCACGGACGTTCGGCAGGGGCTGGATATGCGTCGTTGACATCAGCTTCCACCCCCTTCAAGAAGAATCTTCTCGCCACGCTCGCCGTACCAGTAATCGCACAGCTCCTGTATCCGCTCAGGAACATCCGGGTCACGCCACAGCAGGGCCATGGCGGTGAACACATCCTTGCCGAAATCGGTGCGCAGGCCGTCCACCTCATCGGTCAGCTTCGACAGCTCGCCGCGCACCTCTTCGAGACCCGTCTTGCACTCGCCGAGCACGCCCGGGGAGAGCGAACCCGGATGCGACTTGGACTCCGCGTTCAACACCCGCGCAATCTGGTTCACGTTGACGCCGATGCTCTTCGCCTCGGATGCCATACGCTCCGCGTCGGCGTTCCTCGTCACGAGATATGTCGGCTCGGCGTCCCCGCTCTGTACCTTCTCCACGCAACTGCGGAGAAATGCGGAGCGGGTCATCTTTTTCTCGGAGCAAATCGCGTCCAGCGCGGCAAGCTCCTCGTCCGAAAACCGAACCTGAACCGTGCGCTCCTTGTTCGGTTTCTTAGCCGCCTGACGGCGCACGCGGCTGCTCCTCATGTCTGAACTCACACCCACGTAAAACACCTCCTTTTTTAATGCAACGTGTGCGTTGATTTTCTACGACAGAATCGCCGCTAAAAAAGGAGCGAGCATGGGACTTGTCCCTACAAAACTTCGGATTTTTCAACTGCGTCGAAAATTCCTTCGTTTTGTCGTTACACGTCCCGCTCGCGAGGGGGCAGTTTTCACTGCCCCCTTCGAACCCCCAGATGCGCCCTGTTCCCAACCGGCTTCCACCGACGACTCGGCGAAGCATCCCATTCGGAACGGGGCACCCCGGACACCCCTTGCGGGGTGCCGGACAGGAGGCACGACTGCCTCGCTACATGCCCTCGCCATAGCCCGTCACGGGCATAGGCTCGCGTCCGTCCGGGGCGGACGTGCCACCCGAATCGGACGCGACGGGCGCGCCGTTTCGGGCAGGGGCGGCACCCTGCGAGGGCGACTTCTCGGTCAAGAACTTATGCAGGTAGCGTCCCGCCTTGCGCATGTCGGCGACGCTCATGTCGCCCAGCTCGGGGCAGCTCTCGTACATCGCCTTGCCGATGTGCTTGAAGCACTCGTCGCGGCGCTGCTGCATCTCCTCAATCGCCTTGTCGATGTCGGAAATCTTCTTCTTAGTGCTCATGATTTATTCCTCCTTGTTAGTGAAATGGCTACTGCTCTACAACCGAAGTCGGCTGTGCATCCGCGAACATCTGAGAACCATCAACAGAGCCGTCGAGAGTGAAATCATCCGGGTAGTTTGCGTGAATCGGATACATGGTGAACACAGCCCATTCACCCATATTCTCGTCGGATTGATAGGGATGGCCGTTTTGCGTATAGATGAAATCGGTATCCTCAGTAACCGGATAGCTTGCGATGTCTCCATACGTAATCACGGACGCGACCTGCGCAGTCAAATCGGCCAGTTCGCTCTCGCTCAGATTGAAAGTCGCTGCATTCGAGCAGAACGTGTCGTAGCTGAGACCATGCGCCTCAAGAACAGTACGAAGCTCGTTATCGCGAATAGTCCATTGACTACTACCGGCATCAACAACAGCCATGCCAACACCGCCACGCTTGTCAAAATAATCAGGTACGGTGTTGTACTTGTTCGTCTTATCGGGAGCGCTCGCATCGTACGCACCGCAAGTGATGCTCAAAATTCCATAGTGTGCGTCCGACCTTATTGCAATGAAATACTCACCGCTGACAAACACGTCGGAACGCTTAAAGTCAATCGTGCCGGCCTCATGAGAGGTTGCCACATAATGCGCGTTCCCAGTGCGTTGCGCATCTGCCGCATCGTGCACCGCCGTGGTGAAGTTCATTGCATCACCAAGCAAATCAGTGCCAAAGCCGAGAAGTTTCGGCCCAAGAAATACAAGCGCGGCAACAATCACCGCCACACCGGCAATCTTGCGCACAACATCAACCGCATCAATGTTTCGCTTCGGCTTACCCTTCTTAGGCGGTACAGCACCCGAGGGCGGCGACGGAACAGCGGAAAGCTGCTCCGTCACATAGTCGTTGTACGCCCGCTGCTCTTCGGGCGTGAGCGTCCCGTGCTTCGCCTTCAGGCGAAGTCGAGCCAGCTCATCAGGCGTCAAATTGCTCATGATTTACTCCTCCTTGTTCGTTGAATCAGTTACTGTTGCATCTTCCGAAGCGGCCACGCCCATGCGGACGAGACCACGAGTGCGTTTCGAACCGTGATACGAGCGGGAGCGACTTGCATTCGTACCTCGATACCCCTGTTCCTCCCACTCAAGGACGCCATACATGCCAATCAGCCCCTCAGGCGTTTCGTGCATCTCGTCGGGGATGGAAACCGGATTGTCCGAATAGTCCCAGCCCTCGTAATCGGAGATGATTTCCTTGACGTCGTTGATGAGCGATTTGCGACTCTGGCATCGTCCGCTCGGGTTGTTGCGAATAAACCAATGGCGATACAAATCGAATACGAACTGCCACGGCAAAACGTCCCATGCCGCTCGGCTAAGAATGTCGTCAAGAAACTGGCGAACAGGGTCGTTCGTCAGACGGAACTCGTCGAGAAGCTCCAAGCAAGCCTCCGGCTCATCAAGCTCGTAGTAGTTCGTTTCGGCGAGCACGTGGTACAGCACGTATTCGAGAACGTCCTTGCGGTGCAGGTAGTCGTCTTTAATGTACTTGCGCTCCTTGCCTTGAAAACGCTTCTTGAACGGAATCACCAGCAGGCGGCGGAGCATGGATTCGGACTTATCCCGAACCCTCGGAATCTCGTTGACGCACTGCACCATGAAACCGTTGAAAAGCACGTCTCGCGGGTCGCGGTTCTTGCGGTTCATCTGGAACGGGTCGCCCGTGATGATGCTCTTGAGCGACGCTGCATCATCTACGAACGTGCCCGTGTCGTTCTCGTCGGTGATAATCACGGACGCATGCATCAACGACGTGAGCATGAAATCCTTGCCGAAGTTCTTCAGCGGAATGGAGGTCCAGTCGCCCGGTCCGCAAAGATTGCGAAGCAAGGTGCAGAGCGTGCCCTTGCCGTTGTTGCCGGAAGGGGAATAGAGCCATGCGGATTTATTCCAGCTCACATACGGGCGAACCGTTGCGCCGATAATCTGCCACAGAAGCGCAACCACATCGGGGTCGTCGGACAACTCGCCCATCCACGACACGACATCCCAGTCCGTGCCGTCCTCGTCATTGTGGATGACGGGGTTCTGGGCGTGGTCAACGAAATCGACGTGCTTCTTGCTCGTGAAGACGAATGCAGGGTCGAACGCCATCAGAATCTTGTTTCCGTAATCGTAGATGCCGTTGTTCACGGCGACCAAATCGCGGTCGCGACAGCGCTCCACGCGAGGGCAAATCGCGCGAAGGGTCTCGATGGTCTCGTTTACGTCCTTGATGGTGCCCGTCTTGCAATAGCTGCGGATAAGGCTCTTCAGATTCTGCTCGCCAACGTCGTAGCAGCCCTCGTTGTCGCCGCTGTACTGGTAAATGCCGATGTCAAAGTTGCCGTCGTCATGCGAGTTGTTCCAAAGGATGCCCACCGCATGGTGCAACTTGTACAGGATGATGGCAATCTGCAAGGTATGGAGACCCGACAGGCGCTTGTAGCGCTCCGCGCCCTGCTTCTGGTCGGGATATGCATCCTTCGGCTTCGCACCGGGACCCGCGTTCGGATTGCGCTTGCCCAAGTTGTACGCGTCGATGCAACTGTTCGTCAGCGTCAGAAGCTCGAACTTGAGCGTATCGCGCGAAGGCGGGTTCTCGGGGTCTATGTCCTGCAAATAGAACAGCGTCGCATATTCCAACAAATCGTCGTACGCGATAGTCTGTTCGGAGCAGAACGACACGATGTCCGCTGCACAATCATCGGGAAGAAAGGGACCTGTCAATTCTTCTTGAATATCAGGCGTATCTGTGCTAGAATATTTATATATAGGTTTGGCCGTCCCGGAAGCTGTGCAGGCGTCGGGGCGGTTTTCTTTTGCCTCCATGTTCTCACCTCCTTAATTCGTCAGCTCAACGTGCTTCACGTTCTCGTTCTTCCACGCCGCAAGGTCATCCATCTCATAGCGAACCGTGCTACCGACCTTGTAGTAGTTCGGCCCCTTGCCCTGAGAGCGCCAGACGCGGAGCGTGCCTGCAGTAAAACCGAGGAAATCCGCCGCCTCATACGTCGTCATATAAGAGGGCTTCGACCCTTTCACTTGCTGCTTTGCCTTAGCCATAACCAGCCACCTCCATGTTCAAAATCCTTTTTGCGAAACAAAAAAAGCTCCCGTGGAAACCAAAGAGGGACAGAGGCGCAAAGCCTTGTCTATCTCGGTTTCCACGGGAGCTTCGTGTTCGTTGTTTCGCCCGTGACGCACGGCCTATACGACCGAGCGCTCGGCTCCTATTCCCGATAGCAACCCCGCATCGAGGACGGGACGGGTGCTGAGCCATTTATCTATACAGCTTTTATTATACAGCGTTAACACTAACTTCGCAACACTTATTATTTCATTACCCCTGCTCAGAGCCTATTTCCGCTCGTTTATGGGCAGAAATCAATTCAAAAAAGTTCGCTCGCGCCCCCTGAAAAAGTCGGAGGCAGAAGAAGTACGCCAAGGAAAAGGGGTGCCATTCCGACGTGCGCTGCACACCTTCGGCACGCCTTGCACACTTCGCTGCACACCATTTTTCATTGAAGTGTGCAGGCAATTTCTCTTGTTTTCTCTCGTTTATGAGCCTTTTCCGATGCTTTCTCGCCGCCCTGCACGCCATGCACACCTTTTTTTCCAATGACTTATATACACGCGAGAGGGATATATATTTTTTCATATATAAGACTTAAAAAATGGTGTGCATAGTGTGCAGTACCCCTAAATCCCCTGATAAATCAGGATTTAAGCTGCACACTATGGCCAAAAATGGTGTGCAGGATAGTGTGCATGGTGTGCAGGGTAGTGTGCACGAACGACGGAACGCGCAAATAGGCATAACCTCCCAAGCCCATGCCGCACCCCCCTTCTGTACGTCCACCCACATCCGACTGCCGCCCGCAGGGCGGCCACCCTTGCATCGAGCGGATGCGAGATGCGCAAGGGCGCTCGAACGTCCCCAGACCGCTTCAGAGGCGATTTAAGGCACGAAAAAAGCCCGATGGGTACACGAGTACCAAAACGGGCTTAAAACGCCTTAAAACGCAAAATACGGCGCTTCGTGGCAACGAGAACGGAAAGGGGACGCCATCAGGCGTCCCCCAACCTATACACAAGCGCAAACTCATTCTTGTAAAAGAAGAGTTCGACGCTTCCTCTTTTGGTGGACCTGAAGAGACTCGAACTCTCGACCTCTCGGATGCGAACCGAACGCTCTCCCAGCTGAGCTACAGGCCCATATTGAATTCAGCGGGGATATTATAGCACATTTCTCGGAAAAATCAATCCTTTTGAAAAAATTTTTCCGGTTTTGGGGCTGTGTGGCTCATGGATCGTGCGGGGGCGCGCATACTACATAGCGAAAACGAACGGGAGGCGCAGGGTATGGAGTCGATCTGGGAGAAAACGTGCAAGGGGCCGGCGCGGCCGCCGCTTTACGGCAAAGCGCAGGCGGACGTGGCCGTGATCGGCGGCGGGCTGACGGGCATTCTGACCGCGCTGGAGCTGCAGGAGCGCGGCCTGCAGGTCGTCGTCGCAGAGGCCGGGCATGTCGGGGGCGGCCAGACGGGCCGCACGACGGCGAAGCTCACCGCACAGCATGGAGCCATTTACGCCGGGCTGATCGAGCGGCTCGGCCGGGAAAAGGCGGCGATGTACGCGCGGGCCAACCGGCGTGCCGTGGAGCGCTGCTGCGCGCGCATCGAGCTGGAGCACATCGACTGTGATCTGGAGCGCACGGACTCGTGGCTCTACTCCTACGACCGGGAGGACGCCCTGCTGCGCGAGGCAGAGGCGGAGCGGGCGCTCGGGCTGGACGCGTCGTTCGAGCCGGACACCCCTCTGCCGCTGCGCGTATGCGGCGGCGTGCGGCTGCGCGGGCAGGCGCAGTTCCATCCGCTGAAGTTCCTGCAGGCGCTGGCCGACCGGCTGACGATCTACGAGCGCACGCCGGTCGAGCACGTCGAGGGCGGCACGCTGTTCACCCCGCGCGGAACGATCGAGGCTGGGCGCGTGGTATTTGCGTCGCACTACCCGTTCGTGAACGTGCCGGGGCTTTACTTTGCGCGGATGCATCAGGAGCGCTCCTACGCCATCGCGCTGCAGAACGCCGTCCTGCCGGCAGGCATGTATTACGGGCTGGAACCGAACGCATGGTCGCTGCGCAGCTACCGTGGGACGGTCATCCTCAGCGGCGGCGCGCACCGCACCGGCCGGAACGGCGGCGGGCACTATGCCGCCCTGCGCGAGGCGGCGCAGGCGCTGTTCCCCGGCAGCCGCGAGGCGGCGCACTGGTCGGCGCAGGACTGC